>VFQP010000618.1_pt1 | contig 61537 bp, 61 predicted proteins | sample 3512351 | NCBI WGS metagenome assembly VFQP01 (sample SAMN10412372, study PRJNA504923) | tailings metagenome | isolation source: Relicate 1 Philex TSF1 revegetated site | place: Philippines: Tuba, Benguet | collected 2017-08-29 | reverse complement strand
GGCGTTCTGGGGCAGGACGCCGCGATGAAGCTCAGGACCATGGGCTTCCGCGTCGCCGGCTGGAGCCGCCGGCCGAAGCCGGTCGAGGGCGTTACCATGCATCACGGCGACGAGGGGCTGGATGCCGTCGTCGCCTCCTCCGACATCCTCGTCGCGATGATGCCGCTGACGCCGGACACGACCGGCATCCTCAACGCCAGTCTCTTCGCGAAGATGCCAAAGGCGGAGGCCATCGGCGGGCCGGTGCTGATCAATGTCGGCCGCGGCGGCTTGCAGGTCGAAACCGACATCCTCGCGGCGCTCGATGCCGGCACGCTGGGCGCGGCCGTACTCGACGTATTCGAGACGGAGCCGCTGCCGGAGGCGAGCCCGCTCTGGCTGCACCCGAAGGTGACGGCGACGCCGCACAATTCAGCGATCTCCTCGCCGCCCGCCATCGCCGCCTATGTCGCCGGGCAGATCAGGGCGCACATGGCCGGCGGCGCGCTTACCAACGTGGTCGATCCGAAGCACGGCTATTGAGGGCGTCACGCAGGCGTGACTTTCTTGGCCGCGCCGCCTTCGCCATGGTGCGCGCCTTGAATCGTCCCCGGTGACACCGATGCTCATCACCCGCCGCCCGCTGCTTGCGGCTCCGCTTATCCTCGCCACTGCTTCGCTGGCGCGGGCGCAGGAATCGTGGTTCCCGATCCGCGGCGTCGACGGGCGCGACGTGCAGAACCATCGCGTGCCGATCGAGCTGGAAACCGAGTTCTCCGAACTCGACCACGCCTTCACCATCGGTTCGCCCGATGCCGACGTGACGCTGATCGAGATCTACGATTCGAACTGCGGCTATTGCCGGCGCGCGGCCCATGACGTGAAGGCCATGGTGGCCGCCGATCCCGACCTTGCCGTCACCTTCATCAACGCGCCGAGCCTCGGCCTGCCCTCGGTGCAGGCGGCCCGCGTCGAATATGCCGTGAAGCTGGTCGGCGGCGCGGACAAGGTGCTCGCCTTTCACGAGGCGTCGATGGCGGCGCGCGGCGTCTTCGACGGCCTGCGGGCGCTGGAAACCGCGAAGACGATCGGCCTCGACGACAACCAGATCGAGGATGTCGCGGACAAGCCGGAGACAGGCCAGGTGCTGGTGCAGGCGACCCGCCTCGCCAATGCCACCAATCTCGCGGCGACGCCTTCGTGGCTCGCCTCGGGAACCGCGATCATCGGCTGGCCCGGCCGGCCGGTGCTGGAGAGCGTGATCCGCGCGATCCGCCAGTGCGACAAGCCGGTTTGCGGCTGAGACGAACGGTATCCTGCCTCGGCGAATTGCGTCCTTCGAGGCTCGCTACGCTCGCACCTCAGGATGAGGGTTGGTGGTGAGTTGCATCAGGGTCGAGCGAAGCTCGGCCGTCACGCTTTGATGCATCCGTGGTGCAGCCCGCGCCCCTCCCTCATCCTGAGGTGCGAGAGAGCGAGGCGAACGAGCCTCGAAGGACGCACTTCGCTGATGCAGAGCAAACTGCCCTGCCGATGCGATCAGCTCGCCAGCACCATCCGCCGCACGCTCGTCACCGCGCCGAACGACTTCTCGCGGATGCGCGCCACGGCTTCGGCGACCGGCTCTTTCACCACCATCATGTGATGGCCGTTGGCGTGTAGGAGTTCCGTCGGGCTCGTCATGATGCCGACATGGCCCTTCCAGAACACGAGGTCGCCGCGCTTGAGGTTCGACAGGTCGGGCGCGAGTTCGACGGCCGCGCCCAGCGCCTTTTCCTGCATGTCGGAATCGCGCGGCGCGGCAATGCCCGCGGCATCCAGCGCCGTCTGGACGAGGCCGGAACAGTCGAGGCCGAGGCTGGTGCGCCCGGCCCAGAGATAGGGCGTGCCGACGAAGCGCTCGGCCACCGCGACGAAGTCCGGTTCCGGCTCGGTGAACGGAGCAAGGTGGCTCGCGATGACATGGGCGCTGGTATCGGTCACTGCGAACTCGTTGGAAAAACGCTCGATGGTCAGCCGGGCGTTCATCGGGATGAGGAAGTTCGGCGGCAGCTTGATGCTCGGCCCCGGATAGAGGTGGGTGCGCAGCACCGCCACGCGATGCGTCGCGGGCGCGCGGCGCGGGCGCAGCGCCGGCTCCACGACATAGCCGACATAGCCGTCGCGCTCGGACTGGATGTAGGCGTAGCCGCCTTGCACGTCGTAGACCTGCACCTCCTCGCCGAGCAGCAGCTCGGTGTCGCGGGCGGCGTTGATCTGGCGCGTCGGCGCCATGGGAACGATGGGCAGTTCGACACGCGCGGGGCGGCCCTCGACGAAGCGTTCGGCCTCCACGAGGCCCTTGAGGTGGGCGGCTGCGAGATCGGGACGGGCGGGCGTGATGCGGCGGTCGAAGGCGGTCATGCCCGGCTTCTAGCACGGACCAGTTAATATCCGCCGCCCCGGAACGTCCCTCGCCGTCATGCCCGGCCTTGCGCCGGGTATCCACGACGTCTCTCTGCGGCCGTGTTCAAGTCGTGGACGGCCGGGACAAGCCCGGCCATGACGAGCTCAAACCGATCTCACGGCGACAGGTGCTGGGCCTGCTCGGCGAGCAGGTCACCGATCCGCTCGACGGCGAGCGCACCCTTCACGGTGCGCTGGATCACCACGTCGCGGCGGTCGCGCTCGTCGCGGCGGCGGGAGACGAGGTCGAGCTTGCCCATGGAATCGAGCGCGCGGGTAATCACCGGCTTGGTGACGCCGAGCTTGCGCGCGAGGTCGCGCACATGGTGCGGCGGCGGCTCCAGATAGATGGTCAGCAGGATGGCGATCTGCCGGGACGACAGGTCCGGCTCGCCGTCGCGCACCAGCGCGAGCGAGAAGTCGTGTACCAGCTTGATCGCCTGGGCGGGACGCAGCACGACGGCCATCAACGCAACTCGCCGGGACAAACTCGTTTCGGGGCCGTATTAAACGGGCACGCCCCGCCCTGTGCAAGGGCCCGCCGCCATGGCATGAGCGGGTGGTTAAGGATGCGGACGGGCCGGGCAGGGCCGAACGCGACCTGCCGCAAGCCGCCTGCCGCCCGCTACGGGAGCGGCATGATCAGCCGGGCGGTGGTTCCCTCGCGGCTCTCATAATGAATCGAGCCGTTCAGCGAGCGCGCGAAGCTGGCCAGAATCCGCTGGCCAAGCTGGCCGCTCAGCGGCGGGGCGCCAGAGGTGTTCATGCCGACGCCATCGTCGCTCACCGCAAGCTCGACCTCATCGCCGATCTGCGCGAGCGTTGCCCTGATCGTCCCGCGACGCCCTGCCGGGAAGGCATGTTTGATGGCGTTGGTCATGAGTTCGATCGTCACCAGCGCAATGTTCATCATCTGCTGATGGGAGAACGTCAGCGATGGATCGAATTCGACTTCGAACCGGACATCGTCCCGGCCCGCGCCGTGCAGCAATTCGTTGCCCAGGGTATGGACGAACTCCCCGAGCGGCAGGCTGGTATTGTCGGGGTCGTAAAGCCGCCGATGCATCTTGGCCATGGCATCAAGCCGATACCGCGTGTCCTCGAACGCCTGCCGCGCCTGATCCCCGGCCGGCAGGCTCCTGGCCTGCAGCGAAAGGAGGCTCGCGACGAAGGCGAGATTGTTCGCGACGCGGTGCTGAAGCTCGGCGAACATCGTTCTGCGATCGTCGAGCAGCGAAGCATTCAGGTCGCGCTCCTGGCGAAGGCGGTCCATGGCGGTGTTCATGGTGTGGATAATGGCGAGGTCAACGACAATGATGACCCCGAAGAAGCCGAGTGCGACCGCCGCGTTGAGATCGAGGGCAAACGACGCTTCGGGCGGCACGAACCAATACCAGGCGGCCAGGAAACTGAGCACCGCACACAGCACGCCCGGGACAAGACCGCCGAAGAAAGCCGACAGCAGAACCGCCGGAAAGAATGTCAGAAACGGAAAGCCCGACGGCAGGGTCTCATTCAGAGAAAAACGCAGGCCAAGCGCCGCAAGAAAAGAACCTAATCCAAAGCTGAGCCCGAAAGCGGGATGCGCGCGCAACCGCGCGGCCGTTGCAAACAGATTCACCGATCGACTCGTCTTATACGGATTTGGGTAGCGGACACTGCCGCAGAGGTACTATCGCATCCATGTCAAAAGACATAGCAGGGGCCAGAGCAACACGCTTCGGAGCCATGCTCAGGCACGCTTGGCGGTGAGCCAAAGAGGTGTTCGCAACGCAAAGGCAACCGGCGCAAGCATGTTCCACGAACTCCTCCCCCATCTTGCCGCCCATGGCGCCATGGCGATCGCGGCCTTCTCTGCGGCGACGCTGCTGCCGGGCGGGTCGGAAGCGGTGTTCGTCGCGCTGATCGCCAGCGGCTATGGCCATCCATGGCTGCTGTTCCTCGTTGCCTCGCTCGCCAATACCGCCGGCGGCATGACGAGCTGGTGGATCGGCACGCAGATCGCGCGGGGCGCCGACAGCGAGCGCGGCCATGCCTGGATGAAGCGGTTCCGCCTGCCACCCGACATGACGCGGCGGATCGAGCGCCTTTTCGCGCGCTGGGGCTGGGCGTCCCTGCTGTTCTGCTGGCTGCCGGTGATCGGCGATCCGATCACGCTCTTTGCGGGGATGGCGCGCTATCCGGCCCTGCCGACCGCGATCCTCACCGGCATCGCCCGCACCGGCCGCTATGCCGTGGTCTGGGCGGCGACGGCCGGCGTGATGAGCTGGTTGGGCTGAAGCGCGCAGCCGCCCCTTCACCTCACCCTGGAAATGGACTAATCACGGCCGAACGACGCTTCTCCGCACGAAAGGCCCCGCGATGCAGACTTTCGACCGGCTCGTCACCGTCTTCGGCGGCTCGGGATTCGTCGGCCGGCACATCGTGCGCGCGCTTGCGCGCAGGGGCTTCCGCATTCGGGTCGCCGTGCGCCGGCCGGACCTTGCAGGGCATCTCCAGCCGCTCGGATCGGTCGGGCAGATCAATTTCGTGCAGGCGAACCTGCGCTTCCCGGATTCGGTGCGCGCGGCGGTCGAGGGCGCCGAGATCGTCATCAACTGCGTCGGCATCCTCCACGAGACGGGGAAGCAGAAGTTCGGCGGCGTGCAGGCGCAGGGCGCCGAGACGGTTGCCCGCGCCGCGGCCGATGCCGGAGCGAAGCTGATCCACATTTCCGCCATCGGCGCGGATGCAGCAAGCACGTCGGCCTATGCCCGCACGAAAGCCGAGGGCGAGGCGGCCGTGCTGCGCGAAGTTCCCGGCGCGGTGATCCTGCGCCCCTCGGTCATCTTCGGGCCGGAGGATTCCTTCCTCAACCGCTTCGCCGGCCTTGCCCAGATTCTTCCCGCCCTGCCGCTGGTCGGCGGCGGCGAGACGCGCTTCCAGCCGGTCTTCGTCGGCGACGTGGCGCAGGCGGTCATGGCGGTCGTCGACGGCAAGGTGAAGCCCGGCACCATTCTCGAGCTCGGCGGCCCGTCGGTGAAAAGCTTCCGCGAGGTGCTCGACTTCGTGCTGGAGGTGACGGGCCGCAAGCGCCTGCTGCTGCCGCTGTCCTTCGGGCTGGCGCGCCTCAAGGCGAAGGTCCTGCAACTCCTGCCGAACCCGCTGCTGACCGAGGACCAGGTCGAGCTGTTGAAGTCCGACAACGTCGTCAGCGAAGCGGCGAAAGAGGAGGGCCGCACGCTGGAAGCGCTCGGCATCCACCCGCAATCGCTGGAGGCGGTGGCGCCGACCTGGCTCTGGCGCTTCCGCAGGCAGGGCCAGTTCGCCGAGCAGGTTCGGTAAGGGTTTCAGCCGAGGGCGTAGAGCCCGGCCAGTCCTAAGACGCCGACGACGATCCGCCAGATGGCGAAGAGCGTGAAGCCGTGCCGGCTGACATAGTCGAGCAGGAAGCGCACGACGAAGAGGCCGGAGATGAAGGCCGCGACGAAGCCGACGCCGATCACGGTCACGTCGGAGAAATCCAGGAGCTTGTGATTCTTGTAGAGGTCGTAGGCGAAGGCGCCGGCCATGGTCGGCATGGCCAGGAAGAACGAGAACTCCGCCGCCGACCGCTTGCTCGCGCCCATCAGCAGCGCGCCGACAATGGTCGCGCCCGAGCGCGAGACGCCGGGAAACAGCGCCGCGCACTGGCAGATGCCGATCCGGAGCGCCAGCCAGGGCGAGAAGCGGAAGGCATTGTCCTCCTTCTCCTCGATCTTCAGCCGGTCGACGACCAGCAGAACGATGCCGCCGAGGATCAGCGCGACGCAGACGAGGTCCGGACGCTCAAAGAGCGCCTTGATGCGGCTGTGCAGCAAAGCGCCGAGCATGGCGGCCGGCAGGAAGGCGACGAGCACGGAGACGACGAAGCGCCGCGCCCAGGCATCGGTCGGCAGGCAGAGCACCACGCCGAGCAGGCGGGAGAAGTAGACCAGCATGATGGCGAGGATGGCGCCAAGCTGGATCAGCACCTCGAAGGTCTTGCCCGTCGACTCGAAGCCGAGGAAGTGTCCTATCAGGATCAGGTGGCCTGTCGAGGAAACCGGGATGAACTCGGTGCTGCCCTCCACGAGGCCGAGGAAGAGCGCCTTGCCCAGATTGGCGATATCCATGGATCACCTGTCGGCGGCCGTGCGCCGCGCTGCGTCACGCTCTCATAGCGCGCACGGCCTTCACGATTGGTTAAGCATGACGCTTCCTGAATCCGCTGAGGGAAATCGCGTGGTTGTCTCGCCGTCCCCGCGGGTCTATGCACGCCCCCTCCGCCGTCGCGCGTCATCGAAAAACCACATCGGGCCCATCGATTGCGGCCCATCGGGTTTGTCTGAATGTTGCTGCATCATCGATTCTTCTGCCCCCATTCCCGCTTCGTCCGGCTGGTGCTCGCCGAGCGCGGCGTGGAACCGGAACTCGTCGAGCAAAAGCCGTGGGAACGGCGCGAGGACTTCCTGCGGCTGAACCCCGAGGGCACGACGCCCGTGCTGGAGGCGACCGACAGCCTCGCCGTGAGCGGCGCCGAGGGCGCGGCCTTCTGGCTCGACGACACCGACCAGACACCGCCCGACCGCCGCCTGATGCCCGAGGCGCTGACGCAGCGCGTCGAGGTGCGCCGGCTGATGCGCTGGTTCCACGGCAAGTTCTTCGACGAGGTCTCCGGCCCCTTCGTCGAGGAGAAGATCGACAAGCGCTTCATGCCGCAGGAGAACGGCGGCGGCGCGCCGAATACGTCGATCCTGCGCGCGGCGCGCAGCAATATCCGCTATCACCTGGCCTATCTCGGCTGGCTGGCGGCGCGAAACGACTGGCTGGCCGGGCCGCAGATGAGCTACGCGGACCTTGCCGCCGCAGCCCATCTGTCGGTGGTGGACTATCTGGGCGAGGTTCCGTGGAACGACGACGCGGCAGCGAGGGAGTGGTATGCGCGGGTGAAATCCCGCCCGTCGTTCCGCGCCGTGCTGAGCGACCGGGTGGTCGGCATGCAGCCGAGCGAGACCTACGCCGATCTCGACTTCTGAAGCATGCCGCGGAAAAGTGGGAACCGGTTTTCCGAGAACGGCATGCGACGCCGATAATTCGCGAAGGGCTGGCGTTTCCATGAAACGACGGCCCGCCCCGAGCGACCCGGCGGCGCTGCGCGAGGCGATCACCGCTGCCGCGCGCGCTCAGGGGTTCGACGCCATCGGCTTCACCCTTCCCGACGCGATCCCGCTCGCCGCACCGCGCCTGCGCGAGGCGCTCGACGCCGGCCGCCACGGGACGATGACGTGGATGGAGGAAACGGCGGAGCGCCGCGGCCACCCCAACGTCCTATGGCCGGGCGGCCGCTCGGTCATCATGCTCGGCATGAACTACGGCCCAGACGAGAACCCGCTCGATGGCCTGAACGACCGCGCGAGCGGCCTCATCTCCGTCTATGCGCGCGGCGACGACTATCATGAGGTGGTCAAGGCGCGGCTCAAGGCCGTCGCCCGCTGGCTGGTCGAGGAAACCGGCTGCGAGCTCAAGGTCTTCGTCGATACCGCGCCCCTGATGGAGAAGCCGCTCGCCGCAGCGGCCGGGCTCGGCTGGCAGGGCAAGCACACCAATCTCGTCTCGCGCGAATACGGCTCGTGGATGTTCCTCGGCTCGATCATGACGACGCTGGACATCGCGCCGGACGCACCCGAGCGGGACCATTGCGGCTCCTGCCGGGCCTGCCTCGACATCTGCCCGACCGCCGCCTTTCCGCACCCCTATGCGCTCGATGCCCGGCGCTGCATCAGCTACCTGACCATCGAGCACAAGGGGCCGATACCCCGCGCGTTCCGCAAGGCCATGGGCAACCGCATCTATGGTTGCGACGACTGCCTCGCCGCCTGTCCGTGGAACAAGTTCGCGAGCGAAGGCCGCGAGATGAAGCTCGCCGCCCGCGAGCATCTGAGGCGTCCGGCGCTGGCCGACCTCGCGCGGCTGGACGATGCGGCGTTCCGGGCGCTGTTCACCAAGAGCCCGGTGAAGCGGATCGGGCGCGACCGGTTCATCCGGAACGTGCTGATCGCCATCGGCAATAGCGGCGAGCCGGATCTGGCGGAGGTCGCGGCCGGGTTGCTCGACGATGCCTCGCCGCAGGTGCGCGGCGCGGCCGTCTGGGCGCTGCGGGAGCTCGATCCGGGGCGCATCGCCAGCGGACCGCCGCCAGATGAGAGCGATCAGGACGTGCTGGCCGAATGGGCTACCCAGTCATCATGAAGTTCGTGCGCGTTTGCCGCCCGGTCCATGCTGCATCAGGACAAGTGCGTCCTTCGAGGCTCGCTTTGCTCGCACCTCAGGATGAGGCAGGCTGAGACCTGAATCGTGGTTGAAATGAAACGCCACCGGAACCCCCCAGCCGCGACCGATTCCGTGCACCACCTTTCTCATCCTGAGGTGCGAGAGAGCGAAGCGAACGAGCCTCGAAGGACGCACTTCCGATCTGCGGCGCCAATGCGTTCCACGCACCTAATGAGTCTCCCATGACCGCCCTCCTCATTTTCGGCCTCGGCTATTCCTCGAAGGCGGTCATCCGCATGGGCGGCGGGCGCTACGACCGGATCGTCGCGACGGTGCGTTCGCCGGAGCGAGCGGCAGCGATGACCGCCGCCGGCGTCGAGGGCCATGCTGTCACGGTGCTGCCTTTCGACGGCACGGCGCTATCGACGGAACTCGCCGCCGCCATCGGCGAGGCCGACGAGGTACTGGTCTCCGCACCGCCGGACGAGACAGGCGACCCGGTGCTGAAGGTCTGTGCTAGCGCCCTTGCAGCGCATCCGCCGAAGACTGTCGCCTATCTCTCCACGGTCGGCGTCTATGGCGACCATCAGGGCGGCTGGGTGGACGAGAGGACGGAATGCAGGCCGGTCAGCGCGCGAAGCGTCGAGCGGCTGGAGGCGGAGAAGGCATGGACCGCCTTCGGCAGGGACAACGGCGTTCCCGTCGCCATCCTGCGGCTCTCCGGCATTTACGGACCGGGCAGCAATGCCCTCGTCAATGTGGCGCGTGGCACGGCGCGGCGCATCATAAAGCCGGGCCAGGTGTTCAACCGCATCCATGTCGACGACATCGCGCAGGCCGTGCTGGCAAGCTTCGGCAAGCGCTATGACGGGGTGGTCAACGTCACCGACGACGAGCCCTCGCCCGCGCAGGACGTGGTGGCCTATGCCGCCGAACTGCTCGGCCTGCCCGTGCCGCCGGACATCCCGTTCGAGGAGAGCGGGCTGTCCGAAATGGGCCGGAGCTTTTACGGCGAGTGCAAAAGGGTCAGGAACGAGCGGCTGAAGGGTGAACTGTCCGTTAACCTGCTTCATCCAAATTTCACAGTGGCGCTCCGGGCATTGGCCGCCGGGGGCGACGGCAGGCAGCGGCAGGAGTTCCGTTAAGTCAGCATTCCATTGTTGCAACGCAGCACAACAGAAGCAGCATTGCTGCGTCGCACAAATCACGGAACCATACCCCAGTCGTTAGCCGCGCACTGATTCCCCGACGGCCGGTGCCGCGGATGACGACCGTCACCCGAGCCTTCAGGGGTATGACATGATCGACATTGGTCTCGTGGACCTCGCCATCGTCCTCATCGGACTTGGCGTCGGCGCGGCTTGCGCGCTGTTCGTGGTCGACACCGCGAAGCAGATGAACCTGCGCACGGACCCGTAAGGGGCCAGGACAGGTTCAGGCGTCGCCGGACACCAGAAGCCGGCCCGCCGGGACGCCGAGGACGTCCCACAGTGACTTTCCCGCCGCGCGGCAGACAGGCGCGAGCGTGTATGGCGCATTGATCGTCACGAGGCCGGCGCCCGCGAGGCGCTTTCCGTCGACGGGCCGCCACGTCGCCTCGATGACGAGGCATTTCGGGATCGCGAGATCGGCGATCATCCGGTGGAACCGCTTCACCTCCACGGCATCCTTGACCGGATACCAGAGCAGATAGACGCCGGTGGCGAAGCGCCGGTACCCGCTCGCGAGCGCATCCACCAGCCGGTCATAGTCGCCGGCCTGCTCGAAGGGCGGGTCGATCAGCACCACGCCGCGCTTCTCCTTCGGCGGCAGGAAGGCCCTCGGCGCCAGCCAGCCGTCGAGTTCGATGACCTTGGCGCGCGCCTCGCGGCGGTAGAGGCCGGCGAGCGTTCCGGCATCGTCGGGATGCAGTTCGCAGAAGGTGAGCCCGTCGACCGGGCGGGTCATCAGCCGCGCGATCTCGGGGCTGCCGGGATAGGATCGCAGCCTGCCGTCCGCATTGAGCCGCGCCACGCAGTCGAGATAGGGATCGAGGAGGGCTGCCAGCGGCTCCGGCAGGTCGCGGCCCCACAGACGGCCGATGCCCTCGACCCACTCGCCGGTGCGCTCGGCGGCATCGGAGGCGAGGTCGTAGAGGCCGATGCCCGCATGGGTGTCGATGACGCGGAGCGGAGCTTCCTTCCGCGTCAGGTGCTCGAGGACGAAGGCCAGCACGGCGTGCTTGACCACGTCGGCCGGGTTTCCTGCATGATAGGCGTGGCGGTAGTTCATCCCGTGCCTGTCGCCTGCCACAGCCCTTATCGTCAACGGCCAAGCTTGAATCTAACTTTCGATAAAATTGCGATGAATTCCGCAAAGTGCGATTCAAGCCTTGTGTGCCATATGCGCAATGTCACCGGGAAAAGACCCGGAATTTTGGGGCGCTGCCACGGCGGCGCATAGGGCATGTTTCGCGGCACGTTCATCGTTCTGGCGGTCTACGCGGTGGGGCACCCCCACTTCGACGGCGCGCGCCCGGCCGTGCTCGACAAGCCGCTGACCGCCTTCCACAAGGACGTGAATTCCGTCGCCCGCGACGGCATGAAGGTGCTCGGCGCCTTCGACGGTGCCCGCCGCTGGGAGTTTCTGGCGCCCGTATCGGCCGCGCTCGGCCAAACCGCGAAACAGTAAGTCTCAGGGCTTCCCGGCAACGACAACGAGGCCGGGCACCGGGCGATCCGCCTCGTTGCGGGTCGACACCGCTTCCAGCAGCAGGATATCGAGTCCGGCAACGGCGAGGACGTCGCGGACCATCGCCTCCGCATGGGCGTAGCGCAGCCCTGACCCAAGCACGACGCCCTCGCCCGGATGGGTCTCGACCGTGAAGGCGAGGAGGCCCCCGGACTTCAGTACTCTGGCGGTTTCGCGCGTGATGGGGGCGAGGTCGGCGAGATAGACGAAGACATCGGCTGCAACGGTCAGATCGGCGCTGGCCGCGTCCTGACTTTTAAGGAAGCCGTCGAGGTCGCCGACCCCCAAATGGCGGTAGATGCCTTTCCGGTGGGCAATCTCGACCATGCGGGCGGAGAGGTCGACGCCGTCCATGACATCGACGCGCGCGGCGAATATCTCCGCCGCGAGGCCGGTCCCGCAGCCGAGATCGAGCATTCGGGTGAAAACGAAATCGCTGCCGCGCATGGCGCAGGCGCGCGCCACCGCGTCATCGAGGATTTCAGGCCCACGGTAAGCGAGCCGGTCGCGCAAAGCCGTATCGAAGCGCGGCGCGTACTGGTCGAACAGCGCGGCGACATAGGCCGGCGTCATGGCCGTTGCCGCATCGCCCTCGCCGAGGCGCGCCAGGGCCAGGGCCGCGCCGAAGGGATCGGCCGGGTCGCGCGCCAGCGCCTCGCGGAAGGCCGCGACCGCCTCCGGCCGGCGTCCCTGCGCCGCCTCGACCTCGCCGAGCGCGAACCAGGCGGGCGCCCAGCGCGGCACGATCTCCAGCGTCTGCGCCAGCAAGTCGGCGGCCGCCGCAAGATCGCCCTCGGCCTTGGCGAACATGGCATAGTCGTAGCGCCTGTCGGCCAGAAGGTCGCCGGAGGAGCGGGAAGTCGGGGAGCGCTGCATGCGGCCCAGCCTCTAGCCCAGGGCGGGCCGGCGTGCCAGCGCTGCGTCAGTCGTCGGCAGCGAGCTTGCCGGTCGGGCGCGCCAGCGGGTCGAAATGACCGCGCGCCTGCAGCCACCAGAGCAGCGCGAGGCTCGGGATGGCGGTGAGGCAGGACAGCACGAAGAACCAGAACCAGCCGGCCTGCTCGGCGATGAGACCGGCGGGAGCGGAAATGTAGGTGCGCCCGACCGCCGACAGCGCGGAGAGCAGGGCATATTGCGTCGCCGTGTGCAGGGGCGACTGGCAGAGCGAGGACAGGTAGGCGACGAAGATGACCGTGCCGATGGCGCCGGTGAAATTCTCGGCGACGATAACGGCCGCCAGCATCGGATAGCTCGCCGGCATCACCGCCTGCAGGGCGAAGACGAGGTTCGAGCCCATCTGGAGGAAGGCGGCGAGCCAGAGGCTGGTCCTCAGGTCCAGCCCGCGCGCGACGAAGCCGCCGGCAAAGCCACCGGCCAGGGTCGCGAAGAGGCCGAGCCCCTTCACGATGGCCGCATATTCCTCGCGGCTATAGCCCATGCCGCGGATGACGAAGGGGCCGGTCATGGCGCCGACGAAGGCGTCGCACAGCTTGAACAGGATGACGAAGGCGAGCACGGCCAGCGCCATGTCGCGGGTGAGGAACTCGGAGAAGGAGCCGACGGCGGCCTTCAGCACGCGGACCATCGGGTTGTCGGCGGAATGGGCAGCGACCGCCTCGGCGGAGCGCGCGGGCTCGCGCGCGAAGAGCGTGGTCGCCATGCCGACGAGCACGAAAGCCGCCATCACGACATAGCCGAGCGTCCAGGCGGTTGCCTTGTCGAAGCCCTGCACCTTCTCGAAGAAGGAGACGATGAACAGCGCGCCGGCCGTCGAGACGAGCATGCCGACGCGATAGGCGGCGACATAGGCGCCGACGCCCGCCGCCTGCTCGGAGGTGTCGAGCTTCTCGACGCGGTAGGTGTCGATGACGATGTCCTGCGTGGCGGAGGCGATTGCCACCAGCACCGCGCCGAGCGCGATCATGAAGGGCGAGACGTCGGGGTTCTGGAACCCGAGGAAGACGATCGCCGCCATCAGCATGATCTGGCTGAAGATCAGCCAGCCGCGCCGGCGGCCGAACAGGCGGCACAGGACCGGGATGTCGAGCGCGTCGACCACCGGGGCCCAGAGGAACTTGATCGTGTAGGGCGTGCCGACGAGGGCGAAGAAGCCGATGGTCTTCAGGTCGACCGAGCTCTCCGCCATCCAGACCAGCAGCGTCGAGCCGGACAGCGCCAGCGGCAGGCCGGCAGAGAAGCCGAGGAACAGCACGATCAGGACGTCGCGGCGCAGATAGACCGCCGCCGCCTCGCGCCAGCCCCTGCGCACGGGCGGTGCATCGGAAACGGGCACGTCGCCCGCGGCCATCTTGCCCAGGGTCATGAGAGCCTCCGCGTCGCCTTGCGATGAGGTGACGCGCTTATGGTTAACGAAGCCTGAAGGCCCGGTCACGGCGGCTCAGGAGCGCGCAGCCAGCGCCGGCCATGAATCGAGATCGGGCCTGTGATGCATACTTGTGCAGTTTCTTTTGCCTATTTTTTGCTCATTCGCTCGCCCGTTCCGCATCGGCTCACCCGCGTACCGGCCTGCCCCAAGGGCAGGGTCCCTCGGGATTCCGGAGACGAGTCAACGCATTGCCGGTCGAGCCATGCGCTGGCACGCGGGTTGCCATGACTCAGACGCTGTCCGGCGGTGGTTCTGCCTTCCGAGCGCTGACGGCGAACACCAGAAACGGGAACACTCCATGTTGAACCTTAAATCCAAAGTGCTCGGCCTTGCCGCCGGCGCCGTCCTGGCGCTGGGCGGCTTCGCCGTGCCGGCAAAGGCGCAGGAGACGATCAAGGTCGGCATCCTGCATTCGCTGTCCGGCACGATGGCCATCTCGGAAACGACGCTGAAGGACGTCATGCTGATGCTCATCGACGAGCAGAACAAGCGCGGCGGCCTGCTTGGCAAGAAGCTGGAGGCGGTGGTCGTCGACCCGGCCTCGAACTGGCCGCTGTTCGCCGAAAAGGCTCGCGAACTGATCACGCAGAACCGGGTCGCGGCCACCTTCGGCTGCTGGACCTCGGTGTCGCGCAAGTCGGTGCTGCCGGTCTTCGAGGAACTGAACTCGATCCTGTTCTATCCCGTGCAGTACGAGGGCGAGGAATCCTCGCCGAACATCTTCTATACCGGCGCCGCTCCGAACCAGCAGGCGATCCCGGCCGTCGACTACCTGCTCGCCGAGGGCGTGAAGCGCTTCGTGCTGGAAGGCACCGACTACGTCTATCCGCGCACCACCAACAGGATCCTCGAGGCCTACCTGCTCTCCAAGGGCATCAAGGCGGAGGACATCTCGATCAACTACACGCCGTTCGGCCATTCCGACTGGCAGACGCGCGTCGCGGCCATCAAGCGGTTCGGCTCGACCGGCGTGAAGACGGCCGTCGTCTCGACCGTCAACGGCGACGCCAACGTGCCCTTCTACAAGGAGCTCGGCAACCAGGGCGTGAAGGCCACCGACATCCCGGTCGTCGCCTTCTCGGTGGGTGAGGAAGAACTCGCCGGCATCGACACCAAGCCGCTGGTCGGCCACCTCGCCGCCTGGAACTACTTCCAGTCGGTCGACAATCCGGCCAACCGCGACTTCATCGCCCGCTGGCGCGCCTTCAAGAACAATCCCCGCGCGGTCACCAACGACCCGATGGAGGCCCATGTCATCGGCTTCGCCATGTGGGTGAAGGCGGTGGAGGCGGCCGGAACGACCGATTCGGCGGCGGTTCGCCGCGCCATGATCGGCATTGCCGTTCCGAACCTCTCCGGCGGCGTGTCGACCATGATGCCGAACCATCACATCACCAAGCCGGTGCTGATCGGCGAAATCCAGGACAATGGTCAGATCTCGACCGTCTGGCAGACGCCCGGAACGGTGGTGGCGCAGGAATGGTCGCCGCATCTCGAAGGCTCGCGCGACCTGATCGCCGACCATCGCGCACCGATGAACTGCGGCAACTTCAACGTTCGCACAGGCCGCTGCGGCGGCGCCCAGCGCTGACGAGTGACGGGGCGCACTGCGAGGTGCGCTCCGCCTTTCCCGACCCCGCATCTTCATTCGCCGTGCTTGCGAGAGGGCCGAGCTTGATGAACCTTTCCAGCGAGAGCGCTGCGCCCACCTCTCCCCGCCGGGGAGAGGTCGAGCCGAGCGAAGCGAGGATCGGGAAAGGGGCAGAGCGGGTTGGTGAGAGGCTTGCCGCCTCTCCCGGCCATAGCATCGAGCGAACGCGAGATGCGTTCGCATCTCGCTATGGGCCGACCTCCCCCCGCCGGGGGGAGGTGGCGCGCAAGCCGATCGGATTGCACATTCTGCTCGCAGCTCTGATCGGGCTGTTCATTGCTTTTTCCGCGCCCGCCGCCGCGCAGGACAACGCGGCGCTCGTCCAGCGCTTCGCCACCGAGAATTTCGGCGAGATCGCCAATGCGGTGAACGCCCTCGCCTCCTCCGGTTCGGAGCGCGCCAGCCCGGTCATCGAGGCGCTGCGCGACAGCCGCCTCGTCTACCGCCAGGGCGACCGCGCCGTGTTCATCCGGCAGGCGGACGGCTCGTTCGCGGATGCCGCGACGGGCTCTGCGGCCGATGCTGGAACCACCCGCCCGGTCAGGCTCAACAACAATGTCCGCCGCGCCATCGAGGCGGCCATGGGTGCGCTCACCCTGATGCATCCCGATGCCCGCCGCCGGGCGGCCGCGGCCGAGGCGGTGTTCAAGTCGCGTGACGCCGGTGCGCTCGCAGCGCTGACGCAGGCCATCGGGCAGGAGCGCGACGCGCGGGTGAAGCGGCTGATGGAGGAGGCCCGCGCCGCGATCCTCGTCGCCGACGCCTCGGCGCCGGAAGCGGACCGCATCGCGGCCATCGGCGTGATCCAGCGCCGCGGCGACCAGGACGCGCTCGCCATGCTCGGCTCGCTGCCGGCCAGTACGGCTGCGCCGGTGCGGGAGGCCGCGGAGAGCGCCGCCGCCGGCATCCGCCGCTCGCTGGCCTTCTGGGAGGCCGGGCAGAACGTCTGGTACGGGCTGTCGCTCGGTTCGGTCCTGCTGCTCGCGGCCATCGGCCTCGCCATCACCTTCGGCGTCATGGGCGTGATCAACATGGCCCACGGCGAGATGGTGATGATCGGCGCCTACACGACCTTCGTCGTGCAGCAGGCGATCCGCACCATCGCGCCCGGCCTGATGGACGCCTCGCTGTTCATCGCGCTGCCGATGGCCTTCCTCGTCGCGGGCGCGATCGGGGTGGCGATCGAGCGCCTCATCATCCGCCACCTCTACGGGCGCGCGCTGGAAACGCTGCTCGCCACATGGGGCGTCAGCCTCGTTCTCCAGCAGGCCGTGCGCTCGTGGTTCGGGCCGACCAACCGCGAGGTAACGACGCCGTCCTGGATGTCCGGCTCGTTCGAGATCGGCAATCTCGCGATCACCGCCAACCGGCTCGCCATCATCGTCTTTGCCGCAATGGTCTTCGCGGCGCTGCTCCTGTTCCTGAAGCGCACGCCCTTCGGCCTCCAGACGCGGGCGGTGACGCAGAACCGGCGGATGGCGGGCGCGATGGGCATCCGCACCAACTGGGTCGACGCCTTCACCTTCGGCCTCGGATCGGGGATCGCGGGCCTTGCCGGCGTCGCGCTCAGCCAGATCGACAACGTCTCCCCTAACCTCGGCCAAGGCTACATCATCGACAGCTTCATGGTCGTGGTCTTCGGCGGCGTCGGCAATCTCTGGGGCACGCTGGTCGGCGCCATGACGCTCGGCATCGCCAACAAATTCCTCGAGCCCTATGCGGGCGCGGTGCTCGGCAAGATCCTGCTGCTCGTCTTCATCATCCTGTTCATCCAGAAGCGACCGAGAGGGCTCTTCGCCCTCAAGGGCCGGGCGGTGGAATGATGCTGACCCGCTTCCTCTTCGAGAAGATCGACCGCGCCGGCTGGATCTTCCTCGTCCTGCTCGGCATCGCCGCCGTGCTGGTGCCGGTGCTGAACCTCGCGGTTCCCACGACCTCGGTGTTCCACGTGTCGAACACGGCGGTCGGCCTCTGGGGCAAATACATGACCTACGCGCTGCTGGCGCTCGCGGTCGATCTGGTCTGGGGTTATTGCGGCATCCTCTCGCTCGGCCACGGCGCCTTCTTCGCTCTCGGCGGCTACGCCATGGGCATGTATCTGATGCGCCAGATCGGCCCGCGCGGCGTCTATTCGCACCCCTTCCTGCCGGACTTCATGGTGTTCCTGAACTGGCGCGAACTCCCGTTCACCTGGTGGGGTTTCTCGTCCTTCCCCTATGCCATGCTGATGGTGGCCCTGGTCCCTGGCCTGCTCGCCTTCGTGTTCGGCTGGTTCGCCTTCCGCTCGCGCGTCACCGGCGTCTATCTCTCGATCATCACGCAGGCGCTGACCTATGCGCTGATGCTCGCCTTCTTCCGGAACGACATGGGCTTCGGCGGCAATAACGGCCTGACCGACTTCAAGGACATTCTCGGCTTCAACATCCAGTCGCAGACGACGCGCGCCGTGCTGTTCTCGCTCTCGGTGCTGGCGCTGATGACCGGCTATCTCGTCGCCCGCGCCATCGTTACCTCCAAGGCCGGCAAAATTCTCATCGCGGTGCGCGACGCCGAGGCCCGCACGCGGTTCCTCGGCTACCGCGTCGAGAACTACAAGCTGTTCGTCTGGACCGTGTCCGCCGTGATGGCAGGCATTGCCGGGGCGCTCTACGTGCCGCAGGTCGGCATCATCAACCCAAGTGAGTTCTCGCCGGCCAATTCCATCGAGACCATCGTCTGGGTGGCGGTCGGCGGGCGCGGCACGCTGGTCGGCGCGGCGCTCGGGGCGGGCGTCGTCAACTTCGCCAAGAGCTGGTTCACCGGCGCCTTCCCTCAGGGGTGGCTGTTCGCGCTCGGCGGCCTTTTCATCTTCGTCACGCTGTTCCTGCCGAAGGGCATCGTCGGCACCTTCACAGAATGGTGGCGCGCGCGGGCAACGAAGCGCGAGCCGCCGGCCGCCGCGCCGGCCGGCCAGCCGGCGGAATAGAGGCCATCATGCTGATCGACCCCATGGACATGCACGTGCCGACCGAGCCGGTGCAGGCCATCGAGCGGCCGCTGGTCGTCACCCAGTCCCTGCTCTATCTCGACGGCGTCTCAGTGAGCTTCGACGGCTTCCGCGCCATCAACAACCTGTCGCTGGTCATCGCGCCCGGCGAGATGCGCGCCATCATCGGCCCGAACGGAGCCGGCAAGACCACGATGATGGACATCATCACCGGCAAGACCAAGCCGGACACCGGCGACGTGATCTTCAACGGCCAGATCGACCTGACCCAGCTCGACGAGACGGCCATCGCCAATCTCGGCATCGGGCGGAAATTCCAGAAGCCGACCGTGTTCGAGAGCCACACGGTGGAGGACAATGTCGAAATGGCGGTGAAGGCCGACCGCACGGTCTTCGGCACGCTGTTCTCGCGCCATTCGGCGGATATCTGGAAGCGCGTCGACGAAATCCTCGGCATCGTGCGCCTCGGCGACCATCGCAAGCGCATGGCGGGCGACCTCTCCCACGGGCAGAAGCAGTGGCTGGAGATCGGCATGCTGCTGGCGCAGGACCCCAAGCTCCTGCTCGTCGACGAACCTGCCGCCGGCATGACCGATGTCGAGACCGGGGCTACCGCCGATCTCCTGAAGGACATCGCCAGGACTCATTCGGTGGTCGTGGTCGAGCACGACATGGGCTTCATCCGCGAGCTCGGCGTGAAGGTGACCTGCCTGCACGAGGGTTCGGTGCTGGCCGAGGGCACGCTCGACAAGGTGAGTTCCGACGAGCGCGTCATCGAAGTGTATCTTGGGCGGTAGAATGAGGCAGTCGGCAATGGGCAGTCGCTTAGCGCCGCGGTCCTTGCTTTTCCGACTGCCCACTGCCCATTGCCGATTGCCTAAGGAACTCCCATGCTCGAAGTGAAGAACGTCGATCTCCACTACGGCGCGGCGCAGGCGCTGCGCGACGTTTCCATCGTGGTCGAGCCGGGCAAGGTCACCTGCGTCCTCGGCCGCAACGGCGTCGGCAAGACCTCGCTGATGCGCGCGATCATCGGCCACCAGCCGGTCTCCGGCGGCGAGATCCTGTGGGAGGGGCGCGACATCACCCGCATGCCGCCGTTCGAGCGGGCGCGGCGCGGCATCGCCTATGTGCCGCAGGGGCGCGAGATTTTCCCGCTGTTGAGCGTGAAGGAGAATCTCGAAACCGGCTTTGCGCCGCTGAAGCGGGCAGACCGCTCCATTCCCGACGACATCTTCTCGCTGTTCCCGGTGCTGAAGGACATGCTGGGCCGGCGCGGCGGCGACCTCTCCGGCGGCCAGCAGCAGCAATTGGCCATCGGCCGTGCCCTGACAACGCGCCCGCGGCTCATCGTGCTGGACGAGCCGACGGAAGGCATCCAGCCCTCGATCATCAAGGATATCGGCCGCGCCATCGACTATCTCCGGCGCAAGGGCGACATCGCCATCCTGCTGGTCGAGCAATATCTCGACTTCGCGGAGGAACTCGGCGACCGCTTCTACGTCATGGAGCGCGGGCGGATCGTGGTGCAGGGCCTGAAAGGCGAGGTGGACCGCGACGCGCTGCACCGGAGCATGGCGATCTAGCCTCTCGAGTCTTGGTGATCGGCGCTTTTGCCCGATACACCGCGTGCGGCGCATGCGCTATCGTGCCGCAACGGGAGTGCATCGATGGCAGACGGACCCTTTTCGCGCGGCGTGGTGGCTGCCCCGCACCATGCGGCAGCGGAGGCAGGACGGCTGATCATCGCCGAGGGCGGCAATGCCATCGAGGCGATGATCGCTGCCGCGGCAGCGATCGCGGCGGTCTACCCGCACATGACCCATGCCGGCGGCGACGGCTTCTGGCTGATCCGCCAGCCGAACGGTCGCGTCCATGGCATCGAGGCCTGCGGCTTTGCCGGCGAAAGGGCGACGCTGCGCTCCTATCTCGACAAGGGCCATTACGAGATACCGACGCGCGGGCCGCTGGCGGCTCTCACCGTGCCGGGAGCCATTGGCGGCTGGCGGCTCGCCAATGCCATGGCCAAGGCCTCCGGCGGCACGCTGCCGCGCGCGGTCATGATGGAGCCGGCGATCAAGGCGGCCCGCGAGGGCTATCTGGTCTCCCGCTCGCAGGCGCGCCTGACCCTCGACAAGCTCTACGAACTGAAGGACTGCCCCGGCTTCGCGGAGACCTTCCTCGTTGACGGCAAGCCGCCGGCCGAAGGCATGTCGATGAAGCAGACCGCGCTCGCCGACACACTGGAGCATCTCGCGCGCAGCGGCTTTCAGGACACCTATCGCGGCGATGTCTCACGCGAACTGGCAAAGGACCTCGAAGACATCGGCTCGCCGGTGACGCGCGCCGACCTGCAGGCCTTCTACGCCGTGGAGCGCGAACCCCTGAAGCTCGCCCACTCGCTCGGCGAAATCTACAACACGCCGCCGCCGACGCAGGGGATCGCTTCGCTGATGATCCTCGGCATCGTCGATCGGCTGGAGGCGATGCACGGCGCGGTGCGCCCGGACACGGTGGCCTTCGTTCACCGCATCGTCGAGGCGACCAAACGGGCCTTCATGGTGCGCGACCGCTTCGTCACGGATTTCGACCGGCTCAAGGGCGATCCCGCGAGCTTCCTCACCGATCGCGCGCTAAAGGCCGAGGCGCAGGCCGTCGATATGGGCCAGGCCCTGCCCTGGCCGCATCGTGGCGGGCCGGGCGACACGATCTGGATGGGCGCGGCGGATTCGGAAGGCCGCGTCGTCTCCTACATCCAGTCCATCTACTGGGAGTTCGGCTCCGGCTGCGTGTCGAAATCGACGGGGTTCCTGATGCAGAACCGCGGCGCGAGCTTCGCGCTGGACCCGAAGGCGCTGAACCCGCTGGAGCCCGGCCGCCGGCCGTTCCACACGCTCAATCCGGCGCTGTCGGAACTCAAGGATGGCCGCACCTTCGCCTACGGCACGATGGGCGGCGAGGGCCAGCCGCAGACGCAGGCGCAAATCTTCGAGCGGCATGTGCGCCACGGCGTGCCGCTGGAGGAAGCGCTGGACGCGCCGCGCTGGCTCCTCGGCCGCACCTGGGGTTCGTCGGTGACGGGCCTGCGCTTCGAGGACCGCTTCGACGGCAGCCTGATAGCGGCGCTGGCGCGCATGGGCCACCAGACCGAGACGATCCACGACACCTATTCGGACACGATGGGCCATGCCGGCGGCGTGACGCTGCACGTTGACCGGTCGCTGTCCGGCGCCCACGATCCGCGCGCCGATGGCGGCGCCGCGGGCCTCTAAAAGGACATCAGGACGGCGCGATGCCGAGCTGCCGGGTGGCCGCGATCCAGTCGGGGCCTTCCTCGTCGTAGAGCTTCTGCGACTCGGCCCGGCCCATCGCCGCCTCGTCGATGCCGAACGTATCGAGCATCCTGCGGATCGCCTCGGTCTTGCCGGCCTCGACCATCAGCGCCGAGACGCGGTCGGCGATGGCATCCGGCAGGGCCGCCGGCCCGAACAGCCCGACCCAGCCCTTGAGCTGGAGCACGCGGATGTTGAGCCCCTGCTCCGAATAGGTCTGTACGTCCGGAAGCTTGCCCATGCGCTTGTCGGTCGGCACCGCGATGGCGCGGCCGACGCCGCTCTGGAGCACGCCGGCCGAACCGAGATAGCTGCCGATCGCCGCCTGCAGCGCGCCGCCATTGAAGTCGTTCCACATCGGCGCCTCGCCCCGGTAGTGGACCGGCACGATCTTGCGCTGGAGCATCTTGTTGAACTCGAAGGCGACGATGTGGGGGAACGAGCCCGCGCCATAGGTGCCGAAGCTGATATTGTTGCCGTTCGCGTAGTCGAGAAACTGCCTGACATTGGTCACGCCGGTCGAGCGGTGGACGATCAGCGGCAGATGGCCGGCCGGCATGGCGGAGATGAACTTGAAGTCCTTGTCCGGATCGTATTGCAGGTTGCTGATCAGGATGCGGTTGGCGAAGAAGGTCGTCGAGATCGTGAGGATGAAGGTGAGCCCATCGGGAGGGGCCTGCTTCACCGCCTGCGCAGCGATGCCGCCGCTGGCGCCCGCACGGTTCTCGACCACGACGGTCTGGCCCGTCTGTCTCGAGATGTATTCCCCGTAGGCGCGGGAGAAGAGGTCCGTCAGTCCGCCCGCGGCCGTGCCGCAGACGATGCGGATGGTGCCGGCCGGCCAGCTGGCCTGTGCACGCGCCACCAGTGGCGAGGCGAGGACGGATGCGGCGGTGCCGGCGATCATCGCGCGGCGGGTCGGCTGGACGTTCATGACGGCTCCCTCGACATTGGCGGATGCAGTGATGCGGCAGATCAGCTCGGCGTGATGCCCAGCCTGTTGACATGATCGAGCCAGACCGGGCCCTGCGTCTCGTAGATGTGGCGGAAATATTTGTGGTCCTGCGCCGCGTCGTCGATGCCGAAGGTCGCGATGAGCTTTTGGATGCGCTCCGTCTTGCCGGCCTCGACCATGAGGTCGGAGATCTGCTGGACCATCTCCGCCGGCATCGAGGCCTTGCCGAAGAAGCCCGCCCAGCTCATCAGGTCGAAGACGTTGTCGGTGAGACCCTGCTCGATATAGGTCGGCACGTCCGGCAGGGTTTTCATCCGCCGCCTGGTCTGCACGGCGATGGCATGGCCGGCGCCGGTGTCCAGCACGCCCTTGCCGGCCGTGTAGCTGCCAATGGCGATCTGGCTGTTGCCGGTGAGCAGATCCTGCCACATCGGCGCTTCGCCGCGGTAGTGAACGATGGTCATGTCGAGATTGAAACGGCGGTTCAGTTCGGCGCCGACGATGTGGGCGAACGATCCCGCCGCGTAGGAGCCATAGCTGATCCGGTTCTTGCGGGCGTAATCGACGAACTCGGCGACGGATTTCGCGCCCGTCGCCTTGCCGGCCACCAGTGGCAGGTGCCCGGTCGACATGATGGACAGGAACGCGAAGTCCTTGTCGGGATCGTAGGGCAGGTTCCTGAACATGACCCGGTTGCCGAGCATGGTCGAGGAAATGGTGATCATCAGCGTGTGGCCGTCATCGTCCGCGCTCTTCAGCGCCTGCGCGGCGATGCCGCCACCCGCGCCGACGCGGTTTTCGACAACGACCGTCTGGCCGCTCTTCTGGGCGATGTAGTCACCATAGGCCCGGGCATAGGCATCGGTGATGCCGCCGGCGGGGAAGGCACAGAGGATTCGCAGCGGCCTGTTCGGCCAGGGCGACTGCGCCCGTGCAACCAGCGGTGCGGCCACGAGCGAGGCTGCGCCGGCTGCAAGCAGCCGACGTCGGTCGGTCAGGAAGGTCATCGGCGTTTCCCGGTCTGGAAGTCTTTTTTATCGGGAGCCGCCGGACGCAGCCGCCAGCCCCGACAAAAGGCTCTCACGGATGGCGATGGCCGTCAAACATTGAAATGGCATTTCAAAATTGGAGGCACTGCCCGCCAGCTCATTCCGCCCTGGCGCCGCCGGGCGCCCAGAGCGTCGCGCGGAACTTGTCGGAAAGGGCTCCGGCAATGCGTTCGGCCGTGGCCTGCAGCGGCTTCAGGAAGGTCTGTACCGCGGTATCCACCGAGATGACGCCGTGGAGCATCATGATGTTGATGCTCGCATAGACCTCGTCGCCCTCGCGGACCGGCACGCCCATGGCCCAGACGCGGCCGTCGAAGACATGCTGGCTATAGGCCTCGTCCATCACCGCGTAGCCCTTCTCGCGCACCTCGGCGAGCAACTGGGCGAGCTTCTTCGGCTGGCGCGCAAGCTCGGTCGATTTGCCGGGAATGGCGGCGAGCGAGGCGATGATGCGCGCCTGCTGGTCCTCCGTGCAGTAGGCGAGATAGGCGCGCCCCATCGAGGTGGAGAGCAGCGGGAAGCGGAAGCCCGGCCGGCGCGAGAACAGCATGGAACCCGGCTCGCGCGTCGTCTGCGCGACGATCATCGCGTCGCGGTCGAAGATGGCGATATCCGAGGGCCAGCCGATCTGCTTGCGGAATTCGTGCATGATCGGCTCGGCGACGCCGCCGATCCACAGATGCTGGTCGTAGCCGTGCGACAGCAGCAGGCAGCGGCCTGTGGGCAGGTAGACCGCCCGCTCGGCGTCGCGCATGACGTAGCCCTCGTGCTCCAGCGTTTCGAGCATCCGCACGATGGTCGCCTTGTTGAGCCCGGTCGCCTTGTGCAGCGATCCGACCGTGGACTGCCGCTCCGCATTGAGAACGCGCAGGACCTCAAGTCCACGCGAGAGTGCGATCACCGGTTCGAATGACGGCATGATGGTCTGCCCCTGCCCTTTCCGGCATGATTAGCACCAGCGGCGGCCCTCGCGATATGATCCTGTCGAAGCCTCGCCCTGCGCCCCGGCCACCGGCAAATGGCCGATGCTGCACGCGCTTGACGCGCTGGGCCCATCATCGCTACATATTGTGAAATATCATTTCATTAAATGAAACAGCCGCCGGCAAGCTGCGCGGCTGGAACGGACGACGCCATGGATTTCAGCCTGACGCCCGAGCAGCAGGAGCTGCAGCGCACTTCCACCGAGTTCGCGAAGCGGGAGCTGACCGGCATCGCCGCCGAGATCGAGGCCTCGGGCCAGCCGCTGCCGCATACCTATCTGAAGAAGCTGGCGGCGATGGGCTATCTCGGCATCAATCTCGATGCCGAACATGGCGGCGTCGGCCTCGGCCATCTCGATGCCGTGCTGGTGCTGGAAGCGGTGGCGCGCGTGTCACCGGCGGTGGCCTTTCCGATCTTCGAATCGTGCTTCGGCCCGGTGCTGGCGATCCAGCATTTTGCCGGCGAGGACCTGAAGCGGCGCATCATCCCCAAGGTCGTCTCGGGCGACATGATCGTCGCGGTCTCCATGTCCGAGCCCGATGCCGGCAGCGCGCTGACCGACCTCAAGACGCGCGGGCGGATCGAGGGCGATACGGTCGTCATCAACGGTCAGAAGCGCTGGTGCTCGGGCGCCGGCCATTCGGACGCCTATGTCGTCTATTGCCGCCTGTCCGACGATCCCGGCGCCAAGGGCATCGGCGCCGTGCTGGTGGAGAAGGACGCGCCCGGCCTCTCCTTCGGCGCGCCGGAGCAGCTCATGGGCTTCCGCGGCATTCCCAGCGCCGACATGCATTTCGACGGCGTACGGGTGCCCGTCTCGAACATCATCGTGCCGGCCGGCGGCTTCAAGAAGCTGATGGAGGCCTTCGATCTCGAACGTTGCGGCAACTCCACCATGAGCCTCGCCATCGCGGCGGCGGCGCTGGAGGACGCGCTCGCCTACGTTCAGGAGCGCAAGCAGTTCGGCAAGGCGCTGGTCGATTTCCAGGCGGTGCAGATCAAGCTCGCCGAGATGGCGATGAAAGTGGAGGCCTCGCGCCTGCTGATCCACCGGGCCGTAACGAACGCGGCGGCGGGCCTGCCATCGATCATCGATTCCTCCGTCGCCAAGTGCTTCGCCAACGAGATGACGCGCGAGGTCTGCGGCGCGGCCATCCAGATCATGGGCGGCTATGGCTATTCCAAGTCGTTCAAGGCCGAGCAGCGGTTCCGCGATTCATGGGGCTGGGGCATCGCTGGCGGGTCCATCGACATCCAGAAGATCAATATCGCCGCGGCGCTGGTCGGGCGGCGGTTCGACCAGCGGCGATAGCGCGGATCACGCCGTCCGCTTGGCGCGATCCTTCTCGTTGGCGCCACGGATCATCTCGGCCATGGCCGCCCACTGCTCGTCGGTGAGTTTCGACAGGTTGTAGAAATTGCCGCCGGTGGCGTTGTAGCGCGCGCCGTCGATGGCGATGGTCTGGCCGGTCAGGTACTCGCAGCCATCCGCCATCAGGAAGGTCGCGAGGTTCTTGAGCTCGTGCATCTCGCCGTTGCGGCCCATGGGGCTGTCCTCGCGGCCCTTGTCCTCGTCGGCAGCGAGACCCGGATTGAGCCTCTCCCAGGCGCCCTTGGTCGGGAAGGGGCCGGGCGCGATGGCGTTGAGGCGGATGCCGTAGCGGCCCCATTCGGCGGCGAGCGACTGGGTCATGACGTTGATGCCGGCCTTGGACATGGCGGAGGGCACCGTGAACGGGCCGCCGTTCCAGATCCAGGTCGTCAGGATCGAGATGACCGAAGCCTTGTGGCCGCCGGCGATCCAGCGCTTGCCGCAGGCGAGGGTCACGTAGAACGAGCCGTGGAACACGATGCCGGCGATGGCGTCGAAGCCGCGCGGCGACAGGTCCTTGGTGGGGCTGATGAAGTTGCCCGCGGCGTTGTTGACGAGGCCGGTCAGCGGGCCGGCCGCGAAAATCTCCTCGATCATCTCGTCGACGGCCTGCGCGACGCGGATGTCGACGGAATGGGTGATGACCTTGCCGCCATGCTTGCCCATCAGCTCGGCGGCCGTCTCGTCGAGCACGCCCTTGCGACGGCCGCAGATATGGACCGTCGCGCCGAGGCGCAGGTAATCCTCGGCCATTTCCTTGCCGAGCCCGGTGCCGCCGCCGGTCACGAGGATGCGCTTGCCCTTCAGTACGTCGTCCCTGAACATCGTCGTCTCCCTCCGGTTCTTCGTTTTTGTGTTGCCCGCACCGCTTCAGCGGCCGCGGAAATCCGGCTTGCGCTTGCCCTTGAAGGCCGCGACGCCTTCCGCGAAATCCTCGCTGCCGAAACAGAGCACCTGCGCCAGCCCCTCCTCCTCGAGGAAGGCTTCAAGCGGCAGGTCGTAGGCGCGGCGCAGCAGCCGCTTGGTCATGCCGAGCGAAACGGTCGGCCCGGCGGCGAGGCCGGCCGCGACCTGCCGCGCCGTCGCCATCAGATCGGCTGCATCGACCAGCCGCGAGGCAAGTCCCATTGCGAAGGCCTCGTCGGCCGAGACCTCGCGGTTGGTGAGCAGGATGTCGCTGGCGCGCACGTGCCCGACCGCGCGCGTGAGCGTGTAGCCGAGCCCGAGATCGGCGACCGCGCCGAGGCCGGGAAAGCCCGCCTTGAACCGCGCGTCACGGGAGGCGATCACGATGTCGCCGGACAGCGCGAGGGACAGGCCCGCGCCGGCGGCCGCGCCGTTGATCGCGGTCACGATCGGCTTGCCGGCATTGAGCAGCGGCACGAGCCAGCGGTAGCTGCGCTCCATCCGGCCCTGCACCGAGACGGCACCCCGGTCGTCCATGGCGCGGATGTCGCCGCCCGCGCAGAAGGCCCTGCCCGTGCCGGTCAGGATGATCGCGCGCACCGCCGGGTCATTCAGCAGCACCGGCAGGTTCGCCTCCAGCCCGGCCTTGATGCCGGCCGAGAGCGCGTTCATCGATTGCGGCTCGTTGAGCACGATCTCCGCCACCGCGCCGTCGCGGAGAACCTTCACCGAATCCGTCACGACCGTCTGGTCCATCGCCCGCACCCCGCATTGGCATTTCTGAAGCGTCGTTTCATTCCACGCGATCACGCCATTTCTGGCCAGTCCTTCATTCGGGCGAGTCTCATGAGGGCGGAACGCCGCACCGATCCCGCAAAGGGTTGAACGGCCGATGCGATTTCGATCTACTGCCAGCCCAAGACGGGACATCGTCGAGCGCGCCGCCAAGAGCGCGAGGAAACACCATCCGGGAGGAAACACGCATGCCGAAGACCATCTGGACGCCCACGCGCCGCCGCTTCATCGCCTCGTCCTCGACGCTGGCGCTTGCCGGCCTCGCCGCGCCGGGCCTCGCCCAGAGCCGCTTCCCGAACCGTCCGGTGACGCTGATCGTGCCCTGGACGGCCGGCGGCTCCACCGATGCCGGGTTCCGCGCGCTGGCGGAGGCGACGCAGAAGCACCTCGGCGAGCGCATCATCGTGGAGAACAAGCCCGGCGCGGGCGGCACGCTCGGCCCGGCGCAGATGGCTGCGAGTGCGAGGCCCGACGGCTACACGCTGGCGCAGATGCCGATCACCATGTTCCGCCTGCCGCATATGACGCGCGTGGCGTTCAACCCGCTGACCGATTTCAGCTACGTCATCCATGTCGCCGGCTACTGCTTCGGCACGACTGTACGCGCCGACAGCCCGCACAGGACGATGAAGGACCTCATCGACTTCGCCCGCGCCAATCCCGACAAGGTGACCTACGCGACGCCGGGCGCCGGCACCTCGCTGCACATCACCATGATGGACATCGCCTCGCGGCAGAACATCAAATGGACGCATGTGCCGTTCCGCGGCGCGGCCGAGACCAATGCCGCCGTGCTCGGCGGCCACGTCACGGCTCAGGCGGATTCGAGCGGCTGGGCACCGCTGGTCAATGCCGGCCAGCTGCGTCTGCTCGCCACCTGGGGCAAAAACCGCACGAAGACCTGGTCGAGCGTGCCGACGCTGCAGGAAAGCGGCATCGACATCGTCGCCAACTCGCCGTTCGGGCTCGCCGGCCCGAAGGGCATGGACCCCGGCATCGTCAAGGTGCTGCACGACGCCTTCAAGAAGGGCATCGAGGAGCCCGAGCACATGCGCGTGATGGACCAGCTCGACCAGGAGGTCGACTATATGGACACCGCGACCTACGAGGCTTTCGTCAAGAAGATGTACGAGGACATGCGCGACCAGGTCGAGCGGCTCAACCTGCGCCGCAGCTGAGCGCCATGCGCATTCCCGATCTCGTGGGCGCCGCCGCCGTAGCCGGCCTCGGCATCTTCCTCGTGCGCGAGGGCGGCGTCCTCGGCTTCGGCGATCCGACCGAGCCCGGCTCCGGCTTCATGTTCTGGTGGATCGGCGTCGCGATGCTCGTCGCCGCGGCGGCGCTTGCCGGCTTCGCGCTGGTGGGGGCGCCCGCGAGCGGGCCCGACATCCAGCCGAACGGTCGGCTCTCGCTGGCGCTCGCCTGCGTCGTCGCGCTTGGCGCCTATGCGGTCGCGCTGGAGCCCGTCGGCTTCATCCCGACATCGGCGGCGCTGCTCACCGGCCTGTTCATCTTCGTCGGCAGCTACCGACCGCCGCTCGCAGCCGCGCTCGGCATCGGCGGCGCCTTCGCGAGCTGGTTCCTGTTCGTGAAGCTCCTGTCGAGCAACCTGCCTGCCGGCATCCTCGCCGGCACGATGCTGGGGAACTGAGCCATGGACCTGCTCGGCCAGCTCGGCAACGGCTTCCTCATCGCCCTCTCGCTCGACAACCTGTTCTACTGTTTCGCCGGGGTGCTGATCGGCACGCTGGTCGGCGTGCTGCCCGGCATCGGACCGATCGCCGCCATGTCGCTGCTGCTGCCGGCGACCTTCGCCATCCCGCCGACCGGCGCGGTCATCATGCTCGCCGGCATCTATTACGGCTCCATGTATGGCGGCTCGACCACGGCGATCCTGGTGCGGATTCCGGGCGAGGCGGCTTCCGTCGTCACCTGCCTCGACGGCCACGAGATGGCGAAGCAGGGCCGCGCCGGAGCGGCGCTGTTCGTCGCCGCCATCGGCTCGTTCTTCGCCGGCACGGTCGCGCTGATCGGCCTCATGCTGCTCGCGCCGTTGATGATCGCCGCGGCCCTCGCCTTCGGGCCCGCCGAATACTGCGCGCTGATGCTGCTCGGCCTCTGCCTGATCGCCTATCTCTCGCAGGCATCGGTGCTGAAGTCGCTGATCATGGCGGGGCTCGGCCTGGTGCTCGGCCTGATCGGCATCGATTCTATCAACGCCCTGCCGCGTCTGACCTTCGACCGGCTGGAACTGCTCGACGGCATCGGCCTCGTGCCGGTGGTGATGGGACTGTTCGGCATCGCCGAGATCCTGAAGAACCTCGAACAGGGCACCGACCGCACCGTCGTCACCGCGAAGATTTCGCGGCTCTGGCTGACGGCGGCGGACTGGGCGGCGAGCCGCTGGGCCATCGTGCGCGGCACGCTGCTCGGCTTCGTGCTCGGCATCCTGCCGGGCGGCGGCGCGGTGATCTCCTCCTTCGTGTCCTATGCGCTGGAGCGGCGCATCTCGAAGACGCCGGAGCGCTTCGGCAAGGGCGCCATCGAGGGTGTCGCGGGACCGGAGGCCGCCAACAACGCCGCAGCGGGTTCCGCCTTCATCCCGCTGATGACACTGGGCATCCCGCCGAACGCCGTGCTCGCGCTGCTGCTCGGGGCGCTGATCATCCACAATGTGCCGGTCGGCCCGACCATGATCACCCAGCGCCCAGACCTGTTCTGGGGCGTCGTCGCGTCGATGTATGTCGGCAACGTCATGCTGCTGGTGCTCAACCTGCCGCTGATCGGCCTGTGGATCCGCTGCCTGTCCGTGCCCTACGGCATCCTGTTTCCGATGATCCTGCTGCTCTGCTGCATCGGCGTCTATGCATCCTCGGGCCAGATCTTCGACCTCTACGTGATGATCTCGTTCGGCGTGTTCGGCTGGCTGGTGGCGCGCTGGGGGTACGAGCCTGCGCCGCTCGTACTCGGCTTCGTGCTGGGGCCGATGTTCGAGAACAACCTGCGCAAGGCGCTGATCCTGTCGCGCGGAAGCTGGATGACCTTCATCGAACGGCCGATCTCGGCGGTGTTCGTCGTCGCTTCGGTGCTGATCCTCGCCACCGCCCTCGTTCCGTGGATCAATGCGCGGCGCAAGGAAATGGCGACCGAGGAATGACCCGGCCGCAAGAGGGAGCCATGCCATGTCCACCGTTCTGACTCTCGACGCCATGGCCCGGCGGGTGAAGCCGGGCATGAAGCTGGCGCTGCCCGTCGACTATAGCGGCGTGTCCATGGCCATGACGCGGCCGCTGATCGCGCATGGCGCGGGGCGGCTGCACGTCGTCTGCCTGCCGGTCGGCGGCATGCAGCCGGACATGCTGATCGGCGCGGGGCTGGTCGAGACCATCGAGACGAGCGCCATGACGCTGGGCGAAGCCGGCGGCGCGCCCTGCTTCATGCGCGCGGTGACGGAGGGCTCGATCCGCGTGCTCGATTCCACCTGTCCTGCCGTGCATGCCGGCTTCCTCGCCGCGCAGAAGGGCGTGCCCTTCGCGACGCTGCGCGGGCTGATCGGCACCGACATCCTCGCCAACCGGCCGGACTGGAAGGTGATCGACAATCCGTTCTCCAAGACCCCCGATCCGATCGTCGCCATCCCCGCCATCCGGCCGGATATCTCGCTCTTTCACGCGCCCCTCGCCGACCGCGACGGCAATGTCTGGATCGGCCGGCGGCGCGAACTCGCCTCGCTCGCCTATGCCTCCGAGCAGACGCTGGTCACGGTCGAGCGGATCGTCGAGGAAAGCCTGCTCGCCGACGAACGGATGGCGGCGGGCGTGCTGCCCGCGCTCTACGTGGAGGCGGTCGCGCTTGCGCCTGGCGGTGCCAAGCCACTCGGGCTCTGGGGCGAATATCCGACCGACATGGCGGAGGTGACGCGCTATGCGCGCGCCGCCCGGACACCGGAGGGCTTCCGCGCCTTTCTGGAGGGCGCGGATCGGGCATTGGAAAGCGCGCGATGACCATGGTGCTTCCGCGCGAACGGCTGATCGTCACCGTCGCCAATCTGCTCGACGGCGTGCGCCATGTCGCGGTCGGCGCATCCTCGCCGATCCCAGCCGCAGGGGCGATGCTGCGCCGCGCGCTGGCCGAGGAAGCGGATGCGCCGCGCGTGCGCATCTCCATCCTCGGCTCGGTGGCGCACAATTTCTTCACCAATGGCGGCGTGGAACTGTTCGACTGCGCGGGCCAGGGGCGCATCGACGCCTTCTTCCTCGGCGGCGGCCAGATCGACGGCGAGGCCAATATCAACCTCGTCGGCGCGGGCGGCTATCCGCAGGCCAAGGTGCGCTGGCCGGGCTCCTTCGGCTCCGCTTACCTCTACTTCGTCGTGCCGCGCGTGATTCTGTTCCGGGAGGAGCAGTCGCTACGCGTCTTCGTCGAAAAGGTCGATTTCGTCTCCGCGCCCGGCACGAGCCCCGAAGGCGTTCACCGGACCGGCGGGCCGCATGCGCTGCTGACCGGCATGGGGCAGTTCTCCTTCGACCGCGCGCGGCGGCGGTTCAGGCTGACCAGCGTCCATCCGGGGCAGACGCTGGAGAGCATCAAGGCCGCGACGGGCTTTGCCTTCGACCACGATGCAGTTGCGGCGACGACGCCCGATCCGGATGCGCGCGTGCTCGCGCTGCTGCGCGGCCGGGTGCTGGACGAGCTGGCGGAGACCTATCCGGAATTCGCGCGGGGCCTTCAGGCCGAGTTGGCGGCCTGAGATCAATCCACCGCGGATAGCGGACGTGCCACCTCTTCGAGCGGCTTGCGTTCCGCAGCGATGCCGTAGCGCCACATGACGACGGCCGCGATCAGCATGAGCGACGCGCCGAATATATAGCCGCCGAACAGCGACCAGCGCGACCCGCTCTCGATGAGCTGGCCGAAAGCCCAGGGTCCGATCACGCCGCCGATCCCCGTGCCGATGGCGTAGAAGAAGGCGATGGCGAGCGCGCGCAGTTCCAGCGGGAAGGTTTCGCTGACCGTCAGGTAGGCCGAGCTGGCAGCGGCGGAAGCGAAGAAGAAGATCACCATCCAGGCGATGGTCTGCGTCTGCGCCGTCAGCAGACCTTCAGCGAACAGCCAGCCTGTGCCGGCAAGCAGCAGGCCCGACATCGTATAGGTGAAGGCGATCATCGGCCGGCGGCCGAGCGTGTCGAAGAAGCGGCCGAGCAGGATCGGACCCAGCACGTTGCCGAGCGCGAAAGGCAGGATGTACCAGCCGACGTGGTTCGCCTGGATGCCGTAGAAGTCGGTCAGCACTAGCGCGTAGGTGAAGAAGATCGCGTTGTAGAAGAAGGCCTGCGCCGCCATCAGCGTGAAGCCGACCGCCGTGCGCCCGCGATGGCGCCGGAACAGGGTCTCGGCAACCTCGGAGAACGGCGTGGAGGCGCGGGCGACGAAGCGCACCTTCCGCAGAGGCGCGTCCGGTATGACGTGCCCCTCGGCGCGGATGCGCTTCTCGATACCGGCGACGATGGCCTCGGCCTCGGCGATGCGGCCGTGGGTCATCAGCCAGCGGGGGCTCTCGGGCAACCACATGCGCATGAAGAAGATGAACAGCGCCAGCAGCGCGCCGATCAGGAAGGCGAGCCGCCAGCCATGATCGGGGGCGAACCAGGCGGGATCGAGCAGGATGATCGCACCGAAGGCGCCGAGCGCCGCGCCGATCCAGAACGAGCCGTTGATGGCGAGATCGGTCCAGCCCCGCACGCGCGCCGGAATGAGTTCCTGGATGGTCGAGTTGATCGCGGCATATTCGCCGCCGATGCCGGCGCCGGTGAGGAAGCGGAAGAGCATGAAGCTCCAGAGATTCCACGAGAAGGCCGTGGCGGCGGTCGCGACCAGATAGACGGCGAGGGTGATGAAGAAGAGCTTCTTGCGGCCGAGCCGGTCGGTGAGCCAGCCGAAGAACAGCGCGCCGAGCACTGCGCCGGCGAGATAGGCGCTGCCGGCCAGGCCGACATCGGCATTGGAAAACTGCAGCACCGGGCTCGCCTTCAGAGCGCCCGCGACCGTGCCGGCGAGCGTCACCTCCAGCCCGTCGAGAATCCAGGTGATGCCGAGCGCCGCGACCACCAGCGTATGGAACCGCGCCCAGGGCAGCCGGTCGAGGCGAGCGGGGATGTCGGTCTCGATGATGGCGGCCTCGCCGGCCGGTTTCGCCTTGGTGGTCATGGACAGCTCCTGACGGGCGACAACGCGCGAAGAGGGCCAAAGGTTCGCCGCGTCAGGGCCTGCAATGCCCCTGCCTCACAATCCCTCCTCGAATTCCTTCACCCGCTGGCGCTTCCTCAGCCGCGAGGCGTCGAGCAGGATCTGGCCCGCCCAGCGATAGACGTTCCGCTCGCGCACCTGCGCGCGCATGAGGCGCATCCGCTCCCGCTGCTCGTCTTCCGGCATGATCAGCGCCCTGCCGATGGCCTCGGCCATGCCCTGCACGTCGTAGGGGTTGATGATCAGCGCCTCGCCGAGTTCGCTGGATGCGCCCGCGAAGCGCGAGAGCACCAGCGCGCCCTGCTCGTCGTCGCGGGCGGCAACGAACTCCTTGGCGACGAGGTTCATGCCATCGTGCAGGGACGAGACGACGCAGAGGTCCGCCGCGCGGAACAGTTCATAGACCTCGTCCGGCTCATGGTGGCGGATCACCAGCAGGATCGGCTTGTAGCCCTCCGATCCATGCCGCTCGTTGATCTCTTCGGTGAGGCGCAGCGCCTCCTTCTGGAGACTGGTGTAGCTCGGCAGCTTGGAGCGGGTCGGCGCGACGATCTGGATGAAGCTGAACCGCCCTTTCCATTGCGGCTGGCGGTTGAGCAATTCGTCGATGGCCATGAGGCGGTCGAGAATGCCCTTGGTGTAGTCGAATCGCTCGATGCCGACGCCGATCTTCATGTCCTCGGGCAGGCTGAAGCGGTCGCGCACGGCGCGCCGGCACTCAGGGACGGTCTGCTGGGACAGCAGCGCCGCCGGCGGCCATTCGATGGAGATCGGATAGGGCCGCACCATGGTCTCCTCGCCGCCGAACACCACTGAGCGGTGCTCGCGGTCGATGCGGCTTTCCATGAAGCGGTCGACCGTCTCGAAGAAGTTGTTGCAGTAGGCCTGGGTGTGGAAGCCAAGCACCGTCGAGCCGAGCAGGCCGGCGATGATCTCCTCCTTCCATGGGCAGATGCCGAAGGCCTCCGCGTTCGGCCACGGTATGTGCCAGAAGGTCAGGATGGTCGCTTTCGGCAGCTGCTCGCGGATCATCCGCGGCAGCAGCGCGAAGTGATAGTCCTGCACCATGATGACCGGATCCGGCCGCGTCGCCTCCTTGACGATGGCGTCGGCGAAACGCTGGTTGATGGCGACATATTGCTGCCAGTCGCTCTCGCGGAAGATCGGCCGGACATAGGCGAGGTGGCAGAGCGGCCAGAGCCCCTCGTTGGAGAGGCCGTAATAGTAGCCTTCCTGCTCGTCGTCGGTGATCCAGATGCGGCGCAGCCGGTAGGCGGGCTTGGCCGGTGGCACCAGCACGTGGTCGCTGGCGTCGACCGTATCGCGGTCGGCCGAGCCCGAGCCATGGGCGACCCAGGTGCCGCCGCAGGCGCGCATCACCGGCTCCAGCGCCGAAACGAGGCCGCTCGCAGGCCGCTGCACCACGACGCGACCGTCGGAACGGTTGTGGATATAAGGCTCGCGGTTCGAGACGACGAAGACCTCCGCGTCGGGAAGCTCGTTCTCCAGAAGGTCCTGAAGGGTCGATGGAGACCATTCGAGCGGCGTGCCGTCCTCCTGGCGGATCTTCTCGCGGAAGTCGCGCAGGAGACCGCGGATCTCGCGGCTCTCCTCCTTCAGCACCGGGTCCATGACGCTGCGTTGCGGCCGCCCCGGCCTCATGTCCTGGATGGTCGCCAGCACGCCGGCCATGTAGCGCCGCTGCATCAGGCCGAGGATCAGCGAGGCGAGCGTTCCCACCAGCAAGAGGAGCGCGATGCCGACGACGACCATGTACCAGCGCGCCTCCACCACCCGGTCCGACACGAAGGCAAGTTCGTGGAGGATGACGAGGCTGCCGGTCGTCGTGCCGCCCGCAAGCGGGAAGATGCCGACCAGCACCCGCTCGCCGTCGATGCGCGTGCGCTCGAACCTGACCGACCGCGCCGGCGGCGTACCGCTCGCAATGATCGTGTGGCACTGCACGTCCCGCGGCATGCGCCGGGTCGCGACCGTGATCTGGCCGGAGGCGTCGCACAGGCCGAGCGCGAGGATGCGCTCGTCGCTGGTCAGCCGCTCGAACAACGGCCGCAGCTCCTGCGACGGGCTCGCCACCTCGCGCTCGACCCGGTCGCGGATCGAGTTGAACACCAGCTCCGAACGCAGTTCCACGTCGCGGCGCGACCATTGTTCGATGAGCGAGGTGGACAAAGGCACCAGCGCAGCGACAAGGCCGACGAGGGCGACGGCGAAAAAGACCAGCAGCAGCAGGCCGCGGGACAGGTTACTCATCAACTTTGCCGGGCCGGCGCTTCGCGTCCATGCGCTCGCGACGAACCCGCTCCTGTTTGCCGGTTCCCGCGTCGCGCGCGGGTTGCCGGTCGGTATCGTCTCGGGCCCCGAGACCGTTTCTCCCGTTAATGCACCCAGTCGCGGGACAGCCGCATCGCGGTGACGATGATGCCGACCATCGAATAGGTCTGCGGAAAGTTGCCCCACAGCGCGCCGTTGGCCGGGTCGATGTCCTCCGACAGGAGGCCGACATGGTTGCGGCGGGCGAGCAGCCCTTCGAAGATTTCGCGCGCCTCCTCGACGCGGCCGATGGCGTAGAGCGCATCGGCCAGCCAGAAGGTGCAGATGTTGAAGGAGGTGGACGGCGTGCCGAAATCGTCCTTCTCGTCGTAGCGCAGCAGGAAGCCGGCGCGCGTCAGCCGCTTCTGCAGCTTGTCGACGGTGGCGACGAAGCGCGGATCGCTCGCCTCGACCACGCCCAGCTCGTGCAGCAGCAGCGTGCTGGCGTCTGCTCCCGCGCCATCGAAGCTCGCGGCGAAGAACCCTTCCCGCTCGTTCCAGGCACGCGTCAGGATCGCCTCGCGAATGCGCTCGGCATGGGCGCGCCAATAGTTCCGGCGCTCGTCGAGATGCAGGCTCTCGGCGATGTGCGCGAGACGGTCGCAGGCGGCAAAGCACATGGCGGCCGAATGCGTGTGGATCGACTGGCGGCCGCGATATTCCCAGATGCCGGCATCGGGCTCGAAAGCCTTGGCTGCGGCTGTCTCGCCGAGGGGCTCCAGCTCCCGGAACAGCGCAACCCCGCCGAGCTTCGGCAGGCGATGGTCGAAGAACATCTGCGATGCCGCGAGGATCATGCTGCCGGTGACGTCGTGCTGCACCTGATCGGCCGCTGCATTGCCGATCCGCACCGGCCCGTCGCCGCCGAAACCGGTGAGCGATTCAGAGATGCGCTCCTCCAGCGAATCCTCCGGCACGATCGCGTAGACGGGCTTGAGGTTCGGCCCCTTCTCGGTGGCGATGACGGTGCGCATGTAGTCGAGGAAGCGCTCCATGGTGAGCGTCGCGCCAAGCTTGTTCAACGCGTGAACGGTGAAATAGGCATCGCGCAGCCAGCAGAAGCGGTAATCCCAGTTGCGACCGGTTCCGGGCGCCTCGGGGATCGAGGTCGTCAGCGCCGCGACGATGGCGCCGGTCTCCTCTGACGAGCAGAGCTTCAGGGTGATGGCCGCGCGGATCACCGCTTCCTGCCACTCGTAGGGCACGGAGAGGTAGCGGACCCAGTCGAGCCAGTACTGGCGGGTCGAGCGCAGGAACGAGCCCCAGACGCCGTCGATGGAATTCGGGAAGGTCTCGTCGGCATGGACGATGAGGGTCATCGGCCGGGTGACCACGAAACGCGCCTCGCTCGACAGATAGGCGACCGGCACGTCGGAGGTCAGCCGCACCGCGCCGGCGTCCGAGACGTAGCGGATATGGTTGGAGCCGGGGATCGGCGTGCCGTCATAGCGCCCATAGGCCATGGTCGGCCGCATGCGCACGCGTACCATGGGATTGCCCGCCACCGGCTCGATGCGCCGCATGATCATCGGCGGGCGGAATACGCGGTCGTACTGCTTGAAGCGCGGCGCGAAATCGATGACGCGCACTGCCGATCCATCGGCGGCGGTCAGGACCGTCGTCAGGATCGCGGTGTTGCGCTCATAGGCCTGCTCGCTCGCGACGAGGCCCTCCAGTTCGATGGCCATGAAGCCGCGCTGCGGGTCGGTGCCGCCGATCAGCGAGGAAAACAAAGGATCGCCGTCGATGCGCGGCCAGCAGGTCCAGACGATGCGCGCCTGCCTGTCGATAAGCGCCGCGACCGCGCTGTTGCCGATCACCGCCATTTCGGGAGGCGCGGGCCTGTCCGCATGCACTTCCATCAAGCCATCCTCCCCGCCAGCGTGGCGAACCAGGCCCTCACCTCGCGGGCATGGGCGAAGGGCTCGTCGCCCTTGTTGAAGTGCTCGCCGGCGACGCGCAGGCCGTAGCCGCCCTGCTCGCGCGCAACGGCGAAAGCGTCTTCGTCGGCGCGGTCGTCGCCGATCATGATCGGCCGACGGCCCGCGAAGGGCGTACGCTGCATGAATTCGAGCAGCGCCGTGCCCTTGGACTGGCCACGCGGCATGACCTCGATCACGGCGCGGCCCTCCTTGATCTGATAATCGAGCCGGAGGGTGGCGATCAGGTCGAGGAGCCCGGTCTTGATGCGGCCATGGGCCGCGGGCACCTGCCGATAGTGGACCGCGATGATGGCCCCCTTGTTCTCAAGCCTCAACCCCGGATCAGCCGTCACGATCTTGACGATGCCTTGAACCAGTTCGTGCGGCGCATCCCTCGTGGGGCGGGCATGCCCGGCTGCCGGGGCGAAGGTGAACTCGATGCCGTGCAAGCCGGAGGCTTCCAGCCCCTTGCCGAGGAAGCGGCCGACCTCGGCCAGCGTGCGGCCGGTGACGATGGCGAAGGCGCCGCCGAGCAGAGCCTTGACCTGCCGGATGTCGGCTCTCAGGCGGCGCGGGATGACGACATCCTCGGGCCGGCCGGCAATGTCGACCAGCGTCCCGTCGAAATCGGTGAAGATGGCGAAAGCGTCGGGGCTTGCAATGATGTCGAGGGCGAGAGCGGCGACCATGGCCCGCTCGCTGGCGCTCCGTTCACCTTCCTCGTCGTCCAGATGGGCAGTTTCAGGCTTCGTCAGCATCGGTTTATCCGTTCATCGCCCGGCAGCTGGCTGCCCGACCTCGTTTCCCGATGCGGTATGCGCGCCGAATCCGGCCCCTGTAACGACCCATGGCAACGGTAACGCGCAACTCCCGCGTCGGTTCCGCCGGTGGCTGCGAACAAGCCCCGGGAACGCCCGGCGTGGCGCCGCGTTCCCTTCCGGATCGGAAGCTGGGGGAGTATCATGGCAAGTCAGGTAGCGAAACAGAAGCCCCAGCGGCGGAGCGAGGGACCCATCGGCCACGGCAACGAGCAGTTGCCGTCGGTGACGGTGACGAGCTTCAATCTCGAACTGCGTGACAAGGAGGGTTTCGTCGGCGACCGCGCCTCGAAATCCGCCTTCACCGATACGCTGGAGGACTGGCGCAAGCGCCTCGCCAAGCTCGACGCCGACCCGCTCGGCGATGTCGCGACAGAGGATCTCGGCAAGAAGCAGATCGACCAGCTCATGAGCGGCAAGGATGCCGAGGCCGCCGCGCTCATTCACGGTGTTGTCGAGGAATTCGCGGCGGCGCTCGCGGGCGTCATCCGCCGCTATCGCCGCACCAAGGCCTGGAAGAACGTCGAGCGCATCGCAGCCGGCGGCGGCTTCCGGGAAAGCCGGGTCGGGGAACTGGCCATCGCCCGGGCGGGCGCGCTCCTGAAAGCCGAGGGGGTCGAAATCGACATCCAGCCGATCCGCAACCACCCGGACGAAGCCGGCCTGATCGGGGCGGCGCATCTGATGCCGGCCTGGATGCTGGCGGGCCACGACGCGATCCTCGCGGTCGATATCGGCGGGTCGAACATCCGCGCCGGCGTCGTCCGGCTCGACATCAAGAAGAATCCCGATCTCTCCAAGGCCGAAATCTGGAAGTCTGAGCTCTGGCGCCACGCCGACGAGGCCCCCTCACGCACCGCGGCGATCGACAAGCTGATCGAAATGCTTGAAGCGCTGATCCGCAAGGCGGAGAAGGAGGAGTTCACGCTCGCCCCGGTGATCGGCATCGGCTGCCCCGGGCTCATCCGCGAAGACGGCTCCATAGCGCGCGGCGGCCAGAACCTGCCGGGCGGCAACTGGGAGAGCGAGCACTTCAACCTGCCGGAGCGTCTCGCCAAGGCGATCCCCGAGATCGGCGGCCACGAGACCCTCGTCGTGATGCACAACGACGCCGTGGTGCAGGGCCTCAGCGAGGTGCCCTTCATGCAGGACGTGAAGGAGTGGGGCGTGGTGACCATCGGCACCGGGCTCGGCAACGCGTCGTTCCGCAACAAATCGGCGGACTGACCGCGACGCTCTGGCCGAACGGCCGGTAGACGCGCGGCAGGTTCGCGCGTCACCATGGCGGCCATCTCCGCAAACCCGACCGGCAGTGCCATGAACCACCAGACGCTGGACCAGCAGACGCCTACGCCGACCGCCGACTCGCTCGCCTTCGACCGCCTGATGACGGCGCGCCATTCCTGCCGCGCGTTCCGGCCCGATCCACTGCCGCGCAGGGCGATCGAGGCGATCCTGACCATCGCGCAGAAGACCGCCTCCTGGAACAATACGCAGCCCTGGCAGGTGACCATCGTCAGCGGCATGGCGCGCGACCGGTTCCGCGACCTCCTGGTGTCGCTCGCCACCGGCGGCGGCTCGCCGGATTCCGCCAGCGCCAAGCCTGACGCCGACTTTCCATTCCCGCGCGAATATCGCGGTGCTGCACTGGACCGGCGGCGCGCCTGCGGCTTCCAGCTCTACGACGCGGTCGGTGTCGCGCGCGGCGACAAGGCGGCCTATGCGCGCCAGTCCCTGCGCAATTTCGAGCTGTTCGACGCGCCGCACGTCGCCATCATCACCACCGACGAGGCGCTGGGCGTCTATGGCGCGGTCGATTGCGGCGCCTATGTCTCGAACTTCATGACCGCCGCGCAGTCCATCGGCGCAGCGACCATCGCGCAGGCGGCGCTCGCGGTTCATTCCAAGGCGATCCGAGCGCATTTCGGCATGGGCGAGGATCGCCGCGTCGTCTGCGGCATTTCCTTCGGCCTCGCCGATACCACGCATCCCGTGAACGCTTACCGCACGACGCGCGCCGGCCTCGACGAGGTCGTGACCTGGGTCGATTAGGCCGTTCCCCATGTCCGACGAAGCCAAGCGCATCGCCGTCTATGTCGACGCTGACGCCTGCCCGGTAAAGGACGAGGTCTATCGCGTCGCCCAGCGTTACAGGCTCCACGTCTTCGTCGTCGCCAATGCGCCGATCGCCGTGCCGCGCGAACCGTGGATCGAGCGCGTCGTGGTCAGTGAGGGGCCTGACATCGCCGACGACTGGATCGCCGAACGCGCGGTGCGCGGCGACATCGTCGTTACCGCCGACATTCCGCTTGCGGCGCGGGCGGTGAAGGCCGGCGCGACGGTGCTCGCGCCCAACGGACGGCTGTTCGACACGGCCTCGATCGGCATGGCGCTCGCGACCCGCAACCTGATGGACGACATCCGTTCGGCCGGCGGGGCTACACGCGGCCCGCCTGCCTTCTCGGCCCGTGATCGCTCCGCCTTCCTCTCGGCCATGGACCTCGCCGTGGTCAGGCTGCGGCGCGACGGCTTCCTCGCGGGCTGAGGGCTGGCGCTGGACGCGGCTGCGGGAATTCGCGACGGTCGGGCGCGCGAACCCATGGCGAGGGCGATCATGCAGAGAACGAGCGGCCCGCAGACCGAGGATGCATCCCGCCTGATCGACGGGAAGATCGCGGAACTCGGCGACTGGCGCGGCGAAATGCTGACGCGGGTGCGCGCGCTCATCCGCATGGCCGATCCCGATATCGTCGAGGAATGGAAATGGCGCGGCGTGCCGGTCTGGTCCCATGGCGGGATCATCTGCACCGGCGAGACCTACAAGGCGGTGCTGAAGCTGACCTTCGCCAAGGGCGCCGCGCTGCCGGACCCGGCCGGGCTGTTCAATGCCAGCCTCGACGGCAATACGCGCCGCGCCATCGACCTGCGCGAGGGGGAGACGATCAACGAGGCCGCGCTGAAAACGCTCATCCGCTCAGCAGTGGCGCTGAACACGGCACCGCGGAAAAAAAAGATCGGATGAAACGAACTGGAGCGGGTGAAGGGAATCGAACCCTCGTATGCAGCTTGGGAAGCTGCCGTTCTACCATTGAACTACACCCGCGTCGGCGCGGACCATAGCCAAGGCGGGGGTGACAGCGCAAGGCGCGCGAACCGTGACCCCGGCACAGATATGGAGAACGGCCCGCGGCGGCGCCCGCGGGCCGTCCCATGAGGGCGGCCATGAGGAGCTAGGGGGACTGGCCGCCCCGCGCCCGGGGGCGCCGCTCTTGGAAGCGGTCGCCGTGTTCCGGGCGATGCGATGGCCGGGTGGCCCGAGGGGCCTCCCGATCCGGCACGCCTTCGTCCCGTCCGGGGACAGCGTCGCGCCTTCAGAACCGACATCGCAATCGCGAGACCCAGACGCGGGTTTCGCGCCGGCGCGGAGCATCCCGCTTGCGGAGGCGGTGAAGGAACCGTAAACGCCCACCGTGTCCCAGCTTCCCCTGCCCATCGATGCGGCATTGCCGGCCCTGAAGGCGGCGCTCGCGACCGGTCCGCGCGCGGTCCTCGTCGCGCCGCCGGGCGCGGGCAAGTCGACACGGGTGCCGCTCGTCCTGATGGAGGAATCCTGGACCGGGGCGGGCAGGATACTCGTGCTGGAGCCGCGCCGCATCGCCGCCCGCGCCGTCGCCGACCGCATGGCCAAGACGCTGCGCGAGGAGGTCGGCGGGCGCGTCGGCCTCAGGGTGAGGTTCGGCTCGAAGGTTTCCGCGCGCACGCGCGTCGAGGTCGTCACCGAGGGCATTTTCACGCGCATGATCCTGGACGATCCCGCGCTGACCGGCATATCCGCCGTGCTGTTCGACGAGTTCCACGAGCGCAGCCTCGATGCCGATCTCGGCCTTGCGCTGGCGCTCGATGCGCAGGCGGGCCTGCGCGAGGACCTGCGCATCCTCGTCATGTCCGCAACGCTCGACGGCGCGCGGGTGGCGCGCCTGCTCGGCGACAGTCCGGTGGTCGAGAGCGAGGGCCGCGCCTTTCCCGTGACGACGCGCCATGTCGGCCGCGATCCGAATGCGCGGCTTGAGGACGAGGTGGCGCGCGCCGTGCGGCGGGGCCTCGCCGAGGAGACCGGTTCGGCGCTGGTCTTCCTGCCCGGCGCGGCGGAGATCAGGCGGACCGCCGACCTGCTCGCGGCGACGGTGAAGGACCCGGCGGTCGATATCGTCCAGCTCTTCGGCGCGCTGGACCGCGCAGAGCAGGATCGCGCCATCGAACCCGCCCCGCCCGGACGGCGCAAGGTGGTGCTGGCGACCTCCATCGCAGAGACATCGCTGACCATCGAGGGCGTCCGGGTCGTGGTCGATTCCGGCCTTGCCCGCGTGCCGCGCTTCGAACCCGATCTCGGGCTGACACGGCTGGAGACAGTGCGGGTGTCGCGCGCCGCCGCCGACCAGCGGCGCGGCCGCGCCGGCCGCACCGAGCCGGGCGTCTGCTACCGGCTGTGGGAGGAGGCGCAGGAGGGCGCGTTTCCGGCCTATGCGACGCCGGAAATCCTTGCCGCCGATCTGTCGTCCCTGCTGCTCGACTGCGCGGCCTGGGGCGTCACCGACCCCGCCACGCTCGCCTTCCTCGATCAGCCGCCGAAGCCGGCGACCGCGGAAGCGCGCGCCCTACTCGAAAGCCTCGGTGCGCTGGACAGCGACGGGCGCATCACCGACGAGGGCAAGCGCCTGCGCGCCCTGCCGCTCGCACCGCGCCTCGCGCGCATGGTCGTGGACGGTGCGCGGCGCGGCGAGGGGCGGCTGGCGGCGGAGCTGGCGCTGCTCGTGTCGGAGCGCGGCCTCGGCGGCGACGATATTCACCTCGGCCATCGTGTCGACCGGCTGCGCGGCGACCGATCGCGCCGCGCGGAAGATGCGCGTCGCATGGCATCGAGCTGGCTGCGCGATGTCGCGACCGCGCCGCAGATCGGTTCGGGATATGAGCGCGCGGGCGCTGTGCTGGCGCTGGCCTTTCCGGACCGGATCGCGCGGGCGCGCGGGAAGGACGGTGACTTCGTCCTCGCCAACGGGCGCGGTGGCTCTGTCGATCCGGTCTCGCCGCTGGCGCGGGAAACTTTCCTGGCGGTTGCGGAAATCGGCGGCGTGGCCGCCCGCGCGCGCATTCTCTCGGCAGCTCCGATCAGCCTCGCCGAGATCGAGGAGGATTTCGCCGACCGGATCGAGACTCGCGAGGAAGTCACTTTCGACAGGACGGCGGCGGCGCTCAGAGCGCGCCGCTCGCGCCGCATCGGCGCGGTCAGCCTCGGCGAACAGACGCTGGCTGTCCCAGCGAACGAGGCGAGCGCGAAGGCTCTCGCGGAGGGGATAGCCGGTCTCGGCATTGCGCGCCTGCCCTGGTCCAAGGCGCAGGCCGCGTTGCGTCACCGCATCGCCTTCCTGCGCCGGGTGGACGAGAGCTTTCCGGACCTCACGGACGAGACGCTTGCCGCCACCGCCGCCGACTGGCTGGCGCCGCATCTGATGGCCAAGACGGCGCTGTCGCAGATCGGCGCGGACGATCTCGGCAACGCCCTCGACCAGCTCGTTCCGTGGGACGTGAAGCGGCGGGTGGAGGCGGACCTGCCGAGCCATTTCGACGCGCCGTCGGGGCAGCGCCACGCCATCGACTACGAGGGCGAGGAGCCGGTTCTGTCGGTCCGCGTGCAGGAGCTGTTCGGGCTCGGCGTGCATCCGAGCGTCGCGCGCGGCAAGATTCCGCTGGTGGTGGAGCTGCTGTCGCCGGCTCATCGGCCGGTGCAGATCACGCGCGACCTGCCCGGCTTCTGGAAGGGCTCATGGCAGGCGGTGAAATCCGAGATGAAGGGCCGCTATCCCCGACACCCCTGGCCGGACGATCCCGCCTCGGCGGCGGCCACGCACAGGGCGAAGCCGCGCGGGACGTGACCCGCGCGGTGTCATGGGCATCCGATCAGAAGAACGGGCTGCCGAACCCGCCATAGGAGCTCGGGACCTGCTGGCGGTCGATCAGCATACGATCGCGCGCCGAGAGGCCGTATCGGCGGCGCGGCGGACCATCGTAACGCTCAACATAGTAGGGCTCGTCATGCCAGCGGCGGCGGCGAACCCAGCGGCGGCGATGGCGGCGGTGCCACTGCATCTCGCGCGCCTCAGCCGGCGCGGCGATTGCGGCGATACCGGCGGCTGCGAGAGCCAAGGCCAGAATGCCGCGTCTTGCGATCCGGTCGGTCATGGCGGTCTCCTGTCTCGATGAAAATGAGCTGATGGGATGAAACGCACGAAAGAATGGCGGCGTTCCCGCGTTTGCCGAACCCGGTCCTTGCATTGGCCGGCGCGCTCAACGACAAATCCCCTCCCCGGAGGATGCCATGTCTGAAACCAAGCGCCGTTCCGTCGAGATCATCGAGGTCGCCCCGCGCGACGGCCTGCAGAACGAGAAGGTGATGGTCTCCACCGAGGACAAGGTTTCCCTTGTCGAGCGCTCCTTCGCAGCCGGCTTCCGGCATGTGGAGGCCGTGTCCTTCGCCCACCCGAAGCACGTGCCGCAGATGGCGGATGCCGAGGCGGTGATGGCGGGGCTTGCCGGGCGCTATGCCGACCGCAACCTGATCGGGCTTGCGCTCAATGCACGCGGCGCGGATCGTGCGGTGGCGGCGAAATGCACGCAGATCAACTACGTGGTCTCGGCGTCCGAGGGCTTTGCAAGCCGCAACCAGAACGCCTCCACCGCGGATCTCATCGCCGGCACGAAGGAAGTGGCCGCCATTGCGCGGGCCGCCGGCATTCCGATGTCGATCTCGGTGACCACCTGTTTCGGCTGCCCGTTCGACGGCGAGGTGCCGGTGGAACGCGTCATGGACGTCGTCGAGGCGTTGCTGCCCTACGACCCGTTCGATATCGGCTTCGCCGACACGATCGGCTGCGGCGTGCCCTCGCAGGTGACGGACATGCTGGCGCGCGCGAAGAAACTGTCCTCCACGGTGAAATGGCGCTGCCACTTCCACGACACGCGCAATACCGGCATCGCCAACGCCATCGCGGCGGTGGAGGCGGGCGTCGATTTCCTCGATGCCTCGACCGGCGGCGTCGGCGGCTGCCCTTTCGCGCCCGCCGCCACCGGCAATGTCGCGACTGAGGACCTCGTCTATGCGTTCAACCGCATGGGCATCGAAACCGGACTCGACATCGACACGGTGATCGACACGGCACGCTGGCTCGCCGGCGTGCTCGGCAAGCCTGTGCCGTCGGCACTGCTGCGCGCGGGCGTGTTCCCGGCCCGCGCGGCTTGAGGCGTTAGCGGCTGCCCAGCGCCCGCGCCTTCGCGGCATCCCACCACCAGACGGTCGGGAAGGCGGCCGCGCCGTAATAAGGCATCGTTTCGGGCCGCGAATAGCGGTTCCAGCGGGCAGTGCGCTGCTGGTCCAGATACCAGGTCGGGATCATGTAGTGGTTGGCGAGCAGCACGCGGTCCATGGCGCGCGTCGCGGCGACCAGTTCGGCGCGATCCCTGGCGAATATGATCTTCTCAATGATCGCGTCGAGCGCCGGGTTCCTGATGCCGGCGCGGTTCAGCGAGCCGGGCCGGTCAGCCGCCTCGGTGCCGAAGTAGTCCCGCTGCTCATTGCCGGGCGACAAGGTTTGAGCATAGGAGCCGAAGATCGCTTCGAAGTTCCGCTCGCGAATGCGGTTCACATATTGCGATGAATCGACGACGCGCAGTTGCAGGTCGACGCCGAGGCGCTCCAGAGAGGTCTTGAAGGCGAGCGCATGGCGCTCGAAGGTCGGGCCGTTGAGCAGGAGCTCGATGCGAAAGGCCTCGCCCGTCTGCGCGTTGACCATGCGGCGGTTGCGCACGACGTAGCCCGCCTCCTGCATCAGGCGCAGCGCCTCGCGCAGGTTGTTGCGCTGGTTCTCGGACGAGCCGCCGGCCGGCAGCGAAGGCGCGGCGGTGAAGATTTCGGCCGGCACCTTGTCGCGGACGGTTTCGAGGAGGGCGAGTTCGCGGCCCTCGGGCAGGCCGGTCGCGGCGAGCTCGGTCGCGACGAAAAAGCTGGTCGTCCGTTTGTAGGCGCCGAACATGAGGTTGGCGTTCATCGTGTCGAAGTCGAACATGGCGATCAACGCCCGGCGCACGCGCATGTCCTGGAACTTCGGCAGGCGCAGATTGAGAATGATCGCCTGCATCTGCGTGGAGGCACGCTCGGAAAACTCCTCGCGGATCACGCGGCCGTCCTTGACCGCCGGGAAATCGTATTGCGTCGCCCAGACGCGCGCAGAAATCTCGGTGCGGAAATCGATCTGGTCGGCCTTGAACGCCTCCAGCTCCACGGTGCCGTCGCGGAAGAACTCGTAGCGCAGCTCATCGATGTTGTGCTTGCCGACATAGATGGGCAGGTCCTTCGCCCACCAGTCCGGCACGCGCTCGAAGGCCAGCGACCGCCCGGCCTCGAAGCTCTTGATGCGGTAGGGGCCGGAGCCGAGCGGCGGCTCCAGCGTGGTCTGCGAGATGTCGCGGCGACGCCCTTGCGCGTCCGTGCCCTCCCACCAGTGCTTCGGCAGGATCGATAGCTGGCCGACGATCTGCGGCTTCTCGCGGTTGCCGGGCGCGTCGAAGGTGAAGGTCACCTCGCGCTCGGCGGTCTTCTCCACCTTGACGACGTTGCGATAGTAGAAGCCCCGGCGCGGATCGAGCTTCTTCACCTGCTCCATGGTCCAGATCACGTCCTCGGGCGTGATCGGCTGGCCGTCGTGCCAGCGCGCGGCCGGGTTGATGCGGTAGGTGACGGAGGAGAAGTCCGCAGGGTGGCGCACCGCGTCGGCGATCGCGCCATAGGCGGTGGAAATCTCGTCCATGGCATCCTCGAACAGCGGCATGTAGAGATGCCCGGCGATGGGCGCTGCCGTGCCACGCGGAATGACCGTGTTGAAACTGTCGAACGTGCCCTCGACGGAATCGCGCACGAGGCCGCCCTTCGGGGCTGCCGTGTTGACGTAGTCAGTATGCCTGAAGCCGGGCGGGTATTTGATCTCGCCGGTGAGGCTCAAGGCATGACGCCAGGGCGGCGTCTCCTGCGCCAGGGCCGGCAGGCCGAGCGCAGCAGCCGCGAATGGCGCGAGGACGACGGATCGGCGGTCCGGGGCGAAGGCACCTGAGCGGGCATGGGTCTCGTCGGTCATGGCATGGCTTTCATCGGTATATGCGGCCATCATAGGACGCAGAATGGCAGCGGGAAGGCAGGGGCTGCGACACGCGGCCGCTTGCGCCCGCGCGAGGCGCATCCCAGCTATGGCGGCGGGAGATTTTCCATGATCCAACTGCGCTGGCTCGTGCTCGGCCTGATCGCGCTGCCTTTCCTCGAATTCGCAACCTTCTTCTGGGTTGCGGGCCGCATCGGCTTTTTCGGCGCGCTGTTCGGGGTTCTCGCGACATCCTTCCTCGGCATCATGATCCTCAAGGGCGGCGCGCGGCTGCTGTTCGCCCAGATGGCGCGCGGCGGCGTCGTGCTGATGACGGGCGATGCCGCCAAGGGCAGCATGCTGACCGCCTTTGCGGGCCTGCTCTTCGCCATTCCCGGCTATGTCACCGACGTCATCGCGGTTTTATTGCTCTTGCCGGCGCTGAAGAGCCTCCTGTCCGGCGGCAGCGCGTTGCAGACCGCTTCGGCCCGGCGCCCGACGCCGCCCGGCGTGGTCGACCTCGATCCCGACGACTGGCGCGAGGAACAGCGCCGCCCGCCGCAGGACCCGCGGCTCGGCCAGCGCTGACGTCTCAGCCCTTCTTCTTCGCCGCGAAGAAGGCCGCGATGGCCGCCTGCGGCTCGCCGGTCCGGTAGGCGTCCGACAGGGCGTCGATGCCGGCATAGATGCCCTCCTCGACCGAGACGCGCTCCCAGCGGCCGATCAGCGCCTTCTGCGCCCGCACAGCCCTGGGGGTGCCCCTGGCGATGCCGGCGAGCCAATGATCGACGGCAGCGTCCAGTTCGCCGGCCGGCGCGACCTTCTGGACGAAACCCATGGCGAGAGCCTCGTCCGCTCCATAAAGCTGTCCGGTGAGCAGCATTTCGCGCGTTCGGCCCCAGCCGATCAGGCCGGGCAGCAGCGCCGCCTCGATCACCGAGGGGATGCCCATATGGACCTCCGGCATGCCGCAGGTCGCGCTTTCAGCCGCCACGCGCATGTCGCAGCAGGCCGCGACCTCCAGCCCGCCGCCGAGGCAGAAACCGTTGATCCGGCCGATCACCGGCACAGGACAGGCGCGCACGGCCGCGCAGGCCTGATGCAGCCGGGTGATGAACAGGCGGGAGGAATCCGTGCAGAAGGCACCGAGTTCGTTCAGGTCCGCCCCGCCGATGAAGGCTTTCTCGCCCGCGCCGGTCAGCACGACGGCCCGCAGCGCGTCATCGGCGGCGAGCCGCCCGAAAGCGGTCGCCAGTTCCACCAGCAGCGGCGTCGAAAGGCAGTTGAGCCGGCGCGGGTTGTCGATGGCGACCTCCGCGACCCGGATGCCCATCCGCTCGCCGATCTCGACCCTGATGCCTGCCTCGGCCATCGCCACCCTCCCCGTTCGTACCGCCGAACCTTGGCGGAACAGGCCTCAGGGCTTCAAGCCGGCCGAGCGGCCCCGTGCCCCGTCCTTGCCCCTGCCGGCCCCCCGTGGTAGCTGGCGCGCCACATCGTCGCGCCTTGCGGACCCGCACTGCGCCCTCACCCTGCCGCCAAGCCCGCGAACGGAGCCATAGACGCATGACCACCAACGGCGAACCCGCGCTCGACGCAGCCCCGCAGCTCAATGTGCTGGCCCAGTACGTGCGCGACCTCTCGTTCGAGAACCGCAACGCCCCGCGCTCGCTGATGCCGCAGAACGACCAGCCGGCGATCAACATCCAGATCAACGTCAACGCCAATCCGATGAGCGCCGAGGAGTTCCAGGTGGAGCTCTCCATCGAGGGCGACGCCAAGACCAAGGAAATGACGCTCTTCAAGTTCGAGCTGATTTTCGGCGGCATCTTCCGCATTGCCGGCGTTCCCGAGGATTCGATCCACCCGATGGTGCTGATCGAGTGCCCGCGCCTGCTGTTTCCCTTCGCGCGCCAGATCATCGCCAACGCCACGCGCGACGGCGGCTTCCCGCCGCTCTATCTCGACCCGATCGACTTCGTCGCGCTCTATCGCCAGCGCATGGCGCAGGCGCCCGCCGAGGGCGGCGGCCCGGCCCTCACCCAGTGAGCGGATTCGCCTCCATCCATACGGAAAGCCGGGCCCAGCGCCCGGCTTTTTCGTGAGGACCCCATGATCGCCGACCGCGCCGCCTTCGTTCGGACCCATACGCGGCTGATGCCCGTGCCGCATGCGCCGGAAATCGTGCTGCACCTTGCGGACGAGGCCACCGCACTCTGGCAGAAGACCGAGGAGGAACTCGGCACGATCGGCCTGCCGCCGCCGTTCTGGGCCTTCGCCTGGGCGGGCGGGCAGGCGCTCGCGCGCTACGTGCTCGACAATCCCGCCATCGTGCGCGGCAAGCGGGTGCTCGATGTCGCGACCGGCTCGGGGCTCGTCGCCATCGCGGCGGCCAAGGCCGGGGCGGCGGAGGTGACCGGCATCGATATCGACGCCTTCGCCGAGGTGGCGGTCGACCTCAACGCGGCGGCGAACGGCGTCAGCGTCGCGGCGCGCACCGGCGACCCCGCCGGCACGGATGGCGGCTGGGACATGATCCTCGCCGGCGACATCTGCTACCAGCGCGACATGACCGAGGCGATGATGGCCTGGCTCGGCCCGATCGCCGCAGAGGGCCGGCCAGTGCTGATCGGCGATCCCGGCCGCACCTACCTGCCGAGGGAACGGCTGGCGAAGCTCGCCGAATACGAGGTGCCGGTGACGCGGGCGCTCGAGGACCTGGAGATCAAGCGCACGGCGGTCTGGCAGCTTAACGAAAGCCTTTAGCCGGCTGCTCGCAATTGTTTGATAGTTCCACGAAAAATGCGGGGATGCGCCATAGTGTCGCCGTCTCCATCTCTATCCTTGCCGCATGGTCCGGTTTGCCTTGGGAGGATAGCGATGCAACTCACTGCCGAAGTTCGTCCCACCGCTTTCAAGGCCCGTCCGTTCAAGGTCGTGTTCAAGCATGACGACGTGGTCGTCGGCGAATGGCCGGCTGTGTCGGTTCAGGCCGCCGAGGCGCGCATCGCCGAGACGCTCTGCGCGCTGAACTGGAAGGAATGCGGCGAGAAGGCGGGAGGCGAGGCCTCTTGGCGCCGGCCGGCCTGATGCGGCCCGGAAGCAACTGAAACAGCTGGTCGCGCCGAGGATCGTCGGCGCGAAACCGCGGCGTTCGAGAGAAGGGCCAACGATAACGCCCCTTCCGCCGAGGCCTCCCATGCGCTTTTCCCCGTCCCGATCGCTGTCTTCCTCGCAGCTCTCCCGCCGTAGCATTGCTCTCGCCTTCGCCGGCCTGCCGCTGGCAACGCTGACGTCGGCGCGCGCCTCCGGTGGCGCCGCCATCGGCTCGGACCTCCTGCGCGTGCGCGCCAAGGTCAATGCCTATGCGGACCTGCTCAATCTCGCCGGGCAGATGCGGACGATGTGGCAGCGCTACACCCGCCTCGTGAACCCGGATCGCGGGCCGACCGGCAATGAGGCGAGCATCAACGGCCTGCACGAGCCGCGCGATCTCACCCGCGAACTCGCCGCCGCCCGCGCCGAGGTCAGCCAGAGCCCGGTTCTTTCCGAATGCGACCCCGCCATGGCAGCGGTCATCCGCCTGCACGGCGAGATGACGCCGCTGGTGACCGAGGCCGCCGCCTACTACGCCACCGGCCAGCACAGGCAGGACGGCGGCGAGAAGGCGCGCGAGTATCACGTCCGTCTGCGCAAGTCCGTGCCGGCCTTCCTCTCAGCTTGCCGCGAGGCCCAGACGACGTTGGAACCGGTGCGGGAAGTGGTCGAGCAGGCAGAGCTTGCCGCCTTCGAGCGCCGGGCCGGCCGCGATGGCCGCTGGACCATCCGCCGCACCACCATCGAGGCGCGCCGGGTCATGGCGGTGTTCCCGCGTGCCGGCGGCGTGATCGAACTCAAACGGCTCGACGACGCAATGAACGCCTACGAAGCCGTGCTCGGCGAAGCGGAGACCTTCGCCGCCGCCAATCCGCAGGCGATGATCGGCTTCGAGCGATCGGCCCGGAACTATCTCGCCGCCATGCGTCAGGCGCGGACGCGCATCACGGCCTTCCCGGCCGAACCCAAGCGCTGGGCCCCGGAGATCGCCGACGTGGAGACGCCTTATCAGGGGCTCCTGACCTTCGCCGACGCGGTGCTGCGCAATCTCGGCTGAACCTGCGCAGCATTGACGCGCCGGTCGCGCGGGTGACAGACAGGGCCATGCGAGGCAGCGGGGCCGGGACAGCGTGAGCCAGACGACATCAGCCCTTCCCGGCCAGCAACCGCCGCCCGCGGTGGAATCACGTCTTGCCGCCATCTGGCGCGACAACATTGCCCGGCCGGTGCGGGCGCTGAAGGCGGCCTACCTGCCGCTGCTGATGGTCTATTTCGCCTATGGCGCGCTCGGGATCATCGATGTCGCCCGCGACATGTGGATCAAGGAGAGCCTGTCGCTGTCGCCGGCCGAGCTCGCCGGCATCGGCGTCTGGCTGAGCCTGCCCTGGACCATCAAGATGGTATTCGGCCAGCTCGTCGATTCCGTGCCGCTGTTCGGCTCGCAGCGGCGCGCCTACGTGCTGATCGGTGCTGCCTTCACGGCCTCGGGCATGGTGACGCTGGCGGGCACCGCCGGCGGCTGGCTGGTCGCGCTGAAGCCCGACCAGGCCTATGTGCTGGGCGCGCTGCTGATCGTGCTCGGCGCCGTCATCCAGGACGTGGTGGCGGACGCCATGTCGTCGGAGGTGGTGGAGCGGGTCGATGCCGCGGGCAATCCACGGCCGGACGGCGACATCCGCGCCGATCTCGGCATGGTGCAGGTGCTCGGCCGCCTCGCGCTCGGCATCGGCGTCCTGTCGGTGGCAGGCCTGTCCGGCTTCCTCGCCCAGCACTTCACCCGCGAGCAGGTCTTTCTCGTCGGGCTGATCATTCCGCTGATCTCCGTCACCGGCATCCTGCTCTACCGCGACGAGACGGCGGAGCGCCGCCCGCTCGACTGGCGCATCCTCGGCGGCGGCATCGGCTTCGGCGCCTTCGTCGTCACGGTCGCGCTCGGCGGCGTGCCCTATGCGCAGGAGGTGGTGTTTGCGGGGTCCATGGCCGTGGTCGTGACGATGCTGCATCTGGTCACCCGCGACATCGACCCGAAGACGCGGCGCTCGATCCTGTTCGCCTCGGTGATCATCTTCGCCTTCCGCGCGACGCCGGGCGTCGGCGACGGCTATTTCTGGTGGTCGCTGGACGTGCTCAAATTCGACGAAGCCTTCTACGGCGTGCTGCGCCAGACCGGCGCGATCATCGCCATCGCCGCCATGTGGCTGTTCTCGAAGCAGCTCACCGAATATTCCGTGCCGACGGTGCTGTTCTGGATCGCGGTGGCGGGCACGATCCTGTCGCTGCCCAATATCGGCCTGTTCTACGGTCTCGCAGGCTGGACGGAGGCCAATCTCGGCTTCGGCGCACGCACCATCGCGCTGGTCGATGCGGCGACGTCCTCGCCCTTCGTACAGCTCTCGATGATCCCGCTCCTGACGCTCGTCGCCTATTACGCGCCGGAGGGCCGGCGGGCGACCTGGTTCGCGCTGATGGCCTCGCTGATGAACCTCGCGCTGGTCGCGGGGCAGCTCCAGACCAAGTACCTGAACCAGGTCTTCACGGTCGGCCGCGGGGTGTACACGGAACTCGGCCCCTTGCTGATCACCGCGACGGCCATCGGCTTCGTCGTGCCCGTCGCGGTGATCCTGATGCTGCGCAAACGCGTCTAGGCCTGTTTCACCCGCTTGTATTCGGCGGTCATGAACTGGGTCATGCTGCCGTCGGGGTTCTGGACGCGCGAGTGGAAGAGATGTTTGTCGGCGTCGACGATCTCCACCACGTCGTGATAGGTCGCCATCGTGCCGTCGCCGGAGAAGCTCGGGCCGGTGGACTTCAACGTCAGCACCTTGCCCGCGGCATCGAGCTCGCCTTCGTAGACCCACATCATCGGCATCATCGAGCCGACCCAGGAGCCGACATAATGACCCTTTGCGGGGTCGTAGCCGACGGTCAGGCGCGTCGTCGCCGGACCGCCGCCGGGCATCTCGCCCTTGCCCTCGCCGACCAGCCAGAAGCCGCCGAGCAATGAATAGGTCTGGAGGCCGCTCGACTTCATCTTCTGGTCCGGCTGGTCGGGCGGGCCGTCGCATTCGGCCGTGTAGCTCCAGTTGCCGACGAGCTGCTGCAGCCAGCCATGTTCCTTCTGCGGTTCACCGAACATCATATCCTCCTTTGTACATCGTTGGGTCGTTGGTTCAGGCGGCGGCGCGACGCTGACCGGTGGCCGGCGTTCCGCCCTCGGCCTCCGCCTTCAGCTTGGCGAGTCCTGCCTCGAACTCGCGGCCGATCATGCGGTCGCAGTTCATGAGCGTGTCCATGAGCTTGCCGATGAACGGCTGAGGACCGAACATCGCCCAGGTGACGCGGGTTCCAGCGCCGTCGGGCTTCATGGTGAACTCGGCCGTGTTGCGCGCCTTGAACGGCTTGAAGAAGTCGAGCTGGATGGTGACACGCTCGGGCGCCACCGATTCCAGAATCTCCATGCGGCCGGCGCCGATATTGCGGTTGCCGTCCCAGGCGTAGGCAGCGCCCGTGCCGGCCTCCGCGCCCGACAGGATGCGGGTCATGCCGGGATCCTTGTTCTCCCAGGGCGACCAGTCCGGCCAGCGCCGGAAATCGTTGATCATCGCATGGACGCGATCGGCCGGCGCATCGACCAGGATCGAGCGCTCGATCCGGAAGGTATTCGGCTTCATCGCGACGATGACCAGAAACAGCGCGACGGCGGCCAGAACGGCGAGCAGAACATACATCATGGCAGGCCCTCCGGTTCAGGATCTGAAAGGAATGAGCGCCCTGAGGCGCGGCTCGCGCAGCCACAGGCCGCCCCAGGCGATGACGCCGAGATAGAGGCCGAACAGCAGGTGGCTGAACAGCGGATTGTCGATCCGCATGTGGGTCGCCATCGCCCCGCCGAGATAGCCGGTGAGCAGGATCGCCCCGAGGACCGAGGTGCGCGGCACGGCATAGAGAACCGTGCAGCCGAGCGTCAGGACGCCGAGGATGCGCGCCTTGACCGGATCGGCCGGCCAGCCGAGCTCGACCATCGTGTCGAGCACGATCTGGATCGGCACCAGCTTGATGGCCCCGTCGAGAGCGAGGAAGGCGATCAGGATGCCGCTCAGCACCCAGCCGGTCCGGCTGGCGGCGCGGGACGGCGCCGCCACATGCATTGGCATCGTCATGGTCATCGCGCGAGCTCCCTCACGGCTGCCGCTCAGCTCTTGGCGGGCAGGGTGTGAGCGAAGCTCCAGGAATGGCCGAACGGGTCGTTCACCTGGGCATAACGGTCGCCCCAGAACGCGTCATTCGGCGCAACCACCTCCACCGCGCCGGCGGCAATGGCGCGGGCGTACCAGGTGTCGCAGTCGTCGACGGTCAGGTGCATCGTCACCGACACGCCGCCGATCTTGGGGGGCGGGGCGAAGCGGCCGGCCGGGCTCTGGAACTCCGGGAAATCGTCGTGGAGGAATACGTGGCCGCCATTGATGACCAGAGCCGCGTGCAGCAGCCGCTTTCCATCCTCCGCGGGCACGCGGGCCATCTCGGTTGCACCGAGAGCCTTGGCGTAGAAGTCGATCGCGGCGGCGGCGCCGTCGATGTTCAGGTGCGGAATGATCGGGCTGGTCGTCATCGGACTGTCTCCTTCTCGGGGTGGGCGGTGGTCAGCGGGCAGTCGGTGAAAAGCTATGCGCCTCGGGCAGGCGGTGCAGGCGAAGCGGGCGGACCGGCTCGCGCGCGATGACGCCCCGCGCTTCCAGATCGAGCTGGATCGCCTTGGCCCACCAGCCGGCCTTAACGCCGTTGGGGAACAGGTCCGTGGGTAGCAGCGGGATCAGCCGGCGTTCGGCCTCGGCGATGGTAAGCCCCGGCGAAGCTTCGGGCAGAACGCTGAGATAGGCGCGCCGAACCTCCGCGACGCGCCGGGCGTCGAGCCGCTGCACGCTGCCGGGATGGTTGACGTTCAGCACGCCGATCCTGTCGTCGTCGTTGTCATGCGCCATGGTCGGTCCTCCCGGTTCCGGTCGCGTCATCAGCGGCTGGGCCGCGTCTTCGGGCTCGTCCTCGATGCTCGCGAGATAGTCGGCGAGACGGTCGAGCTTGGCCTCCCACATCACCCGGTAGCGCTCGAGCCATTCGGCCGCCTCGCGCATGGGGGCTGCCTCCAGCCGGCACGGCCGCCACTGCGCTTCCCTGCCGCGCGTGATGAGGCCGGCATGTTCCAGCACCTTCAGATGCTTGGAGACCGCCGGCAGGCTCATGGCGAAGGGCTTCGCCAGCTCCGTCACCGAGGTCTCGCCCTCGGCGAGGCGCGCGAGGATCGCCCGCCGGGTCGGATCGGCAAGGGCCTGAAGGGTCGTGCTGAGCGGGTCCAGCGCCATAGTGAACCGTCTAGTTATTTAACTGACTGGTTTAGTAGCGGGCCAACAGGCTCCCGTCAACCCCCTCGGTGGCGGATCGCGCCAACGAGCCGCGGGGTGCAGTCAATGTTGTGCGGGCCGGGAAGCGCTCACCGACGGCTGTTTTCCAAACGTCACCGATTCGGCTATAGTCTGGGCTTGCGGCGCCCTCGTGCGCCTGAAGCCAAGAGGATCGGACCCCTGTCCACCACAACCCTGCCGGGGCGCAAGGCCAAGGCCGCGCCCGCCGGGACGCCTCCCGCCAGCCCCGCGGCCGCGGACGTCCTGAAACTCGTCCTCGCGACCCTGGAAGAGAACAAGGCCGAGGAAATCCAGACCATCGACCTCGCCGGGAAGACCTCGATCGCCGATGCCATGGTGGTGTCGTCGGGCCGGTCGAACCGTCATGTCAGCGCCCTTGCGGACTACGTGCTCAAGGCGCTGAAGGAGGCGGGGGTGAAGGACGTGCGCGTCGAGGGCATGCCGGCCTGCGACTGGGTGCTGGTCGATGCCGGCGACGTCATCGTCCACGTCTTCCGCCCCGAGGTCCGCGTCTTCTACAATCTCGAGAAGATGTGGTCCGCTGCTCGCCCCGGCGACCGGCTGGCCGGCTGACCCCCGGCCGGGCATGCGCCTTCTGATCGTTGCCGTGGGGCGCATGAAGTCCGGCCCCGAGGCCGAGCTTGCCGACCGCTACAGCGAGCGCGCCAGCAAGGCCGGGCGCGCTCTGGGATTCCGCTCGCTCGACATCGTCCAGCTCGACGAAAGCCGGCTGACCGACGCTTCCGCGCGCAAGGCCGAGGAAGCCGCCGCCATCCGCCGCCATGCGAGCGGCAAGCTCATCGTCCTCGACGAGCGCGGCGAGGCGATGGGCAGCGAGGCCTTCGCGACCCTTGTCGGCACCTGGAAGGACGCGGGCGAGAATGCCGTGACGCTCGCCATCGGCGGGCCTGACGGGCTCGACCCTGCTTTGCGCCGTGCGGCCGACCGCGCCCTCTGCTTCGGCGCCATGACCTGGCCGCACCAGCTCGTCCGCGTCATGGTGCTGGAGCAGCTCTACCGCGCCATGACCATTCTCTCCGGCCACCCCTACCATCGAGCCTGACCGCACCGGCCGTTTGGAGCCCTGCCGACGCGTCGAAACGTCGCCCTGGCTGCAAAATGGAGCGGGATGGCGCTGCCAGCCCCCCTTACCCTGTCATTGAAGCTTCATTAAAGTGTCACTTGTCCGTCGTTTCGCGGACCCAGAACGGCACGCTCCAAGGGGCGCCAAGCCGAACAGGCGCCCCGTCGCGCTCTTTGGGAGGATGAACTCGATGTTGAACCGCCGCTCCATGCTTGCGGCCGCCGCAGCAGCCATGCTGTCCGCGAGCCCCGCCAGCGCCCAGGTCGAGATCCAGTGGTGGCACGCCATGACCGGCGCCAACAACGAGGTCGTCGTCAGGCTGGCTCAGGAATTCAACGCGTCGCAGACCGAGTACCGCGTGGTTCCCGCCTACAAGGGCTCCTATCCCGACACGATGAACGCCGGCATCGCCGCGTTCCGCGCCGGCAACGCGCCGCACATCCTGCAGGTCTTCGAGGTCGGCACCGCCACGATGATGGCCGCCCGCGGCGCCATCAAGCCGGTGTTCCAGCTCATGGCCGAGGCCAACGAGCCATTCGACCCGAAAGCCTATCTGCCTGCGGTCGCCGGCTATTACTCGACCTCGCGCGGCGAAATGCTGTCGTTCCCGTTCAACTCGTCCTCGTCGGTGATGTGGTACAACAAGGACGCGTTCCGCCGCGCCGGCCTCAATCCAGACCAGCCGCCGAAGACCTGGCCGGAACTATTCGAAGCGGCCAAGAAGCTGCGCGCCGCAGGCCATGACAAGTGCGGTTTTTCCTCGGCCTGGATCACCTGGCTGAACCTCGAGCAGTTCTCGGTCTGGCACAACGTGCCGCTCGCCACCCGCGCCAACGGCATCGACGGCTTCGACACCGAGCTGCGCTTCAACTCGCCGCTGCATGTGCGCCACCTGCAGAGCCTGATCGAGCTGCAGCGCGACAACACGTTCAGCTATTCCGGCCGCACCAATACCGGCGAGGGCCGCTTCACTTCGGGCGAGTGCCCGATCATGCTGACCTCCTCCGGCTTCTACGGCAACGTGCGCGCCAATGCGAAGTTCGAGTGGGCCAACGCGCCGATGCCCTACTATCCGGACGTGCAGGGCGCGCCGCAGAACTCGACTCTCGGCGGCGCTTCGCTGTGGGTGATGGGCGGCAAGCCGGCGGCCGAATATCGCGGCGTCGCCAAGTTCTTCGCCTTCCTGTCGGACACGAACCGTCAGGCGAAGCTGCACACCGATTCCGGCTACCTGCCGATCACGCTGGCAGCCTATCAGCAGGTCAAGGCGTCGGGCTTCTATAACCAGAACCCCTATCTGGAGACGCCGATCCTGGAGCTCACCAACAAGCCGCCGACCGAGAATTCGCGCGGCCTCCGCCTCGGCAACATGGTGCAGATGCGCGACGTCTGGGCCGAGGAGATCGAGGCGGCGCTGGCCGGGCAGAAATCGGCGCAGGCGGCGCTCGATGCTGCGGTCTCGCGCGGCAACGCCATGCTGCGCCAGTTCGAGCGCACCGTCACCCGCTGACGACAATCCCGAGGGGTGGGCCGAGTGCCCGCCCCTCGCCCTTTCCAAGGATTTCCTGAATGGAAAAGCGCGTTGTCTTCGACGGCAAGCTGCTGCCCTACGCGCTTCTCCTGCCGCAGCTCATCATTACCCTGGTGTTCTTCTACTGGCCGGCCGCCCAGGCGGTCCGGCAGTCGTTCCTGATCGAGGACGCCTTCGGCACGTCGACCCAGTTCGTCTGGTTCGAGAACTACGCGCATCTGTTCGCCAATCCCGACTACTACCGGTCCATGCTGACGACGGCGGTGTTCTCCATCCTCGTCACGGTGTTCTCGCTGTCGCTGGCGCTGCTGCTGGCGGTGCAGGCCGACAAGCAGATCAAGGCGGCCGGCGCCTACAAGACCCTGCTGATGTGGCCCTATGCCGTCGCCCCGGCGATCGCCGGCGTGCTGTGGCTCTTCATGTTCCAGCCCTCGCTCGGCCTCGTCGCGCAGGCGATCCGCGCTCTCGGCTTCGACTGGAACCCGACTCTGAACGGCAACCACGCCCTCTCGCTCGTCGTCATGGCCGCGACCTGGAAGCAGATCAGCTACAATTTCCTGTTCTTCCTCGCCGGCCTCCAGTCGATCCCGAAAAGCGTCATCGAGGCCGCCGCCATCGACGGCGCGCGCCCTGCCCGCCGCTTCTGGACCATCGTCTTCCCGCTGCTGTCGCCCACCACTTTCTTCCTGCTCGTGGTCAACATCGTCTACGTGTTCTTCGATACGTTCGGCATCATCGACTCGGTGACCGGCGGCGGCCCCGCGCAGGCGACCACAACGCTGGTCTACAAGGTCTTCTCGGACGGCCGCCTCGGCAGCGATCTCGGGGGATCGGCGGCTCAGTCCGTCATTCTCATGATCCTGGTCATCGGCATGACGGCGATCCAGTTCCGCTACATCGAGCGCAAGGTCCAATACTGATGGTCGAGCGCAAAAGCATTTTCAGCTTCCTGCCGCACCTGATCCTTCTGATCGGCATCGCGGTGGTCGCCTTCCCGGTCTATGTCGCCTTCGTCGCCTCGACCTGGGACCCGGCCACGATCTCCAACGGCCAGATGCCGCTGAGGCCCGGCCCGCACTTCCTCGAAAACTACTACCAGACGATCTTCGTCGGCACCTCGCGCTCGACGCGCGAGCCGGTCGGCGGGATGATGTTCAACAGCCTTGTGATGGCGCTGACCATCGCCATCGGCAAGATCGCCATCTCCATCATCTCTGCCTTCGCCATCGTCTATTTCCGCTTTCCGTTCCGGATGACCGCCTTCTGGGTGATCTTCGTCACCCTCATGCTGCCGGTCGAGGTGCGCATCTACCCGACCTACAAGATCGTCTCGGATCTCGGCCTGCTCGACAGCTATGCCGGCCTCACCATTCCGCTGATCGCGTCAGCGACGGCGACGCTCCTGTTCCGCCAGTTCTTCATGACCGTGCCGGACGAACTGGTGGAGGCCTCCAAGATCGACGGCGCGGGGCCGATGCAGTTCTTCAAGGACACGCTGCTGCCGCTGTCGGTCACCTCGATCGCGGCGCTGTTCGTGATCCAGTTCATCTACGGCTGGAACCAGTATCTCTGGCCGCTGCTGATCACGACGCGCGACAGCATGCAGACCATCGTCATCGGCATCAAGAAGATGATCGTGACGCAGGACGCGCTGACCGAGTGGCAGATCGCCATGGCGACCGCCGTGCTCGCCATGCTGCCGCCGGTGCTCGTCGTGATCCTGATGCAGAGGCTCTTCGTGAAGGGCCTCGTCGAGACCGAGAAGTAAGGAACGGATATGAGCGAGGTCGTTCTCGACCAGGTGCGCAAGGTCTATGCCGGCAATGTCGAGGCCGTGCGCGGCGTCGACATCACCGTGCCGTCCGGCGCCTTCTGCGTGCTCGTCGGCCCGTCGGGCTGCGGCAAGTCCACGCTGCTGCGCATGATCGCGGGGCTGGAGACGATCACGTCGGGCGACTGCCGCATCGCGGGCGGGCGCGTGAACGACAAGGAACCCGCCGAACGCGACATCGCCATGGTGTTCCAGAACTACGCGCTCTATCCGCACATGAGCGTCTACGACAACATGGC
>VFQP010000617.1_pt1 | contig 61592 bp, 59 predicted proteins | sample 3512351 | NCBI WGS metagenome assembly VFQP01 (sample SAMN10412372, study PRJNA504923) | tailings metagenome | isolation source: Relicate 1 Philex TSF1 revegetated site | place: Philippines: Tuba, Benguet | collected 2017-08-29 | reverse complement strand
TGCGCATGCGCTTCGGCATCGGCATGAACACCGACCACACGCTGGAAGAAGTCGGGCAGCAATTCTCGGTCACCCGCGAGCGCATCCGCCAGATCGAGGCCAAGGCGCTGCGCAAGCTGAAGCATCCCAGCCGCTCGCGCATGCTGCGCTCGTTCCTCGACCAGGGCTGAGCGGCACCAACGGAACGGAAGAAGCCGGGGCATGTCCCCGGCTTTTCTTTTGGCCGCGCGTTCGAGAGACGGCTGTCAGCCGAGGCGCAGCAGCGGGATCGCGGCGGCCGCCAGCAGCACGGCCGCAAGCCGCAGGCGGCCCAGCGGCTCCTTGAGCCAGACCACGGCGATGACGATGGCGAACACTGCGCTGGTGTCGCGCAAGGCCGCCGCGGGCGCGATGGGAGCATGGCTCCACACCCACAGGATCAGGAGGTACGAGACCATGGACGCGGTCGCGATGGGGACCGCCGCCTTCCACTGGCCGCGCATCTGCTCGACCAGCGGCCCGCGACGGCGATGGCGCCAGGCCATCGCGGCCGCATTGGTGATGGAAACCGTGAAGCCGTAGGCGAGCGGATCGCCGGCGGCGCGCACGCCCTGCGCATCGCACAGTATGTACGAAGCCGTCCCGATGCCCGCGGCGACCGACCAGCCGAAGGCCGCCCATCCGGGCCCCCTGCCGGTCGCGGCATCGAGCGCCAGCATGCCGAGCGATGCGGCGATGGCCGCGATGCCCAGCAGGGCGTAAGGGCCGGGCCACGCGCCGGCGACAAGGCCGACCAGCGGCACCACCAGCAGGACGGCGATGGCGCGCACCAGCGGATAGACCGTGCCGAAACCGCCATGCTCGTAGGCGCGCAGCAGCGCCCCGATCGTCAGCACGTTCAGCGACGTGCTGGCCGCGATCCATGGCCAGGCCTGCCAGGCCGGCAGGCCGGTCCAGAGCAGCAACGGCAGGACGACGACCGCCCCCAGCACCATCTGGGCCGTCATCGCCCGTGCCGGCTCGCGGCTGGCCTTCACCGCGGCGTTCCAGCCGGCATGCAGCACGGCGCTGGAGAGCGCGGCCGCGACGTCGAGGGTCTGCATGCCGCTCAGCCGCCCGGTGAGGCGACGATGACGACCGCGTAGCGCGCCGCCTCGCCGGTCGGATTGCGGAACCGCATCGGGCGGTCGAGCACCATGGCGGCGCAATCGCCCTTCTCCAGGACGAACGTGCGGTCGCCATGGGAGACCTCCATGCGCCCTTCGAGCAGCCAGATCTGCTGATGGGTGAGCGGCCGCCGCGCCCCGGTCTCGTAGGCCACCTCGCCGCCCGGCGGGAATGTCACCTCGACGATATGGATGGGCGACGGATAGCCGGGGGGAGAGATATTGCGACGGACATAGCCGGACGCCGGATCGCGCCACGCCGTCTGGTCGGCCCGCCGCGACACCGGTTCAGCCGGCGCGGCCGGTGCATCGAACAGGGCCGCCAGGGGGACGCCGAGCCCCGTCGCCAGTTTCTCCAGCACGACGGCGGTGGGGCTGCTCTGCCCGCGCTCCACCAGAGAGATCATGGAGCGGCTGACGCCGGTCGCTTCGGCCAGCGCTTCCAGCGACACCCCGGCTGCCGCCCGAAGGCGCGCGACATTGCCGGCGATCCTGCGGTCTATCGTGGGAGGAGGCTGGGTCTTGGCGACGCGTCTGGACATCCACTATATTAGACACACCGTCTTTTATAATGGAAGCCTTGCTGGATGTTCCGTGCCGGCGATTTGCTATAGGTCCGGGGCGAGACGGGGTGGAGACGGCATGACGGACATCGTCCAGCGACTGAGGCTTCTTTGCCAGGAGGAAGCCGGGAACGAGCCGGAACCAGGCAGCGGCGCGACCGCGATGGTGCATGTAGAGTTGCTGGTGCAGGCCGCAACCCGGATCGAGCAACTCAGCAGCGCGGTCGCCGAAACATGGCAGCCGATCCGTACCGCGCCGAAGGACGAAGGCCCCCTGCTCCTGTTCTGTCCCGGCGTCGAAGGCCATGCGGCGCGAGGCATCGTGATCGGGACCTGGTGCTTCGATCCCAATCGCCGCTCGCTCGGCTACTGGACCAGCGATATCGGCCGGCTCGACCAGGGGTTCGCGGAGACCGGACCGTGGATCGAGTATCCCGAACTGCAGCCGGAACTCTGGGCCCCCCTGCCGGCCCTGCCGTCCAGGGACTGAACGACCGGCGAAGAAGAAGGCGGCTCCTTTGCCGCCTTCGCCGCCGATCCCGACGCCGCTGGCCTCAGGCGGCCAGGCCGTACAGTTCCGCCACGTTGTCGTGCAGGATCCGCTTCTTCAGCTCGGGGGAGAGATGCGCGGTCTGTTCGGCGATGACGTCCTGGCTCCAGGGCCACGTCGAATCGCTGTGCGGGAAATCGTTGGCCCACATCAGCTGCTGCGGCGCGAGCTGCCCCGCGGCCTGGAAGGCCGTCCAGTCGTCCTGGAACGTCAGCGCAATATGGTCCTTGAAATACTCGGACGGCAGGCGCTGCAGCTCCTTGCCCTTCATCCAGTAGCGGTGCCGCTTGTACGCGTGGTCCATGCGATACATGAAGTGTGGCGCCCAGCCGGCATCGGCCTCGACGCAGACGACGCGGAGCTTCGGATGGCGCTCGAACACGCCGCTGAAGACCAGCATGCCCATGATGTCCTGGCAGCCGCGGATGATCGACAGGAAGCCGTTGATCTTGGGGCCGCGCGGCTTCACCAGCGAATTGTCGCCGTTCGAGGTGAGGATGTGGAACGACAGCGGCAGGCCGAGATCGATGGCGGCCTGCCAGAACGGATCGTAGACCGGGTCGTCGTAGTCCGCCTCGCCGGGATTTCCCGGCATCATCACGCCGCGGAAGCCCATCGCCTTGATGCGCTCCAGGTCGGCGATGCCGTCCTTGACCGAGCGCATCGCTGTCTGCCCGAGGCCGATCAGGCGATCGGGGGCGTGCGAGACATAGGCCTGGAGCCAGCGATTGTAGGCCTCGAAGCAGGCCTGCTTGTAATCGAAGTCGGGATGGTTGCAGATCAGCATGCCGACGGTCGGATAGATCACCTCGGCACCGATGCCGTCGCGGTCCTGGTCGGCCAGCCGGGTCCCGGGATCCCAGCCGCTGCGGTGCAGGTCGGCGAACCGGGCCCCTCCGATGCGGATGTCCTTGGGCGCCACGCCCGCGGCGGCGACCAGCCCCATCGGGACCGGCGTCTTCATGCCGTCGACGACGTAGATGTCGCCCATGCCTTCCCTGAAGGCAATGTGCGGAGCCCTGTCCCGCCACGCGGGATCGATATGGTCGATGTAGCAGTTCGGCGGTTCCGTGATGTGCGAATCTGCGGAAATCGGGCGCCAGTCCATGCGTTTTCCTCCAGCTTTCGTTGTCCAAATGGTAGGCAGACGCGGCCGGGCGCGGCAAGCCGCCGCGCGGGCCTCGTTCCGGCCGGCGGCAGCGGTTGAACCGCCTCCTACCCTATGGCATACCCCCGGCCGCACGCTGCCGTAGCTCAGTGGTAGAGCACTCCCTTGGTAAGGGAGAGGTCGACAGTTCAATCCTGTCCGGCAGCACCATCCATCACCAAAATCGTGTGTGTCAGCCTCCGGTCCGACGGGCTTTCCTGCCTCTCGGCAGCGTCCTTGAAATTGCCGCACCATGTGAATAGACACGGCTGACGCAGGGAGCGGCGGGGTGCTGTGCCGTTCCTCACGAACACCCGGCCCTTTCGCCAGACGGGGCCGACAGAGCACCGGGCGCAAGGTTTCTCCAGCATCGCCCGGCCGGGACTTGGGATGGCGCGTACAGGTGGATTGGCGTGGTTGGGAGTGGGCATCGCGGTGGTGGCCGGCGGTGTCTTCGTCTCCCTCGGCATGCCCGGTTTCCAGAGCGGCAACGCGCAGGGCCGGATCGAGGCGGTCGGTCCGCTGATCTCGCGCGGCTACACCGATGCGCCGGCCGGCACGGCCGTGATCGCCGGCGACCCGCTGGGCGGCAATGTCGTCATCGACCTCCGCATCGCCGAAGGCCAGGTGGTGAAGAAGGACGAGATCGTCGCCGTCCTGAACCATTTCCCGTCGGCCGATGTCGACGTGCGCAAGGCCGAGTCCGAGCTCAAGCGTGCGGAGCAGCAGCGCGAGAGCATGGTGAGCGGCTACCGCACGACCGAGATCGAGATGCAGGAAGGATCGGTCAAGTCGGCGACCGAGGAAGGCCGCCTCAAGGTGCTCGAACTGTCGCGTTCCAGCATGCCGCCGGACCAGAAGCAGATCCAGACGACGCTTTCCGAGCAGAGCGTCGAGAAGCAGCAGGCGCGGCTGCGCGTCCAGCGCGAGGCGCTGGCGGCCGACATCGCCAACATCGACACCGACATCCGCATCATCAAGACGAAGCTCGAAGCCGCCAAGCTCGCCCGCGAGCAGGCATTGGTGCGCTCGCCGCTCGACGGTGTGGTGACGCAGATCTACACGCGGCGCGGCGAGGCGGTCTCGCGTTACGGCATCGCCAAGCTGGTCGACCTCAGCCAGCTCCGCATCTTCGCCGACGTCGACGAGATCCATCTCCCGCACGTTCAACAGGGCGGCAAGGTCGAGTTCACCTTCCAGGGCAGCCGGACCGTGCATGTCGGCACGATCGTTCGCGTGCCCTTCACCGTGAAGCGCACGAAGCGCAGCGATGCGGATTTCGGCGAGTCGAACGCCCGCCTCGTCGAGGTCGAGATCGCGCCGGACAACCTGTCGACACTCCCGCTGATGCTGGGGCGCGAGGCACGCGTCGTCTTCCAGTAACGGACCGCCGGGCGAGCCATCTCCGTCCAGCCCGGCCACTCCTTCTTGCGGCGATTCCGCGGCCTCGATCCTCGTTGCCTCGACCATCGTCCCGACGCGCACCGCAGGACGTGGCCGTCCCGCCGAGCAGCGTGAGGGGATCGCGACGCGCGGCGCGACCCGCGACCTCTCTCAAAAGAAAAAGACGCCCGATGGTTCGGGCGCCTCTTCTCGTTCGGCCGGGGCCGTGCGCCTACCGCGCCAGGGCAGGCGTCGGCCCGCGGGGTCGGCGGGCATACTCGTAGAAGAGCACGGCCGCCAACACGCCGAACCCGGCGACGCGGGCGCCGAAGTGGCTGAGCCCGCTCGTCCCGGCAAGCTCCGGGAAGGTCAGCGCGATGCCGGCAAGGCCGCAAATCAGCCGCGTCCCGAGGCCGAGGGGCTGCCACAGGTGGCCCTGCGCGGCGACCGCAAGGGCGAGGATGCCGCCGGCCGCCGCAAGGGTGACCCAGGGGATCCAGATCCAGCTCGTATCCTTCGGCAGCTCCAGCAGCAGGCCGATGCCGATCGGATCGAGCACGAAGATGAACGGCACCATGAAGGCCGGCAGGGCGTACTTCCAGCTCTGCATGGTGGTGACGTACGGATCTGCCCGGGTCAGCGTCGCCGCAGCGAAGGGCGCGAGCGCGGTCGGCGGGGAAACCTCCGACAGCACCGCGTAGTAGAAGATGAACATGTGCGCGGCATAGTCGGGGATGCCGAGCTTGATCAGCGCCGGCGCCGCGATGACCGCGCACATGATGTACGAGGCCGTCACCGGCACCGCGAGGCCCACCACCCAGACGATCAGGGCGGTATAGATCGCCGTCCAGAAGACCGAACCGCCCGCCAGGTCGATCACGATCGACGAGAATTTCAGCGCGAGGCCGGTCTTGGTGATGACGCCGACGATGATGCCGGCGCAGGCGCAGGTCGCGGCCACGCCCAGCGCCTGGATTGAGCCGTCGGCCAGCGCCTGGAACAAGCGCCCCGGCAGGAGCGCGGTGTCGCGGCGCAGGTAGCTGACCGCGATGGCCAGCAGGATCGACCAGAAGACGGCGTAGGTCGCGGAGAAACCCCACACCATCAGCACGACGACAGAGATCAGCGACGTGAAATGGAAACCGTAGCGCGTGAGAAGCTGCCTCATCGTCATGTCGACCGAGGGGTCGACGGCCCGCAGGCCATACTTGCGCGAGTCGATCTCCGTCATGATCAGGAGGCCGAGGTAGTAGAGGCAGGTCGGGATCAGCGCCATCCGGACGATGTCCAGGTAGGACATCTTGAGATACTCGGCGATCAGGAAGGCCGCCGCGCCCAGCACGGGCGGCGACAGGATGGCGCCCAGGCCTCCCGCCGCCAGCAGGCCGCCCGCGGCGCTCTTGCCATAGCCCGCCTCCTTCATGATCGGCCATGCCACGGTGCCGATCGTCACCGTGGTCGCCACGCCCGAGCCCGACGGGCCGCCCAGCAGGAACGACGACAGCACCACCGCGCGGCCGGCCGCGTTCGGCTGGCCCTTCATGGCGCGCAGCGAGAAGTCGATGAAGAAGCGACCCGCACCGGACGCCTGCAGGATGGCGCCGAAGATCGTGAACAGGATGATGAGCGTGGCCGAGACGTCGATCGCCGACCCGAAGATGCCGTTCAGCGTCATGTACTCTTCGGCGATCATGTCCGAGAGCGGATAGCCCTTGTGGGTCCAGGGCGCCGGCAGGTAGTTGCCCCACAGCGCGTAGGCGAAGAAGACCAGGGACAGGACCGGCATGATCCAGCCGGTCGCGCGCCGCGTCGCCTCGAGCACCAGCAGCAGCAGGATGGCACCCACGACGAGGTCCATGCGGTCCGGCGAGACGTAGCGGTCGAGGAAGTCGTCGGAGGCCGCGAGGTCGGTCCAGGTGCCGCCTGTCATCATGTACCAGATGACGGCCAGCGACAGCAGGGCGCCCACGATGTCCCAGGGCGCGACACGGTTGCGCCAGCTCTTGGCCGCGGGGAACAGCAGGAAGACGAGGGTCAGCGCGAAGGCGACGTGGATCTCGCGCAGTGTCTGGGTGTCGACTGTCGAGGCCGCCGCATAGAGATGGAAGATCGTCATGCAGAAGGCGAGGAAGGTGAGGAACTTGCCCCACCAGCCGGCATATTTGTGGACGCCGCCCTCCTCCTGCTCGATCAGTTCCTCGACCTTGCGTCGTTCCTCGTCGCTCAGCAGTTCGGCCTGGACCGTCATGTCAGTATGCCCCCACCCCAAATGGAAACGGGGCCCCCTCTGGCGGGAGCCCCGTCTGCAGCCTTTCCGGCTTTACGACAGCTTGATGCCCTTCTCGGCGAAGAACTTCAGCGCGCCCGGATGGAACGGCACCGAGGAGTTCGCCTGCTTCTGGTTGTCGGCAACCATGTCCGCCGCCGCCTTGTGCGTGGCGACCAGGTCGGCGTGATTGTCCCACAAGGTCTTGATGATCTGGTAGGCCTGCTCGTCCTTCATCGCGGCATTCACCACCAGAATGTTCCAGATGGCGATGACCGGGACCGCCGCATCCTGGTTCGGGTAGGCCTTGGCCGGGATCTGGCTGGCCGCGAACACGGGGCCGTACTTCTTGTTGAGCGACGGCACGAGGTCGGCCGTCGGGATCAGCTTGATCTTGACGCCCTGCGTCGCCGCGAGGTCGGTGATCGCCGCGACCGGCGGGCCGCCGTTGAAGAAATAGCCGTCGAGCTTGCCGTCCTTCATGGCGTTCGTGCTCTCGGCCGGCGACAGGCGCTCGCGCTTGATGTCGGACAGCTTGAGGCCGAGCTCGTCGATGATGCGCAGCGCCATCACCTCGGAGCCGCTGACCGGGGCCGAGGTCGAGATGCGCTTGCCCTTGATGTCCGACAGCTTGTTGATGCCGGTCCCTTCCATGGTCACGAAGTGAACCAGGTTCGGATAGATCACCGCGAGCGTGCGCGACTCGACCGGCTTGTCCTTGAACTTGTCGAGGCCCTTGATCGCATCGTAGGCGGTATCGCTCTGGGTCAACGCCATGCCGGCCTTGCCGTCGCGGATCATGTGCATGTTGGCGACCGACCCGGCCGTGGCTTCCGCCGTCACGGCGTAACCAGGGATCTTCTTGGTCAGGATGTTGGCCATGGCCCCACCCAGCGGGTAGTAGACTGCGCCGGTCGTACCCGTGGCGATGGAAAACTGATCCTGCGCCGCCGCCGGCAGCGACCACCCACCCAGACCCGCGGCACCCGCCGCCGAGCTGGCGGCGATGAATTGACGTCTATTCATCATTAGCTCCGATTGTTCGTCCCACTCCCCAAGAGGCAGGCAAGAAACCATGCCTGCGACATAGAGGCAACCTGCACAAGGAGGGCATTTTTGCGGATTTCGGCTCCGCCCGCCGGAACCCGTCTTCGGCACGCCCGTGGGGGCGCCGCCGTCGCTCTTGCCACAGGCCGCGCGATTGAAGGCCCTCCCGCCTTGCGATATGCAACGGCCCGGGAAGGGGCTTGGTTTGATCCACAATCTAACCTTGGTGCATCTCCTGCTCGCCGCGGCAGGAGCCGGCTCCGTCTACCTTGCCTTGCGCGAGGTCCGACGGCGATATGTCTCGCAATGGCGCCTTTTCGCGCCGCCGGCGCTCGCGCTGGTGGCGGCGCTTGGCCTGATCCTGATCCAATTGGGACAAGGGGTGCCGGGGTGGCTCTTCGGCACGGCGTTGTCGGTCGGCGCGGTGCTGGGCTTTGCCCGCGGCTTCACCATTCGGATCCAGCACGACATGTACCGCCCCATTCTCAACATTCCCCATCAGGCCAAGCTGTTGCTTCTCGGCGTTTCGATGGCCGTTGCGGCCGCGGTCGGCTGCGAGATCGTCGGCGCGTTCATGGGCGACAGCTTCGACCAGCTCCGGAAATGGTCGGCGGTCGTCGCCTCGGCCTGTGCCGCCGCCATGCTGCTCCGCGCGGTCGCCCTGAAGATCCGGCTGCATACCTTCACCTGAGCGACGGCAGCGGACAGGTGAGCGATCCCCGCCGGCTATCGCAGCCGTTCGATGGGCAAGGCGGATACGGCAAGCGAGGCGGCGACGGGAGCAAGACATGGATGGACATGCGTCGTAGGGGCCTCGTCGCGGTCGCCCTCCTGCTCCTGCTGGCGGTTGCCGCAGCAGGCGCGTGGCTGCTCGCCCACTCGACGGGCCTGGTCACGGCAGAGAGTCTGAAGGAGATCCTCGCCTCCATCAGACAGGATCGCTGGGCGCCCTTGCTGGTGATCGGCCTTTTCCTGGTCGCGGGAGCGATCGCATTCCCGATCAATCTCGTCGTGCTGGCGACTGCCGCCGTCTTCGGACCGTGGCTGGGCTATGCCTACTCCGTCGTCGGCGTGTTCGGCAGCGCCTTCCTCATGTACTTCCTCGGCGCCCGGCTGGGACGGGACCGCCTGGAGCGGCATTTCGGGCCGCGCGCCCGCCAGGTCCTCGAGGCGACGCGGCGCCGCGGTTTCCTCGTGGTGCTGGCCTTCCGGGTCCTGCCCGTCGCCCCGGCAACGCTGGTCAACATGGGAGCGGGCGCAAGCGGCATCCGCTTCGTCGACTTCCTGCTGGGCTCGATCCTAGGCATGGGCCCTGGCCTGTTCGTGGTTTGCATCATCGGCGACCGCCTCGCCGGCCTGCTCGAAAACCCAAGCGCCGGCGAGGCCGCGATCCTGGCCGCCTGCGTTGCGCTTTATGTCGCCCTGGTGATCGGGGCCCAGACGCTGATCTCCCGGCGCCGCTGACGCCCCTTCCCGCCGTCCCCGGAGTCTGCCAGACCCGCCGACATGACCGAGGAGAACGACAAGATGCCGGCGGACGGCAACGCGGGCGACGACGAACTTGCCTGGCGCCGTCTCGACAGCCGCTACACGTACCGCGACCGCTGGATCAGCCTGCGACGCGACACGGTCGAGTTGCCGGACGGCACCGTGCTGGACGACTACCACACGCTGGAATTTCCCGATTGGGTCAATGTCCTCGCCTTCACGCCGCAGCTCGACATCGTGCTTGTGGAGCAGTGGCGCCACCCGATCGGAAGCGCGACGCTGGAGCCGCCCTCCGGCGCCATCGACGCCGGCGAGACGCCGCTCACGGCCATTCAGCGGGAATTGCGCGAGGAGACCGGTTTCGCCGCGCAGCACTGGCACCTTCTCGGCAGCCGCCCCGCGAATCCGTCACGCCAGACCAACCTGCTGCACAGTTTCCTCGCGATCGGCGCCCAGGCGGTCGGCGAGCCTGCGACGCTGCCCGGCGAGATCGTCCGCATGCACCGCCGGCCCTGGACCGTCTATCGCCGCCAGATCGTCAGCGGCGAACTGCCGATCGCGGCCCTGCATTATCAGGCTGTCATGCTGTTCGAGGCCCTGCTGCCCGAGCACGACGAGGCGACTCTCCGCGCGCTTCTCGACCGGCTGTCCCGGGGAGACGCCAGCCGTCCGGACTCCCGATAAGCACGCGTCGCGATTGCATCGCCGCGGCCCCCATCGCAGGATCGGCCGCCATGAAGAAGATCCCGGTGTTTCTCCTGTCGCTGCTGGCTGTCGCGACCGGTCTTTCGGCCTCGATCGACGCGCAGCAACGCGTGTCGCCTCCGGGATTTCGGGTCTGCAATCTCACCGGCGGCAGCATCGAGGTCGCCAAGGCCTTGAACACGGCTTCGGACGGCGGAAGCCTCATTGTCTCGGAAGGCTGGTACAAGCTGCCGCCGAACGCCTGCACGACGCTGTGGCCGCCGCCGCTCCAGTACCAATACTACCTGATCTACGCGCAGGATCCGGCCCGCGGCCGCGAATGGGGCGGCACGGTGCCGGTATGCATCGCCAGTGGCGCCTTCACGATCCGGTCGGACATGTGCAGCCCACAGGCGCCGCGGCGGAACTTCATTCAGGTCAGCACAATGAACTCGCGCAATTCCTGGACGCACAATTTCGACCCCTGACCGGTTTCGCATCCGGCCTCAGAAGACGGGGAGGCCGGCGAGTGCGCGCTGAAGCGCCCATCCCGTGAAAGCCGCGTATGCAGCCGACACCGCCGCCACGGTCAGCAACCCGATGCCCCGGGGAAACAAGAGGGCCGCCAGCCATCCGACGATCGGCAGGAACTGGATCGAATGGCGGGCGAAGAAGTACGGGACGCGCAGATCGCCCACCACCAGCGACCAGCCTGCAAAAGGGACGACGGGTCCGTCGACGGGATGGACGCCGACATGGCTCGGGCCATGACGGCCGAGCTCTAGACCGACGGCCATACTGAGCACCGCGCCGCCGGCGAGGCCAAGCACGATCCCCAACCGCAACGCGGGCATCATCCGCGCCTTGCGGTCGAACGCCGCCAGCACTCCGACCACGAAGGCCGATGCCATCGCCGCGGTCGCCCCCGCTCCCATGACGCCATAGACGAAACGAAGGATCGTCGGCGAAAGGGCAAAAACACTCTGCTCGTGGTGCACGGCCAGCCAGATGATCCAACCGGTCTCGCCGACAACGCAGGCGGCCGAAACGACCGCCAGAAGGGTGAGCGGGAAACGCCCCCGCCACTCGCCGTTGAGGCACTGCACGACCGCTGCCAGCGTGATGAAATGCACGGCCATCGCCAGCTCGAAATTGAGCAGGCGGCTCCAGAAATCCGCACCCCCGATCGGCCGGTCGTCGAAAAGATCGATGGCCCCCGTCACGACGGACAGGAACAGCAGGGCCAGCGCCGTGCCTCTCCAGATTCTTTCCGCGTAGGGGCTCGAAATAAGGACCAATCGTACCTCGAGGCCCTTATACGGTAGCCCCGCCCCGACAGCGAGGGTCGCCCTTCGGAAAAAAGGAAGGGCGCCCTAAGGCGCCCTTCCCCACATTTACGGAACCGACCGGGCGCGTCAGCCGCCCTTGCCCTGCTGCGGGACGGTGGCCGTCTCCTTGTATTCCGGCATCGCCTTCAGCGAGTCCTTCGTGGCATTCGTCATCACGACGACATCGTTGCCGTCCCGCGCCACCTGGATCTCGCTCCACTTCATGGCGACGTTCTTGGCACCCATGCCGAGGAAGCCGCCGACCGAGATCACGACGGTCTTGATGGCGCCATCCTTGTCGACCCAGATCTCCTCGATCTTGCCGACCGTCTCCTTGGCGCCATTGCGCACGGAGGCACCGATGAGACCGCTGCCCGACGCCTGGCCGTCGGCATTGAAGTCGCCGCCAGCCTTCGTCGCGGCCGGCGCACGGTTGTCCGCCGTCGTTGCCGTCGCCGGACGCGTATCCCCGGCCTTCATGTCGTTGGCCTTCCACGGACCCGCATCGTTGAAGACCTGGCCGCGCCAGGCGGTGTCGCGATACTTGTACTCGGGCTTCGCAGCAAGCTGGTCCTTGGTCATGTTGACCGTGACCTTCTCGCCATTGTCGGTGACGTTCAGGTCGCTCCACGCCATCCGGACCTCGCGCTCGCCGACCCCGAGGAAGCCGCCGACGCCGACCATCACCGAATCGACCTTGCCGTCGGGACCGATGAAGACGGACTTGATTTCGCCGATCGTGTCCCCGGCGGTGTTCTTGACGTTGCGGCCGATCAGCTTGCGCGTATCGGCGCTCGCCGCGGGAGCCGGCATCGTGGTCGTCATGGGCTTGGTGGTGGCCGAGGGCGTGTTGGCCGGCGGGGTCGACGGCGGCGTCTGCGCATAGGCGACGGCGGCGGCCGACGACAGGAGGGCGGCGAGGAATACGGGCTTCAGCATTTTTGGAAACTCCCTGCAAGGTGGTTGGGTGCCGGGAGAACGGTGCGTTGGCGGGTCAGTTGCCGAGGCTCGCCATATTTTTCAGGTCGCTTGCTACCCCTCCTTGGAGGCCGGGACATGCGTGTCGAGAAGCTCGGCAAGCTTGCGGCATACTTCGGCGGACTGGAAAGGCTTGTCCACGAAGGCCCGGTCCCGCAAACCGTAGGGAACGAGAGCCGCAGACCGGCCGCTGGCGAAAATGAACGGCACCCGCAGCGCGGCCAGCGAGTCGGCGACGGGGAAGACGAGTTCGTCCCGCCGCAGCCGGACATCCAGTACGGCCGCATCGATCCGGTTCTCGGCGAGCGCCGCGAAAGCTTCGGCGACTGACCCCGCAGGCCCCACGACGGTTGCGCCGGCCTTCCCGAGCGCCACCCTGAGATCCAGCGCTATGGCCGCATCGTCCTCGACCACCAGGATCGACTTACCCGCCAGCTCCTGCACGCCATGCTCCTCATGCCTTCAAGTCGCCCACATGTGGGCGTTCGATGCGGAAGGCGCAACCGCGTTTGACCCCTGCCGGGGCCGTGACTAACCTGCCTCGATAACAAGCTTCCGACGTGCTGCCCAGACGACGTACCCTGACGGGAGCCCTATCCCTCGCCGCACTCGCGGCTCGTCCCGCCAGCGGCGTCACCATCCTCGACAGCACATGGCGTGCCGAAGGCGGACGTCCCGGCCAGGAAAGCCGCGGCTTCCGTGCGCACGAGGCGCTCGCCAACGAGCCGCAGTTCGCCTCGCTCGTGGCCCTGTCGGAAGACGATGGCGACTCGTGGGATACCGCGTCGGGAACCTGGATCGGCAACATCGGCGGCCACGGCTACATTCTGACGTCCGGCCACAATTTCGAGGCCGGGGAAGGCGCCGATCATTTCCTCTACCGCACTGGCCGCGGCACGGTGCACGAGGGCGAACGGCTCGACATCCACCCCTTCTACAGCCGCACCGTCGGCGACCGCACGGGATACGACGCTGCGATCGTGCGCCTGACCGAGCCCGTGACGGATGCCGGCCCACCGCCCGCGCTCTATGCCGGCAACGCCGAGCTCGGCAAGCAGATCGTGATGGTGGGATACGGTGCCCGCGGTATCGGCTCCGTCGGCGAGAACAAGGCCTACAACGACGGGACGGGACGCAAGGCCGCGGCCACGAACATCGTGTCGGAGGTCAAGGACACCGTCCAACCGGTGCCCGTCCTCGAGGATGTCGGCAACTGGATCCAGATCACCCTGCGGCGCGAGGAGGAAGGCGCGGGCCGCCTCGACGGCCTGCTTGGAAGCGGCGACTCGGGTGGATCGGCCTGGATGCGCACCGCCAACGGCTGGGTCATCGTGGGCATCAATGCCAACGGCACCGGCGACGCCAATTACGGCGACGAATCTCAGTTCGCGCGCGTCTCCGGCCTGCGCTCATGGATTCAACGAATCGCACCGGGCCTGCGCTACTCGACCTGAGCGCTATGCGACCTGACACTCACGTCGCCGCCCGCCGGGCGACGAGGGCGTCGCGAACGAACGATGCGAGTTCCTGGCGGCGAAACGGCTTGTTGAGAAGCCGCATGTCGGATGGAATTTTTCCGTCGCGGCTTGTGGCGTCTTCGGTGTACCCCGACATGAAGACGACCGGCAGATGCGGCCAGCGCCGGCGCATCTCCTGCGCCATCTCGCGGCCGCCAAGCCGGCCCGGCATGACGACGTCGCTGAGGACGAGGTCATAGGGCGCATCGGCCTTCTCGCAGATCGTGATGGCCGCATCGCCGCTGGCCGCCTGGTCGACGACGTAGCCCAGTGCTTCCAGATGGTCGACGAGATTCGCCCGCACGTCGTCATCGTCCTCGACCACGAGCAGCCGTTCCAGGCCGCGCGGCGTCGGAGGTGAGCCGGCCGGAGATGCCACGAAAGCGCCCTCGTGCCGGCGGAGGAAAAGCGTGACGGTGGTGCCGCGCCCAGGTGCGCTGTCGATCGTCACATGGCCGCGCGACTGCTTGACGAACCCATAGACCATGCTGAGGCCGAGCCCCGTTCCGCGCCCGACCTCCTTGGTCGTGAAGAAGGGTTCGAAAACCTTGTCGATGTTCTCCTGCCGAATGCCGATGCCGGTATCCGTGACGGCCAGCATCACGTAGTCGCCGGCCACCATCTCGGGCAGGCGTGCCGCCTCGGCCTCGCCGATACGCCTCTCCGACGTTTCGAGCAGGATCCGGCCCCCGTCGGGCATGGCATCGCGGGCATTGAGGCAAAGATTGACCAGTGCAGTCTCCAGCTGCGTCCGGTCGACGTTCACCGGCCACACGTCGGGGGCCAGCGTGGTATCCAGCACGATCCTCTCGCCGAGCGTCCGCCTCAGCAGACGTGTGGTCGAGAGGACCAGGTTGTTCAGGTCGATCACCTGCGGCTGCAGCGGTTGCTTGCGCGAGAAGGCAAGCAGCTGCCGGGTGAGGTCGGCGGCGCGACGCGTCGCCCGCGCGATGTTCTGGACATGCTCGCGCACCGGCAGGGGCAGCGCGTAATCCTCTTCGAGGGCATCCGTGTTGGCCATCACGACCATCAGGATGTTGTTGAAATCGTGCGCCACGCCGCCGGTCAGCTGGCCGACCGCTTCCATTTTCTGGAGCTGACGCACCTTCTCTTCGGCTTCTCGATGTTCGCGATCGGCCGCAACGCGCAGGCTGACGTCGCGCGCCATCGTCAGGATCGCCGGCCGGCCCTCGAACTCGATCCGGGTGAGGCTCACCTCGACATCGAAGCCGGTGCCATCCTTTCGGCGGTGATGGCCCTCGACAATCTCCGGCGTGCCGGGACTGGCCCGCGCGATGGCGGCCTCGATGACAGGCCTCTCCTCGGGCGGCCGGATTTCCCGCGCGGTCATCTCGCGGAACTCCTCGCGCGACCAGCCGTATTTGCGGACCATCGCTTCGTTGACACCTAGATAGCGGCGCGTGGCGAGGTCGACGACCGCGATCGGGTCCGGATTGGCCTCGAACAGATGCCGGTATCGTTCCTCCGTCGACTTGCGCGCCTCCCACTCGCCGACGAGCCAGGTCCCCAGTACGGCAAGGCCGAGCGTGGTCAGCATCCAGCCCAGCGCCACGACCCCCACGATGTGTCTCCAGGGCGCGAGCGTCTCCCGCACGCTCTGGCCGACGATCACGTAAAGGAAGGGATCGATGCTGAGCGCGCGAAAAGCGACGATGCGCTCGACACCGTCCAGCGGACTCGTGCTGTTGCCCGTTCCGGCGCGCTCCCCTGCCCTCCAGGCCGGGATCGACCATGCCGGGGCAAGACGGCGTCCCATGGCGTCCGCTTTGAACGGACTGCGGAGGAGCAACTCTTCGTTGCGATTGAAGAGCGCGATGAACACGTCCCGCCCCCACTCCGACTTCGACCAGGCGTCGGCGAAATACTGTGGGTCCACCGTGGCGAGGATGATTCCGCGGAAAGCGCCGCTGTCGTCGAGCCACACACGGGTGGCGGGCAGGATCCAGGCGTCGCTGAGACGGCTGCGGAACGGAAGGGAGATATGGAAGCGGTCGCCGGCAACCTCCAGGTGGTGGCGGAAGAACGGGCGGTCCGACATGTCGAGACCGACGCCCTGGTCGGCGGAATGATAGACGATGCGACCATTGGGGCCGACCACTGCAAGAGACCGCAGATAGGGCCGGTCGCGCAGCAGCGCGCGGAATTCCGCCGCCATGGCCCGTTGGGACAGGCTGCCGTTGCGTTCACGCTGCTCGAGGATCGTATCGGCAATGGTCAGCGTCTGATCGACGGACTGCAACGCGTGGGAGGTCTCGTCGGAAGAATGGCGTGCGAGCGAAGAGATCAGCTTCTCCGCAGCCGACAACGTATCCGCTCTCAACTGCAAGAGGAGGACCGCCAGGATGCCGACCGTGACGACGACATAGGCCATGGCGAGCACGCCGAGGCGCGCCCTCAGAGGTACACCCCCGAGCCATCGCACGAAGGCACTTTTCACCCGGGCAGCGCGCGCGAAGGCCTGGTGCCCTGCTGCCCCTGCAGTTTCCAACGGTTCGCTCCCCGACATCCGGAGCAGCAATTACTCCTAGCCCGGCCTCATTACACGCACCAAAGCGGATACGAGGACTGTCTTGCGCATGAGGACACCGGAATCGGCAAATTTGCCACCGGAGGAGCCGCTTACCATTGTCGCTTGGCGCAACCTAGCCGGAACCATCCCTACGACCTGCCGTTTGACCTTGCGAACCAGAGGTTGGAACCGGCCGACGCGCCCGACGAATTCGCCGTGGCCGCTCCTGCCAAGTCCATCGAATCGGAGGAGATCAGCGTATGACAGCCGCCCAAGTGCGGATCAGCGCAGAGGAGCAGAAGCTCTTGCGGGCGCTTTCCATGGGCCAGAGTGTAGCCCTTCCCTCGGCGCACCGGCTTCGCCTCGAAATGCTGGGTCTGCTGCAGGACGGGCCTCGGGGCGCGAAATTGACCCCCTTGGGACGTCGGTATGCCGAGTCGGCAATCGACTCTGAAGATGAGGGCCGTACCAAGAGTGGTCCTGGACAGGACCAACAGGTGAAGCGTGACCGGCTCGGGCGGCGGATGCCGCACGGACGCTCACTCCCTTTCTGACCCCCGTCCCGAGGAGACGTCGACATGTCTCGAACGTCGATCAGACGAACGTTCGTTACGGAACCGACCGACGATAGCTCCGGCAACTACAGTCGCCGTGTTCCGACGGCTGTCCAGATGGAGAATACCTCCCCACCCTGCGGTGCCCCGGCGAACGAGGAACCAGCAGTGACGTCGGTATTCGAGCCAAAGAATCTTTTTCTCGCCGTTCTTCCCGCCGCCGAGCGGGCCCTCCTCCGGAACCTGCTGACGTTTCAGCGACTGCCGCAGGGCTTGGTGCTCCAGGAGCCGGAGCAGCAGGTCGAGCATGTTCACTTCATCGAAAGCGGCATGATCTCCCTGGTGGCGCCGCTTCAGGATGGAACGGCGATCGAGACCGCGACCTTGGGGAGGGAAGCAATCTTGGGTGCGCTAAGTGCTTTCGGGCCGCATCGCGCGAATACGAGGACGATTGTCCAGATCGACGGCGGCGCCTGGCGCCTTCCGGCGGCCGAATTCCGTGCCGCAGCGGAGCGCAGTCCCATCCTGAAGCGGATGGCGCTCCTCAGCAGCGAACTCACGCTCGCGCAGACGCAGCAGACGGCTGCCTGCAACGCTTTGCATAGTGCGGAACATCGGCTGTGTCGCTGGATCGTGCAGGTCCGGGATCGCGTCGACGAAGACGTCATCCGCCTTACGCACGAATTCCTGGCCCAGATGCTGGCAGTCCGCCGCCCGACGGTGAGCCTGATCGCCTACGAGCTTCAGAGGGCCGGCCTGATCCGTTACCAGCGCGGGCGGATCACCATCCTGGACAAGGCGGCCCTGGAGCGTGGAGCGTGCGAGTGCGTGGAAGTCCTTCGCGAGAAGACAGCCCGCACGATCTCGGATCTTCGGGCAAGTTTCTAGACGGACAAAGATCAGCCCGGGTTGGTAAGATTCGGCTGGTGACCGGGGGGCGCGGATAGACAAGCGCCCCCGCCCACTTCGATATCAATCGCGCTCCCGGTTGCTGAACCTCGCGTTCCCAAGGCCGGTACCGATCGTGAGCACGCCCCAGCGGTCGGCCTTCTCCATGTTCGGCACTTCGCTCAAGCCCTGCACGACCGCGTCGTTGTGGAGCACGATGACGGGCTCGTGGCCGTCGATCTTGTCCAGCTTGCCATGAAGGGCGGAGGCAAGGTTAAAGCCATCCTCTTCCCAGTTGCCGGGAAGGTTCTGGCCACCCTTGAGGATGACCCCATCCTCGTCGATCAGGCCCGGGCAACCGATCCCCACGAAGGGGGCAAGCTTCATCTTCTCGTCCTTGGCGCGCTCGACGAGCTCGTCGATCATCGATGCAAGACGGTCGACCGCCTCCTCCCGGCTCGGCTCGTCGTCTCGATGACGCCAGTGGACAAGCTTCCAGACCGAAGCCCGCGATACGTCGCCCTTCTTGATGCGCAGCTCGACGATACCGGCCCGTATATTGGTTCCTCCGATATCGACCGCCACGATCGCGTCGTGACCGGCCAATACCCATGACGGGGCAAGTTGCACGGCGCCGATCAGTCCTGCCTCGTCCGGATGATTCGAGATCGGTATCAGCTCGACCGGCTCGCCTTCGCCGGCAAGGATGATCTGCGCCCGCCCCATCGCAAGCTGTCCGATATGGCTCGAACTCAGTCCGCCACCGATGACAATGCGTTCGGTATCCTTCCACTTCTCCAGACGCATGAAACGCCGGACGACCACGGCCAGTTCGCGGGCGAACTCCTCGACAGCCGTGTGGACCAGACCTGCCGCGACCGTGTCGTTGCTGCTCAGAGCCTTGTCGAGCTTGGACTTTGAGATTTCGCGAGTCGGTGTATCGCCAAAAGGGTCCTCGCCAAGCGCCGCAGCGACACGTTCGCGCCAATCGTCGAGGATGGAGCGGAAAGCCCGGCCGCTGGCGCGATCGCCCACGAACCCTTCCTCGTCGCGCAACTCCTCGTTGTAGGTATCGACGGTAACCGCCGGCAGGCTGCGGCTACCGTGCCCGAGAACCGGCGTCGTCGCCTTCGCGGCTTCGCCTTCAGGCTTCTCCGATTTGCGCTTAGATATGTCGGAACCGCCTTCTGGCTCGCTCGCCGACGTCGAACGGTCCGTGGGCTCCGTCGCCATCATCGCGGGAGGAGTAGCCGCCTCAGCGCCGCCGGCGCCGTCTTCGAGTCTACCAGCCACACCCACCTCCCCATGGAAAACGATGGAACGGGAAACGGATGCAGGCGACGTAGGTTGCGTGGCAACGCTGTGCCCATATCGAGCGTTCGACGCTTCATGAGCACATTCCCTGCCGCGCCGCGGGCTGGCCTCCGCCGCATCATGCAATCCTACGGGCTGGTCACGACGTCATCGGATGCTCTCAACCTGAAGCGCCTGCGCTGTGGCAAAGGCTTCCGGTTTGTCGACGCCAAAGGACGGACGATCCGGGACGAGGCTACCGTCGCGCGACTACGATCTCTCGCAATGCCACCCGCGTACGAGAATGTGCGTTACGCGGACGATCCGGCGGCTCATCTTCAGGCAGTGGGCGAGGACGCCGCCGGCAGGCTTCAATACCGCTATCATCCGCTCTGGACGGATGTGCGCGAGACGTTGAAGGCCCGCCGGCTGGCGGATTTCGCGCGTTCCCTGCCGGCGATACGACAGGTGGTGAGAAAGTGCCTGCGCGGACCGGAGTGCCAGCGGTGGACCATTGCCGCCGTCGTGCTGCTCGTATCCCAGACTGCCTTGCGCGCCGGATCCGACTCGTACGCCCGGGAACACGGAACCCGCGGCGCCACCACTCTCCTCAAGACCAACGTCCGATTGGAAGGTGCCCAGCTACGGCTTCAATTCGTTTCCAAGGGCGGCAAGAAGGTCGTGATCGAAACGCGCGACAAAAGGTTGGCGGAGGTGGTCGGCAAACTGCTCGGCCTGCCTGGCCGCCGGCTCTTCCAGTACAGGGGCACCGACGGGGAGCTGCATACCGTGCGCGCGTCCGACGTGAACCTCTTCCTGAGGGAAGCTGCAGGACGGCGCCTGTCGCTGAAGGACTTCCGCACGCTTGTGGCGTCCGCCAACGTCATGTGTGCGCTCGCTTCGGCAGAACCCGTCGCTACCCGGCGCGGCCGTCAGGCCCAACTCAAGCAGGCCATCGTCGCGGCAGCCGAGACCCTCACCAACACACCTACCATTTGCAAGAAAAGCTACGTCCATGGCGCCGTCATCGCCGCTTACGAGGCCGGCGCGCTCGAAGGATTGCGCCTTCGCCCCGGCACTCGTGACACTGCGGAGACCTTGGCCCGCCTCGTCACGCGCTATGCGATGCCCAATGGGGGGAGCAGCCCGGCAACGACATGACCGGGGCGACGTTGACGTTTTCGTCGCCGATTTCAGTGACTCTTACCGGCAGAGGAGACGCAGATGGAAGACCAGATTTCGGCCCCGGCCACGCTCGAACGCTTCCATCTCGGAATCAGCGCTGACGGGTCGAGTTGTCTGCTTCTCTTCATCGACGATCAGAAGCGCGCGATCGGAAGCGTCGCAAGCTTGAGCGAGTTCCGGGACCTTATCCAGTCGCTGCAGCAGGCCGCGAACGAAATGGCGCGGCGGCGCGAGCTTAGCGACGAAGATCTCCAATCTGCGGCGGCAAGCGATCTCGACGACGCCGACGATGAATTGACCATTGCCGGCGCCAGTTTCCGCATGAACCCCGTGGACGACTGCATGGAGGGGGCCCTCATCGGAGCCAGCGGCGAAATCGTCAAGGTCCGGCTTCGGCCGGATGTCGCCAGCGAACTGACACGGTCTCTGCTGCTGACCACGCCTGCCGCGAGCGCTTGCTAACCAAGCCCGTCGAATGTCGAACCGGTCCCGGGCTATAGGCCCCGCGCCGTTCCGGACCAAAACATCAACAGGCAAAGAAAAAGGCGGCCCGTTGGGCCGCCTTTCCCTTGTCTCTAGACGTCAACCTTACTGGATGACGATTTCGACGCGGCGGTTCTGCGGCTCGCGGACGTTCGGGCCCGTCTGGACCAGGAGGCCCTGCTCGCCGCGGCCGATGACCGAGATGGCCGTTGCCGGCACGCCTTCACGCACCAAGGCGTCCTTCACGGCGTTCGCACGACGCAGCGACAGCGCCATGTTGTACTGCTCCGAGCCCGACGTGTCGGTGTGACCCGTCGCGGTGATGCGGGCGTTGCCCTTCTGCTTGAAGGCGTTCGCAGCCTGCTTGATCGTGTTCAGGGCCTGAGCCGACAGGTTCGAACGGTCCCAGTCGAAGAACACCATGAACGACGGCGGCGCAACGGCCGGCGGCGGCGGCGGCGGGGCGGCCGGAGCCGAGCCGAACTTGATCTGGACGCTCGCCATGATGCCGAGGTTCTGGTTCGACCAGGACTGCGTGCCGAACGCCGTGTTGATCGTCGGGTTCGACGTGCCGTAGTAGCGGCCGTCCAGGTTCACGCGGACGTTCTCGGTCGCGTTCCAGCCGAGACCGATGATGCCCTGATAGGCGAACACGGTGCTGCCGAGGGCGGTGTTGCTGTCGACGAACGCGACACCGGCACCAACGCCCACGTACGGGGTGATGACCGAAGCCGGCATGAAGTCATACAGCAGGTTGGCCATGACCGAGAGCTGGTCGATGTTGCCCGAGACGGCGAAGCCGTTCGCACCGGTCGTGCCCGGGTTCGAGCGGTAGGTCGCCTCGACCTCGACGCGCGGACCGACGAAGTCGTAGCCGATCATGCCGCCGGCGGCCCAGCCGGTCGACGTGGTGACGCCGAGGCCAGCGATCGTGGTGTTGAGCAGCCAGTTCAGACCGCCCTCGCCGCCGATGTAGAAACCCGGCATCGGAGCCGTCTGAGCCTGCGCCATGGCCGGAAGAGCCACGACCGCCGCGGCGGCCAGAAGTGCCTTCTTCATCAAATATCTCCCTCTCTACTTTGCAAAGGCCCCGGAGCCAAAGGGGGATGGGGCCAAAGAAATCGCCGTGACAACGCCGGGAATTTAGCTACGGCCAAAGGCAAACGCCACAATGTATAAGCACTGCAGTCGTATTGTGGCCTCCACTGTGGCGGGCGCGCCACACTCGCCTTTGGGCCCGGAAACGCTGCATCCGATGAGTTTTTCCTCAGGACTCAGGCCAGAGTCTTTTCCACAGACCCACGAAAGCGCAAGATTTTGCGGGCTTTTCGTCCCCGTCCGCAACATCTTCCGCCCTCCCTCGGCGTAGAACCCGAAGGCCGTCGGCGAACTGCTTATCGCACCTGTAGCGAAGTTCGACCTACCTTGCCACCGCGACGCGTATCCCCTGACCAGGTTCGCAGCTCGCAGACGAGCAATTTGTACAAGAAGCGGCTGGATTGCCTCCATATCCGCCGCTTCATAGGGAGGCCGGCGCAGCTGGGCCTGCCATTCTGCACGTCCTCCTCCCGCGCGGCCGCCCATCCACGGCAACTGGCGCCAGGTCACGTTAGGCCAGGATAGCCGAGTTCGCCTCTGTCCCATCCGGCGGCCGCACCCTCCCAGCTCGAGCTTGGAGCCACCTGGCCGCGCCGGGAGGCAGCGGAACGGACCGACGCACCTTGCGTTGTCCGGCACCTTACCCAATCGCAGGACACAAGCCCGTGTCGGCCCTCGCCGAAGAATTCGCCCACCCGACCTTTCTGGCATTTCCCGTCATCGTCGCGCGCCTGCTGTTCGCTGCACTCCTCGGAGCGGCCATCGGCTTCGAGCGTGAATGGCGGGCCCGGCCTGCCGGGCTGCGCACCCACATCCTCATTTGTGTGGCTGCGGCTACCTTCGGCATCCTGACGGTGGAAATAGCGCATCTCGACATCTTCGAAGGTAACGCGACCCGGGTGGACCCTGTCCGCGCCATCGAAGCGGTGACCGCTGGCGTCGCCTTCCTGGCGGCCGGATCGATCCTGTTCTCGCGCGGCGAGGTGCAGGGCCTGACGACGGGGGCGGGCATGTGGCTCGCCGGCGCCGTAGGCCTCGCGAGCGGCATCGGCCTGTGGCAGATCGCGGGGCTCGGCACCCTGCTGATCCTCGTGGTGCTCGGCCTGCTCCACGGTTTCGAGGTCAGGCTGGGGATTGCCGCGGACAAGAAGGACGACGCCCCCAGCCCGGGTGACGGCCGGGGCGACGGCGGAGCACCGGGCGGAAACGGCTGAGCCGCGCCGGCTGGCGCGCCGCTTCTGCCGGACCTGCGGCCGGTCTAGACTGCGATGATGAGGCGTCTCGTGCTGATTGCCCTCGTTGCCGCTGCACCCGCCATGGCGCAGCCTTCCCGTCCCGTGCCCGATCTGGGCGGGCCCGTCATACAGTTGCCGCCGCGCCAGTTTCCCGGCGCGCCCCCGGCCGATGCACCGCGCGACGAAGTGAAGGACCCGGCCACCGGCTGTGCCGTGGTCCGAATGAACGCCGAGCCCGACCTCTCGATCACCTGGTCCGGCGACTGCGAGCACGGGCTGGCACAAGGCAAGGGCGTCCTCCAGTGGACCAAGGGCGGCGCGCCGGCCGAGCGCTACGAAGGCGAGATGAGGGACGGCCTCTACGAGGGCCAGGGCCGGATCACCTATCCGAACAAATCCCGCTACGAAGGCGAGTTCAAGGCCGGCGAACGGGATGGCCGCGGCACCTACGTCTTTCCCAGCGGCGCCAAGCTGATCGCCACCTTCGTCGAGGGAAAGCCCAACGGCAATGGCACCTATGTCTGGCCGAACGGCAATCGCTATGTCGGCGAATTCCGCAACAACCAGCGCACCGGCCGCGGCACACTGCTCTATGCCGATGGCGGCCGCTACGAGGGCGACTTCGTCGACGGCCAGGCGCAGGGCCGCGGGATCCGCGTCTGGCCGAACGGCGCACGCTACGAGGGGGAATGGCGCAACGACCGAGCCGAGGGTTGGGGGTCCAAGCGCGCGCCGGACGGCCAGGTTTTCATCGGCACCTGGACCAATGGCTGTTTCCGCGACGGCGCGCGCTGGGCCACCGTGAACGTGACGGCGCGCGCCTGCGGTTTCGAATGACGCACTACCCCGGCAAGCCGGCAACGGGAAGGAGCGACTCCGCATGCGGCACATGAAAGATGTCGATCCGGAAACGGCGGAACCATCGCTGATCATGCGGCAATTCCTGGAATGGGTGGCCGCCCGTTCCCGCACGCGCGAAGACGTGCTGTCGGCATGGCCCAGTTCCCGTCCCCGCTTTCCGGTCTGGGAGGACGTCCGCACCGAAGGCGACGTGCGGCAGCGCGGCGGCGACCAAGGCGCGCATCGGGTTGAACTGACCAGCCGCGGCCGGAGGGGACTGGTGCACGACTAGTCTCCCCAGACTCTTCGCCGCCTTTTATAGTACGGCGCATGACCCTTCAGCGCGCCGCTCTCTGGGCGATCGTCATCGCCACCACGATCTTCCTGCTGGTTGCAGGCCGCGGCCTGCTGCTGCCGATCGTGCTGGGGGTGGTGCTCTGGTACATGGTCGATGCGCTGGCGGACAGTTTCAGCCAGCGCCGCTTCGGGACGTTCCGGCTGCCCCAGCCTTTGGCGCTGGCGGCCTCCGTCCTGATCACCGGGGGCCTCTTCTGGGTGGTCGGCCGCACGATCAGCGCCAATGTGAGCGCCGTCATCGCCGCCGCCCCCAATTACGAGCGGCGCCTCACGCATCTGATCGAACAGGGCGCGCGGCTGGTGGGCGTCGAGCAGGCGCCGACCCTCGCCGAACTGGTCGCGCGGATCAATCTGGCCGACACGCTGGGCGGCGTCGCGGCCGCCGCCGCGTCGGTCGTGAGCGTCGCCGGGCTGATCCTCATCTACGCGCTGTTCCTGTTCGTCGAGCAGGCGCACTTTCACCGCAAGATCTCCGCCGTGTTCCACGGCGACGGCCAGGAAGCGCGCGTCAGGTCGGTTCTGGGACGCATCGACCGCGAGATCCGGACCTACATCCGCATCAAGACGACGCTGGCAACGGTCACATCGGCGCTCGCCTACGCCGTGATGGCATCCGTCGGGCTGGATTTCGCCGGCTTCTGGGCGGTTATGGTGTTCTTCTTCTATTACATTCCGACCGTGGGCTCGATCCTCGCCATCGTGGCGCCAGCCCTGCTCACGCTGGTGCAGTTCGACACGCTCACGCCTTTCCTGATCGTGCTGCTGGTGTTCGGCTCCATCCAGGTCATCACTGCGAACGTGATAGAACCCGCCATCATGGGACGGTCGCTGAACCTCTCGCCGCTCGTCGTCATCGTCTCCCTCGTCGTGTGGGGCACGATCTGGGGCGTGGTCGGCATGTTCCTGTGCGTGCCCATCATGGTCGTGGCGATGATCGTGCTGGCACAATTCGAGACGACCCGGCCGGTGGCGATCCTTCTGTCGGCCGACGGCCGCGTTCCGGAGGCGGCGCAATGAGAAGATTGATCGCCCTGCTGGCCCTGTTGGCCGGCCCCGCAGCAGCCCAGACTCCGGACCAGCCTCCGCCGCCCGCGCCCATGCCGCCGCCCGGTCCGCGCGTGTTGTATGTCTGCCCCGGCGGCACCGATTTCGCCGCTTTCTTCTCCGACGACTACGAGCTGGCCACCCTCAAGGTGACGGGCCAGCCCGACATCGAGCTGCCCCGCGCGCCCTCGGGGAGCGGCTTTGCCTACACCGATTCCTATTATGAACTGCGCGGACGCGGACGCGAGGCCACGCTGACGGCGGCGGGCCGGACGATGCGCTGCCATGCGGCCGGCCGGCCCGGGGAGCCGCCCCGCACCTTCGCGGGAGGAGATCTCACCCTCACCCTCTTCCCCGACGGGACTTTCCGCCTCCGCGATACGCGCGACGGGACGGCCGCCGATGCGCGGCTCGACCTCGGCCAGTGGGCACAGGAGGTCGAAGGCGGCGTCAGGCTCGTGCTGCGCGGCGGCATCACGCCCCGGCGCGCCTTCCGCGAGGTCGGCGTCGGGAAGCTCGTGGCCGAGAACGGCACCGAGCTGGTCCGGCAGGACACGCCCGATCCCATCGAGGGGACGTTTCGCCTGAGCGGCCTCTATCGCGACGCGCAGGACGGCGGTCTGTTCACCGAATGCTTCACCGGGCGCACCTACGGCGTCGCCCCGGGGGGTGCCGAGCCCGAGGTCGAGAAAGCGTGGTCGGAGACGACACCCTCGCGCGAGGCGACGCTGTTCGTCGAGGTCATGGCGCGGTTCGGCGGCAGGGGGACCGTGGAGATCGACCGTCTCGTCGGCACCAAGGCGCAGGGAAGCTGCTCGCCGCCCGCGCCCCGGGGCGCGGCGCTGCGCGGCACGGAGTGGCGGCTTCTCGAGATCGGCGACGAAAAACCGACCTTCGAGGATTGGCGCCGCAGGCCGCGCCTGAGCCTGGACGACGACGGCAAGTTCGCCGGATCGACCGGCTGCAACACTCTGGGCGGGACCTACGAGCTCGACCCCGAGGGCGTACGCTTCGTGAGCGGCGCGATGACGCTGATGGCCTGCCCCCCACCGGCCGACAAGATCGAACGCAGTTTCCTCGATGCCTTGGCGGCGGTGCGCACCGCGGACATCATGGGCACGACGCTCGACCTGTTCGATGCCACCGGCAAGCGCCGGCTCCGTTTCGAGGCGCGCGGGCGATAGGCTGTCCGGACCGTCGCCCGGCCGCGTCGGAGCACGTCAGGGCGCAGCGGACGGATCGGCCTGCACCACCAGGGCATTGCTGTTGTCGATGGAGAGCCGAAGGAAGGGCATGCCAGACGGCGGCGCGCCGCCAAGCGCCCTGCCCGAGAACTCCCTCACAGTCTCGTCGAACAGCCGCACATAGAGCTTCCATTCGATCATCCCGGGCTCGAGAGGCAGCCGTACCGCCTCGCGCCAGTCGAGCGCGCGAATGCCGCTCTTGAGCGTCCGCTCGACCGGCTGGTCGCGCAGCAACGTCGCCTCGAAGCGTCCGATCGTGGCGGTACGCGCGGTCTTGGTGGCCGGGCGGGCCATGACGACAAGGCAGATCTGCCCGGGTCCCTCGTCTCGCGCGAACTCGACGCCGCCGGCATTCATCGTCTCGTCCGGGATGTCGTCGACCCAGCCCAGCCGCTCCACGACCACCACCCGGCGCTTCTCCTTGGCGAATCGCCAGCCGGCGGGCGGATCGAAGCAGCGCCGCACGTCGCGCGATTCTCCCGCGGCCGCACGGGCAAGGATTTCCGGCGACACCAGCGTGTTCGACTCGGAGACGCTCGTGCGCACGCGCTGGTCCAGCGCGAACGAGCCCGGCCGGTCGGGCAGGATCGTGAACAGCAGTTGGAACGTGGCCTGGCGCGATCCGTGCCGCAGCGTGAGCGCCGCCATGGTAAACGCCGTCCGCGTCGCCTCCGCGGGAAAGGCGCTGCGCGGGACGGTGAAGCGCAGCCGCTCGGGCAGGATCTCCGCCTCGCCGCGCCACGTGCCGACCGACAGGACGGGCGGCGGCGCGCCGGTTGCGACCATGCGGATGCCGGTCACCTCCACCACGACCGGTGCATCGGGAGTCGCCGCCGCGGCGAACCCCGGCGCATAGCGCGGTACGGTGGGCGACGCAGGGTCCTGTGCCTTGCCACGTCCGTCCAGCTCAGCCGCGGTGCCGCCCGGCGACGCGGCATCGGGCGGAACGAGCGTGAGGTCGCCGGTCGCCATCCGGGGGGGCACGAAGCCCGGCGAATAGGAGAGCAGGACCGGCGCCTCGCGCAAGGACGCGAGCCGGTCGAGACCCGATTGCGCCTGCGCCGCGATCTGGTCGACGGCGCTGCGGCGGCCTTCCGCGGACTGTTCGACGGCGTCGCGCAAGGCGGCATTCAGGGCGTCGAGATCGGCGAATGCCTGCCGGCGCGCCGGGGGAAGCCGCTCGTAGGCGTCCTGGCGCTCGGCATCGAACCGCACGGCCAGGCCGTCGAGCAGCAATCCGGCCGTGCGGAAGGCGGGAAGCAGGTCGATCCGGGCCGCCCCGCCGGCCCGCGCCTCGAGCGCGGCGCGCTCCGCCCGCAAGGCGACCAGGCGCTCGCCCACCGTCGGGCCTTCGATCGGCTCGTTGGCGCGCACCAGCCACCAGCCGGCGGCGGCAAGCGCCAGACCGACAACCGCGAGCGCCGCGAGGAACGCGGCGCGCGGCACCGATGCCGGCTTGCGGGAGGGGTCGACCGTCATGCGACGCGCTTCTAGCACGCCTGCCGGGGGTACGACCGGCGGCCGATTGTCAGTACGAGAAGAGCACCGGCAGCCGCGACGACAGGATAAGGTCCCGCGTGACGCCGCCGAAGATCATCTGCCGTAACCGGCTCTGCGTGTAGGCACCCTTCACGATCAGGTCGGCGCCGAGTGACTGGGCACGGTCGATGATCGTCTGACCGGCCGACTTGCCCTCCGGCTTGACGTGCTGGCTGGTGACGTTGAGACCGTGGCTGCGCAGCGACTCTGCAATTTCCGCCGAGGTAGGGCCGGGCACCATGGCGCCCTCGACGCTGAACACCTCGATCGTGTCGGCACCGGCCAAGACCGGCATCGCCAGCGAAATGGCACGCGCGCTTTCGGTCGAGCCGTTCCAGGCGAACAGGATGCGCTTGCCGACCATGCCGGCATACCCCGGCGGCACGACGAGGACCGGCCGGCCGGAATCGAACAGCGCCGTCTCGAACACACTTTCCGGCATCTTCGGCAGCGCACCGGGTTGCGGCAGGACGATGAGGTCGTAGGCGCGGCCGATCGTACCGATGGCCGTCGGTCCATTGTCGTCCGACGAGCGCCATTCGGCCTTGAGGCCGGCGGCGCGCTGGTCGAAGGCCTGCTTGACCGCCGCGACGCGCTGGCGCTCCTCGGCATCCTCCGCGAGGCCGCCACCGATCGGCGCGCCCATGCCCGCATCGGCCCAGGCCATGCTCATCACGCCGTAGGAGGGAGGCTCCATCCCGATCAGTCGCGCATCGAAGGCGCGCGCGATCTTCGCGGCGAGATCGAACGAGGACAGGTCATCGGCAGTCCAGGCCATGGTCAGTATCGACTTCATCACGTGCTCCCTGTCTTCCCGCGAACCAACGATAACACGCGCGGCGGGACTCCGCGCCCCGATGAAGTTGTTACAATTGCTCCATTGAAGGGCTTTCTCGTTCCAATACGTTAGTGACCGGCCCTCGGTATTTCCAGAGGGCCGGGACCCTGCCGGTTATCCGTCGCCGGCCCGGAAAGTCCCCGGACTCCGCTGCATTGCCCCGCCCCTCGGGAAACGCATTCATTTGGAGATATCGATGTTGTCCATTTTCCGCCGCCTGCTGCAGAACGACAAGGGCGCGACTGCCATCGAATATACGCTCATCGCATCGCTGATCGCGGTCGCCGCCATCGCGGCGATGCAGGCCGCCGGCAACAAGCCGCACGACACGCTGACGGCCGTGGGCGTCCAGCGCTCGAACTGAGCGCGAGAACGGTTCGACCGGCCGGCTGCGCGCGGCCAAGCAAAAGGCGGTCCCGAACGGACCGCCTTTTCCTGTTGGCGCTATGCGTTGGCGTGAGAAACGTCAGCCGATCCTGGCCGCTGCCGGTACGATCCAGGCGAAACGGTCGGACAGGGCCGCAAGCGTGATGCGCGTGATGTCGGCCGCGGCGATGGTGCCCGCGCCCGTGGCGTCGGGGAGATCGCGCGTCGTCACCGTATCGGCGGCGATGGTGCACATGTAGCCGTGATCGGTGGCCGACCGCACCGAGGCGGAGACGCACATATGGCTCATGAAGCCGCCGACGATCAGGTTCTTGCGGCCCGCCGCCGAGAGCCTCGCCGCAAGATCGGTGCCGGCGAAGGCATTCGGCAGGGCCTTGTCGACGACGATCTCGCCGTCGCGCGGCGTCAGTTCCTTCACGATCTCGTAGCCGGTCGAGGACGGGTTGAAGGCCTTGCCTTTCGATTGGTGCCGCACATGCACGACCGGCGCCCCGGCCTTGCGCGCCTTGTCGAGCAGGAGCGCAAGCGCGTCGACCGCCGGCTGCACGCCAGGCAACGGCAGCAATCCGTCCGTGTATTCCCGCTGCGCGTCGATGATCAGCAGGACACCGTCCGCCATGGTCGCGGGCGTCGGCTGGGCCCCAGCCATCTGGAGCATGGTCATTGCCATGAGTTCTACCTCGACTACTCGACGTTGCAGAAAGGTCGGATGTATCAACGCGCAATCGCACGGCTTTGGCAAGAGCCCCGCGGCGCAACCCTGCGGCACGCTTCGCAATCTGCCCGTTTCCTCTCCCCTCTGCTGCACGCAGTGACAAACGATACAATTCGCGTCGCCGCCGAACGGATGCGCCACGGCATGACATGCGGCGAGAAATGCCGCTGGCCCGTCCGGTCCCGTTCCGGACCGCTCGCGGACGCGGACGCGGACGCGGACGCCGGCGTTGCCGGTGGACGCTCGCACCGCTGCGCTGGCAAGATGCAGCACATCATGGCAAGCGCGAGAGCATCCCTTGGTCCCGGCGGCGTGCGGCGGGCCAGTCCCCACTTCTTGCCCCGCTTCGCGCCCTGCTCGCCCGACACCGCGACGATGCGCGCCGGCGGCCGATCCGACGGCACCGGACGGAAGACCGGCGCATGAAGGCGATCGTGGTCGGCGGCGGCATCATGGGCACCAGCCTCGCCTGGGCACTCGCCCGCAAGGGCCATCGGGTCGATCTCTTCGAGCAGGGCGAGCTGCCCAACCCCCTTGCCTCGTCGATGGACGAGCATCGGCTGATCCGTCACCCCTACGGCGACCAGGCCGGCTACGCGCGCATGATCGACGTCGCCTACGACGCCTGGGCCTTGTTGTGGCGCGACCTCGGCCGGAGCTTCCATGCGCCGACCGGCACGCTGGCCCTGAACGGCAACGGGGCGGACTGGGCGGAGCGGTCGGCCGAGACGCTGGCGGCGATCGGCCGGCCGATGACCGAGATTCCCATCGACCGCCTGAGCGCCCGCTTCCCGCTGCTCGACACCAGGGGCGTCGAGCGCGCGTTCTGGATCGAAACCGGCGGCGTCCTGTTCGCCCGCGACATCGTGGCGGCCCTCGTGCAGCATCTCGCGACGCTTACCGGCGTCGGCCTGCACCCCGGGACGCCGGTTCGCGAGATCGATCCCGGCACCGGACGCATCGTCACCGCCGACGGCGCGGTCCACGAAGCGGACGTCGTCGTCGCGGCCGCGGGCGCCTGGGCGCCGCGCCTTGCGCCCTCTCTCGCCGGCCGGGTCGTACCCTCGCGTCAGGTCGTGATCTATTTCGACCTGCCGGAGGCGCAGCGGGCGGCGTGGGCCAACGGGCCGATGATCATCGAGAAGACCGGCGATGTCGGGCTCTACCTCGTCCCGCCGGCACAGGGGCGCGGCATGAAGGTGGGGGACCACGAGTTCAGCCGCCGCGGCCGGCCCGACGATCCGCGCGAGGCGAGCGAAGAGGAGCTGAAGCCCCTGCTCGACCGGTGCCGCAACCTGCTGCACGGCTTCGACCAATGGCGCACGCAGCGTCTCGCGGTCTGCTACTACAGCGTCACGGACGACGAGCGGTTCGTCGTCGAGAAAGTGGGGCCGAAAGGCTGGGTCATGTCGCCCTGCTCGGGGCATGGCTTCAAGTTCGGCGCCGCGATGGGACTCGAACTCGCCGCGACGCTTGCCGACGGCCGCGACGCTGCGGCACATGCACGATGGGCGGCCGGTCTGGAAGACCATGGCCTGTCCATCGGCCAATACGCCTGACACACGGGCCAGCAGGAGAGGAAACGACATGGCACCCGCCAAGCGGCGCAAGCAAACCACGCCGAAGAAAGCGACCGGACTGCGCCAGGGCCTCGCCACCTATGGCGATGCCGGTTTCTCGCTGTTCCTGCGCAAGGCCTTCATCAAGGCCGGCGGCTATTCCGACGACGCGCTCGACCGGCCCATCGTGGGCATCACCAACACCTTCTCCGACTACAATCCCTGCCATGGCAACGTGCCTGACCTGATCGAGGCGGTGAAGCGCGGCGTCATGCTGGCCGGCGCGCTGCCGATGGTGTTCCCCACCGTCTCGATCCACGAGAGCTTCTCCCACCCGACCAGCATGTTCCTGCGCAACCTCATGTCGATGGACACCGAGGAGATGATCCGCGCGCAGCCCATGGATTCGGTGGTGCTGATCGGCGGCTGCGACAAGACTCTGCCCGCCCAGCTCATGGCGGCGGCCAGCGCCGACCGGCCGGCCGTCGTGCTGCCGGTCGGGCCGATGTTGGTAGGTCACTTCAAGGGCGAGGTGCTCGGCGCCTGCACCGACTGCCGCCGGCTGTGGGGCCAGTATCGCGCCGGCACCTTCTCCGAGCAGGACATCGAGCAGGTGAGCGAGCGGCTGGCGCCGACCAAGGGCACCTGCATGGTCATGGGAACGGCGAGCACGATGGGCTGCATGGTCGAGACGCTGGGCATGGGCCTGCCCGGCAGCGGCTCGATCCCGGCGACCCATTCCGACCGCCTGCGCGTCGCCGAGGCGACCGGCCGGCTCGCCGCCGAGATGGCCGTGAAGCAGGGCCCGCGTCCCAGCGAGATCATGACGAAGGCCGCCTTCCGCAATGCCCTGACGGTGCTGCAGGCGATCGGCGGTTCGACCAACGCGCTGGTCCACCTGACCGCCGTTGCGCGCCGCCTCGGCATCGACATCGAGCTGGAAGAGTTCGACGAGATCGGCCGCAACGTGCCGGTGCTGGTCGACCTGAAGCCCTCGGGCGATCACTACATGGAACACTTCCATTGGGCGGGCGGCAACTCGCGCCTGATGAAGGAGATCCGCCGGCATCTCGACGAAAAGTGCCGCACCGTGGCCGGCCGCAGCCTGAAGCAGGTGATCGACGCGGCCGAAATGGTGCCGGGCCAGACCGTGATCCGCACGCCGAAGGACCCGATCAAGCCGACCGGCGGCATGGCGGTGCTGCGCGGCAACCTCGCGCCGCGCGGTGCGGTCATCAAGCATGCCGCCGCCTCGCCGGCCCTGATGACCCACACCGGCCGTGCCGTCGTCTTCGACTCGCTCGAGGACCTGGCGGCCCGTGGCGACGATCCGGACCTCGACGTGAAAGCCGACGACATCCTGGTGCTGCGCAATGCCGGCCCGAAGGGTGCGCCCGGCATGCCCGAGGCCGGCTCCTTCCCCATTCCGATGAAGCTCGCCCGGGCCGGCGTGAAGGACATGATCCGCATCTCCGACGCGCGCATGAGCGGTACGGCGTTCGGCACCATCGTGCTGCACGTGTCACCAGAGGCGGCAGTCGGCGGCCCGCTGGCGCTGGTCAAGACCGGCGACCGCATCGCGCTGGACGTGCCGAAGCGCCGGCTGGAGCTGCTGGTCGACGCGAAGACGCTGGCCGCGCGCCGCAAGGCGTGGAAGGCGCCGCCGCCGCATCCCGGAAGCGAGCGCGGCTATACCGGCCTCTTCTTCAAGACCGTGCTGCAGGCCGACGAGGGTGTCGATTTCGACTTCCTCGGCCCGGCGAAGTAGATACGGGCCGGAACATGGGCGGCAAGGACAGGACCGACACGTGAACGAGATCAAGCTGCCGCGCGTATCGGTGGTCGTCACCTGCTACAATTGCCGGGACTATATCGGCGACGCGATCCGTTCGGTGGCGCGCCAGACGGTGCGCGACTTCGACTGCGTCGTCGTCGACGATGCCTCGACCGACGATTCGGCCGCGGTCGTGCAGGCCACGCTGGAAGAGCTGGCCGATCCGCGCTTCCGCCTGATCCGGCTCGACAGGAACGTCGGCCAGACCGGCGCGACGCGGCGCGGCCTCGCCGAGACCCGCGCCACCTTCGTCTGCTTCCTCGATTCGGACGATCTGTGGCACGAGGAGTTCCTCGAACGCCACCTCGCCGCGCATCTCAACGAGTCGTACGCCGTGGGCTTCACGGCCTGCAACGCGCGCCTGATCGATGCCCAAGGCGCGCTGATCGCCGGCTGCGTCTACTGGTTCGGCAAGGATCGCGCCCAGGCCGACCGCGACCAGTCCTTCGTGCCGATCGATCCCGCGCGCGTGCCGAGCATCGATGCTGCGAAGGGCACGGCGGTCTGGCGTGGCCAGACGCCCTACCGCCTCTACACCAAGCGTGTGGTGCATTGGGTGTGGGTCAGCACGTCGTCAATGATGTTCCGGCGCTCGCTGATCGACCTCGTCTTCCCCGACGACGACGAGACCTATCGCCTGCACATGGATTTCTACGTCGTCGTCATGGCGCAGATGGTGGCGGGCTCGCTGCTGATCGACGAGGCGCTCTATTCGTACCGCCTGCACGGCCGCAACGGCGCGGCCGACAATCCCGTGCTGGGCGGTCGCCTGCATCTGTCCAGCCGCAACTGGGGCGACACCTATTCGGTGATGCTGGACCGCATGCTGGCCGCCATGGAGCGCGATCGCGAACGCTTCGTCACGGCGCTCGGCGAGAAGCAATATGCCCGCATGCTGCTACGCATGCGCGCCGCCCGCGCCGCGCCGCTGACCGCCGCCCTCCTCGTGGCGCGGAGCTGGCTCATCTGAGGTCGACGGCCACCGCTAGCGGCCGAGGCCGCAGCGGGTCTCGATGAAATCCGCCATGCTCGCGACGTCGTCGCGGGAGAACCACGGCAGCGTCAAATCCGGCGGCGGCGCGTCGCAGGCAAGGGCGACGATGCTGGGGTCGCCCGGCGCGATCGGCCGGTCGTGAGAGGCCCGCACCTCGATCTTAGGGTGCGGCTCGCGCTTGTAGCCCTCGATCAGGATCAGGTCGGCCGGCGCGAGGCGACCGATCACTTCCGCAAGCGTCGGCTCGCCGCCCTCGCGCATGATGGCGTAGCGCAGCCCGCCCACCAGCGCGACCTCGGTGGCCCCGGCCACCCGATGACGGTGCGAGTCGGTGCCGGGCTTGTCGATGTCGACGTCGTGATGCGCGTGCTTGACGGTGGAGACGCGGCGCCCGCGCCTCACCAGCTCGGCGACCAGCCGCTCCACCAGGGTCGTCTTGCCGGCATTCTTCCAGCCGGTGATCCCGAAAACCGGTGTCTCCTTCACGGGGCGACGCGTCCCGCATGCGCATAGATCGTGAGCCGCTCCTCGCGCACGAAGGCGACCAGGGCCAACCCCGCCTCCTCCGCCGTCTCGATGGCCAGCGAGGTCGGCGCGGAGACGGCGGCGATGAGGGCCGCGTCGAGCGCCGCCGCCTTCTGCACCATCTCGTAGGAACAGCGGCTGGTGACGACGACGAAACCGGGCGGCCGCGCCTCCTTGCCCGCCATCAAGGCCCCGGCCAGCTTGTCGAGCGCATTGTGCCGGCCGACATCCTCGCGCACGGCGACGAGGACGCCCTCCGCCGTCGCCCATCCCGCGGCATGCATCGCGCCGTTCGCGCGATTGAGCTCCTGCCGGTCCGGCAGGGCGCGCATCGCCCGCTCCACCGCGCCGCGCGCGATCGCGGCGGTGCCGCTGACGGTGCCGACAGGACGCAGCGCGGCCGCCAGGCTGTCGACGCCACACAGGCCGCAGCCGGTCCGGCCAGCCAGGCTGCGCCGCCGCTCGCGCAGCGCCGCCATGCGCTGCGCGGCGATGTCGAGCCGGACCTCGATGCCGCGTCCCACCGGTTCGACCTCGATGTCGTAGATCTCGGCCGCGCTCGCGACGATGCCCTCCGTGAACGAGAAGCCGCGCGCGAAATCTTCCAGATCGCAGGGCGTCGCCATCATCACGGCATGGCCGATTCCGTTATAGACCAGCGCGACCGCGACCTCGCGCGCCACGACCTCCTCCCGCGCCTCATCGCTTCCGTCCGTCAGCCGGTGCGCGGCGACCGAAGCCGATGCCTCGCTCATGCACCGCCCCCGTCGATGTCCGGAAGATGGCCTGCAAGGACGGAGGCGTCCGATACGTCCTGCACGCAACCCGTTCGGCCGGACCTTGCGAGTGGCGGGACGCGGGCGAGGTGCGCCGCGATCTCCGAACGGAAGTCGGCGGCGACCGGCACCGCCTAGAACTCGACGGCCGGCGTCGCCGGCACCTGGCGCTCGAAGACCTGCAGGAACGGATGGCCACGCTCGGCCTCGTACCACGCCTCGAAGGCCCGAAAGGCGGCGATGGGGTCGGCCACGGGGGGCGGGTCGGCGCGCGCGCCTGCCATCGCGTCGCCGGCCGGCACGGGATGGGCCTCGGCGTGAAGCGATTCGGCGATCGGCCGCAGCCAGTCGAGCAGCGGCCGGGCGCCCTCGTCGAGTTCGCCGAGGCTGCCCTCGATCCAGCCCAGGTCGCGGAACAGCGCTTCGAGCTGCCGCTGGACGGCCGGCTCGCGATCCGGCTCCAGCGCGGCGATCCGCGCCATCCCGGAAAGCGCGCTCAACCGGCGCCAGGCGAAGGTGCGACGTCGCTCGGCCTCGCGCATCTGCGCCTCGACAGCGGCCCGCACCTCGCGCTCGGCGTACTCCGCCTGCGTGCAGTCCGCCTGCAGCCGGGCAATGACGGTGTCGATCGCATGGGGCATGTAAGGCCGAGCCTAGCGGCTTCCGGCGGCGATGACCAAGGGGCTTCAGCCGCCCTTCTTGGTCTTCTCGATGGCGTCGAGGATCTCGGTGAGGCCGTTGTAATAGACGACGCCCTGCTTGTGCATCTCGTGCCGGATGGTGCGGATCAAGCCCGCCTTCCGGATCATGAGATCGGCCAGCGCCATCTTGGCCTCGCGGCTGGCGGCATCGCCGGGGCGCGATCCGTCGACGTCATCGTCCTGCGACATCGCCGTCCTCAGAGCCCGTATCCGGTCTCGCCGCGCGCCCGCATGACGTAGCCGGTGGCCCGGAATTCGGAATCGCGACGGATGGCAGCGGTCACGACGGGATCGTTGGAGGGGTTGCTGGCGACAACGAGGTCGTCGATCTGGTGCTGGCAGGACAGGCTGACAGCGCGGGCGATCGTGCCGGTGTCTGTCACTTCGCCGGCGTGGGGCACGGCGTTCTGCCGCAGGCAGGCATCGCGCGCCGCGTAGAGGTCGCTGATGTGCGTCACCTGGCGCGGCGAGGAATAGTGCGAGTTCGCCGAGCAGGCGGAAAGGAACAGCAACGTGGCGACGATCAGATAACGCATCAGACCAGCAATCTCCTGCGATGACCCGGAACGATCCGGCACGGGCCGGGCGCGCAAACCATGCGGGCCAATAGGTAGGGCGCGCCCGCGAACGCGACAAGCCGGAATTGCACAGGCGGCGCCCGCGATATGCCGCCGTGATGCCCGAACGGGGCCGCAAATACCCGGTGTGCGGTCCATGGTCTGCGGGTCATGCAACCCTGGCGGTCACGCGTCCTCGTCCGGGCGAAGCGGCAATCCTGAGATGCCGGCCGCGGCATGCCGACCATTCGATAGGTGGCGGAAGAGAGTGGGAGTCGAACCCACTAAGAACCGCCTAACGGCCCTCTCTGGCTTTGAAGGCCAGCCGCCCCACCGGGAGCGCTTCCCCTCCGCGGCGGATCATTCACGATAAACCGTGCCATGTCATCAGCCATGCTACGTTTCGCGGCGGAGGAACAGCAGCCATGTCGATCGAGCTCAAGTACATCATCGCCAATGTCTCGGACCTGCCGGCGGCCGTCGCCTTCTGGCGCGACACGGTGGGGCTGAAGCTGAAGTTCCAGACACCGGAATGGGCGGAGTTCGACATGGGGGCGACGCGCCTCGCGCTGCAGCCGGCCACGCCGCACGCGCCGGCCGGCACATGGCAGCCCGGCCTGCGCGTGGCCGACCTTGCGGCGACGCGCGCGGCGCTCGGGGCGAAGGGTGTCGATGTCGGCGCCGCGCCGCACGAGGAGCACGGCTTCCTGCTGTCGCTGTTCGCCGGCCCCGACGGTGCGCCGGTCAGCCTGAGCGGACCGGCGCCGAAGGGCTGACGGCGGGCTCGGGCGGCTTGCCGTAGCGCTCGAGCTTCTGCGGCACGGTGCGGCGCAGGTCTCCGCGCCGGATGGTGATGCCCTGGCGGTCGAAGAACTCCAGGATCAGGATCGCGAGCTTGCGGCCGTTGTCGAGCTTGTCGCGGAACTCGGCCGCCGTGAATTCCTGGCCGAAGCCGTTGGCGATGGCGATCATCTCGGCGACGGCCGGCCGCAGGAAATAATGATCCGGCGCCAGCTCGACGACGCGTCCCAGCTTGGCCAGGCGCTGCAGCAGCTTGCGCGTGTCGCCCTCGGGCACGCCATAGGCCTGGGCAAAGTCGCGCACGCGCGGCGGCTTGAAGCGGTCGCGCGTCAGCTCCGCCGAGATCTTCTGCCACAGCGCCTCGTCCTTCGAGCCGAGCGTCAGCGAATGTCCGGGCAGGCGCAGGAACGGCCCGTCGACGACCAGCGATTTGGCGCGGACTTCGCGGTCGAGCAGCGCCGCGAACACCGGTGCCGGCCAGCGCTTCTTCATCGCCAGACGCAGGCGTTCGCCCTGCAGGCCCGGCGCATCTGGCTTCTCGGCATGGAAAGCCTTCAGCGTGGCCAGCATGTCGTCGTGGGCCGCCGCCAGCGTGGCGGCAAGGAAACCATAGCCCGCGACCTGGGCACCCTCGGCCTCGCCGAGCAGCCGCTCGACCTCGGCCGGCCGCAGGTTGCGCGCCACGCCGAAGCGCGCGAGGTCGACATAACCCGCCTCCAGCCGCAGGACGCCGGCCAGCGCTTCGTCGTCGGGCGCCGCCAGCGCCGTAAGCTCGGCGAGGCGGCGCTCGGCACGGCGATTGCGCGGCGGCCCGAACGGATCGACGATGGCAGCGCCGCCGATGGTGCGCAGCGCCGAGGGATCGCGCAGCACGACACGGTCGCCGGCCACGGCGCCGATCTTCTCGTCGAGCACGAGCTGGGCCAGCATCGAATCGCCCGGCGCCAGCTTCTCGCCTTCCAGCAGGGCGACGCGGCCCATCACATGCGCCGCGCCGAGATGGACATGGGCGGGCGACCAGTGGCGCAGCGACGCCGTCTCCGAGGGCAGCAGCGAGAGCCGCACGTCGATGCGGTCGGTCGGCGCGTGCAGATCCGGCGAGACGATCCAGTCGCCGCGGCGGATCGCATCCTTGGACAGGCGCGGGCCGGTCAGGTTCAGCGCGCAGCGCTCGCCCGCGCGGCCGACCTCCGCCGGACGGTTCTGCGCATGCAGCGAGCGCACGCGCGCTTCCAGGCCCGACGGCGTCAGGATAAGCCGGTCGTCCGGCCGGATCTCGCCCGCATGGATCGTGCCGGTGACGACCACGCCCGCGCCGGGCAGCAGGAAACAGCGATCGACCGCGAGACGCGCGAAACCGGTCGTCGCCTTGCCACTCTCGCCCAGCGCCAGCAGCTTGGTCTTGAGCTCGTCGATTCCGTCTCCGGTGAGAGCGGAGACGGGAACGATCTCGGCCCCGCGCAGCGACGTCGTCGAGAGCAGCGTCTCGATCTCCGCCATCCGCTCCAGGATCTGGTCGTCGTCGGCGAGGTCGGCCTTGGTGAGGGCCACGATGCCGCGGTCGAGCCCGAGCAGGTCCACGATCTGCAGATGCTCGACGGTCTGCGGCTTGATGCCTTCCGCCGCCGACACGACGAGGAGCGCGGCGTCGATGCCCGTCGCGCCCGCCAGCATGTTGTGCACGAAACGCTCGTGGCCCGGCACGTCGACAAAGCCGAGCTGGCGGCCGTCGCCGAGGTCGCTATAGGCATAGCCGAGATCGATTGTGATGCCGCGCGCCTTCTCTTCCTTCAGGCGGTCGGCATCGATCCCGGTCAACGCCTTCACGAGCGCGGTCTTGCCATGGTCGATATGGCCGGCGGTCCCGACGATCATGCGTGGGCCTCCCGGCTAGCCAGCCTGCACATCGAGCCGCTCCAGCTGGGCGAGGAAAGCCGCTTCGTCGTCGAGCGTGCGCAGGTCGAGCAGGAAGGCGCCGTCGCGGATGCGTCCGATGACGGGGATGGGCAGCGCCCGGAAGGCATCGGCCAGCCGGTCGACACGACGCACCCGCAGCGCCACCGCCCATGACGGCAGGAGATCGACCGGCAGCGCGCCGGAGCCGATCTGGCCGCGCGTCTCGACGAGGGTTGCCTCGCCGTCGTCGCCCAGCCTGCGACTCAAGTCGGGCAGGACGCGCTCCGCCTGGGCTCGGATGTCGGCCGCCGGACGCGACAGCGCGCGCAAGGTCGGCAGCCGCGCGGCGAGACGCGACGGGTCGGCGTAGAGCCGCAGGGTGGCTTCGAGCGCGGCAAGCCGGATCTTGTCGAGCCGCAGCGCGCGCTTCATCGGGTTGCGCGCGATGCGATCGACCAGGTCGCGCCGGCCCACGACCAGGCCCGCCTGCGGCCCGCCCAGCAGCTTGTCGCCGGAGAAGGTCACGACGTCGACGCCGGAGGCGACCGCTTCGCGCGCCGTGGGCTCGTGCGGCAACCCCCACGTCTCGAGATCGGCCAGGGTGCCGCTGCCGAGATCCTCGATCAGGACAAGGCCCTTCTCGCGGGCGAGGCCCACCAGGTCCGCCGCCGCCACCGAGGAAGTGAAGCCCTGGATCGCATAGTTCGACGGATGGACCTTCATGATGGCCGCGGTATCGGGGCCGATCGCGGCGGCATAGTCCTTGAGATGCGTGCGGTTGGTGGTGCCGACCTCGACCAGGCGGCAGCCGGCGCGCGCCATGATGTCGGGGATGCGGAAGGCGCCGCCGATCTCGATCAGCTCGCCGCGCGAGACGACGACCTCGCGGCCGGCCGCCAGGGCCGCCAGCGTGAGCAGCACGGCGGCGGCGTTGTTGTTGACGGCGGTCGCCGATTCGGCGCCGGTCAGGCGGCGGAGCCACGGCGCGATATGCTCGTCGCGTTCGCCGCGCGCCCCGTCCTCGAGGTCGTATTCGAGCGTGGTCGGCGACCGCATCGCCTCGACGGCGGCCTCGATCGCCTCCTCCGCCAGTACCGCGCGGCCGAGATTGGTGTGGAGGACTGTGCCCGTCAGGTTGAAGACCCGCCGTTGCGAGGGCGCGAGGTAGGCTGCGAGACGCGACGTGCACCAGACCGCGCAGGCGGCTTCGTCGGCGACCTCCGCCGTTCCCCGCTTCGTGTCGGCCCAGGCGCGCAGTGCCTCGACGACCAGTGCGCGGCCGGCCTGTGCGACCAGGGGCGCCAGGGAAGGCCAGCCGGCCATGCGATCGATCGACGGAGGTCTGGTGGTCGCCGGAGCGCCGGCAGCGCGGTCGTCACGCGACACTGGTTTTTCCTTGAAGAGTTGATGCGACGTGCGGCCGCCGGGCGAAGATGGACCAGCGTCCGGTGCCGATCAATCGGCGCGGCACATGCCTACGCCGCTTCGGAGGGCTTCCGAGGGGAGCCGTCCGCTGTGCGATCCGCCGTCACGGCTTTTTCTGGAAGCCCCAGTTCTCCGCCAGGATCTCGCCCATGCGGGCGGCGATGATCCGGTTGCCGAGGCTCTCGTTCTGCGCGTCCCGCATATAGTGGATATGGTCGGCGTAGATCGTGCCCTTCTGGTCCTCGAAGATGCGCGTCAGGTCGAAGATCGGCGTGCCCTGCGCCTTCAGGCTCATCAGACCGTCCACGATCTTCTGGTAAAGCGGTCGGTAGGAGAGATCCCCGACCAGGCGCTTCTCCTCCTCCGTCAGCTCCTTGGCGATTCCCGGGGCCGGCTGGATGAAGTAGGCAGCCTTGACGCCGTTGTCCTTCGCCACCGCGATCGTCGCCCGGACATACTTCTGGTAGAGGCCGAGCTGGACGTTGAAGGCGAGCTCGTGGTCGTGCCGGATGTCCTCGGGCATCTTGAAGATGCTGTTCAGCGTCGTCTTCTTGGTCGAGACGAAGATGTCCTTGCCCTTCGCCGCCTGCTCGATGCCGCGAACGACCATGTAGGCCGCATGCGAGTGGCCGAGGATCGGGTTCAGCGCCAGCGTGCCCGCGATGCGGCCCATCACCCAGCCGATGGCCGCGTCGCCGAAATTCTCGTCGGCGACGAACGGGTTCACGTCGAGGAAGTTGCTGAGCGGCCGCTCCAGCCGCTCGCGCGTGCCCGGCCAGAAGAGATAATGCTCGTTGAAGCCGCCGAGCACGGCCACGGCGTCGACCGACGTCGCATAGAGCGCGAACAGGATGAAGGGCTGCGGCTCCTTCCACGCGCCGTCGCCTCCGTTCAGCACCAGGAACGGCTTGCCGTTCGGGCTGATGTATTTCTTGTTCAGCTCCTCCTCGAGGTAGCGCGGTGCCGGAGGTGCCGCGTTCTGGCCGAGCTGGGAGGCGACCGAGCCGCCCGTCAGCATGATCACGTAGCGGTCGGTCGGCTTGCGCACCGGATAGTCTGGTCCGAACAGGCCGACGTTGTTCACCCAGGGGATGCCGCAGGGCGGGTTCGCGTGATGGACGAACCCGACATAGGGATGCGGGTAGAGCGTATCGACGTAGCGGCAGGACGTGCCCTTGGTCGCGTCGCGGACGTAGGTGTTCTGCGTCCGCTCGAACAGCTCGGGCGCCGGCGTGTACTTGCCGTCCTCGACATAGAGCCAGGCGATCGCCGTCACTTCCACGAGGGCGAGCGCGAAGACGATGCCGAGGAGCGCGGAGATCCAGCCGAAGATACGCTGCTTCATTTAACGACCGTTATTTCTTCTGTGCGTCCTGGATGGCCTGCCAGACGCGATGCGGCGTCGCCGGCATCTGCAGGTTGCGCACGCCGATCGGCCACAGCGCGTCGATGATCGCGTTCATCACCGTCGGCGTCGAACCGACCGTGCCGGATTCGCCGACGCCCTTGGCACCGAGCGGATTGGTCTTGGCCGGCACGGTGTCGTCGAGCGTGTTCGAGAAGGTGGGGAACGTGTCGGCGCGCGGCATGGCGTAGTCCATGAACGAGCCGGTGATGAGCTGGCCGCTGTCGCGGTCGTACACGTTCTCCTCCAGCAGCGCCTGGCCGATGCCCTGGGCGCAGCCGCCATGGATCTGGCCGAACACGATGGGGCGATGCAGCGGCTTGCCCACGTCGTCGACCGTCGTGTAGCGCACCAGCTCGACGCGGCCGGTGTCGGGATCGATCTCGACCTCGCCGACATGCGCGCCGTTCGGCCACGCGATGCCTTCGACCGTGTTCACGTTCTCGATGAAGATGCGCTTGTCGGGCTGCTTCGCCGCCAGCTCGCCGAGCCCGATGCCGCGATCGGTGCCGGTGATGGTGAAGCGGCCTGCGGCATAGACGATGTCGGCCGTGCTGGCCTCCAGCGCATCCGCCGCCAGCTCCTTGCCCTTGTCGACCAGCTTCTCGCTGCCGGTCAGGACCGCCGAGCCGCCGATATAGGCCGAACGCGAGCCCATCGAGCCGACGCCGCCCACGCGGTCGGAATCGCCCATGGCGATCTCGATCTTGTCCGGATCGACGCCGAGCAGCTCCGAGGCGAGCTGGGTGAAGCTGGTCTGCAGCCCCTGCCCCATTCCCTGGGTGCCCATCCAGATGGTGATCTTGCCGTCTTCCTTGACCTCGTAATGCGCCATCTCGTTCATGACGTTGGCCGAGGTCCATTCGACGTAGGAGGCGAGGCCGCGGCCGTAGAGCTTGCCGCGCTTCTCGGCATCGGCCTTGCGCGCGTCGAAGCCCTTCCAGTCGGCTGCCTCCAGCGTCTTGGTCAGGAACAGGTCGAAGTCGCCCGAATCGTACTTCTCGCCCATCGCGGTCGTGTAGGGCATCTGCGCCGGCTTGACGAAGTTGCGCCGGCGCAGCTCGGCCGGATCGATGCCGAGCTGGCGCGCCGCGGTGTCCATCAGGCGCTCGATGTTCAGGATGCATTCCGGCCGGCCGGCGCCGCGATAGGCGCCGATGGTGGCGCTGTTGGTCAGCACGCAGTTGAGCTTGAGGTCGACCACCGGGACGTCGTAGGTGCCGGTCGTAACCTTCGGGCCTACGAACAGCGGGATCACCACGCCGCCGCGCGACGGATAGGCGCCGATATTGGCGAACGCTTCCATGCGCAGCGCCAGGATGCGGCCATCCTTGTCGAGCGCCAGCGACGCCTTGTGCAGCTGGTCGCGGCCGGCCGTGGTCGCCTGGAATTCCTCGCTGCGTTCGGCGCGCCACTTCACAGGGCGCTTCAGCACCTTCGCCGCCCATACGGCGACCGATTCGTCGGGCTGGATTCCGACCTTCATGCCGAAGCCGCCGCCGATGTCGCGCACCAGTACGCGCACCTTGTCCTTCGGCATCTTCAGGATCACGTCGGCCAGCGCGTCGCGCGTCACCGAGGGGTTCTGGCTGCCGATATGGACGATCAGGCGGTCGCCGTCCCATTCGGCCATCACCGCGCGCGGCTCCATCGCGTTCACGATCAGGCGCTGGTGCATGATGTCGAGCGAGACGACATGGGCGGCCGCCTTGAAGGCCGCGTCGGCCTTTTCGGCGTCGCCGAAGCGGTTGAAGCCGGCAAGGTTGCCGGGGGCGCCCTGCCAGACCTGCGGCGCGCCGGGCTTCAGCGCATCCTCGATGGTGGTCACGGAGGGGAGCTGCTCGTACTCGACCTCGACCAGTTCGGCGGCATCCTGCGCTTGGCCACGGGTTTCCGCCACGACGGCGGCGACGGCCTCGCCGACATAGCGCACCGCCTCGTGGGCGAGCGGCCGGCGCGGTGTCATCTCCGGCTTGCTGCCGTCCGCGTTGGGGAACATGGTCGGGAAGGCGAAATTGCCGACGCCGTCCTTCTCCATGTCAGCCCATGTGAAGACGGCGACCACGCCCGGCGCCTTGCGCGCCTCGTCGGCATTGATCCCGAGGATTTTTGCATGGGCGTGCGGCGACCGGACCAGCACGACATGGGCCTGGTTGGCACGCGACAGGTTGTCGGTGAAGCCGCCGGTGCCGGTCAGAAGCCGGTCGTCCTCGACGCGCTTGATGTACTGAGCCTTGCCGAACACAGCCATACGCCCACTCCTATCGATCCGCCCCACGTGATGGGGCGGACTATAGCGGCGGCGACCGGGGCGACAAGCGGTGCGTCCCCCGGCGGGGCGTCAATGCCGCAGGCCGGGCATGTCCGGGAGGGGCACGATGCGGATCCCGGCCGTTTCCAGCCCTTCCCGCACCGCCCGGGCGACCGAAACGGCGGTCGGGCCGTCGCCGTGGACGCAGATCGAATCGACCTGGCAGGGAATGCGCTTGCCCGACGTCGAATAGATCGCCTGCTCGTCGACCATGCGGCGGACATGCTCGACCGCACTGGCCGGGTCCTTGATCATGGAATTGGCCTCCTTGCGCGGCGTCAGCAGGCCGGCATCGGTGTAGGTCCGGTCGGCGAAGATCTCCTCGGCGACGCGCAGCCCGTACTTGCGGGCCGCCTTGCCCTGTTCGGTATTGGCCTGGGCCAGGAAGATGAGGTCGGGATCGACCGCCTTGGTCGCCCGGGCGATGGCCTCGGACATCTCCGCGCTCTCGGCCGACATGTTGCCCATCATGCCGTGCGGCTTCATGTGCGTGACCTTCGCGCCGTGCAGCGCGGCGATCGCCTGCAGGGCGCCGATCTGGTAGGCGATGTTGGCCTCCAGTTCCTTGACCGTGAGGTTGATCGCGCGGCGGCCGAAGCCCTGCAGGTCGGCGAAGCCGGGATGCGCCCCGATCGAGACGCCGTTCTGGCCGCACAATTTCACCGTGTCGACCATCACGACGGGGTCGCTGGCGTGGAAGCCGCAGGCCACGTTGGCCGACGTCACGATCTTCAGCACCTCGGCGTCGTTGCCCATGACCCACGGCCCGAAGCTCTCGCCCAGGTCGGAGTTGATGTTCACGTATCCGGCGTTGGTACTTGCGGCCATGGGAGACTCCCTCGATGCGAGGCGCTATCGTAGCAGATGTGAGCGTTCGGTACCTATCCTGCGGCGACACCGCCTTCACCGTCGAGTTCGGCAACCAGATTTCCGCGGACATCAATGCCAGGGTGATGGCTCTGCATGCCGCCATCGGCACGGCCCGCGCGGCCGGCGACCTGCCTGGCCTGGTGGAGAGCGTGCCGACCATGCGGTCCCTCCTGGTGACCTACGACCCGCTGGCCACCTCGCGGGGCGAGTTGCAGCCGCGCATCGAGGCGCTGGTATCCGGCGCGACGACGGCCAGCGCCGCCAGCCGGCGCGTCGTCCTGCCTTGCTGCTACGACGATCCCGCGTTCGCGCCCGACCTCGCCGAGGTGGCCGAACGCACGAAGCGGTCCCCAGAAGAAGTCATCGCCGCCCATCTCGCCTCGCCCCTGAAGGTCTACGTGTTGGGCTTCATGCCGGGCCTCGCCTATGTCGCGGGCCTCGACCCGGCGCTCTACCTGCCGCGCCGCAGCGAGCCGCGTGTGCGGGTGCCCCGCTCCTCGGTCGCCATCGCGATGGACATGACCACGATCTATCCGTTCGAGAGTCCCGGCGGCTGGCATCTGATCGGCCGCACGCCGTTGCGCATGTTCGACCAGCGCCGCGAGCAGCCCGTCTTCCTGGCGCCGGGCGACTCCCTGCATTTCGAGCGGATCGACCGCGCCTCGTACGACCGACTCGAGCGCGAGGTCGAGGCGGGAACGTTCGACTGGTCGAGCCTGGTGAAACAGCCATGAGCGCCCTGCTGAAGGTGGTGCGCGCGGGTCTGTTCGACACGCTCCAGGACACCGGCCGTACCGGCTTCATGGCGCTCGGCATGCCGACGGCCGGGGCCATGGACCGGATTGGCCTGGCGCTCGCCAACGCCCTGGCTGGCAATCCGGCGGGCACCGCCGGTCTCGAGATCGGCGTGATGGGCCCCGACCTGCTGGTCGAAGCCGACAGCGTGCGTATCGGCCTGGCGGGCCCGTTGTCCGCCTCGCTGATCGAGGGGCCCGACGCTCCACCCAAGCCGCTGGAGTCCGACCGCAGCCATCTGCTGAAACGCGGCCAGACGCTCCGCGTCGGCATGATCGAGGGGTCGAGCACGGCCTATCTGGCGGTCGCCGGCGGCTTCGCGCTGCCCGCCTTCATGGGCAGCCTCTCGACCTACTCGCGCGCCGGAATCGGTGGCTTCGAGGGCCGCAAGCTCGCGGCCGGGGACACGCTGCCGCTCGCCCAGCCGACGGCGCCGACGCGCGACGAGCGCAAGCTGGCGCAGCCCTTCGACTACGGCAGCGGGCCGATCCGGATCGTCTGGGGGCCGCAGGAAGAGTATTTCTCCGAGGCCGGCCGCCGCACTTTCGTCGAGGCGGAGTATCGCGTCTCCAAGGAAGCGGACCGAATGGGCATCCGCTTCGAGGGCCCGGTCGTCGAGCACGCCGTCGCCGTGGCGAAGGGCGGCGCCGACATCATTTCCGACGGCATCGCACCTGGCGCCATCCAGGTCCCCGGCGCCGGCCTGCCCATCGTGCTGCTGGCCGACCGCCAGACGGTGGGCGGTTATCCGAAGATCGCCACGGTGGCGTCGGCCGACCTGCCGCGCCTCGGCCGGCTGCTTCCCGGCCAGACCGTGCGCTTCGCCGCCGTGACGGTCGAGGAAGCGGAGGCGCTGCGGCGCGAGCAGGAAACGCGCCTGCAGCGTGCGATCGCCGGCTTCCAGGTCGCCCGACCGCCCGGCGGAATCGATATCGCGCGCCTGTACGAAGAGAACCTGATCGACGGTATCGTCTTCGAAAGGCAACACGAGGAAACGGGCTCATGAGCTGGCAACCGGAACTGGACGAACTGCGCCGCCGTCAGGAGATGACGAAGCGCATGGGCGGCCCCGACAAGGTGAAGCGCCAGCACGACGGCGGCCGCCTCACGGTGCGCGAGCGTATCGACCGGCTGGTCGACGAAGGGTCGTTCCGAGAGATCGGATCGGTTTCCGGCAAGGCCGAGTATGACGGCCGCAACGACCTCGTCGACCTGACACCCGCCAACGCCGTGATGGGCCGCGCCAGGATCGACGGGCGCAACGTCGCCGTCACGGGCGACGATTTCACGGTACGCGGTGGCTCGGCGGACGCGACGATCCGCGAGAAGGACATCTTCATCGAGCGCTACGCCAACCAGTATCGCGTACCGCTGGTCCGCATCATCGAGGGCTCGGGCGGCGGCGGATCGGTCAAGACCATCGAGACGACCGGCCGTGCCAATGTGCCCGGCGTGCGCGGCTGGGAATGGGTCGTGCAGAACATGGGCACGGTACCGACCGTGGGCCTCGGCCTCGGCTCCGTGGCCGGTCTGGGCGCGGCCCGGCTCGCGGCCACGCATTACTCGGTGATGGTGAAGGAGATCTCCGCGATGTTCGTCGCGGGGCCGCCGGTGGTGAACCGCCTGAGCCCGAAGCAGTTCGACAAGCAGGAGCTGGGCGGCTGGGAGATCCAGCTCCGCGCCGGCGCCGTCGACGAGGCCGCCGACAGCGAGGACGAGGCTTTCGCCCTGGCCCGCCGTTTCCTGTCCTACATGCCGTCCTCGGTGTTCGACGCACCGGCGCGCGGGCCGCAGACCGACGATCCGGCACGCCGGGAGGAGTCGCTGCTCTCGGCGATCCCGCGCGACACCCGCAAGGTCTATCGCATCCGTCCGATCGTCGAGAAGATCGTCGACGAGGGCAGTTTCTTCGAGATGAGCAGGCTCTACGGCCGCTCCGTCGTCACCGCGCTGGCGCGCATCGACGGCTGGCCGGTCGCCGTGATGGCGAGCGACCCGATGTTCTACGGCGGCGGCTGGACGGCCGATGCCTGCCAGAAGGTCGCCCGTTTCGTCGACCTCGCCGAGACCTTCCATCTGCCGGTCGTCTATTTCTGCGACTGCCCGGGCTTCCTGATCGGACTGGACGCGGAAAAGAGCGGCGTCATCCGCCAGGGCGTGCGGACCATGTCCGCCATGTTCCAGTCGACCGTGCCGTGGTGCACCTTCATTATCCGCAACGCGTTCGGGGTGGCAGGCGCGGCCCACCAGAACGGCTCGCGCCTCAACTGGCGCTATGCCTGGCCGTCGGGCCGCTGGGGCTCGCTGCCGCTCGAAGGCGGCATCGAGGCCGCCTATCGCGCCGATATCGACGCCGCCGACGACAAGGCGGCGAAGATGGCCGAGATCGAGGAGCGGCTGAACAAGCTGCGCTCGCCGTTCCGCAGCGCCGAATCGTTCTGGATCGAGGAGATCGTCGATCCGCGCGACACGCGCCGCCTCCTCTGCGAGTTCGTCGAGCTGGCGGCGCCGGTCCGCGGCGCGGGCCGCGCCAGCATGTGGATGCGGCCCTAGTTCCTGCAGCCTGCAGGCGGAACGAAATCCGCGGTTGTCGGGACATCGATGCGCCTCCATCTTCAGGCGTGCAGACCCGACCTCCACGGACTTCCAGCGAGACAGCATGTCCACGTCCAGCGTGACGACCGCACTGCCCTTGCTCGCCCCGCTCCTGCGCCTGCCCGTGCTGACACTCCGCATCCTGTGGCGCTACTGGCCGCAACTCATGGCGCTGTGGACGGCCGGCTTCATCGGCAATCTTCTCCTCAACGAACTCGCCGCCCTGATCGGACGCCTGAATACGCTGGCCGGGCTCGCGTCGCTGTCGCTCGTCGTCCTGCTGAAGCTCGTCGTCATCGTCGCGCTGTTCCAGACCGTCCGGCCTGCCCTCCCCGCGCTCGATGCGGCGGCCCGGGCGGCGACAAACGAACCGAAGACAACGGAACCGGCGGTAGAGGCCGACGCATCGGCGCCAGCCGGCTTCGCCTCGATCCTCACCCTGACGCTGGTACCCTTCTTCGCCTTCTATGCCGCCTGGGGCTTCCTCAGCGACACGGTGCGCGATTATTCCAAGCTGGTGCTCGAGCTGATGATGGCCGGGGAAAGCGGCAATCTCCTGCAGGTCTCGGGCGGCACATGGCTGTTCGTGTCGGTCGGCGTGGCCTGGGCGGTGCGGCGCTTCGCGAAATTCATGCACAAGCGGTCCAAGGCCGCGGTCTGGCCGCTGGTCATCGTCATCTGCGAGGCCAACTGGACGTTCATCGCCCTCTTCGTCGTCTCGAACTGGGAGAGCGACATCCGCGCCTGGATCGGGGAATGGGCCGCCAGGATCGGGATGTATCTCGGCTTCCTCGATCCGGTCCGCGAGGCCGCCGCCGGCACGCTGTTCCCGCCGCCACCCGAGGCCGCGACGCCTCCGCTCTCGAAACGGCTCAACTCGCTGTTTCTCTACGGGCTCTATCCCGTCGTGTGGATGACGCTGGCGGCCGTCGTCTATGGCTACGACATCGGCACGGCGAAGCCGCTCGCAGAGGGCCGCGTCGCGCGCGCGGTCTCGCGCTGGGAGGCCCTGCCCAAGGCCGTGCGCGACTTCGTCTCGCATTTCATCTCCGGCACGATCAAGCGCTACCGAGCACTGGCCGAAGGTGTCGGCCTGACGCTGCGGTCGGGCCTCGGCCTGCTGCTGGCGACGATCGTGCTTTTCCGCCTGCTCGACTGGGGATCGGCCTGGGCGTGGTACGGCATCACGCAACTGGTCGGACCGCACGAGCTGCGGCTGTGGCAGATCATCGCCCAGGGGATCTCGCTGTTCCTCGGCACGCCCAGCGCGCCGGGCGACGGGGTCCTCGTCATGCCGGTGAAGATCTGCCTGTTGGCCGCGGCTCTCGAGATCGGCTTCGCGCAGGGCCGCGAATGGCGGTCCCGTCGCTGACGATCAGTCGAATCGCAGCGGAAAGGCGATCGCCGTTGGACGGGTCGCGACGAAACTGAGGCGGGCCTGGAGCGACGGCAGGGCATCGGCCGGGACCACGAACTTCTCCTCGATCGTCGCGCTGTCGCCGGGGGCCGGGGGATGCAGCGAGGCAATGCCGCAGCCGTCGACCGGCCTGGCCTTGCGGTCGAGGTCGCGGCTGACGTCGCGCGACAGGGTCGGATCGAGAGGCAGCCAGCGGCGTCCGTTGTCGTCCGTCAGCGTGATGCGACACTGAGACCAGGCCTGGCCGATCTCCTGCCGCCCGGTCGCCACGAGCTGCAGGACGACAAGACGCATCTGGCCGGGGAACGTCACCTTCGTGTCGCGCCCGTCCCCGATCAGGCGCAGCCCGCCGATCTGCCATTCGGCGCCGGCAAAGACCTGCCCTGGCGCGGCCGGGCGAGCGGTCGTCTCGATCTGGTGGACATAGTCGTCGATGTTGCGCCGGGCGTTGATGGCGAAGGCGAGCACCAGCAACACCGGCAAGGCGATCAGCGACCAGAGCCGCACTCTCCTCTCGCGACTAGATGCCGTCATTGCCGATCACCGCCCTGTCGCGAACTGCGATCCGCGTCGGATCGAGGACGATTTCGACCTCGTCCTGGAGCTGTGGGGAATATTGCCCGGACAGCACCAACGACATGCGGGACGTCTCCGCCTCGGGAAGCTCGAACACGAGCAGGCCGGTCGTCGGCAGACCCGGCTGGACCGTCTTGCCGGACAGGAGTTGCGGCGCGCTGCCGGCGCGCCGGCTCTGCCGGTAGAGCCGGCCCGATGCGCCCCGAATGGTCGCCGCGCGAACCGGCATCGTCTCGTGCGGCGCCTGCACCTCCACGGCAACGACCAGCCAGACGCCCGACGTCTCGCGCTCGATATCCCTGCCGAAGCGGTGGTAGGCGAGCGCCTTGGCCTGCACGGCCTTGTCGATCCTGACGCCGAAGGTCCGGCTCGCGACGGTCTCGCCTTGCGCGCCTTTCGTCCGGATCGGGCCGGTCAGCATCGCATAGGGCGGTGTCGTCGATTGCAGGAACAGCAGGACCGCGCCCGCCACCACGATCATGAGAACGGATGAAAGGAAACGTCTCATCGCCCGGGCTCGCTGCCGGATGCCAGCGGCAGGTCGACGACGGCAACGGGTTTGGTCGGGAACCAGCCGGGCGCCGCGTAGAGATTGTCCCGCGGCTTGAACATCGCACCGACGACGGCGAGCTTCACCTTGCCCGGCAGGACCTGCTCCTGCGGCACCTGCCACACCGCCTTCACCGGTTCGGGCATCATCGGCTGGACATCCCAGAGCAGCTCCCGGTCTCGCACCAGATAGAATTGCGGCCTCGCCGCGTCGGGGACATTCTCGAGCTTCAGAACATCGGCGTAGAGGTTCGAGCTTTCGCCCGAGCGGTTCTCCAGCACCAGGTCGACGACCAGCGCCTTCTTGCCTGCGGGAACGCGCGTGCCGTCGGGCATCTCCCGCGCCAAGTTCGCGGACGTCACGGTGACGTTCCAGCGGCCGGCGTCGACGACCTTGCCGGGATCCAGGCGCGGCACCTCGCCCGCCGTACGGCTCTGGTAGATCGAAAGCGCGAACGACAGGAATGCCGCCATCAGGCCGCCGATCCCCGCCAGGACCTTGGTCGCGAGGGCCCTGTTCGCCCGGCCGAACCAGGACTCCCTCATGCTGCGCTGCCCATCGTCCCCCTGGATACTGATCGATGCCTGGTGGCCTCCTCTAGATAGGCCGCCGGGGTCCCCTGGCAAGCGTCCGGCCGCAAGGCGGCAATGCCTGACGTCCCGCCCGTTCTTCTTCCCCCTCAGGCTCTCCAGCCATACCCCTTGAGCCGGGGCAGCAGGCCGCAGGCCGGTTCGAACGGCGGATTGCTGAGGTAATCCTGGTCCGGCACGACATAGCTGCGGCCGGGGGAGGTGCTGACCACCGCGCTCAGCGACGGATAGGACCAGTCCTGGAAGAAGAGCTTGGCCGGCCAGTCGTGCAGCGGCAGCGTCTCGGCACGGATGATTCCGGTCCGGCTGTCGACGATGCCCCGGAACTCGCCGAGATAGCCATGCCAGAGACGTGTCATCGCGATATCGGGCACCGAGGCCGCCGCGGCGAGGGCCGCCATCACGATGGCGGCACGGCGCGAGACCTGCGGGCGGCGCAGCTCCTCGAACAAAGCCGGCAGCGCGGGGCGCGCCACGACGGCCCACATGCCGGCAACGACCAGTGCCAGCAGGATGCCCGCCGCCTGGCGGGCGACATAATGCGAGGGTGGATAGAGGATCGACGGGGCATGGACGAGGCGCCACCAGGGCGAGATCGCGAGCAATACGACGATCGTCCCCATGACGACGAGCGGGCCCCGCCCCGCCAGCCAGGCCGGACGTTGCAGGGCAGCGAGGCCGCAGATCAGCAGGCCGGCGACGGGGATGGCGAACTGCATGTTCTGCCAGAAATCGACGCTGGTCGACCGCACCTTCATGAAGTGCGGGTGATCCCAGTAATCGACGATCGTCACCATCGACACGACGGCGCCGGCGGCGAAGGCGAGTGCCGCCACGATGCCCAGCATCCGCACCACGCCGTCGCCGGAGCGTCGCGTCGACCACAGCACGATGGCCGCCACGAGCGGGCCGAGATAGACCATCGCCTCGTAGGACCGCAGGCAGAGCACCCCGACGAGGCAATGGAACAGCGCATCCCCGCGGCTGCGTCCGTCGCCGGTCACGGCGACCGCCGCCACCGCCGTCACGCCGGCGAATGCCACGTTGTACTCGCCGATGATGAAGAAGGCGGTCGGGATGTAGATCACCGACACGACCAGCAGGACGGCCGCCAGCAGCACGGCGTCGCGCCGCGCCCGCTTCAGGGCGAGATGATAGAAGGCGGTCGGAATGGCGAACAGCGTCGCCGAATAGACCATCGCCAGCAGGTGCGTATCGCGCACGCCCCACTTCGCAAGCATCAGCACCGGAAGCTGGGTCAGCCAGTCGACATGGGCCCGGGCCGTGTAGAAATCGTGGAACCGGTGATGCTCCAGGATGTTCGCCAGGAAGGCCGACCCGTCCCAGAACAGCGCCCGGCAGGTCACGGCATTGTGGGCCGCGAGAACCCACAGGAGCAGGATCGTGCCGCGACACAGGACGTCCAGCGACACCCTGGGCACGGTCAGTCCCGCCACATGTAGTCGCCGAGCGCATAGGGCTCGGCCGGCGGAAACGGCTGCCACGCATTGAAGCCGAGCGGCGGCGCGATGATGCCGTCGCCGCGCCTGGCGCGCAGGGCCAGGCTCTGCGTCGGCAGGATCCAGGCCTCGACCAGCATCTCGTAGGGCGGCTTGGCGAGCGGCGTCGATTCGAAGGCGATCACGCCCGACTGGGACCGTACGATGGACCGCATCGTGTCGAGATAGCTGCGCCACTCCAGCGTCAGGTAAGCGTTGGACGGCAGGACAGCGAGCACCATCAGGAAGCCGAAGCCGAGCATGCGGCCCGATACCTCGGGCCTCCTCAGCGCCACGAAGGAGGCAAGCCGTTGGCCGAGCCCCGACCGGTAGGCCCAGATCAGGATCACGACGGTCGCGACCACCAGGCCGGCGATGCTGCGCGCCACGTATTGCGACTTGGCATGCGGCCGGACCAGCGTGTCGGTCAGTACGAGCAGCGGCGACAGCGCCAGCAGCACGAGCAGGAACCCGGCGACCAGGTAGGGCCGGCGCGTCGCGAGCTGGGCGGGCCGGAAAACCGCCCAGCCGAAGATCACCAGGGCAGCGCCCAGCGCCAGGTCGAACTGGACATTCTGCCAGGCGTCGAGCGCCGTCGCGGCCGTGCGGCTGAGATGGTCTTCCGAGAAGGGGTGGATCAGCGAGTTCGACGCGACGGCCAGCGCGCCGAGGAACAGCAGCGCCGAGGCCACGTAGAGCAGTGTCGGCAGCACGGGCCGGGCCGGGGCGCGGTAGAGGCGCCAGACGGTCATCGCGCTCAGCAGCGGGCCGAGATAGAGCATGACCTCGTAGCTGCGCATGCCGAGCAGGGCCACGACGGCGAGGAAGAAGCCGTCATGCAGCGTCAGCCGTTCGGCGGTCGCCAGCCTCACCGCCGCGACGATGGCGATGGCATAGGCGGTGTTGTACTCGCCCACGATGAAAAAAGAGGTCGTCATGAAGACGACGCCGATGGCCGCCAGCACCGCCGCCAGCAGCACCGGGTCGTCCTTCGCCCGCATCAGGGCGAGGTGGTAGAGCGCGGTCGGCAGGGCGAACAGGCCGAAAGACAGGAGCTGTCCCATGAGGTGCAGGTCCGTCACCCCCAGCAGCATCGCCGTGATGACGGGAATCTGCGCCACGACCATCGCGTAGAGGCGCGGGTCGTAGAAATCGAAGAACCATTCGCGCCGGGCGATCTGGACGAGGAACGCCGAGCCGTCGACGAAAAGGCCGCGGCATTCGACGCTGTGCCAGGCGACGAGGGCCCACAGCAGGCCGACGGCTGTCCTGTATGCAACTGTTGTGGTCGGCATGTCCCCGCGGCGGGCTCTACAGGACGGGGGGGACAGGTGCAAGCGCGGACGGCTTGCGGCGTCGAGAGGCCGCTGTTAGCAAGGCCCCCGCAAACGAGGACCCCGAATGCTCAGTTGGGAGAAAATCGACGCCATCCCGGGCTGGTTCATGTTCCAGTCTTACTGCGTGTGGCGTGCATTGCTCGATCAGCAGGCCGGAATCTCCGGCGACCTGTTCGAGATCGGGGTCTGGCGCGGCCGCTCCGCCTCCGTCCTCGCGACCTACCGCAAGGGCAACGAGAAGCTTTATCTCTGCGACCTGCGGCTCGACGAGCCCGCCGTCCACCGCTCGATCCAGTCCGTGGGCGCCTCGACCGACAATCTGGTGCCGCTGTCCGGCCCGTCGGCCGACCTGCCGGCCAAGCTCGACCTGCAGGCCATGCACCAGTCGGTGCGCTGGTTCCACATCGACGGCGAGCACACCGGCACCGCCGTCTACCGCGAACTCGAATTCGCGAACCGGATCGTGAACACCGACGGGATCGTCGTCATCGACGATTTCTTCTCGCCGCGCTATCCGGCCAACACGACCGAGGTCATCCGCTACCTCGAAAAGAACCCGTTCCATTTCCGCCTGCTCGCGGTCGGCTTCAACAAGGGCTATCTCTGCCGGCCCGAGAGCCTGCCGCGCTACATGGATTTCATGGCATCGGGCATGAGCCGCGCGCTGCAGGGCTACGGCGCCCGCACCACGATCTTCAAGACCACCGGCCCGTGGGACACCGACGCCGTCGGCATCACCGACTTCGTGGAGGACGCCGGCGCCATCGCCGGACCGGACAACGAGCCGCAGCGCTGGCACATGATGCGCACCCGACATGTCTGGGGACCGCTTCGCCACCTCCAGAACGGCTGGCGGATGCTGCGCGGCAGCTAGGCTGCCGGCACCAGCTTGAGCTGCTCGTCGAGGTCGTCGGCAATGAAGTTGCGGACCACCTCGTCGAGGTCCCTGTCCGTCTCGAAGCCGAGCGCGCGCGAGCGCGCCGACTCGATGCCTTGCGGCCAGCCGTCGCAGATCTTCTGGATCGCCGGGTCGTGCTGCCAGACGACCTTGCCGACCTTACGGTTCCCGGCATGCCGGCCGACCGCCGCCTCGAGGTCCCGCGCCGTCACCTTGATGCCGTTCAGCAGCAGCGTCCGCCCCGGCCCGAACGCGTCGGCCGGCAGGTCGTGGACGCGCATGAAGGCGTCCACCGTCTTGCGCGGGCTCAGCACCACCATGACCGTCTCCGGCGTCACCGGGCAGACCACGTCCACGCCGGTCAGTGGCTCCCGCACGACGGAACTCGCCCAGGTCGAGGCCGCCTTGTTCGGCAGGCCCGTCCGCACGCAGATGGTCGGGAGGCGGACGGACGTGCCGCGCAGGAAGCCCTTGCGCGTGTAGTCGCGCACCAGGAACTCGCCGATCGATTTCTGCGACCCGTAGGAGGTCTGAGGGGTGAGCGGCGTGTCGTCCGTGACGGAAGGCGGCATGTCGCCGCCATAGGCCGCCAGCGAGCTGGTGAAGACGACGCGCGGGTTGGTGCCCAGCGCGCGGCAGGCCTCCAGCACGTTGCGCGTGCCGTCGAGGTTGACGCGGTAGCCGAGGTCGAAATCGGCCTCCGCGCCTGCGCTCACGACGGCCGCGAAATGGAACACCGTCGACGCGCCCTGGACGATCGACTGTACGGTGGCGAAGTTGGAGATGTCGCCGGCCACCGTCTTGACGCGCGGATCGTCGAGACCCGGTCCCGTGGCCCCGCCGACATCGAACAGAAGGAGTTCGCCGACCTTCTGGCCGCGGCCCGAGGCACCGGCGATCTCGCCCTGCTGCAGGATTCGCCGTGCGAGTTTCTTGCCGAGGAATCCCGCCCCGCCGGTGATCACCACCTTCATGTCGTTTCCGTCCCGCTTTCGTTTCCGTTCGAGGAAAGTGTGCACAGATCGCGACGGGCAGTCTATGTTTGCCGCATATGGCAGGAACCAGCGAAATCTTCGTCTTCAAGGATGCGCTCATCCTTCTGGGGACCGCTGCCGTCGTCGCCCCCGTCGTCCACCGGCTGAAGATCAGCCCGGTCCTCGGCTTCCTCGTCGTCGGCGCCGCCCTCGGTCCGCACGGCCTCGGACGCCTGGCCGAGCATTCCCGCGCCATCGACTGGCTGACCGTCACGGGCGAGCGGCAGATCTCGTTCATCGCCGATCTCGGCATCGTCTTCCTGCTCTTCTTCATAGGACTCGAACTGTCGCTGCGGCGCCTCGTGACGATGCGCCGGCTCGTGTTCGGGCTCGGCGGCCTGCAGGCCATCCTGTCGGCCGTCATGATCAGCCTGGTCGGCTGGCGGCTCGGCTTGCCCGCCTCGGCGGCCATCATCATCGGCGCCTGCCTCGCCCTCTCCTCGACCGCCATCGTGATGGAGCTGCTGTCCGGCCAGCGCCGCATGATGTCCACCACCGGCCGGACCAGTTTCGCGATCCTGCTGGCGCAGGATCTTGCCGTCGTGCCGCTGCTCTTCCTCATCAGCGCCCTCGGGACCCATGCCGAGGGGTCGGTGACGCAGGGCATCGTGCTCGCCCTGGTCGAGGCGGCCATCGCCATCGCGGTCATCGCGCTCGTCGGCCGGCTGGTGCTGAAACCGCTGTTCCGCCTCGCCGCCAGCACCGACAATCCCGAGTTCTTCATGGCGGCGACGCTGCTGATCGCCGTCGGGTCGGGCGTCATCGCCGCCTATGCCGGTCTTTCGATGGCGCTCGGCGCCTTCATCGCGGGGCTGCTGCTCGCCGAGACCGAATACCGCCGCGCCGTCGAGGCCATGATCGATCCGTTCCGCGGCCTGCTGCTGGGTGTGTTCTTCTTCTCGGTCGGCATGCATATCGACCTGAGCTTCATCTGGCACGAGCCGCGCCTCGTGATCGGCGGCTTCTTCGCCCTGATGATCGCCAAGGCGGTGCTGCTCGCGCCGCTGTGCCGGATGTTCGGCGTGCCGTGGCCGGCCAGCGTCGAGACCGGCCTCCTGCTGGCGCCGGGCGGCGAGTTCGCCTTCATCGGCATCGGCCTCGCGACCCAAAACGAACTGGTCGATGGACGTATCGCGGCGGCCGTCCTCGCCATCGTCTCGCTGACCATGGCCACCCTGCCTTTCATGTCGCTGTTCGCTCGCGGCGCCGCGCAGCGCCTGCGCCAGGTCTCGGGGGAGGCTGCCGCGCCGCAGCAGCCGCCGGCCGACCAGGTCAAGCGCGTGATCGTCGTCGGCCATGGCAGGGTCGGCCAGCTCGTGTGCGACCTGCTGGACGAGCACAAGATCCCCTATCTCGCGGTCGACCGCGATGCGGCGGGTGTCGAGCGCTGGCGCCAGCTCGGCCGGCCGGTCTATTTCGGCGATGCCTCCAATCCCCTGTTCCTGCAGCGCTGCGGCGTCGACGAGGCGACCGGCATCATCGTCACGATCGACACCTCCGCCGTCGACGACGTGGTCCGTGCCGTGCGGGCGCGGCGGTCGGACGTGATGATCATCGCCCGCGCCCACGACGCGCAGCATGCTCGCCACCTCTACACGCTCGACGTCACCGATACGGTGCCGGAAACCATCGAGGCGAGCCTGCAGCTTGCCGAGTCCGCCTTGGTCGGCCTGGGCGTCCCGATGGGCCTCGTCATCGCCTCGATCCACGAGCGGCGCGAGCAGGTGCGCAACGAGCTTCAAGCGGCGGCGGGCGGCACCGCCCTGCTGACCGAGCAGATCCGCCGGGCGCGCCGCGAACGGGCCGCCAAGCCATGAGCGCACCATGAAGATCATCAGTTGGAACCTGCTGCGCCTTACCGGCGCCGCCGTCGAGGACGTGGCCGAGCTGGTGACGCGCGAGAAGCCGGACGTGCTCCTAGTCCAGGAGGCGACGAAGGCCATCGAGGCACTGCCGTCGCTGGTCGGCGGCAATTTCCACCGCCTGTCGTGGCTGGGGCGCATCCATGGGCTCGGGGTCTGGAGCCCGTCGCACATGCCGCGGCCGACGGCCCTGTCGCTGCCGGCCTCGCGCCTGCCCGGCCGGCTGCCGCGCCGCCGTGCCCAGATCGTCACGGCCGGCGACATCACGCTGGCCAACGTCCACCTCTCCCACGGCCAGCTCCTCAACCGCCGCCAGCTCGCGCGCATCGCCGCCGCCCTGCGCGGGCGGCCGTCGGCCATCATCGGCGACTACAACGCCGTCGGCCCCGTCACCCTGCCGGGCTTCGTGGATGTCGGGCCGCGCGAGCCCACCCATCTCGCCAGCAACATGGTGCCCGTGAGGCTGGACCGCTGCCTCGCGCACGGCCTGACCTGTCGCGCGGCCGCCGCCCTCGATTTCGGCCCCTCCGACCACCGGCCGATCCGGCTCGAGCTGGTGGTCGGCGAGGCGGGAAGCCCGGCCAACGACTCGCGGCCGCTGCGCAAGGACCGGCTGCGGCGCTTCTACAGGTAGGGCTGGAGCAGTCGTGCCGCGCTGTTGCGCAGGCGGATGGGCAGCGAATCGACGTCTAGGTCGGACAGCATCAGCCGCTTCGCCGGCTCCGTCATCTCGATCAGCCGGTGGGCGAAATCGACGTCGTGCAGCTCGACGTTGAGTTCGAAGTTCAGGCGGAAGCTGCGCGTGTCCCAGTTGGCGCTGCCGACCAGCGACCACGATCCGTCGACGATCATCAGCTTCGAGTGATCGAAGGGCGCCGGCAGGAGCCAGACGCGGCAGCCCGCCTCCAGCAGCGGCCGCAGCGGCACGCGGCGTGCCCAGTCCAGGATGACGTGGTTCGAGTTCTCGGGCAGGACGATGTCGACCGTGAGCCCGCGCATCGCCGCGAGCCCCAGCGCCATGGTGAGCGGCTCGGGCGGCAGGAAGTAAGGCGTCACGACCCTGATCGACTCGCGCGCGCACGAGATGGCGTGCAGGGCCACGAATTCGATCTGCTCCATGTCCTCGTCGGGACCGGAGGTGATGGCGCGCGCCGACACCGATCCGACGGGCTCCAGCACGGGGAACCAGTCCTCGGTCAGCAGCTTCTCGCCGGTCGTGAACAGCCAGTCGTCGGTGAAGGCGTCGCCGAGCTGCTCGACGACGGGCCCCTGGATGCGGAAATGCGTATCCCGCACCGGGTGGGGAGGATGCGCGGCTTCTATGTTCTCGATGCCGATATTGAGGCCGCCGGTGAAGGCGATCTGGCCGTCGACCAGCAGCAGCTTGCGATGGTTGCGCAGGTTCACGAACGGCATGCGCCAGGGGAAATACGAATGCAGGAAGCGCGCGACCGGCACGCCGGCTTTGCGCAGGCGTTGATAGGTACCCGACCAGAAATAGCCACCGCCCACGCCGTCGATCAGCACGCGCACCTCGACGCCCCGCGCCCTGGCCTCGATCAGCGCCTGCTGGAACCTTTCGCCCGCCTCGTCGTCGCGGAAGATGTAGCTGCAGAGGCCGATGCTCTTGCGGGCCGCGGCGATGGCTTCGAGCATCCGCGGATAGGCCTCGTCGCCGCTGCGCAGGACCTCGACCGAATTGCCCTGTTCCAGCGGCAGCCCGGTGAGCCGGCCGACGGCATACTCGAGCGGTGTCAGGGGATCGGTCGCGGCCGCGGCGGTCTCGGGATCGGCGATGGCGAGCGGCAGCCTCTCCCGGCGCAGGCGTTTGGCGCGTCGCTTCACGCGATTGATGCCCATGATGAGATAGAGGAAGCCGCCCAGGAAGGGCGACAGCCAGGCGATCCCGATCCAAGAGACAGCCGCGCCGACATTGCGCTTGTAGAGCAGGACGTGGGTGGTGACAGCGCCTGCGATGACGACATGGGAGGCCGCTGCGACCGCGCCGACAAGCGCCGTTAGACCGTCGTCGAGTACCACTGCACGTCCCCCGCGGCCCGTGCCCGCCGACCGGCGGCGCGACGGGTCGAGGGTGTTGTAGCGGGGGGCGGCGCGGAGCGCCATGTGGACCGACGGCGCCCGAGCGACACGAGGGATGAGTCGGCCGCCTGTCGTGCGCTACGGCGCGCAGTCCACGCAGTGTCTCCAACGCCGTCGGCAGCCCTTATCGGGATTGAACGCACGATCGCGGCCGCCATCCGCAATGAAGCGCCGAGCGATGGAGCGACCTTGCCCCCTCCTCCCAAAATAAAACCGGCGCCCCGAGGGCGCCGGTCGACAGGATCTTCTCGGCTGGCCCGGTGGCCCGCGCCTCTGCTGTCAGGCGACGGCCTTTATGGTCTTTGCGGTGATGTCGACGATCTCGTCGATCTGGGCCTTCTCGATGACCAGCGGCGGCG
>VFQP010000616.1_pt1 | contig 61607 bp, 69 predicted proteins | sample 3512351 | NCBI WGS metagenome assembly VFQP01 (sample SAMN10412372, study PRJNA504923) | tailings metagenome | isolation source: Relicate 1 Philex TSF1 revegetated site | place: Philippines: Tuba, Benguet | collected 2017-08-29 | reverse complement strand
TTCTCTCCAACAGCACAAGCTCGGGCTCCTCCTCCATGCGGATCGCCGCTTTGGAAAAGCACGAGCCTCCAACCGTGATCACCTCTACGCCGCCGGCGAGCTTCACACGCGAGAAGCTCAAGCGGCGCCTTAATCGATAGGTATCTGGTCGAACTCGACCGTGCCGACGAAGTCGTGAGCAAGACCGGCATGTCGATGCCAGAAGCCCGGCTCGCTCGCGCGATCAGGAAGCTGGCCCGCTGTCGGCGGGAGGTCTGTACCTTGAAGGCGATCGAACAGCGCATGGATACTACCGGGGAAACACAGATCTTACTGACCGATCCGGATGCGCGAGCCATGGCGACGACGAGCCGTAAACCTCGCGTCGTCTGATACAATGTGCAAAGCGCCGTCGAGACGAAGCATTACCTGATCGTGGCACATGAGGTGACAAACCTTGGCTACGATCGCGACGCCTTGGCGATGTTGGCGCTTGCAGCCCGGCAGTAGATGACCAGAGACGCAATCGAGGCGACTGCCGACAAGGGCTATTACAAGGGCGAAGAGATCGTGGCTTACGAAGAGGCCGGTATCCCGGTCACCGTGCCGAAGCCGCACACCTCGAACGCAGCTGCCCATGGTCGCTTCGATCGTGCCGACTTCACCTACATTGCCGCCGAGGACGCCTATGTCTGCCCGGCAGGAGAGCGACTGACCTACCGCTTCACGAACACCGAGGCCGGTAAGACGCTGCAATCATACTGCACGGATGCCTGCGGTAGCTGCTTGATCAACAATAGATGTACCATCAGCAAGCAGCGCCGCGTCCGTCGATGGGAACATGAGAGCGTCCTCGAACGCGTCCAGCAGCGGCTCAACGATGATCCCAATAAGATGTCGCTGCGGTGCCAAACCGTCGAGCATCCGTTCGGGACGATTCGAGCGTGGATGGGTTCCACGCATTTCAAGATGAAGACGCTGAAGCACGTTGCCACTGAGATGGCGCTGCACGTACTCGCCTACAATCTGAAGCGGGTGATGGCGATCCTCGGCGTGCCGACGCTGCTGTGTTGACGCATAGGCCAAACTAGCTAAAAATATAAAATTATCTTTATAACTCAAATATTTATGGCGGAGAGGGAGTATTTCACCAGTCAAATCAAATCAATAGCTTGTCTAGCTACGCCAAATTCCCCCACTAAATAACCCACTACCTGCCTGCAAAATTATGTGTCGGGATGACGCTCTATGAGCAGATTCGAATAGGGTTGGCGGTTATCGAGCGTAACGGCGTCCCGTCCCTCTTCTCGGCGTGCTGGCGCACAATGACATCTGTTTCACGACGCACTTGGGTGCCGATCTGACTGCAGCAACTCCGCAAGTTTCACTGCCAGCGCGTCGAAAGCGAATGGCTTCATGATCATCGACATGTTGTTTCCTACAAGCCGCGAGCGGATCGCAGCGTTCTCGGCATAACCGGTCATAAACAGGATCGGAAGTTCCGGCCGGTGTTGCCGGGCGATCTCGGCAAGTTGCCGTCCGTTCATGCCCGGCAAGCCCACATCCGTGATCATCAGGTCGATGGGTTGGTTGGACTGAAGCGCTGCGACAGCCGACTGGGGTTCCGCCGTCTCGATGCTTTCGTATCCAAGCTCGTTAATGCTCTCCCGAACCAGGAGCCTGACAGCAGAGTCGTCCTCGACGATAAGGATGATCTGACCCGAACCGGCCACCTTCGAGGGAGGCGTCTTGAGTGCGGCGTTCGTGGACGCCTGTTGCTGGCCCGCCGGCAAATAGATCGTCACGGCTGTCCCCTCTCCGGGGCGGCTTTTCACGCGGACCTGACCGTTACTCTGCTGTGCGAAGCCATACACCATCGACAATCCGAGCCCGGTGCCTTGACCGATCGGCTTGGTGGTGAAGAAGGGCTCGAACACTTTTTCTAGGACTTCGCGGGACATCCCGACGCCAGTGTCTGCAATTTCGACAGCCACGAATTGGCCCGGCTTCAGATCGAACGCTTTCGCCTCGACCGGCTCGGAGAGATCCATCGCAAACGTTCTGATTGAAATCTTGCCGCCGCCCGGCATAGCGTCCCGGGCATTGATGACCAAATTGAGGAGCGCGTTTTCGAGCTGGTTGGAATCGGCAACGGCGGGCGGAACCGTGCCGAGCAGCAACTCCAGTGTGATGTCTTCGTTAAAAGAGCGCTTGATGAGTTCATCAAGCCCCCTGACGAGGCGATTGATGTCGAGAGGCTTTGAATCCAGTGACTGGCGGCGCGAGAATGCCAGCAGCCGTTCCGTTAGATTGGCCGCGCGCGTGGCCGACGACTCGGCAGCCTCCATGAACCGCTCAAGGTCGTCCAACTGTCCCTTTGCGATTCGGCGCCTGATGATGTGAACAGCGCTCAGGATGCCCGTAAGCATGTTGTTGAAGTCGTGAGCGATGCCGCCCGTCAACTGACCGATCGCCTCCATCTTCTGCGATTGCCTGAGCCTAGATTCTGCCTCGACGAGCTGATCGGTGCGTTCTTCCACACGTTGCTCAAGCGTGGTCGCAAGCGCCCTGAGCCCCATCTCCGCGCGGCGGCGTTCCACAGCAGTATGCGTGCGCTGCGCCACTTCGCGAATGAACGCGAGCTCGTCGGCTGACCAACGGCGCGGGGTTGCGTGATTAAGGTAGAGGAGGGCCACAAAGCCGCCCTGCTCGGTCACCGGCATATTCACGAGCGAATGTGCGTTGATTGCTTTGAGGGCATCTGCTGTCGCCGCCGTTCTAGAATCGGCGTCAGCATCGTGAACGACGACCGTCTTTCCGACCTTCAAATCATCGATGTAGCTTCCGTAGTCGCGGAAATGAAGAATGCCGGCGAGGCTTTCAACGCCTGGCATGTTCCAGTCTCGTTCGATGTGGATGGTTTCATCGGTGGTGTGGATCGTGCCATATCCCGCGCGGCTCACCTGCAAAGTACGGCCGAGCATTTCAGCGGCAGCGTAGGCAATGTCGTCGGGCTCGCCTGTATCGAGCAACAGGTCTCCCAACTCGGCGAGGGCGGCAGCACGCTTTGCAGCGAGTTCCCGCTCCGTTACATCAAGCCCCTCTACAAAGATGCCCTCGATTTCGCCGAGATTATTGCGGATCGGCTGATAGACGAAGTCGACGTACCGTTCGTCGGGCTGGGCTCCTGGGATCGCCTGAATTGCGAACTTGCTGGCTCGCCCGACATAGGCGTCACCCGTGGCGTAGACGTTGTCGAGAAGTTCGACATATCCTTGCGCTGCTGCTTCCGGCAAAGCTTCCGCGACGGTTTTTCCAACAATGTCGCGATGACCAACCAGCTCATAGTAGCGTGGATTTGCGTATTCGAAGCGATGTTCGCGTCCCCGCAGCACCGTCATGAAACTTGGAGCTTGGTCAAAGAGCCGCGCGAAGCGTTCGGACTCGCGCTTGGCGTGACGCTCGGCCATCACCGCTTCTGTGGTTTCCGAGCAAACGACGAGCACCCCGCCTACACCGTGCGGAGCACCTTCATCGTCGATCGGACTATAGGTGTAGGTCCAGTAGACGTCTTCGAGCACGCCATTGCGTGTGATGGGAACCAGCGCATTCTGGTGCCAGGTCGGGCCCCCGCCGCTCATGACCTGCGCAATCTGCGGCCCAATGATGTCCCAGATTTCGGACCAAACCTCCTGTGCCGGCTGGCCGAGCGAGCCGGGATGCCGCTCCGGTCCGATCGATTGCCGATAGGCGTCGTTGTAGAGACAGGTGCTTTCGGGGCCCCAAAAAATATACATCGGGTGAGCGCAGTTGAGGATCAGGCGCACGGCAGTACGTAAGGACTGCGGCCAGGACTGGGCGGGCCCGAGCGGTGTGCGCGACCAATCAAGGTCACGCATGATTGCTCCCATTTCGCCGCCGCCTAACAAGTATCGGGGCGCATCCAATTTGTTGCCTGTGGTAATTGAAAGTCTCCAAACGCAAAACTTCTTACAGGATATATAGTGCAGGCCTTCTTAGGGGTCACTCGATTCAAGCGATTTTGCCGGCGGTTCGACCGGCTAGTCGAGTGAAGTGGCTATATCTCTCGGCCAAAATCGCGCCCCGGGTTTCGCTTCCGCCATTCCTGCATGTGACGCTTGATCTCCTCGGCCCGGGCCGGATCGCGATCCGACGGCGGCGGCAGGTCCTGATCCCGCTTGAAGACACCCCGGACGGTATCGTGGATGTAGGGCTCGGCGCGGAGCGATGCCTTGGCATCCGTAAAAGTGATGGTCCGCGATTTTTCGAACTGTGTCTGGCGCTCGGCCGATCGCTCCGCTTGTTGTGTCGTTCGCAATTGATCGAAGCGCGCCTGATGCCTGACCATGATCGGTTCCGTCATCGTTCCCTTCTCAGCCTTCTCGGCCTGAGCGAGTGCGCGCCGCTCTTTGTCGTGGACTGCATCGACCCGGTCGAGCAGTTTTCCATGATTGACGATCAGGCGGACCATCTGCCCAAGCGTGAGTGCCTTTCCGTGACCTAATCGCTCCCGGTTCCGGAAGACATAGACAGCCCGCTCGAATGGGTGCGTGGCGTCACGCTCCAAATTGCGGATTTCCCGTTTTTGCTCGCGATAGAGGTCTCGCCATCGTGGCCGATACATCCGCTCGACATGGTCGCGCGCGTGATGGCAGGCGGCCTTGCAGTCTTTATCGAGTTGGTCGCGCTCCTGCTTCTGGCGCTCCCAGGTCGCGTTGCGGACCACCTTATGGCCGACGTCCATCTCCGCCCGCATCCGCTTCATGCGGTCGAGCACATCCTGCCGCTCATACCATCGTTGCCGATGCTGTCCGCGATGCTTGACGGGGACGTAAGGCGCGGGCCGCTCCGCGCCGGGTTGCAGGCAGTTCCCGACGCTCAGGAGGGCAGAGGCCTGAGACATCTCCCGCGCACGGTCTCGCTCCGCATTGTTGCGCACTCGCTGCTCGCAATGAATGCCGTGCTCCTTCTCGTAAGCCTCGGCCCATCGGGACATTGCCTCCTTGGTATACTTCAACGGTGCGGTCAGCCCGGTCACGGGATGGATAGTGTTGACCACGATGTGCACATGCAAATGCGCCTTGTCGGAATGCGCGGCGATCAGGGCCTGATGTTGATCGAGCTTCAAGGCTTTAAGGCTGGAGAGCGCCGTCTCCAGCATGTGCTCATCGGAAGGGTTGTCCGAGTGCGCCCACGACAAGGTGTAGTGAAGAACAGGTTTCGTGTTCTTCCGACCGCGCGCGTCCTTCCCGGCCTGCTGCTTGAGCATTGCCTGATCGCGAGTGGTGGCGAGCATCTCGGCCCATGCATCCTCCGGCGCGGAGAGGATATTACAGGTCTCCGACCAAAGGACACGATCACTCGTGCTCTGGCGCGCGTCGTGCAGGATGTACCTGCACACTCCTTCGAAAGACGTGCCGCGCTTGTGCAGGCGAGGGATCATTGGACGGGTTCCCCGGACTGAGGGCTTGGGCGATCTGTTGTACGAATACCGGTGCCTGATGTTGCGGATGCACTGAAGACTCGGACCGCTGCGTCTTCTGAGCGTGCTGCATCTGCGCCAGTATCCGCAGCAGGTCCTGGGCCTGGCGATAGGCGTCCATCACGTATGGCGGCAGATTGCCATTCAAGGCATGCGCGATCTGGTTCACGTTGTTGCCGATGCGGCAGAGCTCGGCGAACACCGTCGGCTCCAGCTTGAGATAGCCGGGCGCTGCCTCGACCTTGCCGTCACAGATCAGGCGCTCGCACAATCCGGAAACGGACAGCCCGGATTTGCGCGCATCAATGCTGCGCCGAAAGTGCTCATCCGGAGTGAGCCGGATCGTCACCGTCTTGCTGCGCGGAGCCGCCTCGTGGGTGCGTCGCCTGGCCATAACTGAGCCTCATCAGGGTTGGGGTTCGGGGCGCGGGAACCGCGCCCTGACCGGAGGGGTCCAGGGGAGTGGCGGAGCACTCTTCCCGGCGAGTGGGATTTGCAATCGATTGCCCGTGTAAGCGGTGCATTCGATTGCAAATCCACATCTCGCTACTCCACCTTCTACGCTACGTGCTTCACTCAATCCGTCCGAATTCGTTTCTTGAGTTATTCCCAACTTCATTGTCATTCATTGCGATAATTCCCGCAATTATGTGCAGCGCTGAATGCGGCTTCCCATAAGCGAATAACAAAGAACATACGGACACACGACAAACGCGAAATAATTTCATCCCGACAACGAAGAGCATGCTGCCATGCTCGCACGCTGCAAGGCTGGCCTGCACTCACCCACGCGCAAGAACGCGCGGATCCCTGCGGTTCGGCCAACCGCTATCGCGGCTGAAGGCCTTGCCGCGCACTCCGCGCGGCGGCCGGTCTCACGTGTGGGTGGGGACGGAAGGATGGGCTTTCAGGCCGAACAAAAGGATGCTGCTATCGCCCGTCGAAATTTATTTCATCTGAACCTGGCGGCACATCCAATCACACGTGAACGCGTGGCGTAATTTCCCGCGTCTTGTTTGCAATCAGAAGCCGTGACCATTCTGAATGGCGATATCAATTCAGGATGAAACATGACCGCATCACAATTTCCGCCGCGCGGTTCCGGAATAGCCGGACGCGCCGAAGCACCACCCATGGGTCTGTGGGCGCATCCCGCCCAACTCGGACAGAGTTGGGACTGGCAGCCCGGCCGGGTTCTACTCGGCGCGCATGAGGGACGCTACATCGGACGCGACGATGATCGGCACATCGTGACGGTCGCGGGCAGTCGCGCTGGCAAGACGATGACGGTCCTCATCCCGAACCTGCGCGCCTACCCCGGCTCAATGATCGTGCTCGATCCAAAAGGCGAGCTCGCGCGAGCAACCGCCGAGCATCGTCGGAGGATGGGGCAGCGGGTATTCATCCTGGATCCGTTTGGCGAGACCGGCACGCAGACCGCGTCTTACAATCCAATCCATGAACTCGGCCGCGCGCGGCCCGAGCTGGTGGCGGCGGACGCCGCCCAGCTCGCCGACGCACTAATCATACCGAACAACAAGGACCCGCACTGGACCGATTCCGCCCGAAATCTTGTGCGCGGGATTATCCTCCTGCTGTTGGCTAAGTCACCGTCGAACGCGTGTCTCCGCGAGGTGCGGCGGCTGCTTTGCGGCACGCCGCCCGAGCTGGAGCAACTGTTTTCCGAGATGGTCGCCTGTTCGGCATTTGACGGGATCGTCGAGTACGTGGGCCGAACGTTTCTCGGCAAGAACGATCGCGAGCTAGCGAGCATCATGTCGACGGCGCAGGAGCAGACGGCGCCGATTGACGATGTGATCAACGTGACAGAGCGCCCGGATTTCAGCCTGAGCGATCTGCGTTCGGGAAAGCTCACGATCTATCTCGTGCTTCCGGGCATGCGCATGGGCACACATTACCGGTGGCTGCGGATGGTGATCCAGCAGGCGCTCGCCGCGATGGAGCGTGCACCTGTGCCGCGTGGGCAGCTGCCGGTGTGGTTCGTGCTGGAGGAGTTTCCGGCGCTCGGCCACATGCGCTCTATCGAAACTGCCGCCGGTCTCATGGCGGGGTTTGGCGTCAAGCTGTGGAGCGTCCTGCAGGACCTCACACAGCTTAAGACGCATTATCCCAAGTCGTGGGAGACATTCCTTGGCAACGCCGGCGTCATTCAGGCATTCGGCAATGCCGACCTTACGACGACCGAACATCTTTCGAAGATGCTCGGCACGACGCAGATGACCGAGATGCAGAATGTCTGGGTGACTGCGAGTGCGAAGGGGCAGGGCGATAGCGGCCGCCGCGAGCACATCCGTACTGTGCGGCTCCTCGATCCCAACGAGATCACGCATCACTTCGCACGCGAGACGGGGCGGCAGCTCATCCTCGTCCCCGGGCGTCCGCCGATCTATCTGCAGCGCCTGCCGCACCAAGCCGCCTAAGGAGAACCGAATGTTCAACTACTACGCTGAACGGTTCAATGACGTCGACGCAGACGGCAACGTTATCGCCGCGCTGGTGAAATGGTCCCAGGGGAATGACGAAGTCTTTGATGAGATCGGACAGGCGCTCCAATGCATCGCGGTCGGCGCAATTGGAGCGTTCGGCGTGGCCCAAGCCGACTTTCCGTACGCCGAAACCTCCGCCATGATTGGATGCGGCCTCGTCGTCCTTGGCGTCATCTTGTTCTTTTCTGCAAGCCGCATGTGCACCGTACACTGCGAGCTGACGTTCGACGCCGATGGCCGGATCTGGGAACCTCGGTCAGGGATCGGCGGCTGGTGGTGGGGGCCGTGGGTGCACGGCGATCATCGCTGGATTTCGAGCATCCAGATTGAGGAGGCGGAAGAAACACCGCCTGAGCCTGGCAAGCCCGTTCCGCATAAGCCGAAGCGTTTCGAGGTCTATATCTACTTCGAAGACGGCGACAGCCGGTGCGTGGCCTCCGGGTTGCTCAAGCGCCAAGCCCACCAGGTTGCCGTTCTGATGGATCAGGCCCGTCTTGAGATGCGCGATGCTGGAACTCAGAGCGCGCTGCACGGCGGGCAGGCCTGGGTGGAGGTCGCCGTCGAATAGTCTCCCAGCCATCTTGGCGGCCCGTCGGGTGCAATGCGCTCCGACGAAGCGGCCAGCAAGCCCCGCCCGTTAGGGCGGAGCGAATTCAGGCTTAGGTTATGCGATGACATCCCAGCTGCCGGTTTCGATCCGGCCGCCACGGCTCCTGAAGAAAGTTTCACCGTCGAGATCGTACAGATCCTCGGCGCGCGCGATGTGGCGCTCGATGCGGGCTTCATAGTCGTCGGCGGCGACGGAACGGTTCGGGAAATTGGGGGTCATTACTGACCCCCGTTGCCCGGTTGTGTTTCGGCTGCGTCTTTTTCCGTGGGGACACGGAGCGTGACGCGGCCGTTGCCAGCGGGATAGGCCTCGAACGAAAGGCTGAAGCCCTGCTTGTCCTTGTGCTGCCAGGCGGCGCCGATTCTGGTCCAGCGCTCCTTTTTGCCTTCGCCGTGGATCACGTAGATGGCGTGCGTCGGTCGGTTGGATTCTTGTTTGTCGCTCATGATGTACTCCGTTCTTTCGTTCTTGGCCGGGCACGACGCCCGTCCTGATGGGACCTGAGAAACCGCGGACGGGGAGCGGGTCAAACGCCGCCGCAAGGCGCGCGAAGCGTGCGGAGCTGCACGGAGCGAAGCGGAGGAAGCGAGCAGCGTTGACCCATAGCGACTGGCCGCGGTTAGGTTCACATCATCAAAGGACGGGCAATGCACCGGGCAACTTTCGTGAAAGAACGTTCGCCGTGAGCGCAGCATGAAGCTTCATCCCGCTACGCCTCGCATGATCCAGGGCTGCCACATTCGGAACCGCCTGTGATCGCGCAGCAACGGGTCGCAAGGGCAACATGCGAGGCGGAAAGCTGGAGCAGATTTCCCAATGATTTTTCAGCGCACGTCCGGCTCAAAAAAGAACAGCCAGCAAAATCAACGGAAAGAGATCATGGCGTTTTCATGAACGGGCCCACGGAGGTGGATCGCAACCACAAGCCCGCCTGAATCTCTCTCGTTCTCTGATGCGCGAAGGAGATCTCATTATGCAATCGGCGCGCTTCACGAGAAGGACGTTGCTGACCGGCGCTGCAAGCTTTGCGGCAATGCCGTTGGCCGAGCGCCAGAGCTTTTTATGGGCGCAGCCAAGTCGAGAAGCGGACAGCGCGCTAGAGCATCGCTTCCTCTTGCTGGCGGATCTCTACAAAAAATTCCTGGATGCTGATGCTGTTGAGATCATTTCCGGGGAACAATTGCTTCTCTGGCAGACGCTCTACGACCATCTGGTAGGGTCAGCAGATACGTTGCGCTTCATCGTCACCGACGACATGCCGGGACGCGACAAGGCTATCGCGTTTGCGCGCATCCATGTGATGCCACCCTGCGAACGTGCGATCATGTACCGGCGTCCGGTTGAGACGAGCAGGGATTTCGGCCGTGTCGTCGGACGGTACTTCTCACTGCGGGACGCCTTCATCCTCTCCATCGCGGCAAAGAATCCGCGCGGCGACCCAGTAGAACTGGCAAGTCGCGGCACGGCTGCCCTGCGCGAAGTGCAGCAAACGATGCCGGTCACGCGGGGCGACCGCATCGCGCTGCGTCGCTTGATCGAGTCCATCAACAACAACGATGTGGCCGACGTGGCGATGGTGCGGGCAACGATGGAACCGCACGAGGTCACCAACTTCCGGAGCTGGGCAGAACCATGCGGCTCGTTCACCTGCGAACTCTGCGAGGCTTGGCTCGGCAAACACGAGGAGAATTCATGACCGGGACGACAGATCGGACACGGCTCGACCGCCGCCTTTTCTGTCTGAGCAGTGCCGCGCTCGGCGCGAGCCTGCTCTGGCGCATGCCGGCAATGGCGCAAGCCGAGCCGGTGTTGCCACCTTACAGGTATGAAGAGTTCACGCACAACGTCATCGATCTCTGCGCCGCATATTACGGGACGACCAGAGAGGCTGTCCTTTCCCCTTTGCGCGAGAAGCCCGAAGTCATGGCCCGGCAATCGGCGATGTTTATCGCTCGCCGCCTGGGCCAGATGTCGCTGCCTGAACTCGGGCGGCGCACCGGCGGCCGAAGTCATACGACCGTGCTGCATGCCGTGCGCAAGATCGAGGATCTGGTCGAGGTCGATCCCCTGCGTCGCTACGACATCGCGGTGCTGACCGATGCCGCGCACCGTGTTGCGCGCATCCGGATTGTGCAGGAAAAATCCCTGAAGGCGGCATCATGACAATCCTGTCGAGACGGGCGTTCGGCTGTCTTGCCGGCGGCGCAGCAGGCGCCCTGGTCCTCCGGGGCAGTTGGAAGCTGGCCGCTGTTCGACCCGCACCGAAGCGGATCGTCGATCTCGCCGATCTCTGGCGCGTCGCGGTCGAAGACCTGATTTCCGTGATGCGCAGCGAAGCCGGCGCAACGCAGTATCTAGCAGCACGGTCCAAAGCCGTCAGTGCTTCGGTCCAACTCATGGACACAGCGGCGCGAACGCCGCGCGACGTCCTCATCAAATACTACGTCTTCTATGAGAGCACCAAATTCTCGTCCTTCGAACTCGATTACCCGGAGCTGCGCCTCGATGCGTGGTGCATGGAGATTGAGCAGGAAGCTGACGCCTTCGATCTCGCCATCACTCCCTTCTGGGGTCGGCGATGGATTGATCCGAAATGCACTAAGGACAAAGCAACAACCGACTGGAGCGTGGTCTACCCGTGGCGCATCAACCATTCGATAGGGCTCGGATAATCCTCCCGCTGCCACTGCCGCGCAGAGCTTTTCGGCAAGTGTCCCGCAGCAACCGCGTCGCCGCCGTGACCGCGCGTGAACTCGCGCGCCTTGCGCGGAAATTCGCACGTCTCGATGCACGACGACCGCCGACATACAGCGAGGCCTGGACGCTGACCTACGAGGATCTGGTGGGCACGGCGGACCAGCTGCAGACCGCGCTCAAGCGCGCCGGCAACGAACACGAGCGGGAACTTCTTTCTTGGTCCCTGACGATCTCACCGTCAAAGGCGGAACTCGCGCGGAAGCCGTGGGATCGGCTCGAAGGCCTGAGCCCCGGCTTCGTCTGGCTGCAGGCCCTCTTCGAAGCCGCTTTGTTCCGTTCCGCCCTGACATCGCTGCCGTGTGCATGGATGACGGCCTACGGTTATGGCTCGCTTGACCCGCTCAGCGAGCATCAAAGGATCGCAAACAGCTACACCAAAGCGATCTTGCGATTGAGCACGCTGTGCCACGTCATGATCTGGCAGGCGCTGCCTCTGAATGATGCCGATCGCCAGCTGATCCGCCGCGCGCATCAGGTCAGGGTGCTTGGCGAGAAGACCTTCAACCTCAAATACCGCCGCGCAGTCCGGACGTGGCAACACGCGCGCGGCGAACATCTGCCCGAGCGATGCATCGTACGCACGCGGCTGTTCGAGACCGGCATCACAAAAGACTGAACACGACGACAGACCGGGAGCATGGCCCATGGCACCTAATACCCTCGACGACTCGCCGTTGGCGAAACCGCCGCCGAGGCTTCCGGTCGAAGCCGTCAGAGAAATCGAAAAGTACAGGTTCAGCACGGCGCTGATGGCGCGCCAGCTTTACCCTGCGGCGCATAAATTCGCTCTCCTCGACGCCAAGCCGGTCGCCGAGCACGATGGCTGGTCGCTGGCGTATGACCAGATGCTGCAATGGGCAGAATGCCTTCAATACATCCTGAAGCGTCCGGCGAACGCGCATGAGCGGGAGTTGCTCGGCTGGGCCTTGCTGATCGCGCCCTCAAGGCGCGAAGTGGCGACGACGCAATGGTCCCAACTCGACGGCCTGAGCCCCGGCTTTGTCTGGCAGCAAGCGCTGTTCGAGGCAGCCTTGTTCCGTGCGGCCAAGGCTTGGCTGTCCTATTCTTGGGTGACGACCAATGGCTGGCACGACGTGCTCTGCGAACACCAGAGAATTGAGAAGGACTACGGCAACGCCACGTGGCGCCTGAACCGACTGTGCGACGAGATGGTCTGGCACGCTGTACCTGTCACTGCGGCTGACCGACTGCTGATCCGTCGCGCGCACATGGTGAGGGCGCTTGGGAACCGTGTGTTCCACCTCAAGTACCGGCGCACCGTGCGCAATTGGGAACGGGATCGCGGCGAGCATCTTCCGGAGCGAAAGCTCAGAAAACCGCGGCGCTTCACCCGGCCGGGCATCCAACGTCCCGAAGGCGACTGGAACCTGCCGCCGGTCAAGCTGACAATCAGGTATTTGCGCAATGACTGACGTGACACGACGACAGGCCGGCATGGGCGCGCTCTCGATGCTCGCCTTCTCGGCGTTTTCCGCCCCCATCGTAACTGCTCTTGCGGCATTCGATGCGGGCGACCCGTTCGAGCGCCAGCAGGCCGACTGGATTCGGGAGATTGCCCGCCTGCATGCGGAATTCGTCCGCGCCGACCGCAACTTCTTCGTTGACCAATCCGCACGAGAGGCGTGGCACTTGGCTCATCACGATCTGTCCCGCCAATCGCAGATACTGCGCTTCGATCCCCTAGGAGACGAACACACCCGGCACGTCATTCGGAGCTGGCTCGACACGCTCTATCCAAGCCCAGCTGTCCGCGCCTACCACGTGCCAAAACCACTCGCGAACCTGAGCCCGTCATTCGCCGAGCGTCAGGCCGAACTTGATGCGCTCACACTAGAACTCGGGGAAGCAGAGTACCGGTTTGCGGAATGCAAACGGCAGCGGCGTGTCCCCCACGGCTCAAAACCCTACCGCGAACTCTGGGCAAACGTGAGCAAGGGGCTCAGAGCGCAAGACACGCTGTCCGCCAGCTTCTCGCGCCTGTCCATCGAAACACCGGACGACAAGACCGCTGCCCTTCGCGCCACGATGACCTATCACGGCTGTTACACTGTGCGGGGATTGAATGCGCGCCGCACCTGGATGCTGAAGTCCTATGTACGGGCATGATGTGCGCCGGTGGAACTATCCGGCGGGCTATCAGGTCCCTGCCCGCATGCCGGACAAGGTGCGTCGTGTGATCAAGGCAATGGAGATGGGCAGCACGACGCAATCTCCGGTGCCTGCCTTGGCGCGCGAGCTAGAGGCGCGCTGCCGGGATTTTCGCAGGATGAGCATTTTGTACGAAGCAAGTGACGACGGCACAGATCCGGCTCACACATATTGGCCCGAAGCGTATCTTGGTGTCATCGAGACTGCTGACTGGCTGCGGATGGACTCGTCTGGTCCGGTGTTTCAATGGGCGCAATCGATATTCGCGAGCGAGATGGCGCGCCACATCCGCGGTTTGCCGTCCGATGCAGGGCTTAGTGACCCCTTCAAGGACCTGCTGGCATTTTTCGAAGACCGGCTAGCGCGCATTGCGCGGACTTCGCACAACGAGGCGGTTCTGTTCGAGGCAATGCCGAACGGAGATCGCATGCCGGAACTTCAGATAGACTTCTGCCTTGCGGCGGGGCAGGCAATCAAAAACCTGGACGAAGTATTCGAATGGGCTCGCGAGGCATTTCCGCAAACGCTGGAAGACCGGCTGCTAAAGATGCGCATCGTCGAGATTGCGTACGGTCCGAAACTTATGATCAGCCTGCATGCGAGGCTCACCTGGTATCTACACAGCCGCGCGAACCTCATTGACCTGCGCAATCTGCGAAAGTTGCAGGTCAACAGAGAGACGCGAATGAAGCCTATGCGTTTTGATCACAAGGACTGGGCCTGGATATACCGCAAAAAGCCCCATGCGTAGCTCGGCGACTAGGGTCAGCACCTCATGTCTCGTTGCCGGCCCACATCCGCGATGCGATCAGGCGCTCGTCGGGGCCAACCGCCTGCAGGTAGATCGCCGTGGTGCTCATGCTCGCGTGTCCGAGCCATCTCTGCACGAAATTCAGAGGCACACCGCAACGCACCGCGTGCAGTCCAAATGCATGCCTGAGACCTTTGACGGTCGCATGCGGCCCTTCGCGGATACCGGCGCCGCGCATGATCGACTTCACCAGCTGCCACGCCCGAACACGGCCCCATGGCCAGAGCCTGACTTCAGTGCTGGTGCAAGCACCAGCCAGAACGACAAGGTCTCTCATCACTGCGTCTGGCACCGGTACTTCCCGAACCATGACATGCTTTGAGCGCTTCTTCAGGGTCCGGAACGCGATCACGCCTTCGGCGGCGCGCAGCGAATCCGGCGTGAGCGCAAGCGCCTCGGAGACGCGGCAGCCCGTATGCGCAAGCGTCAGGCAAAGCAGCCGCAATGCGGTGGGTGCGGCAGACGCCGTATCGATAAACCGGCCCCGCTCGGCGGCGTCCAGATACTTCCGCGCGCCGGTCTGTGTGTGGAGAGAGAGGATGCTCTGTTGGTGTGTCTGCATGGGCGTGTCGGACGCGTCACTGCAGAGTCGGAAAGCTGATTTGTGCATTTGACAGTGTTGGGCATTCTGTTTCCTCCAGCCCCGCACTCAATTGCTGTGTCGATCTAAAATGGTGTTTCCGCGTTTCTACTTGTGAAGCGAAAACAGGATAGCTGGAAGAATAGCTTTCCTGCCAGAAACTTAAACAGAATGCCCAATTCTGTTTACTCGCGAGCCCTGCAAGTCGGTCGCGGCGCTTTGCATAAGACGCCGTGACCCCGTAGCGGGGGATTTTCACAGATGCTGAATAGACTCGGTGCCGCATGTGTGATCGCGGGCCTTTTTTCTGCGAGCGCGGCAGCGGACGAAGAGATCCAGTGGAAGCAGGTGCTGGATATTCCCAAGGGCGCCAATCTCGGTCCCGGCGTCTCGTGGCAGGTTCTAGGTATCGCACCCGGGGATACCTACAAGACAGTGCGACCCAAGCTTGACGCGCTCGTCGCGGAGAGCATTCCGCAGGCACCGCCAAAGAACAAGCTCACAGCTGACCTTCTCGGTCAGGACACGAGCGAGGCGTTAGAGGAGATCAGGCTCAGTATCATGCTGCCAGTGCCAGGCGGGCAAGGCATCAAGGCGACTTATGTTGATCGCATTGAAATCAAGCGCCAGCTGAAGGGCACCGGCCAGAAGCCTATCGACGACTCGCTCACCCTGCGGTTTAGCACGCCCGCGTCTGGCAACCAGGTCATCAGTTTCAGGCGCAGCATCTTCTACTGGGAGCACACCGACCAGGTTCGCATTAGCGAAATGATCAAGAGCATCACCGCCAAGTTCGGCGCCACACCTCGGATCAAGAAGACCGATACGAGCACAACGCTCCGGTACATCTACGATAACGGCAAGCTTTTTACGCCCGCCGACATTCGACAGGAGTGCGGGTTTTCAATGCCGATGAGCATCAACGATATCGATGGCATCAACCCGTCTGGGCATTGCGATGTCACGCTGGAAGTGACCTTGGGTCATGGCATATCGGACGACCATGCGAGCCACATGACCTTCCTTCTCGACGATTACGCGCGCGGCAAGGACAACCTCACAGCGGACAATGGTTTCTTCGACGCATACGTCAACGACGTACGGAGCCGCACGGCAGGCCAAGCGCCTAAGCTCTGATCGAACATTCAGGAGATTACCATGAACGACGTCAACCCGGGCGGCATCGTGCTGCTCATCCTGATGCTGACCTTCTATCTCGTGCCCAGCATCGTCGCCTACCGGCGCGGCCATCACTATCGCCACGTCATACTCGCGCTTAACGTCATCGGTGGCATCACTGGCATCGGCTGGGCGGTCGCGATGGTGTGGGCCGCATGGCCGGAAGACAAGAGCCTCGTCGATCCGGTCCTCGGCAATGTCACGGGCAAGGGTTATCGCAATGCCGGCGACACACTCGGTGCTGTGGCTTTCGGGCAGGCGCGCGGTTTCGATGAGGAGCGCGTGGCGGATGAGCGTCGCGGCCCTCCGGCAATAGGTAATGCGCCTCAGCGACAGCTGCGATCCTGATATCGGGAGCAAACCATGTACGAAGCATTGTACGGGAAGCCCGTGCACTGGGCGTCCTTCAGCGAGATCATCTCAGGCAAGTCCCTAGCAATCAGGAAAGGATCGTTTCGCGACCAACTCGTCCGCGAAGCATACTTCCATGAACGGATGACTGGCATATCCCAGCCGGTCCATGAATCTTACGACGGAAAGCCGGTATTCTGGAGCGCATGGAAGTGACGGCAGCCCAGCATGCGATAACCGTTCACCCGTCATCTATGACCGTACCATAGAACGGCGGAAACACTGGGCTCGCGGTCCATCTCTTCCCAACCTTGCTAATAGTTGGTATGCTGAGTGTATTTCGACCTAGGGGGATTATTGACGACTGAGACTGCACAACCATCAAATACTACAAGTAACAAACCATCACATATTGCCTACACGGTACGACCAGGCAAGGAAGGCGAGAAGTCGTTCTGGACTGACTGCGGCGTCGCCTGGGCGCACAAGGACGGCAAAGGTTTCCGAATCAAGCTGGATGCGTTTCCCGTCAACGGCGTGATCGAGCTCCGTCTCAACGAACCCAAGGCCGCGAACGACAAGACGACGGCAATCGACTGGGCTGATTTCTCGGACTGCGAGGGCAAGTGAGATGCCTGCCGCCCGCTGAAGCGCTTCGCCTCATCCTACTGACATTTACTGCATCGACATTGGTCGGTGTCTCGGCTCTAGCTGCCCCGCCCGCATTCACCGCGAACAAAAACGGCACCAACCAGACTGTTGTAGGCGACACCGACACGCTGCTGACATGGAGCACGGAAGGCTTCGACACCAACAACAACTTCGCCTCAAACCGCTTCACGCCAACGGTCGCCGGCAAATACCTGATTGTCGTATCTGTGCAGTGCCAGCAGGCTGGCCAGTGCGTACCGTCCGTGCGGAAGAACGGTGCGACGACCATCGCCCGCGCGCAGAGCACTGATGCGACCTTCGGTCAAACGCCCCAAGTGAGCGCGATCGTCGACATGAACGGCTCAACGGATTTTATAGAGGCGTTCATCACAACTGCGGGCGATATGATTGGCGGTGGTGCCGATCGCACCTACTTCAGCGGCATGCAGTTGGATGGTGACGGAAGCGGCGGCGGTACCGGAAGCACTATGGTCAGCGGCTGGCCCGATGCCATCCAGTGCTCGGACGGCACGAACAGGCTCACGCTGATTCAAAACAACTATGCGCCCTCCGGCTCCGGTGTGGTCTACGAAACACCAAATAGTGCTGTAGGGGGCTCAAGATATTTCCTGAGTTATTCTTCGGCAGGTGCATACGTCTCACAAAGTAATCTGGCCGCTTATGATTGCGTGACAAACGCTTGGTCGATATCTCAACTCTACGCTCAGAACCGCGCCTTCAATCTGGCAGGAAGCGGATCATCACAATGGCAGTCCGGCACAGGTGGCGCGATCTTCTATAATGACGGCAACGTCAGCATTGGAACCACTGCGCCTCTTGCGCCCCTGACTGTTGTTACGACCTCCACGACCGACGATGCCACCACGCGCGTCGCGGTGCTGGGACTTTCGAATACAAACATGGGCCAGCTTGAGCTCCGATCTGGACGTGACGACAGCGCTTTCACCAACAGATATTCAACGATACAGGCTTGGTCTAATCAGCTCTCCAATCCCGTCGGACTTGCGCTTAATCCGAGCGGCGGAAACGTCGGCATCGGAACGACGGCGCCTGCATACAAACTTGATGTGGCAGGACCAATTCGTGGCGGTGTCGCCGGAGCAGGTGATGTACTTTTTATCGGTAACGACACAAAGCTTGTGGATATAAACGTAGCGAATACGGCTGCGATCTATGGCCTCCAAGATGGTGCCGTCGGTAACCTAAAACTCGGCTCCGCTGGACCGACGCTCTATGGAGCGGACGGCAACGTCGGCATCGGCACAGCGTCCCCGGCATCCAGACTAGATGTCGCGGGAACGGTAACGGCGACGACAATTGTCGCGGCACCGCCATTGATGATCCTTGCCGACGAGAGATCTTCGGGCACTGCGGCTGGCGGTTGCACATCAGGAAGTTGGGGTGTGCGGACGCTGAACACCCAGCGGACCAACACCATCGGCGGGGCGTCTCTGACGAGCAACGAGTTCACGTTGCCCGCCGGCACTTACCTCATCGATGCTGAGGGCAACACTTACGAGACCAACCGGTATCAAACTCGTCTTTACAACGTGACCGATGCGGCGGTCACTGTTTACGGAACAAATGTCTACAGCGCCGGCAGTTCTGCAACGCCGACCTCACGCATCAAGACAGTCTTCGCTATTGCAGCGCCAAAGACTTTCAGGATCGAGGCCAGATGTAACACGACGAAGGCGACGAACGGTCATGGAGTGGAAGTGAACTTTGGAGGCACAGAGGTCTACGCGCTTGTGGAGCTTACAAAGCTCCAATAGCCAGCATGACCGCACCAACATGGTGGCGTTTGCCCACTTTGCCATTGAGATAGACTGCGCGTGTCCATTCCTCCCTTCCTCCTTTGCGACTACTTCAACAAGCATGGGAAGCGCGTCGAGCGTCTTTACATAGCAATGGACGAAGACTCCGAAGCTGCGAATAGGCTGCGGGCCGCATTGAAGGTCCGCAACGGCGAGCTGTTGCTCGATGTGATGAGGTCCGAAGCGAACATTTCTGGCGCCCCGACCAACCTTGACGACGCCGCCCTCGCGCTGAACGCTTTGCTCGGCGAGATCGAGGGAAGGCGGGTGCCAGTTGCGACAGCGATGCAGATCGCGTCAATCGGCATAAATTTCCAAAAGGCTGTGACCGTTGCAGAGGTCATACCCTCATTGGAAGCCAGCTTCGGAGGCAACGCGGTGTGTTGGGTGCGTGGAATATTCCGGCACCTCAATCTTGGAACGCCACACATTCAGTGAGAGTGTCAGTCTGTCGGCTGGAGCGATTTGAGATAACCGACAGCTTCAGAGGCGCGCGCCGCAGCGGTGAATATTGCGCGGCTGTCCGACTTCATGAGGTCGATCCAGTGTGAGAGATACTGCGCATGATCTGCTCGGACATCCTGCGTAATGCCAAGTTCAGCACAGAGGAAGGCGGAGCCAATTTCGGCCACGAGTTCTTCGGCAGCATAGGCACGATCGCCGAAGCGCTTGCCGAGAACACGATCAAGGCGGTGCTTAGCGCCGCTCCAGTGCGTAAGCTCATGGACGAGGACTGCGTAATAGGCCTCTGACCGGGTCATCGTATCGGTGCCGCAGAACAGACCCTCATCCGGCATCTGGATGTGGTCGGTCGATGGGCGATAGAAAGCACGCTCGCCCCCGTGTTCGACCAAGGCGGAAGTGGCGGTAACAAAGCGGTCGACAGCCCCGATGCGCTCAACCGGACCAAGCGTTGTGGGCGCATCCGGCATTGCGTATCCGTCGACCTGGCTAGCATTGAAGACGTAGGACGCGCGCGCGACGCGGCGCTTGCCGTCATCGTCCTCAACGTCCGGATCCGGCGCGGCATCATATTCACAGTAGAATATGACGAGAGACGATTTTTCGCCCTTGCGGACCTGCGCGCCCATTTCAGACCATTGCTTATAGGTGGCCCAGATCGGTGCGCTGAAGTTGTGGATCTCGGCAGCGGCCCACAGATTGATGATGTTGATGCCGTTATAGGCCTTCTGCGTAAGAGCGTTGATTGGCATGAAGAGTGGAGCGGACCTACGACGCCACGGCATGCTCGGCTGCGCGGGATCGGCTTCGACAGCCGCAATGAGCTGATTGGTGATTTCTGCGTGAATGTCGCGACGCTGCGCACGATTTGATCCGGACATAACTGTCACCTTCGGTCTCGGCCACGCGTGATTGCGGGCTCGATGACGAAGGGCGCCGGGGATCAAGCGGTCGCGGAACCGGAGCCGGAACGGCAAAGGCGGCCGGCGAAGCCGAAAGCCGAGGGCGTCGTGCCGAAGGCGCGGGAAGCGAGACGCCCTTGAAGCGACTGCGCGCCGGCGCATAGTCGGCATCATTACAGCCCGTCAGCGTGGCTGCAGGAGAGATGCTGGACAGAATGGCGGGAAGCGAAGCAGCCGGAATCGCGATACGCCCAGGCCCGCCGCCCTATAGCGAGGCCTGTTCTAGCGGTCCTCAGACGATGGCGACCGCCTCGTCTCAACAGCATTGCATTTTGCAGAATGTCGCATAGCAAACGCACGCGCCGAGTAACTTGCAATTCGATAGTGACCGCCCTACTTTAGGCGAACCATGCGACCAGGCGCTGTCACGCACTCCCAAGTATACCACCCGAACCTCAATGAGCCGGAAGTGGGCGGAGTGCATGTCCCGTGGTTCCGCGCCAGCAACGCTGCTTGTCACGGTCAATCTTGCAACAACGCATCGGGCTTCGCCCCATCTTACGCCGCGAAAATGGAAGGGTTGTGCGCATGCGCCGCGTCGTCGTAACTGGCATGGGTGTCGTCTCGCCGCTAGGGACTGGAGCGGAAACCGCTTGGGTGCGGTTACTCGCCGGTCAGTCAGGGGTGCGGTCGCTTCCGGAATGGTCTGCTTCACTCTCTGCTAAAATCGCGGGCATTGTCCCGGATATGGCACAGGACGCCGTTGGTGGCTTTGATCCTAGCCTCGTCGTGCCGGTTAGGGATCAACGCAAGATGGATCGTTTCATCCTCTTCGCACTGGTCGCGGCCGCAGAAGCAATCGCGCAGGCGGCATGGCGCCCCGCAGATGCACGAGAGCGCGAGCGCACAGCGACTATTATTGCGTCCGGAATCGGCGGATTTCCTGCCATTGTTGAGGCCGTGCGCACGACCGATCAGCGCGGCGTGCGACGCCTTTCGCCATTCACCATCCCATCCTTCCTCGCAAATCTCGCTGCAGGCCATGTGTCCATCAGCCATGGATATAAAGGGCCGCTCGGGACGCCGGTTACGGCCTGCGCTGCGAGCGTTCAGGCGATAGGAGACGCCACACGGCTGATCCGAGCAGGCGAAGCGGATGTCGCGGTCTGCGGCGGAACCGAAGCCTGCATCGATCTTGTTAGCCTCGGCGGGTTCGCAGCAGCCAGGGCCCTTTCAACATCCTTCAACGAAACGCCTCATCTCGCATCGCGCCCCTATGACCGCGACCGTGATGGGTTCGTGATGGGAGAGGGCGCAGGCATCCTTGTCATCGAAGACCTAGATCACGCAATCGCGCGAGGCGCGACGCCTTTGGCTGAAATCGTCGGCTATGGGACGACGGCGGACGCCTATCACATGACCTCGGGCCCCGAGGACGGTGAAGGCGCGCAGCGCTCGATGCAGCTCGCCCTCGAGCAGGCACGGATTGCGCCTGCCCAGGTCCAGCATCTTAATGCCCACGCCACGTCAACGCCTCTGGGCGACGCAGGCGAGCTTGCCGCTATTAGGTCAGTGTTCGGGAACGGCTCTGCCTTGGCCATCAGCGCAACCAAATCAGCTACGGGACATTTGCTCGGCGCAGCCGGGGGCCTCGAAGCCATCTTCACGATCCTGGCGCTCCGCAACCAAATCGCGCCGCCGACTCTCAATCTGGACAATCCGGACGCCGCCGCTGAGGGACTAGATATTGTCGGCAAACATGCCCGGCCGATGGAAATGCAGCACGCGATATCGAACGGCTTCGGCTTCGGCGGCGTCAACGCAAGCGTGATCTTCCGCCGTATGGTATGAGGGGGCCACAGAAGTTAAGCCGCGGCAATTTCCCTGATGCTGCTGCTTGCTGAGTCCAGGAACGTTTGGGCGAGACGCGTATCGTTGACCATTCGGGAGAGCGTCACGGCGCCGACCATCATGGACAGGATGGCCATGGCCTTTTCCTCGCTCTCTGTTTCTGACAGAATTTCGGTCAAAACCTTCAGATGCTCACGGATGCCGGCCTCGAAAGAACCCTTCACATCCGCGCTTTGACGAGCCGCATCTGCGCCAAGCGCCACGAGCGGGCAACCGTCCAGCATTTCCTTTCTGTGACCCTTAGATAGATAGAAGCTCAGGACGGCTCCGAGGGGATCGTCTGGATGCGCGTTCGCTGCCCGCAGCCATCTTGCCGTCGCTGACGCCATGGCGCGAGCGGAGGCTTCGACGACGAGGCCCTCCTTGGAGTCAAACTGCTTGTAGAAAGCTCCCTGGGTAAGGCCTGCTTCTTCCATGAGGTCTTTCAGACCAATCCCATCGAACCCGTGCTGCCTGAATAGACGACTAGCGGTGTCGACGACATTCTGACGGTTTTCTTCGGCTTGGGCGCGGCTGACACGCATCTCCGGCATCCCTTTGTTAGATGATGATTACACGCTATATAGCGTATTTAGCGTTCGAATGCAAGCTAACCTCTAGATCGGTAAGGCTTCCCTTCAGGCAAGCTTGCCGTTCGCGCGCCATACAAAAGCAGGCAGAGACCTGACAAACTCCCGCCCAATATTTCGAAGGTGAGTAGTGTCGTCGCCGGCGCCAGCTGCATTATCGTTGTAAGCGCGGTTACACCGGCAGCGCTTCCCATCTGTAAAAATCCCAGCAATGACGACGCGAGGCCTGCCTGGCTTTCGAACGGCATCAGGGACATGGCGGAGCCCAAGGGCGTCACAAGCCCCATACCGAACAGCAACAACGCCACGGACACTGTATATAGCGCGAGGCTGGGCTCTCCCGGTGCCACCAAGAGGATGAGCCCGGCCAGGACTGCACAGACCGCCCCGAAACCGGCGATCAGATTTGAACCAAAGCGCTTTGCAAAGCGCGGGGCGGCGATGGCGGCGCCGAACACGATAAAGACGGTCGCGGCAGAGAACAATCCGTACTCGACCGGCGTGAGCTGAAGCGCCGTGATAAGGATGGCGGGGGCGGTAGCAAAGAAGGCGTACAGCCCTCCGAAGATGAAGCTGACCGCAAGCGCGGGAAGCAGGAATCGCCAGTCGACCACGAGCCTGCCATAGGCGCGCATGACCGATAGGATCGAAAAGCGGCCTTGCGCGTGCGGCCGATGGGTTTCTCCGACCACTGCGATGAAGCAGATGCCGATGATCAGGGTGACGACGCCTACGATCGGGAAAATCCAGCGCCAGCCCATTGTGGTGACAATGACGCCGCCAAGGAGCGGCGAAAATCCCGGGGCGGCGGCGATAGCGATCATCGTCAGCGCCAATGCGCGCGTAAGGGCCTCTCCATCGAATAAGTCGCGTGCAATCGCACGGGACAATACCGGGCCTGCGCTGATGCCAATCGCCTGAACCATCCGACCGACAACAAGCACATCCAGCGACTGCGCAACGAAGCAAAGCAGCGTGCCGACGAGAAAAACGGACAGCCCGCCTATCACGAGCCACAGACGACCATAGTGGTCCGATACCGGTCCGGCGACCAATTGGCCGATCGCCAGAATGATGAAGAAGCTCGACAGCACTATTCCGAGATCGCTTATCGGCACCGCGAACGTGCGCGCCAACTCCGGGAACGCAGGGAGCATGATGTTGGTCGACAACATGCCGACCGCTGCGAGCCCACCTAGGAGGGCGACAATCCCAAGTGTGAGGGTCCGCTCGCCCTGGGAAGCTCGCGTTCCGGTCACTGATGTCGTCTCGAGCATGCGGCACCTCGCGCTGTGCGCCAGTTAGAGTTTATGCAACCGCCATAGTTTTTAGCTTTTAATCACAAGCTATTATGACCTGGAGCAGCCGGGGTCAGGGCCTGACCCGTTCGCGTTTTAAAATTTAGATTGCGCTTGACATTTAATTCAATTATAGATGTCGATCAACTGCTATATTCATGGGAAAGGTCACGGATATGTGGCGGAGACGGCTTCTCGTTGGTTTGGGGATATTTGCAGTCCTTGCCGGCTTCGCGGCGGCCGCGGTCCTATGGCCTCATCATGAAAGCGTGGCGGAGGCTCCGGACCCGCGATCGGCGCCCGTCCTTGTTAAGGTGGCCATTGCGAAGAGCGTGCCGGGGACGGAGCGCGCGTTTACCGGGACGATCGCTGCCCGCGTTCAGAGCAATCTCGGCTTCCGGGTTCCAGGTAAGATCGTCGAGCGGTTGGTCGATGTCGGTCATCAGGTCAAAGCCGGACAACCGCTCATGCGCGTTGATCCGACAGATTTGCGGCTCGCGTTGAAAGCCAAGCAGAATGCCGTGCTTGCCGCGCGCGCTGTCGCTGTTCAGGCGCGTGCCGATGAGAAGCGCTATGCGGCGCTCGTCAGAGGCGGACTTGCTGCGAGCCCGCAACGCTATGAACAGGCGAAGGCAGCAAAGGACACAGCGGATGCGCAGCTTGAAGCCGCACTCGCTGAAGCCACGGTCGCCGAGAACGAAGTCAGTTATTCCACGCTCGTCGCTGATGGAGATGGGACGATCGTGAGCCTGCCTGGAGAAGCTGGTCAGGTCGTGGCGGCGGGACAAACCGTCGTGCAACTGGCACAGGCCGGCCCGCGCGAAGCATTGGTGTCGTTGCCGGAAACCATCCGGCCGGCGGTCGGCTCGATGGCACAAGCCAGTGTCTATGGCGGCGCGGGTCAACGCGGCACGGCGCGGCTGCGGCAGATCTCCGACGCGGCCGATGCGCAGACGCGTACATACGAAGCACGCTACGTGCTCGAAGGAGAGGCAGCAGCCGCTCCGCTCGGTGCTACGGTGACAATCAGGCTGTCCGACGAAAATAAGCAAAACGACGCGGCGGTCCCGATCGGCGCCTTGCTGGATGACGGTAACCGGACTGGTGTGTGGCTGGTTGAGAACAACGCGACAACCGTCCGTTTCACGCCCGTGACGATCAAGCGCCTCGGCGAGGACACAGCGGTCGTTTCCGGCATCGACGTCGGGAAGCCGATTGTCGCGCTCGGCGCGCACCTCCTGAAAGACGGCGCAACCATCAAAGCAGCAGCGCAGACAGAGGCCGCAAACCAATGAGCTTCAATCTCTCGGCGCTTGCCGTCCGCGAGCGCTCCGTCACTCTGTTCTTTATGCTGCTTCTGGCGGCCGCCGGCGTCTATGCCTTCGTGCAGCTGGGACGGGCCGAAGATCCGAATTTCACGATCAAAACCATGACCGTCACCACGGTCTGGCCGGGCGCGACCGCTCGCGAAATGCAGGATCTGGTAGCCGAACCGCTTGAGAAGCGCATCCAGGAGCTGACCTGGTACGACCGCGTGGAGACGATGACGCGGCCCGGATACGCTTTCCTGACGGTCACGCTGAAAGACAGCACCCCGCAATCGGCGGTCGAGGAAGAGTTTTACCAGGCGCGCAAGAAACTCGGTGACGAGGCCCGCAATCTGCCGCCCGGTGTGTTCGGCCCGTTCGTCAACGACGAATACTCGGATGTGAGCTTCGCGCTTTACGCGCTAGAGGCCAAAGGCATGCCGATGCGCGAGATGGTGCGGCAAGCGGAAATTCTGCGCCAGGACATGCTGCATGTTCCGGGTGTGAAGAAGATCAACATTCTCGGCGAACTCCCTGAGCGGATTTTCATCGAGTTCTCCTACGAGAAGCTGGCGACACTGGGCGTTTCCGTGCAGGACGTCGCAGCCGCCCTGCAGCGCCAGAACACCGTGACTCCGGCGGGCTCGATCGAAACCCGCGGTCCTTCGGTCTTCATTCGCCTCGACGGCGCTTATGACAGCATCGAAGAGATCGCCGACACGCCGATCACGGCATCGGGACGCACGCTCAAGCTCTCCGACGTCGCGGAAGTCCGCCGCGGCTACGAGGACCCGCCTACCTACATCATCCGCCACGAGGGTGAACCCTCGATCATGCTCTCTGTCGTGATGCAGAAGGGCTGGAACGGCCTGGAACTCGGCAAGGCTCTGGAGCAGAAATCAGCGGAAATCGCCAAGTCGCTGCCGCTCGGCATCTCTTTCAACAAAGTCAGTGATCAAGCCGTCAACATCACCGCTGCCGTTGACGAGTTCATGATGAAGTTCGCCATGGCGCTTGGCGTGGTGCTGCTCGTCAGTCTGCTCAGTCTCGGCTGGCGTGTCGGTATCGTCGTCGCGCTCGCCGTTCCCCTGACGCTGGCCGTCGTCTTCCTCATCATGCTGGAAACAGGCCGCTTCTTCGACCGCATCACGCTCGGCGCGCTCATCCTTGCGCTCGGGCTTCTTGTTGACGACGCCATCATCGCCATCGAGGTCATGGTGGTGAAGATGGAAGAGGGCATGGACCGCATCAAGGCGGCGGCCTATGCCTGGAGCCACACCGCGGGCCCGATGCTGTCGGGAACATTGGTCACGATCATCGGCTTGATGCCGGTGGGCTTTGCCCAGTCGTCGGCGGGCGAGTACGCCGGCAACATTTTCTGGATCGTGGGTTTCGCACTCATCGTCTCCTGGCTCGTTGCGGTAATCTTTACGCCCTACCTTGGCGTCAAGATGTTGCCGGCCATCGAGCCGGTGCCGGGCGGACACGAAGCCATTTACAACACGCCGAACTATCGCCGGCTGCGCGGCCTGATCGGCTTTGCCGTGCGCCACAAGTTCCTGACCAGCTCCGCCGTGGCGATCGCCTTTGTTGCATCGGTCATCGGCATGGGCGGCGTAAAGCAGCAGTTCTTCCCAACCTCCGATCGCCCGGAGGTGCTGGTCGAGGTGCGCTTGCCGGAAGGCTCGAGCATCGAGGCGACGACGGCAACGGTGCAGAAGCTTGAGCACTGGCTCAAGGAGCAGCCGGAATCCAAGATCGTTACCAGCTATATCGGGCAGGGTGCCCCGCGCTTCTTCTTTGCCATGGCGCCAGAGCTTCCGGATCCCTCATTCGCAAAAATCGTGGCGCTGACGTCGAATGCGCATGAGCGCGAAGCGCTGAAGCTGCGTATGCGCACCGCGATCGCGGATGGAATTGCGCCCGAGGCTTATGTGCGCGTGACGCAGCTCGTGTTCGGACCCTACACGGCGTTTCCTGTCGAGTTCCGCATCATGGGACCAGATCCGGCTGAGCTTTACAGGATTTCCGAGAAGGCCATGGAGATCATGCGGGGCGTCCCCGACGTCCGGCAGGCAAATCGGGACTGGGGCAATCGTTCTCCGGTCTTGAGATTTGTGCCGGACCAGGATCGCCTGAGCCAGATCGGCTTGTCCACCGCCGAGGCTGCAACGCAACTTCAGTTCCTCCTGACCGGGATCCCGGTCACGCAGGTCCGGGAAGACATCCGCAACGTCTCCGTAGTTGCGCGCAGCGCAGGCGACAACCGACTTGATCCGTCCCGCCTGTCGGATTTCTCGCTGTTCAGCCGCGATGGCCGCCCTGTGCCGCTCGATCAGATTGGACACGCGGAAGTGCGGCTGGAAGAACCGATCATGAAACGGCGCGACCGCACGTCGGTCATCACCATCCGATCGGACATCAACGAGGCAACGCAGCCCCCGGAAGTCTCTGCGCAGGTGATGACGGCGCTGCAACCGCTCATCGCCAGCTTGCCGATCGGTTACCGTATCGAGATGGGCGGTAATATCGAAGAATCGCTCAAAGCCAATGTCGCCCTGGTCAAGATCTTCCCGCTGATGATCGCGGCGACCCTGATCATCATCATTCTCCAGGTCCGCAGTCTGTCGACCATGACCATGGTCATCATGACCGCGCCGCTTGGGCTGGTGGGGGTGGTGCCGACCTTGCTGTTCTTCAACCAGCCGTTCGGATTCAATGCGATCCTTGGCCTCATTGGCCTCGCCGGCATCCTGATGCGCAACACGCTGATCCTGACGGAACAGATCAAGGAGAACAAGCACGCGGGGCTTGACGACTATCATGCGGTCGTCGAAGCCACGGTTCAGCGGACACGCCCGGTATTGCTCACCGCGCTTGCAGCTGTCCTGGCCTTTATTCCGCTAACCTCGTCGGTGTTCTGGGGTTCGATGGCCTTCACGCTTATCGGCGGCACGGCCGTGGGCACCGTCCTGATCCTGCTGTTTCTGCCCGCGCTCTATGCCGTGTGGTTCAGAATCAAGCCTACGCAGGCTGCAGCGGTGCATTCTCCGGTCAATGACCACTTCATGGACTTAAGGAAAGAAGCTGCTGAGTGATCCCGTCTGCACGAAAGGAGCAACCATGCTTGAGAAGCTAAAAGAGAAACTGCGGCCATGGGGAGAAGCCATGGCCGGCTTAGACGATCCGCAAGGGGAGTATCTCGCGTACTTGGAAAACCGCATCGTGCGCGTTGAGAAGGAAGTCGAGGAGTTGCGTCAGTTACTCAAGACCAAGCCACTGGAAGAGCAGAACTCTTCTCATTGAGACCGATGATCATCTGTTCTTCTTGTCGGGACGATAACCGCCTGCGCATATCTCTGCTCGCACGCGGTCCGGGAATCAACATCGCGTTGTCAGGTGTAACGCGCAGCTTGCGTTTCGCGCTGACGAGGACTGGTTCGATGACGTGTCCGGTCTCGCGCTCGGCGAGAAGCATCGACTTTCCTTTGGGCGTGAGATGCGTGTTGCCCCAGGCAAACAGGCTCACCAGGATCGGGAAGAAGTCGCGGCCCTTATCGGTCAAAACATACTCATAGCGCGGGGGCTTGTCGCTGTAGAGCCGTTGCTCAAACATGCCGGTCTCAGTGAGGTGGGCCAACCGTCGCGACAGAATGTTGGGGGCGATCCCGAGACTTCGCCTGAATTCGTCAAACTTGGTAAAGCCCTGAAAGGCGTCGCGGAGGATCAAAAGGCTCCACCACTCCCCAACGGTTTCAACCGTGCGCGCGATCGGGCATTCGGAGCGGGGGCCGGTCTTTGGCTGCATATGAATTTTGTAGGCGCGTCAGTATCATAACGCAAGTCACTACCGTCTGGCCGAATACCGGCATGTCCGGGGAGCGCTGCCGCTCTAAGTCCGTACAGGTATCAGCGCTTTGCCTCTATGAGCTTGGTCGCTTTTTTACGGGCTGTCGTAACGATCTCGTTGAATAGTTTCTCATCATCGGTGGCGCGCGCAATGAGGACTGCTCCGGACAGCAAGGAGACGAGTTCGATAGCCCGGCCGCGGCGTTCGCTCTGAGGACAGGACATACCCTCTGCCATGAGGGAGAGGAGGGCCTGGGCGCCTTTTGTGAAAACGGATTTCAGCTTGCGATCTTCACGACTGATATCCGGACCAAACGACGGCAGCGGGCAGCCAAGTTCCGGGCTCCTGAGATGCGCCAAGGTGAGATAATCGCGGACATACTGTTTCAGCGCAGCTTTCGCGCCTTGAGATTTTGACTGTTCTTCGAAACGCGCCTGGATCTCCTGAAAGATCCGCGCTGTTGCTTCCGCGACAAGGGCTTCCTTCGACTCGAAGTGCTTGTAGAAGCCCCCGTGGGTTAGACCGACCGCCGCCATCAGGTCAGCGAGACTGGTGCCGCCGATCCCTCGCTGACGAAGCAACTTCGAGGTCTCGACGATGATCTCGTCATGGCGACGGGCCATGACCTCGCGGGATACCCGCATTGTTCATCACTCCGGTTTTCAGATCAGGTTAGCGCCAGATGTTGGACGTGACTCATGTTGCCGAGGCTGTTCGCCCGCTTTGACAAGCCTCAGAGCCAACAATAGATTATATCCCAAAGCTAAACAAGTATGAGGCTTGTCGCGGCCGGTTGCCAACGTGAACCGGGAGCGCAAATCCCGACAGAGCAAGCTTGGTCATCATGCAATTCCAGCTGGTCGCGTCGTGTGGGGAAAAGGAGCTGTACAAGCAATGACTGCTGCGAGCGATGTCAATCCGGAGCGGATCCGGCTCCACTACTATCCCGCAACGCGCGCCGTCCGAGTGCGATGGCTATTGGAGGAAATCGGCGTCCCCTATGAGTTAAATGTCGTCAAATTGGTGTGGGGCGCGCACAAGCGCAAAGTGTATCTGGACGAGGTTCATCCCTTGGGCAAAGTCCCCGCCCTCGAGATCGACAACACGACGATGTTCGAAACCCTGGGCATCTGTCTTTATCTCGCCGACCGCTTCGCCGACGCCGGTCTCGCACCGCCTCTGAATGACCTGCTGCGAAGGGCAGAGTATTGTACCTGGATGGCTTTCGCGACCGGCTCGCTTGAACCCTCCATCTTCGAGGAAATCCGCGCTCGAAAGGCCAAAGACCGTGGTGTGCCGAATATTGGCCTCGGACCAGGCATGACCTCCTTCGAGGACATCGCTTCTTACATGGAGAGTCGCCTTGCGCAGCAGCCATATCTGCTTGGCGATCGGATAACCGCCGCGGACGTATTGAACGGATCGATAATGTCGTGGGCACAGGAAATTAATTTGCTGGACGGACGCAACGCCATAAGGCGATGGGTGACGGAGCTACAGGCGCGCCCGGCCTATGAGCGCGCGATGCAAAAAACCGGCTGGATCTGGCCTGGAATGTCCTGAGCGTGCGGTTGTAGACACTCGACATACAATACGCAAAAACGGCTTGACGTTATAGCTTTCGAGCGTCATCTATTAGCAAAGATGATGTTGGAAATCTAAGAAAGCCGTCGACGCTCCGTCACGGTGTCCTATTCGCAACGTGTTGGGAGACCGCTCATGATCTACGGCTCGATCGTTAAATCAAAGATCAGGCAGACGTTCGATCACGTTAACAACCATCGGTGGGATGAGGCCACGGCGGCCCTTCATAAGAACGTCCATCATCGTGTTTCCGGCGATCACGCTCTTGGCGGCGAACGTCACGACAAAGCGTCTGTCCGACAATGGTTCGAACGGCTCGGTCGCGTAAATCCGAACCTCAATATCACCCTCACGCGCATCACCGTCACGGGCTGGCCATGGAGGACATCGGTATTTGCGGAATGGAACGGTCACGCGACTCTTCTCGACGGTTCTCCTTACATAAATCGCGGAATGCATGTGTTTGATTTGCGATGGGGCCGGGTGCATGGGCTCGAGGAGTTTCAGAATTCCCAATCGGCAGCGGAAGGTCTTGCCCGACAGGCTGCTTCCGGGATTGACGAAGCGAAGGCGGCGCCCATCCTGAGTTAGGCCTTGCCTGCTCGATATCCGCCATCGACCGACAGCCGAGGAACCCAAAAAAAGCGATGCAAACCGGTCTTTCTCTCGCCTGGAGTCTTCCGGTCATCTGGCTCGTTTACATTGTCCGGGCCGTGTGGGCTGCCCGCAGACAGTGGAGGGAGTACCCGCCGGACACAAAGGCGTTCTACATCCTCGTCGCGCCGCTTCTCACCTTGGCACTCGACCTCTTCGTACTGTCGGACAGGCTTTTGTACGCGCCAGCAAAACGCATGTGGGAGAGGCGACCGTGTCCGGACCGCCGGAAACCGCCCCACCTGATCAAAATTCAGAATTCATCTCTGAATATCATGAGAGCCTGGATGGCAGCCATTTCATTCTTGGTTTCGGCCGTGACGTGCGTGGCGCTCGTCACAGTAGCATCTGCGAGCGAACGTTCCATAACGGCGCCGAACAGGTTTGTGGAAGCCGAAGGCATTCGCTTCGCCTACCGGTCATTCGGTGACGGTGATGGCGTCCCCTTGGTGCTGCTACCGCACTCGCGTGGAAACATGGAAAACTGGGACCCGATCTTCCTGGAGCGGCTTTCGGACAGACGCCGGGTCATTCTTTTCGACAACGTCGGCGTGGGCCTGACCAATGGCCAGATGCCGCGCACGTTCACAGTATCGGCAAGCTACGCCGCATCTTTTATCAGAGCTCTGAACCTGGAACGAGTGGATGCGCTCGGGTTTTCCATCGGCGGCTGCATTGCGCAGGAGCTGGCGGCAAGTCACTCCGGGCTCGTCCGCAGGCTTGTTCTTGCCGGCACGGCGCCACGCGGCGGTGAAGGTATGAATGACAGGCCCGACAGCCTGATCTCCCTGGTGATGGGGCCTCCAAGCAAGGAAAGCTTTCTAAAAATTTTCTTCGCGAACTCCGAAGCCAGTCAACAGGCCGGGCTGACCTTTCTGGAGCGCATGCAGCGGCGCAAGGACGGTCGTTCACCGCCTATGAGCGAAGCAGCAAGCAAGTCGCAGGCTGCGGCGCGGGATGCGTGGGGCGCGGAGAAGGATCCGAACTACGAACACTTGCAGAAGATCGCTCAACCGACCCTCATTGCAAATGGCAATGCAGACATCATGATGCCGACGGTGAACTCCTGGCATCTGTACCGAAATATGAGGAATGCTAAGCTCATCCTATACCCCGACTCGGCGCACGGATTCTTGTTCCAGTATCCGGACGCGTTTGCGCACGACGTTGTCGACTTCCTCGATCGCTCGAACTAGCTGGCTCCGGATAGAACCGGTGATGAGACACGCAAAGACAGCAAGTTTGGTGCGTGGGAAAGCGAGCTTCCATCATGGCGACCTGCGCGAAGCGCTCATCGCCGCAACGCGTGAACTTCTGATCGAGAAAGGGATGTGCGGGTTCACGTTAGCCGATGCCTGTCGGCGCGCCGGAGTTACCACTGCCGCCCCATACAAGCACTTTCGCAACAAACAAGAAATTCTGGAACAAATCATTATCCGCGGTTTCGAAGAACTGACCGCGACCAATGCAAAAGCATTTGCGGACGGAGGCGCCGGGACGGTCGCGGGCATCACCGCGATGTGTATGTCCTATCTGGAGTTCGCTGCCGCACAGCCGGCGATTTTTCAGCTCATGTTCGGCCCCAAGGCCGGAATCAGAGAAACAGACAGGATTGCAGACGCCGGAAAGCAATGCCTGAACCATGCTATCAAGATGATTGCATCGTGCAGCCGAAACGGTGATCCAGACGACGCCCTAGCGAATGCGTTGCGGCTGTGGACATTCGTGCATGGTGCCTCGGGGCTTCAACTGGCCGGCAACTATGGTCAAGTGTCTCCCGGCCTGGACGTAGATGGGCTACTCACCTGCGGCACGGCGCTCTTGCTGGACGGTCCTTACCAGTCGCGCGGCGCAGTCGGCAACGAGCGGGGCTAAGCAGGGCATTGATGACTAGCTCGTTCAATGGCGCTTCGGTCTAGAGCTTGCGCCAGCACTCGCCAGTCGATCATCATGCTTTTTTGCTTCGGACCGCCTCCAGATTTATTCTGGCAGTTCCCGCTCATACGCACCATCCTGCCCGCACTGCCACTGCGATCTCATCTTCACTGGGGTCTTTTGGACCCCAGTGTTTCGAGGAGATGTACAAGGAGCGCTATGGAAGCGGCCGCAACCGCAGACCTTTCAAGGGGTGAACGGCACAGTCACGACCTGAAACGGCAGCTTCGGCGGTCCGTTATTGGCGGCATCGAATAAGTGAGACAGCTGTCCTTCAGTCACCCAGATTTTGTCGCCTGACAACGCGACGCCGGTAGGCCCCGCCAAACCAGTTCTTAGGTCCTTGATCTCTGCCGTATCGTTGACGATCGTCACCAGACCGATCGCCCCGCCGCCTTCCGCCATGAGAAACCTTGCGCCCTCGAGTGAGCGGAGACCATCCGGAAACACGAGTGGACGCGAAGTCTTCAATTTGGTCACCGAACCGGACTTGCCATCCTTCTGAGAAATTTGGAACAGTTCACCCTTATGGAAGGTATTAACGTAGAGATTGCCGTCGCCGCCGATAGCGATGCCATCCAGCCCTGCTCCCTGGGCGGGAGGGGCGAATTGAGCGTCCTCCGCCCAGACTTCAAACTCTTTGGCTCCGGGAGCGAGGCGAAGGATATGCGTCGCAAGAGAATTTGTGACGAACACGCTGCCATCTGAAGCAACAGCTATGTCGTTGCAGAGCGCGGGGGCTCGGGGGAGGGGAACGCTTACCTTGCCTTCGCCCGAAGCAAGGTCAAAGCCCTTCAGGTGACTGCCCTTGGCTGAGCCTGGTCCGGCAATTCCCATGAACGATACGTCGTTCGAGCAGACCCAGAGAAGCTTGGCCTTCTCGTCAACGAGCACGCCGAAGGTTGAGCGGCTGTCGAAGCTGCCGGGCTCGATCCATTGTTCGGCTTTCGCGCCGCCGGCCTTGATGCGCCAGACGCCGCCGGAGGCGAGGCTGCTGCCGTAGAGATTGCCTGCCGCGTCAGCGGCGATGTTCTCCGGGAACACTGCTGCTCCCGGAAGTTCAACCCTGGAGGCATCCTGAGCGCACAGATTCGGCGCAAACGCAGCCAAGCCAATCAAGGCGACAGCCATCGTGAGTGCAAGTTTTCTCATGGTCTCTCTCTTACAGTTTCTGGCAAGATGTTTTGAGCTAGGCCGCAAGGATGGCGCTCGCCAATCCGTCCGGGTTCTCAACCGCAGAGAAATGGCCTGTGTTGCTGAGTGTGACCAAATGCGAGCCCGGCAGAAGCGACTGTGTGCGGCTGCGCTCGGCCGGTCGCGACCAATCGCTTGCTCCGTAGACGAGCGTGACCGGAGCGGAGACACGACTGTAATGCTCTCTGGCTTTGCTCCAGCTCCGCCAGCCAGCCAGCACCTTGCGCGCTCCCCTCTTGTATCCCGGACGCTTGGCGACCTGATCGAATTCCGTGAGAAGATCGTCTGGGAGCTTTCGCGGATCGTAATATCCGCCGGCCATGATCTTGCGGAGTACGATCTTGTTTTCCATGGACGCGTTGAACGCACCAAGCACGGGGATCTGCAAGCTTCCGATAATGAAATTGGCGAACCAATTGCCGCGCCGGATGCCGTCGCCGTACCTGGTCTCATAGTCATAAGCGTTGACCGCAACGACGCGCTTGATCTTTCCCGGGATCGCAGCAGCCACGGTGAGCGCCAGCACCCCACCGATCGACTCTCCGACGAGCGTCACGTCGTTGAGCTGCAGCTTTTCGATGAAGGCGATGACGCTCTGCCTGAAATACGGCTCGTCCAGGGGCGCATCGCGTCCGACCGGTGAGTGCCCGTGTCCGGGCAAGTCGAAGGCGTAAACAGTGTAGGACTTGGCGAGCAGAGGCGTCAGGGCGCGGAAATATTCGATTTGCGTCCTGATGGTATGAATCAGAACCAGAGGAGGGCCTTCGCCTGTCTTGACATAACGAAGCTGCAGCTTGTCTGAAATATGAAGCAGGTCGAACACTGTCCGAAGCATTGTTATCTACCCGATGTGCATATGGTGGTTTGAGGCAACGTTGGCCGCATCTATTGCTGCGTCTTCGATCGTTCTGTTTGCCCGCCTGCGGGCCGTATCGAGAATGTCGTTGTGAATCGCCTCGTCCTGCACGGCACGCGCCATCGAAACAGCGCCCACCAGTGCGGACAACAAATCGATCGCTCGCTCACGCCGTAGAGCAGGCGGGCCCGAAAACCCGAGCATGACGAGATCGAGCGTGCGGCTGATGCCGTCGGTAAACACGCTTCTGACCGGTCCTTCAACGCGGCTCACGTCTGGACCGAACGAGGATAAAGGGCAGCCGAGTTCCGGGTTCTCGATATGAGCGGTAGACAGGTAGTCGGTGACATACGCCCTGAGAGCAGATTCAACGCCATCCGCCTCGATGCGGGCTTCAAAGCGTTGGTTGATCTCGTCGAAAATGCGTGCCGTGGCTTCCGCCACAAGCACGTCCTTTGAGTCGAAATGTTTATAGAAGCCGCCATGCGTTAGGCCGGCAGCAGACATGAGATCGGCAAGGTTCGTTCCCAGGATGCCGCGACGGCGCAGCATTTTCGAAGTCTGCGAGAGGATCTGGTCGTGGCGCTTAGCCATGACGTCTCGTGAAACGCGCATTGTCAGGCCTCTTCGGGGGCGACATATACTTTTAGATGTCAGTTATAATTTGATGTCAAATGAAATCTAACGGCCGATGGCGCCTTGAAAGGAGCAGGAACCGACTGCTGCCGGTTCCCATTTTTTCTTGCGTCGAGTCGCAGACAGAGCGATGCGCCCAGAATGCGCTCAGAATGCGCTCAGCGCCTACTGGCGATGGCGGCCGGTCGGAACTCCTTTACCGTCGACCCAAACGCCATTGGTAGGACCGGTCGGGTGAACATATCCACCGGCGCCGATAGCGCGATCGGTGTCACCCTGGGCCTGGGCGCCGACGGCGCTGAGCGAAAGAATTGCCGCGATAGCGGAGGTGGCGATAAGCGTCTTCATGGTCTTCTCCATTGGTAAAAATCAGAATGTCGTGTGACTGCGTGTTGGTGATCGATGATGTTTGAGGAGATCGATGTTGGCTCAGACCTTGCGCTGCGCGGCCTCAAAGCCCATCAAGCGTGAGCCCTGAGGGGTGGTGGTCCAGAAGCCCTTGGCAGGTCCGTTCGGGTGTAGATAAGAGCCCGCGCCAATGGCGCGATCGGTTTCGTTCTGGGCCTGGGCGCCAACGGCGCTCAGCGAAAACACGGCGACAATAGCGGCAGTTGCGAAGAGAGATTTCATGGTCTTCTCCATAGCGATGACGTTGTTAAGACATCCCGGGGTGGCGGAGATGGTTAGCTGTTGCTCACCATCTATAATCATAGATTGCGTGCGACATCTAAAGAGTCAAGGGGCTTTTCGGGCTGGGAAGAATATTTGTCCGGCCCCGGTGGGGCACCGGGCTGGCTGCGGGCTCGCCCTCTCAGAGGGCCGCGATCCGGTCATTATTGTTTTGGGGGAGGCGCCGGTGCGTTTGCCGGCTGTCGTTTGACATGCCAATGCTTGAAACGACGTGCGGAAGACAAGCCCGTAGGCGGGTTGCTAGTTTTCCGTAATCAGAGAATGATAATATTTCTTACGGAAAATCGAGACACTCACCGGTCAAGTCATCGCCACTAAGGCTGCTTCGTCCCAGAAGCGGTCATGGGGCGCGGGTGCTCGGCGGGCTGAACTAGAATCCCATCCGAGTCTGCTTGTTGACGCACAGCGGTCCAAGTCGCCGAGCGGCTACCCGTGCTTGTGACCCCGCAGCAGATTTTAGCGGTCGGATCACGACTGGACATTGGCCGCCTCTGCCGTCGACGCCGCCCACCACACACCGCATGACCACTATCCTGCGCGCGCCAGCAATGTGGCGATTGCGAGATTCAGCGGGTAAGGCTGGCGCTGATAGCCAAGCCCACGCTAATGGCCGCCAACGATAGAGCGGAGGCCATTGGGTCGAGTCCGAATGCTGCGGCGAGCGTCACCGCCGCTGCACCAAGATTCAATAATCGTTCGAGCTGCATCTTCATTTATTTAGGTCCTGAGGTTGGACCCGGCCGGGTTCGTTGTGGTTTCCTGTGCACATCCACAATCTGCTAGTTTCCGGCCCGCAGGGCGTTCCCGAATCGTTGCGGAAAGTTATTGAAAGTTACGGAAATGGATCCCTTCGGCGTGCTGTTCGGAAGACTCGTCCGCGAAAAGCGCGGCGTTGAAGGACTTTCGCAGGATGGTCTTTCCGATAAGACCGGGCTCACCAAGGCGCGCATCTCGGACGTCGAAACCGGCAAAGTCGCAAATCCGCAGGCAAGGACCGTCGATGCGCTATGCGTCGCGCTCAATATCACGCGTGAGGAGCGCGCTGCGTGCCACGCCTCATCGGCGTCAGGTCTTCCCGCGCGCCTCTTGGAGAAACTCGCACACCATTTCGGATCCGATATGCCCGAAGCCACCGAGGAGGAACTCGAATCCTTCCTGATGGCGAAAGCCGAGGAATTCCGAGGGATGCGGGAGCGACTGGAGAAGTTGGCCCAAACAGAAGGTCTGATTTCGCAGCTGGTGACAGCCGCCAATACTGCACTGGGCGAAGGCGATTTTGAAACAGCGGATGGCCTACTGGAGGAGGCCGAGGAGGTTCAGTTCCAGTCGAGCACCATCGTGGCATTGAAAAAACAGGCGGAACTGCGGATCGAAAGAGGCAACGCCGCCCTCGTGAATGGCGAAATCGCCACGGCGGCGGGACATTTCGAGAGATCGTCGAGATACTTCTCCGGTCTTGATGCTGAGCTGGAGGCGGACAACCGGCACTCGTGTGCCACTCTGCTGCGCTACTACGGATACCGATACAAGAGTGCCGAGGCTCTTCACGAGGCAAGAATCTCATTGCAGCAGAACCTCGGAATCTGGATGCAAGACGCACACGCGGAGAAGTGGTGCCAGACGAAGATCGCGCTCGGTGGCGCGAACTGGCGGCTCTCCCAGTTCGACGTCCCGGAGAAGGCTATGCCGCACTTGGCCGACGCGAAGGCTCACTATGAGGAAGTACGTGCCAGCTGTTCGGAACAGTTCCTACCGAAGATGTTGGCGAGCGCCGAACTCAACCTGGCGAATGTGTACTCCAGCCGTAAATTTTCCACGTCGGACGCAGACTACGAGGGCAATCTGCAATTAGCCTTGGAGTTGAAGCTGTCAGCGTTGCGCTTCCTTTCAAAGACCGATGATCCGGAGGCGTGGGGAATCGCCCAGCACAATCTTGGCTGCTCCTATATCGCCCTGTCGAATATCCGGTCCGGTGAAGCCAAATCCGCGGAAGACATCGAAAATGCGATACATCACCTTGAACAGTCATTTGAGGTCAGGAATTGCGACGACAGTCTTCAATACTGGGTGGCTTCCTGTCGGTCGCTAGGAGAAGCTCTGCTGAATATGTCGACGTATTCGATCCCGAACCATCCCGCCGAATACATTCGGCGCGCCAAGGAAATCTTGCAAGGCGCCGCAGCGAGGATCTCCCCGAACGAACACCCCCATCAATGGGCGGAAATTCAAAGGCAGCTCGAGCGGTGCCGCTCAGCGAGTCCGCAGTAGACGGGTAGCGCCTGCAAACCGCTTAGGACGACAGGGCAGTCGTAAGACCAAACACAGGGATAAGTCTGTTGTTCCCCTAGCGTTCTTCACCAGGGCTCATATCCTCAAGGGTCAATTATAAACTCTTTGAGGAGATCGGCCCCGTGTGGTCCGACAACGAAACCAACCGCGATTTCGTCAACTTCCGCGCTGTCGCCGATACAGCAGCGGAGATGATCGTGCAGGCACGAGGACGTCCGCTTTCTATGGGTGTCTCGGGAAGCTGGGGTGTCGGCAAGTCGTCGCTCATCCGACTTATCAAGGCGTCTCTTGAGGAGCGCACCAACGAGAAGTTCGTGTTCGTCGAGTTCAATGCATGGCTCTATCAGGGCTACGACGACGCCCGCGCGGCACTGCTCGACGTCATTGCACGTACCCTGCTTGAGCATGCAAAAGGCGATGAGACGCTGACCGAAAAGGCGAAGGGCCTGCTGGAACGCGTGAACTGGGCGCGCGCGGCAGGATTGGCTGGCATGGCTGGCGCATCCATCGCACTAGGTTTCCCGCTTCCGGGATTGTTCAGCGGAGCTTGGAATGCCTTCAAGGGTATGACCGATGGCGAGATCACGCCACAGGATGTTGAGCACGCCAAACAGGCCAGCAAGGACGCTTCCGACGAAACCAAGAAGCTTTGGAAAGACAAGCCCGCCTCGTCGCCCCCGCAGCAGATCCAGGAACTTCGGGACCATTTCGAGCGAACCCTGCAGGACATGAAGGTCACGCTTGTCGTCCTGATCGATGATCTTGACCGATGCCTGCCTGCGACCGCCATTGCGACTCTAGAGGCTATTCGCCACTTCCTATTCCTGAACCACACAGCCTTCGTCATCGCTGCGGACGACAAGATGATCCGTCAGGCCGTGAAGGTTCATTTCAAGGATGTCCAGCTCGATGACGATCTGGTTACCAATTACTTCGACAAGCTGATCCAGGTTCCCATCCGTGTCCCGCCGCTCGGCACGCAGGACGTCCGCGCCTATCTCCTCCTGCTCTTCATAGAGAACAGCGGCCTCGCGGAAGATGTCCGCGACACCATCAGGGCCGCTGTATGCAGGCAGTTGAGCGAAAGCTGGCAGGGCAAGCGGGTCGATAGCGACTTTGTGAAAGGCATGATCGACAAATGCCCGGCGGAACTCGCCGCACAGCTTGCGTTGGCTGACCGCCTCGCGCCGTTGATGACGACATCCGACAAAATCGCCGGCAATCCCCGTCTCATCAAGCGGTTCCTCAACACGCTCTACATCCGTCTGGCTACTGCCAAGGCTCAGAAGGTTGTGACCGACGAGGCGACCCTAGCCAAGCTTCTCCTTTTCGAGCGCTGCGGCAAGGAGGAGGCCTATCGCCAGCTCGTTCGCGAAATCAACGACAGCGAGGATGGCAAGCCCAGGTTTCTAGATCAGTGGGAGAAGGCCGCGCTCAACGGACTTGAATTCAAGTCCGAGGGCCCGTGGAACGATCCGTTTGCGCGGGCATGGCTCGCTCTCGAGCCCGCCTTTGCAGACACGGACTTGAGGGCAGCCATCTACGTGAGCCGCGATCATCTGCCGATTGTGACGGCTCTCGATCAGCTCAGCAAGGAAGCCGCCAGCGTTCTCGAGGCCGTGCTCAAGGTGGCGACGCAGGTCAGTGTACCCATCGCCGAGAAGCTAAAGGCGCTGTCCGCGCGCGAACAGGTCATGATTTCAGACCGCGTGCTTCAGCGTGCGACGCAGGCACAGGACTGGGGGACGCCGCCCATCCTGTTTGCTTGCCTCACGCTTGCAAGTGCCAGTCCGGACTTGGCCTCTCGCTTCGCGCAATTCCTGCTTTCCGTACCCGTAGCCCGTATCACGCCGGCCCTGATCCCCGTTCTTTCTGACAAGCCCTGGGCGAAGGACCTCCTGGTCTATTGGGCTAACCATGAGGAAACACCGGCCCCGGTGAAGAAGACGATTAAGCCCGAACCGAAGGGGAAAAAGTAATGGGGACCTCTTCGTCCAGCAAAGGGCCCGGGCCCAACGTTCCTTTCGTGCCACCATGGGTGCCACCGCTTCCGCCGCCTATGCCTCCTCCACCTGAACAGGGTGCCCCGCCTCCTTCACAGCCACCACCTCCGCCGTCGGCGCCTCCGCCATTGGCACCGCCGGGCCGGTTTCGTGCAGCACGCACGAGTCTCGGCCACTTTGCGCGGAACGGCAGCCGCGACGATCTGCAAAGAGCGCTTGGCCACTACACGTCCTCGGGTCTCGGCAGTTCCGCGCAGGCCACGAGGCGGATGGCCGGTACCGCTGTCACCGCTGGCCGACTGTATGGAACCCTTAGCGCGCTCAGCGCCGGTACCGCTCTTCCGCCCAATGTCACGATAGATACAGCCGCTCTTGCCGGCCGCCCGGCGAGGGAGATCGCTGACGAGATCGCGCGAGCACTTCAACCGCCGGACGGCACGCAGGATGCGGAAGCCAGTCGCGACGCTATCGCGCGGTCACTCTCCGAGCTGATTGCCGCCAACCCCGATGTCGACATGCTCGCATTGACACCCGAGCAGATTGATCTCGTGACGCAGACCTATGTTGGCGAGGACATCTGTCACCGCATCGATCTCGACATCGGCAAGACCGTCCTCGACAAGGCTCCGACGATGGCCGAAGGCCAGAAGCGTCTCGAAGATATGAAGGCCTACATCCGGCAGGAAGTGGCTCTTGTTTTTCGAACCCGCGGCGACCGCGGGCAACGCATGACTCGACAGAACGCGGCCTCCCTCGCTGCGGGCGTGATCCAATCAACGTTCGACATCTTCGAGGAGTATCTGCGATGAAGATCGCCTGTGCTCCCAAGTCCGTCACAGTCCCCACCGGGCAGGACATAAGATACCAGCTGTTCAACGAGCGCGAACTCCCGTCGCAGGGCGAGGTTGCAGGCTCGATGCTCAAGGTCATCTCCCGTCTCGGTCTTGCTCCAAATCAGCGCGCGTGGGATTTCCTCTCTATCGCGCTTGCGGTCATAGCTGCGGACGAAACATGCCCGCGCGGAGCGTCGGCAGACGGCTGGACCCGCAATATCGAACTCACAGTCGCTGTTTCAAACCCGAAACAGTGGTTGAAACACATGCCGCTCCTTGAGCATGCTCTCGCCTTCCTCTCGACTGACCGGTGGACGATCAAGCTGATCGATGGCGGAATCTATCCGAAGCCAATAAATCCGATCGAACTGCCGGAAGACTGCGTCTGCCTGCTTTCGGGCGGTCTCGACAGTTTGATTGGCGCCCTCGACCTTAAGGCGGCTGAACGGTCGCCGTTGCTAGTCAGCCAGATCGCCAAAGGCGACAAGGCAAAGCAAAGAGAGCTCGCACAGCTGCTCGGCGGCAATCATTTCCATCTCCAGCTGAATCACAATGTGAACCCGCCGAAGGGGTACTCCGAGCGTTCCCAACGAGCGCGGTCCCTGATCTTCATCGCATACGGCGTATTGGCGGCGACGAGCCTGGACAAATACAAGAAGGGCGAGGTCGTCGAACTCTATATCCCCGAAAACGGCTTCATTAGCCTGAACATACCGCTGACGCCGTTCCGCTTGGCCAGCCACAGCACGCGGACCACCCACCCCTATTATCTGTTGGCCTTGCAGGATCTGTTCGACGCAACAGGCATCAACGTGCGTCTCGTGAATCCCTACCTGTTCAAGACAAAGGGCGAGATGCTGCGGGAATGCAAAAGTCAGAAGCAGCTGAAAACTGTGGCCGGCAAGACGACCAGTTGCGGAAGGTTCGCCCGAAATGCTTTTAAGCATTGTGGAAGATGTGTCCCCTGTCTCATAAGACGGGCCGCGTTCCAATCCTGGGGTGGCGATCCGACAGCCCAATACAAGTACGAAAAGCTGGGCGCGAACGATCATGCCCACAGCGCGTTTGACGATGTACGCTCGATGGCGATGGCGGTCCAACTGGTCAAGCGTCGCGGGCTGGATGAGTGGATTGGATCCGGTCTCGGGATGCTGCCACACCAAGATCGCGCACAGTATGCCGACGTCCTGTCACGCGGACTCAAGGAGATCTCGAAACTCTTGCGCAAAGAACAAGTGCGGTGATCGATCTGCACTGCCATATCGACTTGTATCCCGACCCTGGGCGGATCATTGCCGAGTGCGTACGGCAAGGGGTTTATGTCCTTGCAGTCACCACAACGCCGCTCGCCTGGGAAGGGAATCTGAAGCTCACCCGTGGAAAGCCGCGGATACAGGTCGCTCCAGGGCTGCACCCGGAGCTCGTACCGGAGCGTCATGCAGAACTTCCGCTGCTTCTCAGTCTGATTCCCCGTTCTCGCTATGTCGGCGAAGTCGGGATCGACGGAAGTCCTCACATGAAGAAGCACGTCCCACTTCAGACCGACATCTTCCATCAGGTCGTTGCCAAGTGCGCCGACCTTTCCGGGCGAGTCATCAGCATTCATTCCCGGGCAGCTGCGACCAACGTGCTGGACATCCTCGAACGGCATCCTTCAGCCGGGGTACCCATACTTCACTGGTTCTCGGGAACGCTGGCGGAGCTGGATCGCGCGATTGCCCTTGGGTGCTGGTTCAGCGTAGGTCCGGGAATGCTCCGATCGAAAAAGGGCCGACTGCTGGCCGCGCGCATGCCCCGCGACCGCGTCCTGACGGAGACCGATGCTCCCTTTGTGCAGGATCGCGGCAGGCCGCTCATGCCTTGGGATGTGGAGACTGCCGAACTGGCCCTGGCCGAATGTTGGGATCGGTCTGCGCCAGACATTTCAGCACATCTTCTGAATAATTTCCGCGCGCTCTCGGCCGCCGCACAAAAATTTCGGGAATTAGAATGAATTAGATTGCGTGACGACATTTGCACTGGATGGAGCTTGTCGGATTTGAGGCAGATGCGGTGTCCCGAGGACCACTCGCAGCATTGCGTCCGTCCAATATCTGCGGTCACGGCGTGGTAAAAAACGTTACCGCCTAGAAATCACAAGCGCATTTGTGCGATGGACACCCGCTGCAAACGTCAGCTAACGGCGGTACTTCTGACATTACCGTGATCATCGTCCCAGCTCTCATCGATACCGGCCGATGTAGGCTAACTCGGCATCGCAAAACTCGATACGGCTGTTTCGTCCCATTAGGAGACGTCGGCATCACCGCCATCTGCGAACCGAAAAGTGGGCCAACGTTGTCCGGTTTTTGAACTATCGCGTCGAGCTGGGATATTGCCAGGAGTTCAATGACTGAAGCTCTTGACATCGCGCGGACGCCGATTTGCTCGGCTGTGCGAATCATATAGCAATTGGCAGTCGCTAGTTGCGAGTGCTTGCATCGTGGAGGCGGAAATGAGCAAAGACCGCGATCGATCAGTCTATCAACGCGATGATGGACGCTGGGCCAATGAGCGCAATGACGCATCACGACCGTCAACCGTACACGACACACAAGCACAGGCGCAGCGCCGTGCCCGCGAAATGGTCGCCAACCAAGGAGGCGGCGAACTCACCACAATGGGCGAAAATGGCAGGATAAGATCCAAAGATACGGTCGCGCCAGGCAATGACCCGAGGAAGACCAAGGGATAGGAACCACTTGCATACTCCAAGTGGCGCGTCGCCAGTCGCGGCCAGCTAATAGCAAGCTCGACAAAGAGAGCCAAGCAATGTCCCAGGACAAGAATCCGCCACCAAAGCGACCGCCGCCGCCGCCCAATACGGCGTCTACAAAAGGCGACACAGGGGACCGGCCCAAGCCCCAGGCTCGCCCACCCGGCAAAGGCTCGAAGTGATAGCCAGTCCGGCAACGCCAGCGACTGCGATACCTGTCGCCACGATTCCTGAAATGTATGCGCGCTTCAAATGACGCGAGGCGCGGTCGTTGATGTCCTCATTGGCGTCCAGGCTCGCTGCCGATCTCTGGAGATATTCGTCGAGCATGTAGGAGGTCGGCACGGAGTATTCTCGTGCCCACATCCAGAAATCCGGTTTCATTCCTGTCAAGTATATTGGCACGGTCCAATGTGCCCGGAAGGCGCTTATGATGCCTGCAAACAGGCATAAAACAACGACGACCGCCATAAGTGCCACAAGTGCCTGGAGTGACCGCAGGTTTGCCACAAGCCCCGTGGAGACGACACCGATTATCGCGAAATAGATTCCGATGAGCTGCACCGCTTTGCGGTCGTTGTGATAGATGAGCTGCACAAGTCCTTCATGACGTCGAACGGTGTCCTGGATGATTACCTCATCCAGTTTCGTCGGTTGGGGAGCGTCGGTTTTTTCAGTCCCGGTATTGTCCAACCGTGCTGGCTGAGGGACCTCGGTAACCAAGCGGGCTTGAAGCTCTTTGATTGTAGGGACAGGTTCGGCGTTCATTGCATCAACCCGCTCAGTAGGATCTAGTTTATGACCTAGCTGATTCGGGCTCGGTTCAATCAGTCGCCCCGGATTCATTTCTTCAGTGGAAGCACGTCGGAACGAGGCGACGGCGATGGCAGACGGTTACCATTTTGAGCGCCTAAGGAATGCAATCTTTGAGCGCAGCGTCGCAAAGCAATGGCAGGCGGCGAAAAAAGAATGGAATCTCATTGCAGTTGTGCAGGCGGAACCGGACGAGCCTGAAACATGCCTTTGCGGCCACCATCCCATCATTGAGCTCTGCGAGATCAAGAACCAGTTGACCGGTCACACCGCGACCGTGGGCAATCAGTGCGTCAAGCGCTTCCTGGGCATAGAGTCCGAGGCGCTATTTCGAGGAATACGGCGCATCCGCAAGGATGAGAGGAAGAGCATGGGAACTGATCTCGCCGTTTGGCTCTTCGAGCATAACAATCTCACGCAGTGGGAATACGCTTTTCAGGGCAGTACCGGTCGCAAACGCTCCCTTACCGAGAAGCAACTTGCGCAACGCCAGCGCATCAATCGCAAGGCACTTGCCGCTGTGCGCAGACGAGGATTGGCGGCAGTCGATATATAGGGGATGCGCTTCCCGATGGCTTTGACCGGTCTTCTGTGTCCATCAACTTATTAGACTTTGCCGCCGCTAAGGTGAGATTTGAGTCTTCGCTCGATGCCGTGATCGTATGAGATCGCCCGCCAGCATGAGGATAATTGAAGAAACCAATTTATGCAGATACGCCATCTTAAGATCACAAATTTCAGGGGCATCGCGTCGCTCGACTGGAAGCCCGCTCATTCTTTTTGCTGCCTTATAGGCGCAGGCGACACGGGCAAATCGACGATACTCGATGGCGTTGAAGCGGCGCTGTCATCGCGCTGGTACTCATTCACTGAACCAGACTTCTTTAATTGCGATACCACGAAGGCCATCGCGATAGAGATCACGATTGGCGAATTATCCAAGTCTCTGAAATCCGACGAGCGGTTCGGCCTCTACATTCGAGGATGGAGTGAAGCTAATGAGCTTCACGACGAACCCGAGGACGGCGATGAAGCTGTTTTGACCGTACGACTGACGGTCGACGCTTCCATGGAACCCGTTTGGGAGCTTGTCTGCGACCGTATGGATGATCCGCGCACGCTGTCGAACCGGGACAGGGCGCTGTTTGGTCTGCTCAGGCTTGCGGGCGAGGATGCGCGTCACCTGACGTGGGGGCAAGGATCGGTTCTATCCCGCCTAACCGGAGACTCCGAAGAAGCGGCACGGCGGCTTGCCGAGGCGTATGGCGCCGCGCGCGAGAGTGCTCAGCTCGATAAAATAGAAGCGCTAGCAAACGCTGCAAAAAAGGCCGAGGGCTTTGCCAAAGGCTTGGGCGCTTACGTTCAGGGCAACTACAAGCCAGGGCTGGAACTCGGACGAGCCGGTCTTTCTACGGGTTCGATCGCGCTTCACGACAATAATGTTCCGTTGCGACTTACGGGCCTCGGCTCTCGTCGTCTCGCTACACTGGCCATTCAGAGATCCGCGATTGCTGAGGGAGCAATTGTGCTCGTTGATGAGATCGAGCACGGTTTGGAGCCACATCGCATAATGGGAGCCATCTCCCAGATGAAAGGAGATCAATCCAAAGCGAGTGACGATGGCCGCCCCGTCGGCCAAGTGCTGATGACAACTCATTCCGATGTGGCTCTTGCCGAAGCGGGCGCCTTATCTCTCAGGGTCGTTCAGTCTTCATCTGACGGCCGTGCGATGTCGGTTTCCCATCCCAGTAATCCAGCAGACCTACACCCACTGTTGCGTTTCTCGCCGCGCGCCTTCTTTGCACGACGTGTGCTCGTCGTGGAAGGACAGACCGAGGTTGGTATGCTTGCGGGCATCCGGCAGCACTGGCCGCTTCGCCATGAAGGGGTGCCAATAGAACATTTGGGAGCTGCGATTTCGGATGGCAACGGCTCACAGGTGCCGTCGATTGCCCTCAGTCTACGATCTCTTGGCTATAGAGTCGCGATATTCCGCGACTCCGACGAGCCTCTTCAGGCCGACGATGCCGCTGCGCTCGCGGCGGCGGCGATTCCTATATTCGAGTATGGAGCGAACCTGAACACGGAGCAGGCGATTTTTTCCGCCGCCGCTGCCGACGTTGTTCAAGAGCTTCTGGTCTATGCCCGCTCGGAGCGCGGCGACGATGCCATCGACAACAATATCGAGATTGCGATTGGTGATCTCGACCTTGCGACGATAAGAGGCGACTTTAGTCTCTGGGAACTCGTTAGTGCGTTAGATGGGCCTCAGCTGCGCTTGGAGATTGCAGATGTGGCCGCTCGAAAAAAATGGTTCAAGGACCAGCGCATTGCTCGCGGATTGGCGCCGCTGGCTTGGCGCATCGTGACGGCAGCCCCGGCCTCTCCCCTCGCCCAGACGTTGTCGCAAACCGAGGCCTGGATGTATGGCTGAGGTTGAGGACTTAGTTCGGGTTGGTAATGCGTCGGTAGTTGCACCGGCCGGTCATGGCAAAACCGAGGTCATCGCCAAGATCGCCGCGAGAGGCAACCGGACGCTGATACTGACGCATACTCACGCGGGTGTGCACGCCATCCGGTCCAGATTGAAGCGTCTCAATGTGCCTTATACAAAGGCCGCCGTTGACACGATCGCGGGCTGGTCGATGCGCTACGGACATGCGTTTCCTGGCGTAGCGAGGCCACCCGCAGGTATTCCTCAGGGAGCCGAATGGGATCAGCTCTATGCCGGGGCGAGAGAGGCGCTGCGCATAAGCGCCGTAAGGGAAGTAGTTGCTGCCTCCTATGATCGTGTTCTGATCGATGAGTATCAGGACTGTGGCAGTCTACAGCATGATCTTGCGATCGAACTATCATCCATCGTGCCAACCATAGTGTTTGGCGATCCCATGCAAGGCATCTTCGAATTCGCCGGGGCGACGTTGAGTTGGGAAGAAGAGATTTACCCGACGTTTCCGCTTGCCGGTACGCTTGACCATCCGCACCGTTGGGACGGTAAGAACGTCGATCTTGGCCATTGGATTGCCGAGACGCGCGAGAATTTGCGCCTGGGACAGGCGATCGACTTGTCGGACGCAAGAATTAGTCACCGCGTCTCCAACGACGCTTTCGACATGGCCACGCTGTTTGAAGGGATCGACGACAAGCGAGGCACCATCGCCGCCATCCACTGCAACAAAGGCATCTGCTATAGATTGGCGCAAGGCTCCAATGGTGGCTATCAAGCCATAGAAGAGATTGCTGCGAATCGTCTGAATGAGTTCGCCCGCGCCTGGGATCGAGCTAGAACAGCAGCCGACCGGCTTCGTGCGCTCGCATCGCTCATCAGTGATTGTTCGAGGACCGTAGGAGGAGAGGTCGCAGAAGAGGAGGCAGAGGTAGAAGAAGCCCTGCAAGCGTTGGTCCCGGCCTTAGGTGACGGCAATGGTGCGGAAGCGGCAGCTAAGTATCTGTCGCTCTCAAGGACGCATCCGCGCCGACGAGTTCATCGAGGTGAGCTGTGGCGGGAGTGCCGCCGAGCGTTAGAGGCTGTAGCTGCGGGCCGCTGCGAGACGATGTTTTCTGCTTCGGCGCATGTTCGCCAGCGCGCAAGCACTATGGGACGCAATCTTCCCCAGAGAACCTTATCTACGCCTCTGCTTCTCAAGGGCCTTGAGTTCGATCACGTCGTTGTTCCTCTCGCTACTCACTTTCTCAGGGAAGACCGCGCACAGGCCAAATTGTTCTATGTCGCGATATCCAGAGCCACACGCTCGCTCCTGATCTCTTCTCCCGAGACGGCAGTCACATTCCCACGGCCATAGCGAGCTACTCGCATGCCTGCAATCGGACCCAACGCTGACTAGGATCTCATGTCGGCTTCTAAAGGAAAACCGGACTCGAGAGCGGGCGCTCTACGATCCGCCCACAGTCCGATTTCCAAAGTCCGCAAACTCGGCAAAGCAGTCGGACTAACGCTAAATCAAGGCGGCATCGTCTCCGACGCCGCCTTGATCAAGTTGCGACGGACCTTGTCGATTCAGCCCACTTTTGGTTTCGGCGCACTTTTTGCCGTCTGATCTATTTCAAGCGACTTTGCCCTGCGATCCATGACCTGCGCCGGCGTCGCCGACGACAATACGGTCCCTGCCCGCGTTTCGACCTTCGCCCTGAAAGTCTGGCCAAGCGTGTAGTCCTCGCCTTTGAGACGCTCAGCGTCATCCTTGGTGAAAGCTTCGGCCGCCGTGATATTGATCGCAGGCGTGTAGCGGTCGTTGCCGAGGTTCACGAGACCGACGCCCTGCTCGCGAAAGGCGTCCATGCTCTCGCGGGCGAGCTTCGAAGACTTATCGGAGAACTCGATGCGGATATTGATGCGCGCCGGGTCGATGTCGATCCCGCGGTTTTCCCTGAGGCTGTCTTTCGCCTTCGCCTTGTCCTCGTCGCTCAAAGGACGGATGAGGCGAACGGTGTCGACCGGAACCGTGCGCTCCGTGCCTTCGTGTGTTGTGTACTTGAGTGAGTTGGAAGCCATGATCATTACCCTTTTCTTGTTGTTGGTGCGGCAATGATCGACGGTCAGCGGAAGAAGTCACGCTGCTTCGCAGCAAGAGTTATGTCATCTAGTAAAAGCGGATTGGGGTGAGGCGACCACCACTCAACGGTCGGTTTGGATGACGATCATGCGAGCTTACTCCTTAGATACGAACTGCTTCATTGATACGTTCAGCCCGGCAAGCGCGACGCAACGAGCCATGCAGGCAATTCTGGAAGCGGCGGCAAAAGCCCACCGGATTGCACTGTGGGTGAGTAGGCACACGCTTAGCGAACTCACGAGGGACGATGAGGCAACCGTATTGGCCAGATCACTCCCCGCGCTGCCTCACTACCCGATTGGCACCTCGGATGAGCAAGTGGGGACTTGGGATAAATTGGCTGGGACATGGGACGACGCCAAGCGCAACGAAGACCTTCAAATTCAGATCAAGGCACTAGCCCACGCAAATGTGAGTATCAGAGACCGTGGCGGACTTATCGACGCTCTGGCGAGCAAACTGGATGGATTTGTAACATCTGACAAAGGTTTGGTCGCTCCAGGTCCGGCAAGCAAAATCAATGCCGTGCTAGCGACGAAGGTCTTAACGCCGATTGAGCTTGCGGGAACGCTAGAAAGATAAATCGGCAGCTCTCGCACGCGCAGATTCTGACTCGAACGACGCGCGTCCTCCACGAGGGATCGAAGCCGGACGGCGGAAACCCGCCCTCCTCGGGGTTCCGTTCACGAGAGCCCGGTCCGCCCGCAGGCGGACGCGGCCAGATCTTCACTTGGAGAAATATGCAGGTGGAGATGTGTGCAAGATGACCAGACGATCGTATACAGCAATTCCTGATCCGGTACCGCATCCGCTTGCCGTCGTGAAGCAATACGATCCCGGTGACATGAGGATCGATGACAGAGGCCACGGTCTGCAAGTCCAGCTTCCGAACCCCTACCCCTTCCATCTCGATAATGCAGCAGCAGGCGTCATCCAGCCGATCGAAGATCCGCACCTGGTCCCACCCGTCCCACGCGTTGGTCGTGGACAGCTCCCAGAACTCGTCGTCCCGGGCCTTCCTCATTCTATCGTCCGGTCACTTCGGCCATCCTCGATCATGTCGGCATTTCGGATGTCGAAGCCGACTTCCTTGAGCGAGGTCATGATGACGTGGCGCAGGGTTGTTCCACGATGGGCCGCCCTCACCTTGAGCTCGCGCCAGACATAGTCTGGGATCTCGATATTAACGTTCCTCATCTGGCTGCGCGGGGTCGGAATGCTTTCCGGATCAACCTTGGGCTTGGTCTTCCGCACACCCGCATCAGCCCCCTGCCCTGCCTCTTCGGGCGTGACCATGGTGGCGACGCCCTTGTCCTGCGCCAGCCTTTCGAGGCGCTCATCGATATCGGCATCGACGCCGATGAATGCTTTGCGCTCGCCCATAGCTACACCGCCACCGGCAGTGAGGAATCGACCGGAGCGACAATCTCGCGGATCTCGGCGAGCAGCGCCTGCACTTCGGGCCCTGCCCCCTTGCCTGCGTCGACCTGTGTCGGCGGTTGGCCGTTAAGGAACATCTCGCGGTAAGCGGAACGCTCTACTAGCGCGGTCCGGAACAGCGGCAATCCATGGCGTTCGAGTTCCCGGTACGCGAAATCGGTGACGCGTGATTTGAGAGGAAAGACCTTTGTCAGCAGCAGCCGGTACGGGATCGCCCTGCCGGTTTCCTCGCGCACGTCGCGGATATCGCTGACCACGACAAGCGCCTCACGCAGGTCCGGCTCCGACGCCTGCGCCGGGATCACGACCAGGTCCGAGCGCGCCAGCACCTTGAACATGGTGGTCTCGCGCGTGCCCGGCAGGTCGATGCAGACATGGTCGTAGTTGCCGGCAGAAACCTGCTTGCGGAAGAACTCGCCGAACTCCTTCGCTTCGATCGGCAGCACGGTGAGGTTCTCGATCGTCGCTTTGCGAGCCCATCGTGCGAGTGTCTTGTTCTGGTCGAGGTCGATGAGCAGCACGCGGCTGCCTTGCAAGGCAAGTTCGGCTGCAATGCAGGCGCAGGTGGTGGATTTGCCGACGCCGCCTTTTGATGATGCAAAACTGATAATCATACAAAACTCCAGGTACAGGTTTGTTCAAAAACTCAGGTCTTCAATTCTTCACTTAAAGGAATCTCGTCCGGCCATGCGTAGCGCAGCGGCTCCGATGCGGCGGCGATGATGTAGCGCTCGAGCGGCAACTGCGCCCGCGCGGCGCGCTCCGCGAGCTTGCGGTACTGATGGTCTTTCAAGTTGAGGATGATCGTCTTCATGCACGTGAGCGTCGGTTGTCTCAATAAAGGCTACCGGATTCGTTCACTTGGCCAAGTGCTCAGTTGAGCAGTCCTTCGCTCCTGCACCTGCCGTGTCGCGCACATGGAGATCTGCCTTCTTAGGCAGGTGCACAGATGCCGAAGAGCATTTTTGTAGTTTTGTAGAAGTGAAGTTTTGCAGCTTTGGAGCTGCATCCCCCTATGGCCGGGATCAGGGCCATGGTTTTCGGAGCCAGCCGTCGCCGGGCCGCTTGAGACGCCCAAGGGGCCACGCCTTCAAGGCCGGCGCAAAGCGCCGCTCGTCTTAGCCTCGAAGGTGGGGGAGGGGCGGCTAGGCCCGTTGGCGACGGATGGCGCGAGAGCCTTGCGCTCAGCCATGGTTTTTGGTGAGAGCCGGAGCAGGCCTTATATAGATACGAGGTCCGGTCAGGAGTAATCGCATGTGCGGTAAGTTCACCCAAATGAGCAGCTGGCAGCAGGTTCATGCCTTCTCACAGCCGCTTGTTGTCAAACAGCCAGCCGACCAGGCCGTGGTGTCGACGCCGATGCGCTTTGCAAACATCATGCGGCTCGATGCGCACGGTGAGCGCGAGCTCGTTCCCATGCGATGGGGATTCGCCGGGAAGGGGGATCGGGCGCCGACGCGTCCCCGGCACATGCATGCCCGCTCGGAGACGATCGACACGTTACCGACGTTCAAACAGTCATTCGCGCACGGGCGCGGCATCCTGATGGTGGAGACCTTCAACGAAGGCGAGGAGTTGCCGAACGGCAAGACCAAGCAGTGGGTTATCACCCCCAAGGACGGAGAGCCGATCGCGATCGCAGTCATCTGCGAGAAGTGGATCAATGGCGACGAGACGCTCGAGACCTTCATCCAGGTGACCGTACCGGCGAACGAACTTATCTCCCGCATCACAGACCGCATGCCCGCCATTCTTCCGCGGGAAAGCTGGGCGGCATGGCTTGGCGAGACCGATGCGAGCCTCGCAGACATCAAGGCGCTGCTGAGGACGTTCGAGGAGGGCGGTTACTGGACCATGACGGAGCAGGGATCGGGGAAGCAGCCCCGGCCGCCAAGGCCACAGAAGCCAAGCGGGCAGCAGGACTTGTTTTAAGTCGAGAAATGTTCGGGCTGATTGACCGAAACTCTGGGTCCCGCAACAGCTAAGGGTGATCAGGTTCCCAAACCTAAGCGGTCAAATTCGGCGCCGACGCTCCACGTCTCAGTTTTACCCATGAGATCTTCGAGCTATCCGCTTGCCTGGCCTCTGTGGTCGTCTCCGTAATCTTGCCGGCTGGTCCCCTGGCTCCCATTGTTTTTCGTTTTACAGAGCTAGAGCAGCTTATCAATTGTGATCGGCAGCGAGCGAACGCGCTTCCCGGTCGCGTGGAAAATGGCGTTGGCGACGGCTGCTGCCGTGCCGACTATGCCGATTTCCCCGACGCCTTTCACACCCAGAGGTGTCACTTCGGGATCAGGTTCATCGACAAAAATGACTTCGATGTCCTCGATGTCGGCGTGTGATGGCACATGGTATTCGGCAAAGCTGTGGTTCATGTAGCGGCCTAGCCGGGTGTCCATGAGGCTCTCCTCATGCAGCGCCATGCCGATCCCCATCACAACGCCACCGAGGATTTGGCTGCGGGCTGTCTTCGGATTGATGATGCGCCCGGCGGCAACCGCGATGACGACGCGCGTCACTCGGACCACGCCTAGTTCTTCGTCGACCTTAACCTCGGCAAAGATGGCGGAATGTGTGTTGCGCGACTTCCGAAGCTGGCTCCACATGTCGCGCCAGCCAGGCTTTGCGGTCTCTTCTGCCTTGAGCTCGTCGAGTTCCGAGAGGGCGAGGACCTCAGCAAGGGACAATGCCGTCGCATTATCTTCCTTTACGCGCATCGCCCCGTCGATGAAGACGATATCTTCATCACTGGAGTCTTCGAGGCCGTGATCTTTGAGTTGCTTTGCCCGTTGAATGAGCTGGCTCCGGAGCGACTGCGCGGCAAGCTGGACGGCCGCGCCGGTGGAAGCGGCCGCCCAGGACCCTCCCTGCACAGGAGCCGTCGGCAACGAGCTGTCGCCGAGGCGGATATCGATGCGGTCAATCGGCACCCCGAGGGTATCCGAGGCAATCTGCGCCATAATAGTATACGTTCCCGTCCCGATGTCCGAGGTCGCCGAAGCCACTTCCAGACGACCGTCGCGCGTGAGCGTTACCGAGGCGGACGTGGGGCTGAAGAGAGCCTCCCACATGCCAGTCGCCATGCCCCAGCCAACAAGGTCTTTGCCGTCGCGCATCGAGCGGGGTTCCGCACTCCGACGGCTCCAGCCGAACCTGTCGGCGGCCGCCTGGTAGGCTTCCCGCAGGGCTTTGCTGGTGAACGGGCTGTCGTTCATCGCGTCCTTGTCCGAATAATTGACAAGGCGCAATTTCAGCGGGTCCAAGCCGCTTTCGTAAGCGAATTCGTCCATCGCCATTTCGAACAGCGTCATGCCAGTGGCGGCGCCCGGCGCACGCATGTCCGACGGCGTGTAGATGTCTAGCGGTGCCACGGCGTAGTCGGAAGTGGCGTTGGGGCACGCGTAATTCATCATGCCCCAGTTCACGACCGTTTCCATATAGTTCTCGAACCGAGACGTGGCAGTCGTCGCTGTTTGCGAGATTGCCGTAAGCTTGCCGTCCTTGTCGGCCCCCAGGGCCACGGTCTGATATGCTTCGGGACGGTGAGCGTGGCTGAACATCTGTTGACGGGTCATGACGACGCGAACCGATCGCTTGAGCATCTTTGCTGCTAGGGTCGCGAGGTAGACGTGATACTGCGGCCTGAGGCCGGACCCGAAGGCGCCGCCTACGTACGGGTTAAGAACCTGAACCTGGTCCGCCGCGAATCCAAAGGCTGACGTCAAATAGCGTTGAACGTTCTGCGGCCCCTGAGTCTTGTCGTGCACGACGATCGAGCCGTCATCTTTCCAAAAGACCGTCGCTGCATGCATCTCCATAGGGTTGTGATGGTGCGCGGGCATATGATACTCGCCCGCGACTTTAATCTCTGCATCGGCCAAGGCCTTGACGGCGTCGCCGCGGTTCTTGTGCGGCGTATAACCTGACCTCTTACGCCTTGGTACAAATCGCTCAGCCTGCGCTGCCGCAAAGTCGGTATTGAACGTCTCGACTTCATATTGGATGTCCACCAACGTGGCAGCATAGCGCGCAGCCTCGAACGTTTCTGCCACGACTAATGCGACAGGCTGCGCGCTGAACTGGATGCGGTCGTCGTAAAAGGCACGAAAAGGAGAGCCTGGAGGCGCGACGTCATCGTGAAAGCTGCGGTCAAACCAAGCAATGTGGGGGCGATTTTTGTGCGAGATCACTTTTACAACGCCTGGGACGGCTTTAGCTGCTGTAGTGTCGAGCCGCTTGATGCGTCCCTTGGCTATGGCCGAGGAGACGATAACGCCGTGCAACAAGCCAGCCTTATCGTATTCCGCGGCATAACGCGCGCTTCCTGTGACCTTTGCTCGGCCGTCTACTCGACTTGTGGGTGAACCGATTGCCACGCGCTCATTCATTCTCGGCTCACCTACGCTATGGATTTCGTGATCTGACTTTGGGGGGTGCCGGCTGCAGCCTGCCCAAGGGCGCGGACGATGGCGCGCTTGGCCAGTTCGATTTTGAAATCGTTCTGCCCTTGACCAACCGCGCCTTCTAAAACCTTCTCCGCGAAGGACTTGAAGGAGCCGCTTTCAGGCGCTTTTCCGAGTAGCTCCTTTTCGGCGTTTTCAACACGCCAAGGCTTGGGAGCGACACCGCCGAGCGCAACCCGCACGTCTGCTATTACACCGTCGACCAAATTCATGGCGACAGCCACTGACACCAGCGAAAAGGCGTAGGACAACCGATCGCGAAGTTTCAAATAGGTGTAATGGGTCCGGAACGTCTCCGGAGGAAGATCAATGGATGTTACGAGTTCGTCGGCGCGGAGTGTGGTGTCGCGGGAGGGATCGTCACCTGGTAACCGGTGGAAATCGGCAATTGGGATTGTGCGCGTGCCATTCAGACCCTGAACATTGACCATCGCGTCGAGTGCGCGCAACGCAACGCACATATCGGACGGATGCGTCGCAATGCACTCTTCGCTTGCGCCTAGGATCGCGAGGTTGCGGTTCAGGCCGCCAATGGCGCCGCATCCGCGTCCGGGTTCTCGTTTGTTGCAGGGGGCGGCGGTGTCGTAGAAATAAAGACATCGTGTCCGCTGGAGCAGATTCCCACCATTGGTCGCCGCATTGCGAAGTTGTGGGCTCGCACCAGCCAGGATCGCGCTGGCTAGGAGGGGATAGTCGGTTTCTACACTTGGATGCCATGCGGTATCGGCGTTTGTTGCGAGCGCGCCGAGACGTAACCCACCGGCCGGCAGAGCTTCGATGCCCTTGAGAGGCAGCCGCGAGATGTCGACAAGACGCTCGGGCCTCGCAACGTTCTCCTTCATAAGGTCGACGAGATTGGTGCCACCCGCGAGATAAGTGGCTCCGGGAGCTTGTAAAGCTTGATCGATCGAGCCCGCACGTTCGTAGGAAAAGGGCGTCATGAGCCGCTCTCCATAACGTCACCGATAGCGTCCGCGATGTTGGTGTAGGCGCCGCAGCGACACAGATTTCCGCTCATGAATTCGCGGATGCTCTCACGGCTGTTTACACGCCCTTCGTTCAGCAGGCCCTGCGCCGAGCAGATCTGGCCCGGCGTGCAGTAGCCGCACTGAAAGGCGTCCCGCTCAATGAACGCCGTTTGCAGCGGGTGCAGAGCATCCGATGTTGCAAACCCTTCGATGGTTTGGATTTCCGCGCCGTCCTTGCTGCAGGCAAGTGCAAGACAGCTATTGATACGTTTGCCATCCACCAGCACCGTGCAAGCGCCGCACTGGCCGTGGTCACATCCCTTTTTTGTACCTGTGAGGCCGAGCCGATCGCGAAGCAGATCGAGAAGAGTGGTCCATGGCTCGATCTTGAGGTGTCGTGGATCGCCGTTGACCACCAGAGCGATATCTATTGCACCCGAACGAGCGGGCGATGCCGGCTCCCGGTGAGCCCGTGCTTTCAACATTGCAATCTCCGAGATCTTGAGGTGCGGCAATCCGGTAACATGCCGGGAGAGCGTTGGTTCCAGATGGACGCCCCAAGCGTCCCAACCTTTTCCTTACGGCGAGCCCTAAGCGTGCTGGCGATTGAACCGCTGACGGAACCAGCGCTTTGCCGCCCGGTTGGGAGGGCGAGGCCCATCATGTCCAAGCTGGATCAACTCAAATACGGACCGCCCGGCGAAAGCGCCGCTCATATCTGCGTCGACATGCAGAGAATGTTCGCTGAAGACACCGAGTGGCGGATGCCGTGGTTCGAGCGAGTTTTGCCCTTCGTTGCGGAGATTGTGGCCGCCAGGCCTGAAAGAACGATATTCACACGCTTTATACCCGCACAACGCTCGGGCGACGGCAGCGGGATGTGGCAGCGTTACTACGAGCGCTGGCCGTCGATGACGATGGAGGCCCTAGGAGCGGGTCTGGTCGACATTGTGCCGACGCTCGCCCGTTTCACGCCGCCGGCGCGAACTTTCGACAAACATGTTTATTCCCCCTGGACTGGCACGGACCTTCATATCCAGCTGCAAAATGCAAAAATCGACACGGTCATTATCACCGGGGGTGAAACGGATGTTTGTGTGCTCAGCACAGTGCTCGGTGCGATCGACTGGGGCTTTCGAGTAATCCTGGTGACCGACGCTCTGTGCAGCTCTGCTGATGCCACTCATGATGCGATGATGGAGATCTACTGCAACCGCTTCGGGCAGCAAGTCGAGACCGTGACGACCGAATGCCTCCTAGAAAGCTGGGCCCGCTAACATGCTTAACCAACACCTCGTGCAGATCTTACTGCCAAAGTCGCGTGGTGATGGCGCTCCCGTGGCGAGGGAGTGGTTCAAAGGTTTCCTTGGAGAGCTAAGTGAGCGCTTTGGCGGCGCCACAAGTTTTCTTCGTTCGCCCGGCGACGGCCTGTGGGAGGACGGAAACACAACTGAACATGATGAGGTCGTAGTGGTCGAGGTCATGACCCAGGACTTCGAGGAAACATACTGGACTGTCCTCAAAGAGCGCCTGGAGGATGAACTTGACCAAGAGGAAATAGTCATCCGCGCGACCCATATCCGACTGCTTTAGGCGAGGGCGGTCGAAGCATGTGGCGCAGCGCGTTAAGCAGTAGCTTCGCTATGGTCAGCGACGGCGACAATACAGGAACGAAGTTCGCCAGGCTGACGTTTCGTCGATGGACGGGACCATTGTGCTCGCCGAGTTCCATCGGAGACGATAATGAAAAAAATAATGGTAGCTGCTGCGCTCCTCCTTCTCCTGGCGGCGTGCGGTGAAGAAACCGACAAGCAGGACTTCGTCACCAAAGCCTCCTTGGCGGGGGATTTCGAAATCAAATCCAGCGAGCTAGCCAAATCCAAGTCGAAAAATCCTGAAGTCCTTTCTTTTGCCGATATGATGATCGCAGACCACACCGCTGCGGCCAAGAAGCTAGAAGCTACGGCTGCAGCAGCAGGGGTTGCACCGGACAAGACGAAGACCTCGCCGTATACAGACGACATGAAAGACTTGGAAGAGACCAAGCCGGATGAATTCGATGCCGAGTACATCAAGAAGCAGACTGAGGCGCACGAGGAAGCGGTTTCCCTGTTCAAGGGGTATGCGGATAAAAGGGACGACGCGAAACTGAAGCAGTTCGCGTCCGAGACGCTCCCGACGCTCCAAGCCCACTTGGATCATGTCAAGAAACTCAAGGGGAAATGACGTGACGCTCCCGTCAACGAAAGATCGGGTCCCCGCCCACACCCCCAACGAGGTCAACGGCCGTATCCGCGCGGATATGGAACGCCGTGTCCATGCCCTGGCCGCAAACAGGTCAAGTATTGGCGCACGATTGCGCGAACTGGATGAAGAGTGGGACGTCGAGCGCGCGATTGAAGCCAACGCTTCGTCCATCGCGTTTGTCGGAGTCGCCTTGGGATATCTTGCCCACCCTTACTGGCTGGCGCTTCCAGCTTTAGTGACGGCGTTCCTTTTTCAGCACGCGATCCAGGGGTGGTGTCCTCCGATCCCTGTCCTCAGGCGCCTTGGGTTCCGTACCGCGAACGAGATCGATACGGAGCGTCAGGCTCTCAAGGCTTTGCGTGGAGATTTTGAGAACGCAGCTTCCTCAGCAAACGCGGCTATTGCGGCGGTAGAACGCCAGCACGCCTGAAACCAAGGTTCACCCGAAAAGTAAGATTGTCACGAAGAAACCCGGCATCGATGCCGAGTTTTTTGCTCGCACCGCTCCGCGAATAACAGGTTCCGCTATTTGAGCCGCGGACGCATGAGCCATCTCACGATGGGAAGCAACATTTCGAACGGCATGGCCCGCACCCACCACCCGAGCACGGTGGTTGAAAACCCCGGCACCACAACGCGTCTGCCGAGGCGATAGGATCGCCACGCAAGACGTGCCATGCGATCCGGCGAGGAACTTGCAAAAAGCGTCTTGTAATGGGTGCGTCCGCCTCCAAGCTCGTTGAGCATCTGCGTCTTCACTGGCCCAAACGTCACCGTGCAAATCCTCACGCCTTCTCCCGCGCACTCGGCGCTGACCGCCGCCGTGAGAGAGAGAACGTAAGCCTTGCTCGCGAAATAGGCTGCATTCCACGGACCTGGCGTAAAGGCCCCCAGCGAAGATAGGTTGAGGATGCCTCCGCGGCATCGGGCTCGCATTGCCGGGAGCGCCATCCGTGTGAGCCGGGTGACCGCCGCAATGTTGGTTGCGACCAGCTGGTCGATTTGCGCGGGGTCCTGAACCGAAAATGGTCCGGACAGCGCGATCCCCGCATTGTTCACAAGCACATCGAGATACAGGCCATGCTTCTCAAGCACCTCTTCGATGCGCTCGTACGCGTCCATTGTCCCGACGTCGAGCGCCTCTTCAATTATTAACGCTTTAGGAAAGGCTTGACGAAGCTCGGCGGCCGCCTGGATCAGCCCTTCAACAGAGCGGGCGATGAGTACGACGGCGCGCTCTTCGCGAGCCAGCCTTCGAGCGAGCGCGAATCCAAGACCTTGCGAAGCGCCTGTAATGACAGTCGCGGGTCGTTTACCCGCGATCGCGTCCAAGGCTTCCGGGGCAGGGTTGGCGTAGCGCGCGACGTACAGGTTGGCCAGCCGCTCGAGGATGTCCATCGGCTAGGTCTTTGGCAGCCAGCGCCAGATCCCGAAGATGTTCACACCTAACAGGATGACGTTCTGTATTACGAGGGACGGTTTTGCCTCGAACCAACCATCGGCAATCCAAGCGACGGACGCCGCCACAAATACGATAAAGCCGGCCACCATGGTCTTGGGGGACCAATTCGAGGCCACCATGCAAGCAGCAACTACAGTCAGGATTGCCGCTACGGTGCGGAGAAGGGACAGCATGTCCATACGACTATGCGCGATCGCGCTTGGTCGGTGGAGCTGTGCAGTAATTCAAGCTTAGAACGTGAGTTGTCCGGAACATGTGATCTCCTCATCCCATGGGAGGAAGCACCTGGATCCGCTTATTTGTTCCAACCGCCGCGCTCATAGTTGGCGGACTCCAGGCGCGCGCCGATCGTGGCAGCGATCAGATTTTTGGCGCCTGCCAGATCAAACACAACGTCACGACTCGGCATTTGCTTAATCCGCGCGGCGTGGAACCAGCGAAAGTTAAGCCCGTTAGGCGATTCTGTTCAGGGGCGTTCGGCGACGCCCGCGCCAGAGGATAGCTATGCCCAAGAAGAAATCCGTAAAGCAGTCAGAGTCAGCTAACTTAACCGAAACTCTGTCCGGCAACGCCGGTGAGACCCATCAAAGGGCCGGAGCTGACGTACCGTCCCTAACCACGCAACAGGGCATCCCCGTCTCAGACGACCAGAACACACTGCGGCAAGGATCTCGCGGCCCCGCCCTGATTGAAGACTTTCACTTCCGCGAGAAGATCTTCCATTTTGACCATGAGCGAATCCCTGAACGCGTTGTTCACGCTCGCGGCTTCGGCGCGCACGGATATTTTGAGACATCGGAAAGTATCGCCGACGTAACGCGGGCGGACATTTTCCAGCGCGTTGGCGAAAAAACAGAGGCGTTTGTACGGTTTTCGACAGTGGCTGGCAGCAAGGGCTCCTTCGACCTCGCGAGGGACGTAAGGGGTTTCGCCGTAAAAATGTATACGAAGGAAGGCAATTGGGACTTGGTTGGCAA
>VFQP010000615.1_pt1 | contig 61807 bp, 60 predicted proteins | sample 3512351 | NCBI WGS metagenome assembly VFQP01 (sample SAMN10412372, study PRJNA504923) | tailings metagenome | isolation source: Relicate 1 Philex TSF1 revegetated site | place: Philippines: Tuba, Benguet | collected 2017-08-29 | reverse complement strand
CGCCAGATGTCTTCTTCCCAGGTGATGCTGTGCTCGAAGGCCTGGGACAGCTTGTCCGTTCCCCCGGCAGCGATGTCCTGGTGCATGCGTCTACAATCTCCAACGCAATTGAAAGCGGGGTTACTCTTCCACCCGCACGAAATGCCAAACGGTATTCTTGTAAGGGACGGCGGAGCTCTCGATTTCCTTGAGGCTCTTACGGTCTTTGAGATCCGCGTTCGCGAGCACGAGTGCGCCGAGCCGGTGGGCCTCAGCGAGCATGCATTTGAACTCGATCTCGGAAACTTGCCACGACGGTTGGTTGACGCGGATCGCGTCCCAGACGTGGGAAATGAATGCCTTGCGGTTCCCCGGCCAGCCTTCGGCCCGTGAATCGGCGGCTTTCTTCACGGCGGTTGCGAACTCGGCGAGATCCGGCCGCGAGCCTTTGATCGGGGCCTTGACGACGGGCGCGGGATCGTTGGCGGCCGGCGACATCGCGGCAGCCGGCTCCGTGACTCTCACCGGCATGACCGGACGCTCGGCGACCGGGGCAGAAATTTCGGCGGATCCGGCCTCGAGGGCGCCGGCGCCAAGCCCGCGCAGGATGCCGGTGCGCAATCCGTCGAGCGTGGATTCGCGCGCGCCTGCACATTCGGCGGCGAGTTCGGCTACCAGCTTGGCGTCTGTCGCAAAGGCGCGGGGGTTCTGTGACAGCTGTCCTGCCAGCAGACGGCCGGCCTTGGCGGACAGCGCAGAGCCCTTGCCGAAGCCAGCCTTGATGCGATTGCCGAACGCGCGCTCCAGCGCCACGACGGCGAGTTGCGCCCGCAGCTTCGTCGGTGGGGGGTTCTTCTTGACCGAGAGCCCGAACGCCTTCTGTACAATGAGCGTGCGAAGACCCTCGACACGCGCGATCGGCTTGAGCCGGGCCGGCGTCTCTTTTTCGAGACCGAGGCCTTTGGCGACGAGCGCCATGTCTCTGAGCTCGGGCCAGGGCTGAGGGTCATAGGATTTTCGCCCGAGATAGCGGGCGGCAGCGAGCGCCCCGGCATCCGTCGGCGCGAGGCGGCCCTTCGTCTCCGTCACGAGACCGTTGGCAACAAGTTGTCCGATTTCTTTCTCGGCCAAGCGGCGCCAATCGGCGGGGGACAGCTTGTGCGTGAACAGCGGAGCAAGGTCAGCCGCAACCTCAGCCCGCGTCGCGCCGCCGGCTGCAGCAACGCGGACCAGGATCAAATGTCCGGTCGCCGATGCGCCACCGCGCCGCGACCCGGCAAGGGGAGCACCGCTGCCAAGCGCCGACATTTTCCGCACGCCTCCTTCTGGGCCTGAAGTGACGAGAAGCCGAACGCGCGAATCATCGGCATGATTCAGCTACATTGCGGGAGAGTGCCTTAAGTTCCAAGGGATTCGAGGGCACGCTGCGGGCAATTTTTTGGTTGTATCGACTCACGGCCCCGGCCCGCCTTTTGCCCCGCGACTGCCCAAATGGCGACACCTTCATTGGCGAATTTGTAAGCGGGCTACGGGGGGAAGCATCGCGGATCAAGGGCTGCGCCATTGAGCGTGCAACTCTTGCCAAAAATGCCCGGGGGGCGATTTGCGACAACCAATCCCTTCGCAGCGATCACTGGATCAACAGCGCCTTAGTGTTAACGGCGAGTTAACTCCTTACTGCGATGTTGACTCTAGTACCGCGCGTCCACCTGCGGGAGTTACGGGAATGTATCGCGTCGCCCTATCGCTTCTCATTGCGGCCTCACTCGGTCTTGGCGGGTGCAGCCTCAGCACGGCCGGCATCTCATCCGGTTACAACGATCTCGGAAGCCAGGCTTCTCTCAACCCTGTCGGCAGCGGATCGACCACCACCGGCTCGATCGACCGCGCCTCGCGCTCCGGCCTCAGCGGCGGGACGCAGGTTGCCGCGCTCACGCCCGACAAGGCCCCCAAAGGTTCGTTCGAGAAGGCTCCAGCCGGAGCGCTCTCCGACCGCGACTACTCGGCGACTGCGCTCGATCCGGACAAGGCGCGCGACCTCATCAACCAGTACCGCCAGGAAAACGGCCTCAAGCCCCTTCGGCTCAGCGCTGCGCTCACGGATGCCGCCAAAGAGCACAGCCGCGACTTGGCCAAGTGGGATCGCATCTCTCACTATGGCTCGGACGGCTCGAACCCGTGGGATCGCGTGAAGCGCACCGGCTACAAGCCGCGCCTCGCCGCCGAGAACGTCGGCACCGGCCAAGTGTCGTTCAACGAAGTGCTCAAAGGCTGGAAGGAAAGCCCGGGCCACAACAAGAACCTGCTGCTCGGGGACGCCCGCGAGATGGGCCTGGCGCTGGTGCAAGACCCGAAGACAGAGTTCAAGTCGTTCTGGACGCTCGTCATCGGGACCCCGATGTAAGCGTCAGTTCTTTGCGCCGCTTTTACTTCCCGCCTGCGCCGTGGTCCGTTCCTTCAGCGTGAACTGGAGGAACACCGTGCGCTGGAGGAAACGATTGAAGTTGTCGTCCGACATCAGCGTGATAACCGTCTCGCCGCGTTCTCCCTGGGACACGGCGAGGGCTTCTAGATTGTCGATCTCGTAACTCGTGTCCGCTTCGAGCAGAACCTCGCCCTTGGCGATCCCGCCGGGCTTGATGCCGTCGGCCGTCAGATGGCGCAGCCGGATTTTCAGACCCTCCGTCCAGCGGAAGAACCGCTCCAGGATCAGCAGACTTCCGTCCGGCAGACCGGCAGCATCGGTGATGCTGAAGCGCCCGATGTCGGCTATCGCGAAACCGCGGGGGGTGCCCGACGTCCAGATCCAGCCGCGGTGCACCTTCTCGCCAGGCAGCGGGTTCTCGGCAAACGCGACGAGCGATCCCTTGTGCTGGCCGCCAGTCAGAACGGCGAGCGCCTCGATGCCGTCGAGCCGCATGCGCGCCGCTTCCTTCGGCATCGACATGTAAGAAGCGGGCTTGCCGAGGCCATTCTTGTCGAGGTTGAACACGCCTATGCGGTCGTTCTGCTCGAAGGCGATGTAGGCCGTGCCCTTTTTCAGGGTGCCGCCGGCGAGCGTGATGGCTTCGGCGTCGCGATCGCGCGCGCGGGTCAGCGGGTTTCCGTTCGCCGTTTGCAACGCGCCGAGCCGTGCGGACTTGATCGCGCTCGGGCGGGTTCCTTCATAAGCAATATCGCCCGTCATCCAGACGCCCGAGTCCGACACCGCGACGAAAGTCTTGCCGTTCGGGCTGACAGTCAGACCAGACCAGCCTCCGAACTCGTTCGCGGGAGATGTGAGCACGAGGCCGCCGCGCCATTCCAGACGCGCGTTCTCAAACAGCTTGCCGTTACGGGCGAAGGTCGCGATCGGACGAGCGTTGACTTCAATCGCTTGAGTCGCAATGCCGGCCGTATCGGGCTTCAATTGCGCCGCGACCTGCCCGGTGCCGAAAACCGTGACGGCTGCAGCGGTGACAAACCAGCGCAAGCGCCCCCCCTTTACTAGACCGAGCTAGTGCAGCCGCCGTCCCTTGCCGCGCGAACGTGTCGGCATAGCTTTTGGCTCTTCCTCGAAAAGCTCGACCAACTTGTCGGTCATGGCGCCAGCCAGTTCGCTCGGATCCGAAATGGTGACCGCGCGCGAATAGTAGCGCGTCACGTCGTGGCCAATGCCGATGGCGATCAACTCAACGGGCGAGCGTTTTTCGATCTCCTCGATCACCTTACGCAGATGCTGTTCGAGGTAGCTGCCCGAGTTCACGGACAGCGTCGAATCGTCGACGGGCGCGCCATCGGAGATCATCATCAGGATGCGGCGCTGCTCCGGGCGGGCCATGAGCCGCGCATGCGCCCATGCAAGTGCCTCGCCGTCGATGTTTTCCTTCAGAAGCCCTTCGCGCATCATCAACGCGAGCGAGCGCTTCGCGCGGCGCCACGGTGCGTCGGCCGTCTTGTAGATGATATGGCGCAGATCGTTGAGGCGGCCGGGCGCAGACGGCTTGCCGGCGGCGAGCCAATCTTCGCGGGACTGACCGCCTTTCCAGGCTCGGGTCGTGAAGCCCAGGATTTCGACTTTCACTCCGCACCGCTCCAGCGTGCGCGCCAGGATATCGGCGCAGCAGGCGGCCACCATGATCGGGCGGCCACGCATCGATCCGGAATTATCGAGCAGCAATGTGACGACCGTGTCTCGAAAATCGGTATCGCGCTCGCGCTTGAACGAGAGCGGATGCATCGGGTCCGTGACGATGCGGGTGAGGCGGGCGGCGTCCAGCGCGCCCTCCTCGAGGTCGAAGTCCCAGGCACGGTTCTGCTGCGCGAGCAAGCGGCGCTGCAGCCGATTGGCGAGGCGAGCCACCACGCTCGCCAAGGCTTTGAGTTCCTTGTCGAGGAAGGTGCGCAGGCGCTCCAGTTCCTCGGGATTGGAGATATCTTCGGCACCAACCTCCTCGTCGTGCGCGCGCGTGTAGACTTTGTAGCCAAAGGGCTCCGGGTTATCGAGAACGGACGTGTTCGGCCGCCACGGCTCAGGTGTTTCAATGCCCTCGGGCTCGCTGGCCTCGGTGTCGAAGTCATCGCGATCGGGGCTTTCGATTGTCTCCTGTGCTTCGCCGGCCTGCCCTTCCGACTGATCTTCCGGCCGCTCCTGCTGGCCGCTCTCGCCACCGTCGTCGTCGCTCTCGGCCTCCGCCTCGCCGCCGTCCGGCTGCTCTTCGGATTCCTGCTCGGTTTCGTCGGCCTGGCCCTCGGCGAAATCATCCGCGAGATCGAGCGACTTCAAGAGGTCGCGGATCAGCCGGCCGAAGCCTTCCTGATCTTCCGCGAAAGACGCCATTTTTCGAAACACTGCCTCTGCACGCTCATCGATATGCGGGCGCCAGAGATCGACGACCCGGCGCGCAGCCTCCGGCGGCGCGGATCCCGTCAGCCGCTCGCGCACGAGAAGGGCGAGCGCCGCGCTGATCGGGGCATCGTTGCGATCGGTGATCTGCGCGAAGCGGCCGTGCCCATATTCGTCGGCGCATTTTGCGGCCAGGTTGTTTGCCATGCCGCGCATCCGGTTGGCGCCAAGTGCCTCGACGCGGGCCCTTTCCATCGCCTCGAATACTTCGAGAGCAGGCCCGGACGAGGGCGCGAGCCGGCGGTGGACGCTATCGTCGTGGCAGGCGGCCGTCAGCGCGAAGCTGTCTGCCCAGCCGCGCAGGACGGCAATCTCTCCCTCATTGGGTACACGTGACGGCTCGGCGAGGCGCACATGCTTGCCCTCGAGCGCGGGTTTGGACGCCCCGTAGCTGACTTCGATTTCGGGATCGCCCGAAATGGCGCGCACGGCGAAGCCGAGGACGCGCTTCAACGGCTCGGAAGGCGCTTCCTTCCGTTTCGGCGGCTGGCTCATTCGGGTCTTTCCGATTTGGCGCGCAGAACGAGCCGTCGCCACTGCCGATCGTCCACGAGTTCACGCGCCTCGAGATTGCCCTGCCGGATTTTGATCAGGCCCACGAGGACCAGGAGGATCGCTCCGAAAACGGCACCGACCGCCGTGCTCAGGGTTTCGGAAACGCCGGGCACGAGCATGTTCCAGACAATGGCCAGCACGACCGAGCCGAGCAGGGCGCCAACCGCCGCGAGTACCAGGCAAAACAGCACGGCGCCGCGGAAGCCCGTGTAGCCCGCGGCAGCCAATGCCTCCCGATCGTCCCTGTCGTAGTCCATTACGGACACGCCCGTGTTGTTCATCTCAGCCGAGGGCCACGTTGGCTGCGCTTTCGGGGAGCTCCTCTCCAAACGAGCGCTGGTAGAACTCGGCCACGAGCGGCCGTTCCAGCTCATCGCACTTGTTGAGGAACGTCAGGCGGAATGCGAAGCCGATGTCGCCGAAAATCTCCGCGTTCTCGGCCCACGTCATCACGGTGCGCGGGCTCATCACGGTCGAAAGATCACCATTGATGAAGGATTGCCGCGTGAGATCCGCCACGCGCACCATGCTGGAGACAGCCTTGCGCTTCGCCTCGGATTTGCTCCAGCCCTTCACCTTCGACAGGATGATCTTCGCCTCGTCGTCGTGCGGCAGATAGTTCAACGTCGCGACAATCGACCAACGGTCCATCTGACCCTGGTTGATCTGCTGGGTGCCGTGATAGAGCCCTGAGGTGTCGCCGAGGCCAATGGTGTTCGTGGTCGCGAACAGGCGGAAGGCCGGATGCGGGCGGATCACCTTGGACTGATCGAGCAACGTCAGTTTGCCGGAGACTTCGAGTACACGCTGGATCACGAACATCACGTCCGGACGGCCCGCATCGTACTCGTCGAAGACAAGAGCGGTGTTCGACTGCAGGGCGTAAGGAAGGATGCCCTCGCGGAACTCCGTGACCTGCTTGCCGTCCTTGAGCACGATCGCGTCCTTGCCGACGAGATCGATGCGCGAGACGTGGCTGTCGAGGTTGACGCGGATGCAGGGCCAGTTGAGGCGCGCGGCCACCTGCTCGATGTGGGTCGACTTTCCGGTGCCGTGATAGCCCTGCACCATGACACGGCGGTTATATTTGAATCCGGCCAGGATCGCGAGCGTGACCTCGCGATTGAAGAGGTAGTCCGGATCGAGATCCGGCACGTGCTCGTCAGCCTTGGAATAGGCAGGGACTTCGAGATCGGAATCGATGCCGAAAACCTGGCGAACCGAGAGATTCATGTCGGGGAGGCCAGATGCCGAAACGGGGGACGTGGTGGATGCGCGCATTGAGACCTGTATCGGGCAAGGAAAACGTCCGGGATCCGCCCCGGCTCGATTGCGCCTCCCTCATGGAGGCGACGATGAATTGGATGTCGCGGAGCCGCCCGGCCCGTAGCCCGGCCCGCTCCGAAAACGGGCCGCGGCTGCGGCTCAGACGAGTCCCGCCTTCTTCAGATAGTTATAGGCTTGGATTATTTCACGCAATGTGTCCTCGGAGCGCGTGTCACCGCCGTTCGAATCCGGGTGGTGCCGTTTCACCAACTCCTTGAATCGAGACTTTATTTCTTCCTTCGATGCGGTCTCCGGAAGATGCAGCGTGTCGAGCGATTTACGCTCGATGGGTTTCAGCGTCCGGCGGCTTTCGATCGGTTGCTCGCGGGCCTGGCGCGCCCGCTCGGCAAATAAGCCATGCGGATCGTGCGCGCTAAAGTCGGCGCTGCCATTCCGCGCGGACTTTGCGCCAGCGTTGGTGCCGTGGGCCCAGGAGTTCGCGCCGACCTTCCACGTCGGCCGATGGCCGGTCATGGCGTCCTTCTGGAAGTCCGTGACCTCGGAGTCGCTCATGCCATCGAAATAGTTGTAGGCAGCATTGTACTCGCGCACGTGATCGACGCAAAATGAGAAGTACTCGCCATCGCGTCCGCGCCCTTTCGGAGCGCGATGGGGAGCCGGCCGGCCGCACCCCTTCCACTGGCACGGAGGGTGCTTCCGCGATGCCGCCTCTTCGGCTTCGCGCTTCGGCGAGACGCGGATCGAATCGAAATATTTCGAGTTCAATTTCATGGCTTCGATTATGATCCTCCGGCCGCGGCCGCACAAGACGACTGAATGGCTTGACTGCCGCAGGGCCTTATGCAGGCCCTCATTCTTTGGTTGATTGTGGTTACAGCCGCGTATCCAAATCCCACATCACATGACGTATCTCGACGGAGGAGCAGACATGTCGGCCGAAACGCGCTTGCGTGAAAAACTCATGGTGGCGCTCGAACCGACGCGGCTCGATATCGTCAACGAGAGCGAGCTGCACGCCGGGCATCGTTCGTCGCCCAACACGGGTGAAAGCCATTTCCGCATTCTGATCGTGTCGCCCATGTTTGCAGGCGTGTCGCGCGTCGGCCGTCATCGAATGGTCAACGACGCGATCGCCGAAGAGCTGAAGGGCGGCATCCACGCGCTGGCGCTTTCCACCTATGCTCCGGGCGAAGCCTTCCGGTAAGCCAACAGCTCGCCCGGCGCTTCGGAGCGGATCCTCGCCTCGAACTCCGCGAAGCTCACGCCGCCGGCGTTGCGCCGGTGGAAATAGACGTGCTGGGCGAGCCAGCGCATCGGCGGGAGCCCCAGCGCCACGTTAAGAACCCAGTTGGGCGGCGCGAGATCCAATGCTCCGCGCATCAATTTCTTGGCCGCAAAGGCCGGCAGTTCAGAAGCCAGCGGCACCGCGGGCGGCGGCCCCAAATCCATCAGGTGGTCGGCGATGAGCTGCGCCGACCGCCGGCCCAGCTCGAACGCCAATTTGATGCCACCTCCCGTCGCCGGTGAAACCTGGCCTGCCGCGTCGCCGACCAGCATCACGCCGTCCGTCGACCAGGGATGGACGAGCCCGCCAGCCGGAATTCGCCCCGAGCGGCGCTCGACCGGCTGAGCTGTGGCGTAGCCGAAGATCGGCTCGGTGGCGGCCAGGAAAGATTTGAGGTCGGGGCGGCGGCCGGGTCCGACCGCTAACCCTACTTGGGTGACCGATGGGCCAGGTGCAACCCATCCCAGATATCCCGGTGCCAACTTTGAATCGAGGAAGCAATGCAGGAAACGTGGGTCGGCATTGGCCAATCCCTCATATTCGACTTCGAGTCCGGTCAGGAATTTTTGGTTGAGCCCCAGACCGAATGCGCGCGCGACGGCAGACCGCCCGCCATCGGCTCCCAGGATGAACCGCGCCGCAATGTTGATGCCGCGAAACCGGAAAATCCCATCGACGCGGTCAGCGCCTTCGAAACGCGCCCGATACAGAATTCTGGCGCCTGCGCGCATGGCTTCCGTCGCCAGCCAGCGCAGAACGTTGGCCGTGTCGGTCGTCAGAAAAAAATAGCCGGGCGCGAACAGGTCGATGTGCTTGTGGCTCGGCGCGTAGAGACGGACACCATGCACGCGCCGGGTGAGCGTGTGTGGGATGTCGATTTCTTCGGCCGCTTCCTTGACGAGGATGCCGGTTGTCGCGACGCGGTGGCCCGCTTCCGGCTTCGCCTCGAGCACCGCGACTTTGAGGCCCCGCATTGCGGCAGTCCGTGCCGCGACCAATCCCGCGAACGACGCCCCGACGATCACAAGGTCATAGGGACGATGGGCTTCGGTCATGTCTCGCTCCGAAAATGCACTTCTCACAATGCATTGAGCGGAGCTTGACCTTTGATTGTGGCCGCGTCACGCCGCCACTGCGATCAACTTTGGTCCGCGTCGCGCGTCGAGCGGGTCGCGTCGCGCGCGACAACGCCGAGTTCCACGCCATCCAGGCGCTTGATGCGGACCGCGGCGATCTTATTGCGGCTACGGCGCAGGATCTCGATCCTGTAGCCATGGAACGTGAACACCTGCCCAGGTTCGGGGATCATCTGGGCTTCGTGCACGACTAGGCCCGCAATGGTGGTTGCCTCGTCGTCGGGGAGATCCCAATCCATGTGGCGATTGAGGTCGCGGATGGGGACGGTACCATCCACATTCACCGTGCCGTCGGCCTGCGGACGGATGTGCAGCTCGGCCGTATCGTGCTCGTCCGCAATCTGGCCGACGATTTCCTCGAGAATGTCTTCGAGCGTGATCAGTCCCTGGACTTCGCCATACTCATCGATGACGAGCGCCATCTGAGCATTGCGCTTCAGAAATTGCTGAAGCTGATCCTTGAGCGTCGTCGTATCGGGCACGAACCACGGTTCCGCGGCGATACTCATGATGTCGAGCTTCGAGACATCCCAGTTGGCGCGGGCAAGGGCGCCGAGCAGGTCCTTCGTATGGAGCACACCGACGATGTTCTCGGGCTGATCCTTCCAGATCGGCACGCGCGTGTATTGCGAGCGGAGCACCTCATCGATAATTTCCTGTGGGCTCTCGGCAACATCGAAGGTTTCCATCTTCGTACGATGGATCATGATGTCAGAGACCTGAAGGTCGATCAGATCGAGCACGCCGCCCAGCATGTGGGCATCGTGGCGCGCGACGGCGCCTTCCTTGGTTTGCAGGTCGATCGTGCCACGTATCTCTTCGTGAGCCGCAAGTATGTTTGCCTCGTCATCCTTGGTCGAGGGCGTGAACTTGAGGATCCAGCGGACGATGACCTCGATGGCGCGCGTCGCAGGACCCAGAATTACGATCAGGGTGCGCATGAGAGGCGCGACGAACAATGCCACGCGCTCCGAATAAGCGAGGGCATAGGTCTTCGGCAGCACGGCGGCGAAGATGACGATTAGAAGCGTGACGATGCCGGTGGCGTAAATCACGCCGACTTCGCCGACCATCCGGATGGCCAGCGTGGAGGCCAGGCCGGCGGCCAGCACATCGACGAGCGTGTTGCCGATGAGAACCGCGCCGATGAACTTCTCCGGAGACGCCAGCAGGCGATTGACCAGCTTGGCCCGGACGTTTCCGTCCTGGTCGAGCGCGTGAATGCGCGCTCGCGACGCTGCCGTGAGACCGGTCTCGCTTAGATTAAAAAAAGCGCTCATGGCGATCAGCAGAAAGATCGCCGCAATCAAAAGTGCAATATCGAGGGACATGGATCTACCGCGTGCTGCCGAATGGCACCTTATAGAGGTTAGACGACATCCTTCGTAGTGCCGGAACGCTGTTCGGGCGTTAGGCCGCGATCTCGCCGGCCAGGAAATCCCGTACCGTGGCTTCGTCGACGTCCCGTGAAACAAAGGCTTGGCCGATGTCGTGCACAAGGATGAACGTCAGCCGGCCGTCGCGAACCTTCTTGTCCTGGCCCATGAGGCGGACGAGCTCGGCTGCATCCGCCTTGCCGCCTGGAATGTCCGAAATCCGGGTCGGCAGGCCCACCGCCTTGATATGACGGGTGACACGCTCCGCCGTTCCGGGGGGGCAAAGGCCAAGCTTCTCGGAGAACCGGAAAGCGAGACACATGCCGATGGCGACCCCTTCACCGTGCAGGAGGCGATCGGAATAGCCGGTCCAGGCTTCGAGCGCATGCCCGAACGTGTGGCCGAGATTCAAAAGAGCGCGGTCGCCGTTCTCGTGCTCGTCGCGCACGACGATATCGGACTTTGCTTTGACGCTGGTCTGGATGGCCGTGACCAACGTTTCCTGGTCGAACGCAAAGATGCCGTCATGGGCCTGCTCGAGCCAGCCGAAGAAGCCGGCGTCGCCCAAGAGCCCGTATTTGACGACTTCCGCGTATCCGGCGCGCATTTCCCGAGCGGGCAATGTCTTCAGAACGTCCGTATCGGCGACCACCAGCGACGGCTGATGAAAGACGCCGATGAGGTTCTTGCCTTGCGGCGTGTTGATGCCCGTCTTGCCGCCCACCGAGCTATCGACTTGAGCAAGCAGCGTGGTCGGGATCTGCACGAAGCGGACGCCGCGGCGCAGAATGCCAGCCGCGAATCCGGCCAGGTCGCCGATCACCCCACCACCGAACGCCACGATGAAGTCACCGCGCTCAAGGCCCATTTCGAGAAGCCGCTCGCATAGGGGTCCAAGCTCGCGAAAGCTCTTGGTTGGCTCGCCAGGCTTCAAAACGATGGAGCCCTTGTGACGCCCTTCGGCTTTGAGGCTCGCTTCCAACGCCGCGAGATGGCGGGTGGCCACATTCTCGTCCGTAACGATGCCGCAGCGGCCTTTGCCGAGCCTTCCGGCGATCAGGCGACCGGCTTCGGCGAGCAAATCGGGTCCGATCAGGACATCGTAGGCCCGCCCAGCCAATGGGACCGAGACGGTGCGCGCCGCTCGTGTGGTCGCTGCGAGGGAATGGGCGAGGGTCGGCATGGATTATCTATGTCTCGTGCAACGGTGAATTGGTCGGCCCTAGAGGTATCAGATGGTGCTTGGTTGCGCCAATGCGAGGTGGCGGGCCAAAGCGTCCACTATCTCGCTCACGATGGCGTCGTGTGGCACGTCGCGGCTTTCGACCGTGAGATCAGCTTCGGCGTAGACCGGATATCGCGCTTCCATGAGGTTGCGCATCACAGCTTCCGGATCGGCGTTCTTGAGCAGCGGCCGGGTGTCGCGCTTGGCGACGCGGCGCATGAGGACAGGGAGCTCGGCCCGGAGCCAGATCGAAATGCCGGCGTTCCGGATCTGCTCGCGCGTGTCCTGCGTCATGAAGGCGCCGCCGCCGGTCGCGAGGACCTGCGGGCCGCTTGCGAGGAGGCGCGCGATAACCTTGTTCTCGCGATCGCGAAAAAAGCCCTCGCCGTGATCGGTGAAGATCTCGCTGATCGACTTCTGCGCTACGCGCTCGATTTCCTCATCGGCGTCGGTGAAAGGCAGAGCGAGGCGTGCGGCAAGGCGTTTGCCGATCGACGACTTGCCGCAGCCCATCAAGCCCACGAGCACGAGCGAGCGCTGCCCCAGAGCGCGACGAACCTTGTCGACAATGTCCTTTTCCTGCTCCATACGCCCTTGTCTACGCGGCGCCCCCTGGGGCACACTCCGTATAGAAATTCGCGGCCGAGGAACTCATACTCAACTTGTTCCGCCGACGCGAGCCTGCAGGCGCGCTAACGGTATATTCTTTCGCTCCGGTAAGGATATTTCAGTCATAATCGCGCCACGTTGCGTCCCGACATACCTAGGCCTTGCGCCAGTACTTGCGTGATGCGCCCTCATCCGAGCTCTTTCGTGCGATGCCAAGCCTCTTTCGATTCCTCGTCACTGTCGGATCGGTTGTGGCCGTGATCTCGGTGGGGTTGTACATTCTCGCAGCCCAATTCGAGCCTCCCCAGCACGAGGTCGTGAAGGTGGTTCCTGGCGTAAAGATCCGGAAGCCCCCCGAACCCAAACCGTGACCGGCAGGCCGATGCGACCGCTGAAGCTTTTCGCTTCCATACTCGCACTCCCGGGCATCGGATTTCCCGTTTCCGCCACCTGTCTTGCATTGATCGTGACGACGCCTGCAGCAGCACAGGGTTTTGACCCGTTCGGCAGCAGTGAACCCGCGCAACCTGAAAGCGGGGTCACGCGCGAGGAGCTCGCCCCGTCCGCGCCGTTGATGGAGCGCGAGCGCGGTGTCGAGCGGGAAGAGCTCGATCCCGTCATGGCCAACGACGGGTCCGGTCTGCCCTACGAACTCTGGAGCGGGCTCTCGGCCGAGCAGTTCGCCCAGGCCATCGGCGCGCTGCAGCTCCCGCCCAAGTCGCCCGCTCTGCACGCGCTCTGGCGTCGCCTCATCGGCTCGGATTCCACCCCCGCGGGTGGGGTCGCGAACGCCCCCTTCACCGCACTGCGCGTCGAAGCCCTGGACCAATCCGGACTCGTGGACGAGGTCGCCGCGGTTCTGGCGAAAGATCCTGCTGCCGGGCAGGATCCGCTGCTGCAAGCCTTGACGGCGCGCAGTGAGATCGGGCTCGGTAATTCAGAACGGGGCTGTGAAATCGGAAAGGGGTTGCTCGCCGCGCAATCTCAGCTTCCCAAGCCGATGCAGGCGGACGTAATGCTGGTCAACGGCTATTGCGCCGCCCGGCAAGGAGATTCCGCCGGCGCAGCGCTCCAGGCCAGCCTGCTTCGGGATCTCGATCTGGGGGTCGCGGGCGCGGACCTGCTCGATGCGGTCGCCAACGGTCTCAAGCCGGACATCCAGACCGGGACGAAACTGACCCCGCTCGACTATCGGATCGCGGCACTCAAGGGGGGGCTCGACCGCGCGAAACTGATCGGAGCCGCTACACCGGCGTTGCTCGCGAGCCTTGCGCAGGACCCTCGCGGTGAGCCCGACGTGCGCCTGGCCGCAGGGGAAGCGGCCGCGGCTCTCAATGCCATACCCGCCCGCGATCTCGCTCCGCTCTATCGGGCCGCGGGAGCGGGCGGGGATGCCGGAACCATCGAGCGCACAGGCCTCTACAAATCTGCGGAAGGCGAACAGACGCCGCTCCAGAAGGCGCGCCATATTCGCGCTTTCCTCGACGAGGCGCGGCGCGCAAATCTCTATTGGCCGGCATTGCAGCTCATGGCGGAGGCGACCAGAACGCTGGAACCGGCTCCTGAAGTTGGCTGGTTCGCGGAGACGGCCATCGAAATCAATCTCGCTTCGGGGAATTTCGATGGCGCGCGCACGTGGGCGCGTGCGGGCGATTTCAGCGGCGCGGCAACACATTCGCTCGCGCATTGGGTTGCGCTCGCGGATATTGCTGATCCCGCCGCTGGAGCCGACCGGAGCCGAAGCTTCGAGGCTGTAGGCGCAATGGCGCAAAGCGGCCGGTTCGATCCAGCGCTGCTGCACCGGCTCGCTACGGTGCTCGACGCGCTCGATATTAATGTTCCCGTCCCGCTGTGGGAGTTGGCCAGCCGGTCACCGCAGCCGGAAGGGGGTCATCTGCCAGACACAGGCGTTCTCTCTGAACTTGCCGACGCATCGCAGAAAAAGCAATTCGGACGGACCGTGTTGCTCGTGATGCGCACGATTGGACCGCAAGGAGCGGAGGGCGCCCACATGATCGCCTTGGGAGATTCCCTGCGGGCCTTGAAGCGAGCAGGTCTCGAACCGGAAGCGCGGCAGCTTGCACTTGAAGGTCTGTTCGGAGCATGGCCCCGCGCAGTCAGCCAGTGAGGCCGGCATGAGCATCGCGAACGAAGACCCGAACGGCGCGCGTCATGTCGCGGCCTTTCTCGAGATGATGGCGGCTGAAAAGGGCGCCTCGGTCAACACGCTCGATGCGTACCGGCGCGATCTCAAGGATTTCACAGGCTTTCTAGCGCGAGAGCGGACGTCGATCGCCGACGCCCGCAAGTCGGATGTCTCGCGCTACATGCAGGATCTCTCTGCGACGGGATTGAAACCAGCATCGCGCGCACGGCGGCTCTCCGCCATACGCCAGCTTTACAAATTTCTCGAGGCGGAAGGCACCGTGCGCGAGAACCCGGCGGATGGTGTCTCTGCGCCAAGCAAGGCGCGCGCGCTGCCGAAAACGCTTTCCGTCGCCGAAGTGGATCGGCTCATCGAAACCTCGGCGGGCGCCATCGGCCGGCAGTCAGGCCGCGACCTCGTGCGCGCCGTACGGCATTACTGCCTGATCGAAATGCTGTACGCCACGGGTATGCGCGTTTCCGAATTGGTGTCGCTGCCGCGCAGCGTTCTCAAGGGAGATCCCCGCCTGCTCTCCATTCGCGGCAAGGGCGGACGCGAGCGCTTGGTGCCTTTGAACAGCGGCGCGCGGGCTGCACTGGCCCGCTATCTCGCGCTTGGCTCCTCGCCGGAAGATGGCGTCGCACCCGTGGTCGCGACGCGTTACCTCTTTCCCTCGCGCAGCCAGGAGGGACATCTCACGCGCCAACGCTTCGCACAGGACCTCAAAGAGACGGCGCTGCAAGCGGGCCTCGACCCGGAACGGGTGTCCCCGCATGTGCTGCGCCACGCCTTCGCCAGCCACCTGCTCGACCGCGGCGCGGATCTGAGGAGCGTGCAGAGCCTGCTCGGACATGCGGACATCTCCACGACCGAGATCTACACCCACGTGCTGGAGGAACGACTGAAGCGCCTCGTCACCGAGCATCATCCGCTGGCCAAAAAAGAGCCATGATTGGGCGGCTTGCCGCAGTGAAGTGCCGGAAAGCCCGAAAACGGCGGGTTTGTAAATTGAAACTGGCGCCTTTTCGCCGATCTTGCGTCCGCGGACGGACGGCATGGCGGAAGAGCCGCATTTACGACGATCCGCGCGGCCCTTGACAGCAGAGAAGCGGGAGGGTCAACGTGCCCTCAAATTTCATGCAAGCTTGAGGAACGCCGCGCTGGACGCGGCAGGATGAGGCCCCCTCCTTGGAACCTTCTAAGTCCGACCGTCCTATCGCCGTTCGCACCTATCTCGATTTCGAAAAGCCGATTGCCGAGCTGGAAAGCAAAGTCTCGGAACTCAAGGCGCTCGAAGACGATGAAGGCGTGCAGATTTCGGACGAGATCAAGAAGCTGGAGCAAAAGGCCAAAGCCGCACTCGTCGACACCTACAGCAAGCTCACTCCCTGGCAGAAGACACAGGTCGCGCGCCATCCCGAACGGCCGCACTGCCTCGATTATGTCTCCACCCTCATCGAAGACTTCACGCCGCTTGCCGGCGACCGCTACTTCGCCGAGGACGAGGCCGTCATGGGCGGCCTTGGACGCTTCCGTGGCAGGCCGGTCGTGATCATCGGCCATGAGAAGGGCTCCGATACGGAAGGCCGCATCCGCCATAACTTCGGCATGGCGCGCCCCGAAGGCTACCGCAAGGCCGTCCGCCTGATGGAACTGGCCGACAAGTTCAACATGCCCGTCATCACGCTCGTCGATACGGCTGGCGCCTACCCCGGTATCGGCGCGGAAGAGCGCGGGCAGGCCGAGGCCATCGCCCGCTCGACCGATAAGTGCCTCGAGATCGGCGTGCCGATCGTTGCCGTCGTCATCGGCGAAGGAGGCTCCGGCGGCGCCATTGCCATTGCAACGGCCAACCGGATCCTGATGCTGGAGCATTCGATCTATACGGTCGCCTCTCCCGAAGCTGCCGCCTCGATCCTCTGGCGCGACTCGGCCAAAGCCATCGACGCCGCCACGAATATGAAAATTACGGCGCAGGATCTCGATACTCTGGGCGTCATCGACGTCATCATTCGCGAACCTGTGGGCGGCGCTCATCGCGACCGGGCGCTTGCAATCCAAACGGCTGGGGATGCGATCGCCAAGGCCCTGGCTGAGTTCGAAGGGAAATCTCCGGCCGAGATCAGACGCTTGCGTCATGATCGTTTCCTCGGCATCGGGCGGCAGTTGTAGGACTGACACGCCCGCGCCGTACCCACGCCGCATTCCCCGGCGACAACTTGACAATCCAGCACTTACACTTGAAAGCTTTGGGGAATCCGTAACGTTAATGGTATCTTTACGGTTTCGGTCGGATGGTCGTTCGTATGCGCCAGGGGGAATGCGTGTGCGTTTAAACATCCTCGCTGACAGGATCGTCTCTCGCCTCAAGCTCGCGGTTGCCGCCGGGCTCGTGGGGCTATTGGCGTCGGGCTGCAGTACCGCCACCGGATTGATCCCACCCGCTGAACAGCCTCTCGCCGCCGAAACGGTGTCGCTGCTCGGCAAGAAGGGCATGGAAGCCGGCGCGCCAATCTTCGTCCGGATCTTCAAGGAAGAGTCGGAACTCGAAGTCTGGAAGATGCGCGACGACGGCCGCTTCTACCATTTCAAGACCTACCCGATTTGCAACTGGTCGGGAGAGCTCGGTCCGAAGCAGGCTCAAGGCGACAAGCAGGCGCCGGAGGGCTTCTACACGATCTCCCAGACCCAGATGAATCCGAACTCGAAGTACTATCTGGCTTTCAATCTCGGATATCCGAACGCCTACGATCGCTCGCTCGGACGCACGGGCGAAGCGCTGATGGTGCACGGCAAGTGCAAATCCGCCGGCTGCTACGCCATGACGGATGCGCTCGCCGAAGAGATCTACGGCCTTGCGCGCGATGCGTTCCGCAACGGCCAGACCAGCTTCGAAGTGCATGCGTTTCCGTTCCGCATGACCCAAGAGAAGCTCGACCGCTTCAAGAAGCACAAGTGGTACGCATTCTGGAAGACGCTCAAGGAAGGCTACGACTTCTTCGAGGTGAACCGGATCCCGCCCGCCATCGCGGTGTGCGAGAAGCGCTATGTGGTCAACGCGACGCTCGCTACGCCGCAGCAGATCGATCCCAGCGGCCGCTGCCCGCGTTTCCAACGCCCTGCTCTCCAGGCTTTCTCGCCGCGTCCGGCCGAAATGAAGCTTGCATCCGAGCGGCTGACGGTCCCAGGACCGAAGACGCGTAACCCGGCGGAAGTCGCGGCTTCGACGCGGGATTCGCAGGACTACTTCGCTGCGACGGGGTCCATCTCCCGGACCACCGGCATGCCGCCCGGCGCCTCGGCGCTCGGCTTCAATCCGTAGCGCAAACGGTGTCCGAGCCCAGCCCTTCGCAATCTTCGGGAGCCCCAGCCGGCAAGCCCAAACGCCGGCGCAGATCCGGTATCGTTCGCGCACTCTCGCTTGGACTGCGCTTCCTGCTGCTGCTTCTCGTCATCGTGCCTGTCACGGCGGGGCTCTTCGCATTCGCCTGGCCGCTCGAAGCCGAGCGCGAGTGGATCCGGGCGCAACGCCTCTGGCGTCATACGCTGGCTGACTTCAACGTGACGTTGCCCGGAACTCCCGACCTCAAAGACCTCGATGGGCGCCTCGCGTCGCATGGTTTGGCTGCCGGCAATCCGATCTTCATGCGCGTCTTCAAGCGTGAGTTCGAACTCGAACTCTGGATGATGCGCGACGGGCGCTTTCATCGCTTCGCGACCTACCCGATCTGCAAATGGTCGGGAGAACTCGGCCCAAAGATCAAGACAGGCGACCGCCAGGCGCCGGAGGGCTTCTATACGGTGGACGCCAAGGCGCTCAATCCGAAGAGTGCTTGGCATCGGTCCTTCAATCTCGGCTTTCCCAACACGTTCGATCAGGCGTACGGACGCACGGGCTCGTTCCTGATGGTGCACGGCGGCTGCGGGTCGATCGGCTGCTATGCGATGACAAATCCGGTCATCGACGAGATCTGGCAGCTCGTGACGGCGGCCCTGCATGGCGGGCAGCAGCGCTTCCAGGTGCAGGTGTTTCCGTTCCGCATGACGGAGGGCAACCTGGGCCGGCACGCCGGCTCGGCGGCCCATGCCTTCTGGACCAATCTCAAGCCCGGCTACGACCTGTTCGAAGCGAGCCAAGTGCCGCCGAAAGTCAGCGTCTGCGGAAAGAGATACGCGTTCGCTCCGGGCGGAGAGGGATACGACGGCGGCGGGGCTATCGAGGCCGGCTGTCCGGCGCCGGCGCCAATACCGCCAGGCTAAATCCCCAGGTTGTCATCCTTTTCCACAGCGTCTGTTGCGTGGCGGCTGCGCTAGCAAGGCTGAATTACCGATAAAGGAACGCCGAGGTTTCGCGTTGCCGGCAGCCGTGCTTTCAATGCTGCGTGGTCTCATCGTCGAGTAGCGAGATGTCTGGCGCATTGCCCAATTTGCGGCGATTTGCGGCGCGGCCGGTGACGGCCGCCGTGGCGGCGCTTGCCTGGATGTCTGCAGGGTCGGACCACGCCGGCGCTATTTCAATCGAACTCAAGGACGTCGCACCGGATCGCATCGAGCGTCAACGCGCTGCCACGGACGGACGTTTGCCCCTCGCCAAGACGCCCGACCTGGCGCGCTTCGAACAGCGGTTGGCGGAGGCCGGTCTGAAGTCCGGCTCCCCGATGCTCATGCGGATCTTCAAGGAGACGAGCGAACTCGAGATCTGGATCGAGAAGGGCGACCAGTACGTCCTCTTCGCGACCTACCCGATCTGCCATTGGTCCGGCACGCTGGGGCCGAAGCTCAAGGAAGGCGACAAGCAGACGCCCGAAGGCTTCTACACGATCACCAACCGGCAAATCCGTCACCTCGGCCGTTGGCCGCGCGCCATCAATCTCGGCTTCCCGAACGCCTTCGACCGGGCGCACAACCGCGACGGCTCTTACATCCTCATGCACGGCGGCTGTTCGTCCGTCGGCTGCTTCGCAATGACGAACCCGGTCATCGGGGAGGTGTACGGACTTGTGAAGGCGGCGATCCGCGACGGCCAACGCCACATTCCGATCCACGTGCTTCCGTTCCGCATGACCGACGAAGCGCTCGCGGCCCATGCATCGAGCCCCTGGCATGGCTTCTGGACGTCACTCAAGGCCGGCTCGGATTCCTTCGAACGGACCCGGCGGCCGCCGCGCGTCAGCGTCTGCGAAGGGACCTACCGCGTAGAGGACGCTCCGCCCAAGGCCGAGGTCCGCGCCGAGCCCGCAGTAAGCAAGGAGCGCGGCAAATCACGCAGCGACATGATGCTGGGCGCAATACGCACCGGATGCCCTGCGCCCGTGGTGGCGACGGCCGAACGCAAGGACAAGGACGGCGCGGATTCGGCCGGCTCACGGTCGGGGACGCAACCGGTTAGCCAGCGCTGATCGGTCCGCTTGCTGCGGCGCGGGCCTGCATGTCATACACCCTCCGTTCAGGTTCAAACTCCGAGGGGCCAGCATGTGGGATTCCGTAACCGAAAAGATCGAGAATGCCCTGGAAACTCTTGTTTTCGCGAGCCGCTGGATCCTGGCTCCGTTCTACCTCGGACTCGCCGTCTCGCTCGTCGTGCTGCTGATCAAATTCGCGGGTGAGCTGTTCCACATCGCTTCGCATGCCTTCTCGTCGACAGAAAGCGAAGTGATCCTCGGCGTGCTGGCGCTCGTCGACCTGACGCTTACCGGCTCACTGCTGATCATCGTGATCTTCTCCGGCTACGAGAACTTCGTCTCCAAGATCGACCACAGCGGACATCGCGATTGGCCCGAGTGGATGGGCACCATCGACTTCGGCGCGCTGAAGCTGAAGCTTCTCTCGTCGATCGTCGCGATTTCGGCAATCCAGCTCCTGAAGCAGTTCATGTCGATACATAACGTCAACGACCGCGAGATCTTCTGGCTGGTCGTCGTGCATGTGGTGTTCGTCGTGTCGAGCGTTCTGCTTGCGCTATCGGATCGGATCGCGCACGGAGGCGGGCACAAGGAGCCGTCCGCTTCAAACGGCTCGGCCGCGAGCAAGGACGCTCACTAGGGTTGGCGGGAGCGGGACGCTAACGTTACGCGACGCGCTTGGGCTTGCGCTTCGTGACGAAGGGCAGCAAGGCCTCCTGCGGACGCGCCTTGCTGAACAGGAACCCTTGGCCCTGATCGCAGCCGATCCCGCGCAGGCACGCCAGTTCCGCATCCGTCTCGATGCCTTCCGCCGTAATCGTCTTGCCGAGCGTCTGGCCGAGACCGACGATGGCGCGAACGACAGCCTGCTGCTCGACGTTGGTCGAAATGCCCTGCACGAAAGACCGGTCGATCTTGATCTTGTCGAAGGGAAAACTGCAGAGGTAGCCCAACGACGAATAGCCGGTTCCGAAATCGTCCATGGCGATACGGGTTCCGAGCTCGCGCAACTCAGCGAGCGTGTCGAGCACCACGCTCGACCGATCGAGGAAGAGTGATTCCGTAATCTCCAGTTCGAGCCTGTCCGGCGCGAGGCCGGTGCTTTTCAGGGCATCGCTCACCATGTCGCGAACGTTGCCGCAGCGGAACTGCATGGGGGACAGGTTGACCGCGACCCGCATCGCGTCCGGCCATGCCGTCGCGTCCCGGCAGGCGCGCCGCAATACGAATTCACCGAGCGAACCGATAAGCCCGGCATCCTCGGCGATGGGAATGAATTCCGCAGGCGAGACGTTGCCGCGTTCTTCGTGCGCCCAGCGTACGAGCGCTTCGGCGGCGACGATGCGGCCGGTCGATAGCGAGACAAGCGGCTGATAGTGGACATCGAGCTCGTCCTGCTCGATTGCCACACGGAGGTCGCGCTCGAGGCGGCGGCGCTCCTGCGCACGAGCATTCATCTCCGGCTCGAAGTAGCGGAACGAACCCTTCCCGCGGCGCTTCACCTGCGATAGCGCAAGGTTGGCGTTCTTCAAAAGCTTTCCTGCCTCTTCGCCATCGCTAGGCGCGACGGCGATTCCGATGCTGGCGCCGATGCCGACCTGCTGTCCCTGAATGCGGAAGGGCGCGCTGATCACCTCGATCAACCGCTTGGCGACAGCGCTCACCTCTTCCGGTTCGATCACGTCCGGCATGATGACACCGAATTCGTCGCCGCCGAGCCGGGCCGCCGACGATCCCTGGCGCAACGTCTTAGCGATGCGACGCGCGACGGCCTGCAACAGGAGATCGCCTGCCGCAGGTCCCATCGTTTCGTTTACGGACTTGAAGTTGTCGAGACCGATGCAGAGCGATGCGCCGATGCCGCCGTTCGTGGCCAGCGACTGCAGCATCTCCTCGGCGTGCTCGAGATGGCGGGCACGGTTTGAAAGACCCGTCAGAGAATCGTGGTGGGCCAGATACGCAATCTGGGCCTCTGCGCGGCGGCGTTCGGTAATGTCGACGGCGGCTACCAGCACAGCTGGTGTGCGTTCGTGGACGATCGCCTGCGAGTAGAGCGCAACTTCGATTTGCGTGCCATCGCGCTTCAAGTGAGTCCAGACGTGGTCGGCCAACAAACCCGGAGCGGGGCTATAGAGGTCTTCCAGGCTGCCGTGTTCCGGCCCAAGATGGAGCGAGTGTACCGGGCGTCCGATGAGGTCGTTACCTGCGTAACCGTAGTGCGTTCGCGCCGCGGCATTCGCCGACAGAATGCTCTTACCTTGCTGGGCGACGACATACATCGGCACGGGATTGGCCTCAAACAGCATCCTAAACGAGGCTTCACGTTCCTTCAGTTCCGTGATGTCGACGCGCAGGCCGATCACGCCGCCATCACTCGTATGGCGCTCTTCGATCAAGATGCAGCGGCCGTCGGCGAGCCACTGTTCATGACGCTCACTCGGCGTCTTCAATTTCTCGAGACGCGCCGCGATCCATTCCTCTTCGCGGCCAACGGCTTCAGGATAGTCGCCCCGCATGACGCCGACGCGCAGCGTTTCCGCCAGACGAACCCCGACCTTAAACAGGTCCGCGGAGCGATGATAAATCTGGGCGTACTGCTCATTCCAAAGGACGTATCTGCCTTCCGAGTCGAGGAAGACGATGCCCTGAGGAAGAATTTCGATTGCTTCGCGCAAGCGGGCATTGGCCGTGCGGGCGCCTTCCACTGCGTTGCTGGCCGTCTCGAGCGCTCTCTCGAGTTCTGAAATCTGAGCGGCTGCGTCCGCGCCATGCTTCGTTGCCACATCGCCCCGCAACACGCGCAAGGCGGCGCGCAGCGGGCGCCTCCCGACCGGTCCATAGCGTTTGCAGGATGTCTGCCTGTTCATTGCCCGAGCCCATTTGATCTTTGTCAGCCAATGATGGGCCGCAGGGTTTAACGGCGTCTTTCACACGAGGAAGCCGCAAAAGCCGGAAGTAATTGAATTTCCGACGCAAATGCTCGCAAATCAGGCAGAGTAGGCGTTGCAAATCGAGACAATCGTTGAGAACTGGGCGACCGATGCCACCTGTCTAGACACTTTAGGACCGTTCAATTTGCCGCGAAGCGCGGCTTGCACAAACGCAGAGCAGGATGCGCCCAAGGCTTGCGCGAACGGTTGCATTTGAAGGATCGGTGCAAATGTGCGTTTAGGGTTACCGGCGGGTTAATTGGGGGAGGCAGGCCTGGGCAACGCGTCACGGAAGGAACGCTTCCGGGTCTTGATCGTCGGCAGCGGCGGGGCTTTCGGGACCAAGATCGCCGAGCTTTTGGCGCCCGACGACGGCTTCGAACTGGTCCTGGCCGGCAGGACACGCTCGACCCTCGACGATCAAGCCGAGCATTTGACTCGTACGTCAGGACGCGTCGTTTCTACAGTCGTGCTCGATGCCTCGAACGTCGAGGCGAGTTGCCTCGAGCAGGCCGCCGCCGATCTTGTAATCAATGCATCGGGTCCGTTTCAATCCCAGGATTATACGATCGCACGCGCGGCGATTGGGGCTGGCTGTCACTACGTCGATCTGGCGGATTCTCGCGCGTTCGTAACGGGGATTGGCACACTCGACGAAGACGCAAGACGGGCGGGTGTCCTCGTCGTAAGCGGCGCCAGCTCAGTTCCGGGCCTCTCGTCGGCCGTGGTCGCGCACTATCGCGACGCGTTCTCCGGAATTCGCAAAATAGACATCGCGATCTCGCCGGGTAATTCGTTCGATCCGGGCGTCGCGACTGTCGCTTCGGTTCTCGGCGGAGTCGGCCAACCGATGAGGATGATGCTCGACGGCAAATGGCAGACCGTGCACGGGTGGCAGGGATTGCGGCGCGTCCGCTTCGGCCGAGCGGGCAAGCGGTGGGTCGGCTACGTCGACGTTCCCGATCTCGACCTCTTCCCACAGCATGAAGCCGACCTGGAGACCGTGCGCTTTCAGGCGGGGCTGGAGGTTTCTCTATTCCACCTCGGTTTGTGGGTGGCTTCATGGCTGGTGCGCGGCCGCTTAGTTCCGAGCCTCAAGCCACTCGCGCCCAGCCTTCTTGCGATCAAGCGAAAGCTGCGATGGCTCGGCAGCGATCGCGGCGGCATGACTGTAAAAGTGCGCGGCGCGGGGCCGGACGGTCGGCCCAAAGCGTTGACCTGGGTTCTGGAGGCCCGCAGCGGCCACGGTCCGTACGTCCCGGCGATGGCATCGGTCGCTTTGGCGCGACGCCTGGCTGCGGGCGGAGAGGCGCGACGAGGCGCGATGGCGTGCTACGGGCTCGTGCCGCTTAGCGACATCCTGGCAGTGGCGGCCGGCCTCGACATCGCCTGCAGCGCAAATGAAAGGCCCCTCCCGCCGCACGGCGAAAGGGGCCAATCGCAACAAAACTCAGACTGATGAGCTTACGTACGCCAGGGATGTTCCGGCAGGTCGGAGACGCCGACGACCTTTACACCGGCCGCAGCCACCTGATGATCGTTCTCGACCGAGCTTCCCGAAACGCCGATGGCGCCAACGAGGACGCCCTCATCATCGACGATGGGGAGGCCGCCCGGGAAGGTGATGAGGCCGTCGTTGGAATGCTCGATGCCGAACAGCGGACCGCCCGGCTGCGAAAGGCTGCCGATCGCGCCCGTCGGCATGCCGAAGAACACGGCAGTCTTCGCCTTCTTGATGGCGATGTCGATGGAGCCGACCCAAGCATCATCCATGCGGTGGAACGCCTTGAGATTGGCGCCGCTATCGACGACGGCGATGCACATCTTGGTTTTGGTCTTGCGCGCTTCCTTGACGGCTGCCGTGATGATTTTCTGAGCGTCGTCGATTGTTACGTGCATAGTCTTTTTTCCTCCAGTGCGTGAGACTTAGCGCGGGACCATGATATCGCGTCAGGATGACCGGATTTCGATGGCTCGCGTCCATTCTGAAGTTCGACCGGGTTCGAGGCTCCGTTGCGAGCGAACTTCGGAATCAAAGGGACACTAGCAAGGTATGGTTTGCTAGCGTGATTCAGATCGAGAAATCCCTCTCGGCGAAAAATGGTGAATTTCTCGATCATCACGCTAGCGGCAACTGACTTACGGGATGGTTTCCAGCGACGGGGTGCCGGTGGCGAAGCGCTCGAAGTCGGCCCGGTTCCCGCGGAATACGTTGAGGTCCACATCGCCCGTAACGCCGGGGCGGCGTCCGCGGTTATGATACTGCCAGATGAGCCACTGGTCGCGGCGGAACGGCGGCGGAACAACCAAGCTGCGCGCCCAAAAGCGTTCGCGGGGTAGCGCGTCTCCCAGCATGGCGCTGTCGAACTCCCAAGTTGTGTAGACGATAGGGCGGCGGCCATAATGCTTCTCGACGGTATCCAGGAACTGCTCGAGCATCGCGACGTGATCGCTCGGCGTCAGCGTGGCCGTGCACGTGCCCAAGTGTTCGGCGTCGACAACCGGCGGCAGGGCGTGCGGTTCCATGGGCACGGTCTCTATGAAGTTCTCCGCCTGCTCGACGGCGCTCTTGCAGAGCGTGAAGAAGTGGTAAGCGCCCCGCTTCACGCCGGCGCGTCCGGCTTCGCTCCAGTTGCGCGCGAAACTCTTGTCCTTGAACGTTCCGCCTTCCGTCGCCTTGATGTAGGCGAAGGCGACGCCGCTCGATGCCAGAGCATGCCAATCGACCTCGCCCTGGTGGTTCGAGACGTCGACGCCCACAACCGGATAGATCAACGGCGCAAGCTCGAAGCGCGGGTAGACGTGGGGTGCTGCCACGACTACCAGCACAACAAACGCGAGGCCGATGATCAACCGGCGAATGCCTGAGGACACGTGTGACTCCCAATGTGAACGCAATAAGGCCCGCAACTCATGTTGCGGGCCTCGTGCGTTCAGGTTCTGTCCGGTGCCTTTTCGGCGCCGAGCTTGTAGAGGCTGGTGAGCAAGGCATCGAAGCCACCCGCTCCAGCGCCGGTGTGCAAGTCGATGCGGCCAACCTTCTCGACCAGCTTTTCGAGCGCCTCCAGTTCCTTCAAGCGCATCAGGAGAGGATTGTTCTCCATCAGCTTGGAGGTATTGAGCAACGAGCGCGTGGCTGCCGTCTCTTCCTGGCGGCGGATGATGTTCGCCTTGGCGACGCGCTCCGCTTCAACCACCTTGTTCAACAACTCGCGCACATCCCCCGGTAGAATCACATCCTTGACGCCGATCTCGCCGATTTCCGCGCCTAGGCTCGCCGCACGGTCCGTGACGTACGTCCGCACCTCACGGTCAATAGTGTCGCGCGCAGCCAGGATTTCGTCGAGCGTGCGTGCGGCCACTGCTTCGCGGATGGCGAACTGAATGTACCGGTAGAGGGTCGCGTTGACGTCACCCGACGCGGCCGCCGACTTCTCCAGATCGACAATGCGCGCGAAGGCCGTCAGCGTGACGCGGATGCCAACGCGATCCTTGGTCAGGATTTCCTGCGCGGTGACCTCGAGCGCCTGAGGGCGCAAGTCCGCCTTGACGATGCGCACGGTGCGGCCGACCGACCAGAAGGCGTGGCGGCCGGGCTTCAATTGTTCCGTCAGGACGCCGTCAACGTAGAGAAGACCGGCCTCGTTCGCCTCGACGACCGTGGTCACGATGGCGCCGCCCGCTCGCGAGGCGTCGAGCTTATCCAGATGCCGCTTGTCGACGCGCAACGTAGCGGCAGTGTCGATGATCTCGACGTCGATCGCGGTCAGCGTCTTCCAGAAGGCGCGCGTCGTGTTCGGCAGCACGAGGAGCTTCGGCTCGCCATCCATGGATACGATGGCGACCTCAGTCGCGCCGGGCTGGACGATCGCAAAATTGTCGCTCGCCACGTCCGGCTCCGTCTTGGCGAGCAGCAAAGCCTTCTCGGGCGCGATCTCGGCGCGAAGGACTTTCACGATCTCGACGGAGAGCTGACTGAACGGATCGAAGTCGGCGAAGCGGCCGGGCTCCAACAGTCGCACGAAGCGGCCGTCGCGCAGCAGAAACGCGCGCTCGTCGTCCTTCACGACTGCCGTGGTCCAAAAGCTCAAGCGAGCCATAAGTAACTCCAGCTGTGCCAGTCCGCGATCGAGGACCGGTGCAATTCATCCGATGAAAATGGCGATCGTCCCATTCATTGCCGTTCGTAACTTTACCGAGCCAGCAGGTCGCCGGCCGTCACCCCACAACGAAAACGCGGGCCTTCGCTTGAGCTTCGCTGCTCGGCCTATGCCGTCCGTTGTGGTTCGCCTGTCCCGAAGGACGAGCGAAACTCCAACGAATGGCTTCAACTCTGCCGCGAAGCGGTATCCGCGAAGGCGCGGAGCGCATCGGCGTTTGCCTTCCGCTTCTCTTCTCGGCCGAAGCCTCGAAGCGAAACATGGGCCGGAGCAACGACCGGCTTCCCAGAAGTCGAGATCGCTTGGAGGCGATTGGCGGGGGATTCGAACCCCCCACAGCGAGATTAACAGTCTCGTGCTCTACCCACTGAGCTAGCCGTTTGGAGAAGCTAAAGAGAATCGAACCCTTGACCTCCCGGCGAACCGGGCGCTCTGCCACTGAGCTACAGCCTCGTTTTTGCTCCCGAAAGACGCGGAACACACTGCCGCAGAGCGGTGTGCGCCAGCCAGGTCTCAACGAGCCCGGACACGCGGCGTCAGGATCGGGAATTAGTGAGTAAACAGCCGAATTAGGCGAAATTTCATTCGGACTGTCGTCAAAGCGCATCGTGGCCTGGATTCACCATGCGCGCGCAAACGCTCAGGGCATCGTCCGCTCGCGTTGCACTTTGTTCCCTACGGAGGTACCCCTGGACCGTGGGGACGTCACGTGCGGAACAGCGGGCTTTGGTGTCAGCCCGCAGGTTCCCGCCGGGCCAACGGCCCGGTGCGGTTCAACACGTCAGACGGAATTAAACATGGCGCGGCTCAGTCTTCCGCTCAGCGAGCTCAAGTCCCGTTACGATGTCATCGTTGTTGGATCGGGTTACGGGGGAGGCGTCACCGCTTCCCGGCTGGCCCGGGCCGGCAAACGCGTCGCTGTTCTGGAGCGCGGCCGCGAGATCGAGACCGGCGCGTTTCCGCAGAAGTTTTCAGAGCTCAAGAACGAGTTCCAGGTTACCGGCAAGAGCTTCAAGACGGGGTCGGAGCAGGCGATCTACGACGTGCGCCTCGGCCGCGATATGCACGTGCTCGTCGCCTGCGGCCTCGGTGGGGGTTCGCTCGTCAACGCGGGCGTTTCGCTGATCCCAGACCGGCGCGTCTTCACCGATGACGCGTGGCCTGGGCAGGTCGCCCAGGACGGCAGCATCGAGGAAGGCTACCGGCGCGCCGAGCAGTGGCTGCGCCCCACCGCCGATCCGCGCGCGCGAGAGATGACCAAGTTCGGCGTCCTGGAGCGCACTGGCCAAAGCCTCGGCGGAACGCTCGTGCCGCCGCGTGTCGCAGTCAGCTTCGAGGACAACACTAATCCGGCCGGCATCCACCAAAATGCCTGCACGCGCTGCGGCGATTGCTGCGCGGGTTGCAACGTGGGCGCCAAGAATACCGTCGCCATGACCTATCTGCCCGATGCCGTGCGTCACGGCGCGGAAGTCTTTACGGGGCTCAAGGTCGACACCGTGCGCAAGGGCGCCGACGGGATCTGGCAGGTCAAGGCCCGCACTGTGGGGCTGGACCGCGGCCAGACATCCGAGGCGGCACTCGAGGCGCCGGTCGTGGTGCTGGCCGCGGGCACGCTCGGCTCCACGGAAATCCTGCTGCGGTCACGCGAAGCGGGTCTCGCACTTTCGGACCGGCTCGGGCAGCGCTTCTCGGCCAATGGCGACATCATCGCCTTCGGGTACGGATCCAAGACGACCGTCAACGGCGTCGGCGTCGGGCACCCCTCGAAAGTCGAGGGATTGGAGATAGGCGCGGCCGTTTCCGGACAGCTGGAATTCCGTGATGCCCACGCCCTTGCCAACGAACTCAACGTGCAGGAAGGCGCGCTGCCGTCGGCGTTCGCCTCGGTTCTGCCGGTGCTCTTCCTGCCGAATGGGCGGCTCCTCGGCGCGCTGCAGAGCCTCGTCAACGGCGTCTACAAAGGCCCCTTCGCGAGCTTGCAAACATTCTTTGCCGTGTCGCACGACAGCGCGTCCGGGCGCTTTTCGTTGGAAGACAACCAGCTTGCGCTCTCGTGGGCGGACGCGAAGGACGAGCCCGTCTACGCCAAGCTCGATGCGATCCTGTCGAAGCTTGTCGCTGCCAGCGGCGGCTCTTACGTAAAAAATCCCCTGGCAGGCACCGTGATGGGGCACCAGCCCGCCACCGCGCATCCGCTCGGCGGCTGCGGCATGGGACGCGACCGCACCGACGGCGTCGTCGACCACAAATGCCGCGTATTCTCAGGCGCTGCGGGTGGAGGCGACACGGCCGTGCACGAGGGGTTGTACGTCATCGACGGAGCGGTCATTCCACGCTCGCTCGGCGTCAATCCGCTGCTCACGATCACGGCGCTCGCCGAGCGCGCCATGCTGCACTTTGCGCAGGACCGCGGTCTCCGCTACACCACAGCACCCGTCCAAGAGGCGGCCGAGCCTGCGGCGGTGTACGCCTCCGCCACGACCTGATCCCAATTCCCGATGCGCATCGAATATCATCGCACGCTGATCGCAGACCACGTTCGCAACAAGGCCTTCCATGAGGCGCTCTCGCGCGTGATCAAGCCTGGCGAAACGACCGTCGCCGACATCGGCGCGGGGACCGGGCTTCTCGGACTGATGGCCTCGAAGCTCGGCGCGCGCGAGGTCATGCTCTACGAAGCCGCCGAGGTGGCGGGGGTAGCAGCGGCGGCGATCAAAGCCAACCGGGCCGCAAAGTCATGCCATCTCATGCCCTGCCATTCGACGGAGATGGACGACCCTCCGCGCGTCGACGTCGTCGTTTCCGAAACGCTGGGGAACTACGCTTTCGAAGAAAACATCATTGATACGCTGGCGGACGCGCGGCGACGTCATCTCAAGGACGGCGGCGTGATCATTCCGGCGCGGATCCGTCAGTTCGCCGTTCCAGTCGTTTCGGACCGCATTCATCGCGAACTCGTCGTATGGGACGACGTCGGCTTCGGGCTGGATCTCACGGTCGCCCGGCAGATGAGCCTCAACAATGCGTACGTCAGGACCTTCACGGCCGACGATCTTCTCGCTGGCGGTCAAGACGCGAAGGTGTGGGACACGGTTACGTTGGGGTCGGACAGCAAGGCCGCGCGCAAAGGCGAATTGTCGTGGAAGCTCGACAGGGCACAGACGGTCTATGGCTTCGCGTACTGGTGGGACGCCGAGCTGATTGACGGCATCACGCTCTCCACAGCACCGGATGCCCCACGCACGCATTGGGAGCAGCTCTATTTTCCGCTGGAGACGCCGATGGCGGTCGAGGCGGGCGAGAGCGTACTCGTCACGCTGCGCTCGCGCTCATCAGAAGAGGCCGGCACGCATCTCGCCTGGACAGCCGTGCATTTCGACCGCGACGGCGCATCGAAAGCGCGTCAGGTCATGGATCTTGATAAGGGCTGGATCCCCTAGCGGCTCTGTCCATCTGCCGCTCCGACACGCGAGACCAGCGTGATAGCAGATTTCGTTTAATCCGTTCCAGATCAGTATCTTCGCCGCACGAGGCGACCCAATCCCGCGTGCCAATGCACGATGCTGGAGTGGATCTCAATGGTGCTTGCGACTCCTAAGCTATTGCGTATTATTCAATCAATTTTACTGTTGGGAAACACAATGACAGCGCGTCTCATCGACGGCAAGGCCGTAGCCGCAGCAGAACGCCAGAAATGCCGGGAGCGCGTCGAGGCGCTCAAGCGGGAGCAGGGCGTGACACCGGGACTGGCGGTCATCATGGTCGGGAGCAACCCGGCGTCCGCGGTCTACGTCCGCAACAAGATGCGGGCCTGCGAGGACGTCGGCATCCGATCGGAACGTTTTCTGCTGCCAGAGACCTCCACCGAGGACGACGTGATCCGTCTCATCGAGCGCCTGAAGGCAGATCCCGACGTGGACGGCATCCTGGTGCAGCTTCCGCTGCCCAAGCACTACAATATCGAGCGCGTGCTCGGCACGATTCCGGCCGATAAGGATGTCGATGGCTTCCATCTCTACAATGTCGGAGGTCTTGTTGTCGGCGGCACCGTGTTCCCGCCATGCACACCCTACGGCGTGATGCGGCTGCTCGAGCACGAAGGGATCTCCGTGATCGGACGCAATGCCGTCGTCGTGGGGGCTAGCAACATCGTCGGCAAGCCCATGGCGCTGATGCTGATGCAGCATGAAGCGACGGTTTCCGTCTGCCACGCGAAGACGCGGGACCTAGCACAGTACACGGTGCTGGCCGATATCCTTGTCGTCGCGGCGGGCTGCCCGAACCTGATCACGGGGCCAATGGTCAGGAAAGACGCGGTGGTGATCGACGTCGGCATCAATAGACTGCCGTCGGGAGAATTGGTCGGAGATTGCGATTTTGAAGGGGTGTCGAAGCGTGCGTCTTTCATCACGCCCGTGCCGGGTGGCGTGGGACCGATGACGGTGACAATGCTGCTCGTCAATACGATCAACTCCGCCGCACGTAGCGCAGCTGCGCGAGACGCGGCGAGTGCGTCGAAGTCCCTGCTGAGTGCCGTCTAACCGGTTTCGAAAAGGGCTGAGACGGAAGCGCCGCGAACCATAAAGCCCGAACGCGAGCGGTCCCGCTCTAGACGTTGCCTGCCGTGCGCGTGGGTGGGTGAGTGTCGTTGGCCGGCGCAAAGGTGAAGGCGACCGACGCCGGATCGTGGGCAGGTGTGGCGCTCGCTGCAGGACGGCGCGCGGCGTGCTCATATCCTGGAATGAGTTCGGCGCGCGGATCAAAAGCGCGCACGAACTGCGCGATGCGCGGGGCAATCTCGGCGCGGAAGCGCGACCCGTTGAAGATGCCGTAGTGGCCGACCCCCGCGCACTCGATGTGGAGCTTTCTATCGACCCACAGCCCCGTGCAGAGATCATGCGCGGCGCGGCACTGGCCTAGGCCCGTGATGTCGTCCTTTTCGCCCTCGATTGTCATGAGCGCCGTCGAGCGAATCTGGGACGGATCGACGATCCGGCCGCGATGGCGCATCTCGCCCTTGGGCAGGGCATGGCGGATGAAAACGGTCTCGATGGTGTCGAGATAGAACTCCGACGTGAGATCCATGACCGCGAGATATTCGTCGTAGAATTCGCGATGCTTCTCCGCGGAGTCCCCGTCGCCGTGCACGAGGTGGAGAAACAGATCCTTGTGGGCGTTTGCGTGGCGGTCGAGGTTCATCGACACGAAACCCGACAGCTGAAGAAAGCCCGGATAGACCGTCCGGCCGGCGCCCGGGTGTGGCCAGGGAACGGTGGTGATGACGTTACGCTCGAAAACGTCGATGCTATGTTTTAGCGCCATGCGGTTGACGGCGGTGGGGTTCAGACGCGTGTCGATGGGGCCGCCCGCAAGGATCATGCTCAGCGGCGCGTTCGGATCTCCGTCCTGCTCCATGAGCGAGACGGCAGCCATCACCGGTACCGCGGGCTGGCATACGGCGAGGACATGCACATCGCCGCGAAAGAGCGTGAGCATCTCACGCACGTAATCGACGTAGTCGTCGAGGCCGAAGCGGCCTGCGGAAGCGGGCACGCTACGCGCGTCCTGCCAATCCGTGATGAAAACCTCGTGGTTCGGCAGAAGCGCTTCGACCGTTCCGCGCAGGAGAGTCGCGAAATGTCCGGACATCGGCGCCACGAGCAGGATTCGCGGATCCGCCTCGCGGTCGGCGGCCGGCAACTCGCGGTTGAAGTGGACCAACCTGCAGAACGGCCGCTCCCAGATCACATTCTCCGAGACGCGCACTTCGCGATTGCCGACATTGGTTTTCGCCAAGCCGAAGGTTGGCTTAGCGTAGCGCCGCGTTGTGCGCTCGAAGACTTCACATGCCGCAGCGGCATGGCGGCCGACGTGCGTGTGAGTAAATGGATTGAAGGGGTTTTCCAGGAGATAGCGGAAAGACTCCGCGACGGCGCGCGCAGGCTTCAGCGCAGCATGGCTCATCTCGTACCAGTGGTATAGCACCCGGCGTCCCCCGCTCTCACGTGCTCGCTCGGCCGCAATCGGAGCGGCCTACCCACCTACTCGATAGACGCGGGACGGATTTCGCTGGCGCCAGGCAGCAGCGAATCGCTGCAAAGCACAAACTGTGACGATTTTTTGCGCATCCCCGAGAGGAGAATGCACTGATTCGAGGCGATTGGCGAAACCGGCTAACTCGCTCCGGCTGCCGTCGGCTGCTGCGAAGCCTGGGTCAGTTCCTGCGCAAGCTTCTCCGCATCCACGCTGTGGGGGAAGTGTTTCACGAAGGCGCCGCTGGCATCCATGAGGTACATGAAGGAGCTGTGGTCCACGTTGTATTCGCCCGGCCGCTCCTCGTCCGGCACCTTCTTGGCGTAGACGCGATATGCCTTGGTCACGGCCGCAATATCTTCCGGCGTGCCCGATAGACCGACAATGTCGGGGTGGAAACTTTTTACGTACTTGCCCAGCAATTCCGGCGTATCGCGCTCCGGGTCGACGGTGATGAAGAGGGGCGTGATGCCCTTGGCTTTGTCGCCCATGCGGTCAAGCGCTGCGGCGATGACCTGCAACCCTGCCGGGCAGACGTCGGGACAGTGGGTAAAACCGAAGTAGACCAACATAGGACGGCCCGCGAATTCCTTGTCGGACACGCGCTTGCCGGAGGGCTCGACGAGGCTGAACGGACCGCCAATGAGCGCTCGGCCGCTGGCTTCTGATTTCTGAGCGCCGGGCTCGCTCGTCGGGAGTGCCACAAGAAGGACAGCCGTCATGATGCCCGCAGCCAATCCGACCAGGAGCGCGAGCAGAAGCGTCTTGCGCGAGGCACCCACAGCGCTTGTTTCCCCATTTTTTTTCGCCATTTCGGACTCCCGGGTGCCTTTTTTCACCCCTTATCTGGAGCAGGCCACGCGGTCTTGCAAGCTGTGCTAGTGTCCCGGCTCACGCTCGAACCCAACCAAGAAGAAGTCGTTCTCCGTGCTCTCAAATCTCACCAAAGCCTTCGAAGCCAAGGCCTCGTTCAGCGGTGACAGCCAACTCAGGCTGCAAACCATCGTTCGGCTCAGGTGGGTCGGGGTCATTGGACAAATCCTGGCCCTCGGCGTCGTCTATTTCTGGCTGGGCTTCGATCTTCCCGCAGGCCCTTGCCTGATCGTCATCGCGGTTTCGGCCTGGGTGAACGTGTTCCTCGCGATCCGATATCCGGCGCGACACCGCCTCTCGGTGAATTTCGCAACGGCACTGCTTGCTTACGACATCATCCAGCTCGCCTCGTTGCTCTATCTCACCGGCGGGATCGACAATCCCTTCACGATGCTGATCGTCGCGCCGGTTACGGTGTCTGCTGCAACCTTACCTCTCGCCTACACCGTCGGTCTCGGCGTGATGGCCCTCGGCTGCACCGCGTTGCTCGCGTTCTTCGCGATGCCGCTGCCGTGGTATCTCGATCCGCCGCTCTCGCATCCGCTGCTCTACAAGGTCGGCATCCTGCTGGCGGTCGCCGCATCGATGCCGTTTCTCGCGCTGTACGTCTGGCGATTGACGCAAGAAGGCCGCGAGATGTCGGCTGCCCTCGCCGCGACGGAACTCGTGTTGTCGCGCGAACAGAAGTTGCATGCCCTCGACGGGCTCGCCGCGGCCGCCGCTCACGAACTCGGAACACCGCTTTCGACAATTACGCTGGTTACGAACGAGCTTTACCGGCAGATGCCGCAGGACAGCCCGCACCGGGACGACATTTTGCTGCTTCGGACGCAAGCTCAGCGCTGCCGCGAGATCCTGCAGAAGCTCACGCGCCATCCGCCGGACGAAGATCCGCTGCACGCCAGCCTGACCGTCAAGGAGATGCTGCACGAGGCTGCAGCACCTTACATGGACGGCCGCGCCCGGATAAAAATCCGCGCCACGCCGGCTGAGAATGCCGCCGGTCCGGATGCCCGACAGCCAACGGGCCTGCGGCGCCCGGGTGTCATCCACGGCCTAGGCAACATTATCGAAAATGCAGCCGACTTCGCGAAGGGGCAGGTTGATATCACCGCCGAATGGGACGGCCAGACCGTCCTCGTTGTCGTCGCTGACGACGGCCCGGGCTTTAAGCCGGAGATCATCGACAACATCGGCGAGCCTTACATCACCACCCGCCAAGCCGGGCGCAAAGGAAGGACCAGCGGTAAGGTCTCGGGGCTTGGGCTTGGGTTTTTCATTGCAAAGACCCTTCTCGAACGATCCGGTGCGCGTCTCCATCTCGAGAATCGTGAGGAGCCGCAACATGGTGCAGTCATCCGAATAGCCTGGCCGCGAGCCGCTTTCGAAGCGGCGCTCGAGGCGCGGGACAATCACGCCCCGCCTGCCGTCCGCCGGGAGCCGCCCGGACCGGGAGACGTGATCTCGGACACGCTGTAAGCGGGATCGTTAAACGGCGGCCGTTTCCCTAATACAAGTAAGGCGTTTTGCGGCCTACCTGCTTAACCAAGCTTGATCTTTTCTCAATTAGTTATGCTAAACACTCGTTCTGCCTTTGCGTGGCGGCCTCGGCTAATATAAATGCCAAGAATCCGGAGGTGCGCGGTGGAAACTGAAGACCTATCATTTCAAAAAGATGAGCTGCCTGAAGACCGGTCGCTGATCATCGTCGACGATGATCGCCCCTTCCTGCAGCGGCTCGCACGCGCCATGGAGCTTCGCGGCTTCGAGGTGAGAAGCGCGCATTCGATCGCCGAAGGCATCGAGTTGATCAAGGCACAGGCACCGGCATTCGCCGTGGTCGACATGCGGCTCGAGGACGGCAACGGTCTCGACGTGATCGCCGAGCTGACGCGCGCGCGGCAGGACACGCGCATCATCGTGCTGACCGGCTACGGCAACATCGCCACTGCAGTGTCGGCCGTGAAGCTCGGCGCCGTCGACTATCTCGCGAAGCCTGCGGACGCCGACGACGTGACCGACGCGCTGCTGGCGCCCCACAACGCGAAGGCGGCGCCGCCGGACAACCCGATGTCGGCCGACCGCGTGCGTTGGGAACACATCCAGCGCGTCTATGAGCTTTGCAATCGCAACGTTTCCGAGACGGCACGGCGGCTCAACATGCACCGTCGCACCCTGCAGCGCATCCTGGCCAAGCGCGCTCCGAAGTAAAACGGGGCGCGCCTTTCACACATCGCCGATGCCCCGTCCCACTGCCGCCGGCAGCGTGGGATCGAGAAGCACCGAGAGGCGCGACGCAGAAGCGCGTCCGATGCGCAGCGTCATCGCCTTGCGCCTCGGCGCAGGGAGACGCGCCTCCGGGCTTGGGCGCACGATTTCGCCTCCGTAGCGATCGGCGACGATGAGACCGGTCTCCGCGGGCAGGATCTCGCACGGAAAATCCGGCAAGACGGCGAAGAAAAGACGATCCGCGAACTCCCAGTACTCCGGCCATTTTTGATCCGTCCGGAAATCTTCCAGGCAGGATTTGATCTCGACGATCCAGATCGCACCGTCCGGCCCCAAGCCGACGACGTCCGCGCGCCGGCCGTTCGGCAACGGCAATTCCGAGATCGCGGCCAAACCATGCGCGGCCAGCAGGCGCACGACGCCGCGGCAAACCTCCCGCGCGATCAAAGATTGCGGGCCGCCAAGCGCAACGGCGGGAATATCCGGCGAGGCAATTCCGTTTTCCACACTGTCTTCGATGATGGTCATCGCTCCTTCGTTGGGGACTGACACCAGTTTGCCGTGATGTTGCCGACAGCCTGCGCTCCTCTCCCGTTGGCTGCGTCAGGTCGCCAGATTCGAACGGCGCCGCGCACCCGCCGAGTGATGCGCAAAATTGTCGATCTTCAGAACACGTGGGGCACTCATACTCATGTTCTTCAAGCGGCTGACCAAGGACAAATCGGCTTCGAAACCTGCGCAGGCGGTCGAAAAGGAGGCGTCTTCGGAGACGACGGCCCCGGCTGCACCCGTCAAGTCCGGCGCGCAACCGCTCGCCTCCACAGAATTGCGCCGCAAGGTCGACGCGAAGGCGCTCGGCTTCAAGACGACAGCCGATCTGGAGGTTGCTACGAGCGCCGTCGGCCAGGACCGGGCGCTCAAGGCCATCGATTTCGGCCTCAGCATGAAGGCGCGCGACTTCAATATTTTCGTTCTCGGGCCGCCGTCCTGCGACACGAGCACGGTCGTGCGCTCGCATCTTGCCAAAGTTGCGGCAGCATCACAAACGCCCATGGACTGGGTTTATGTGACAAATTTCCAGGATCCGCGGCGACCCCGCGCCATCGCTCTACCCCCCGGCCGCGCCGACGCCCTCAGCGAGGGCTTGCAAGCGGCGTTGCGGGAGCTTTCCGCTACTTTGCCAGCCGCGTTCCGCTCAAGCGACTACCAGGCGCGGCGGCGTGCCATAGATGAAGAATTCCGTGCCGGCCAGGAGGACGCGCTCGAGTCCATCCGCATCCGCGCCGCCAACCAGAACATCGCGGTTCTGCGTACGCCGCTCGGCTTCGGCATGGCGCCGATGCACGACGGCAAGGTTGTGAAGCCCGAAGTCTTCAACCAGTTGCCGGAATCCATGCGGCGCGACGTCGAAACACGGGTGACCGCGCTCCAGACCGAACTCGAAACTGTTCTTTCCAGCGCGCCGAAAGCCGACAAAGACCGCAGGCGACAGCTCACGGAACTCAACGAGGAAGTTGCGCGCCACGCCATCGAAGACGCGCTGGATCAGCTCTCGGCGACCTTCGCCGACCTTGCGGATGTCGCTGCGTTCCTCGCCGATATCGAGAAGCACCTCGCCGCGAATTGCGAGCAATTCATCGAGCGCGGCGCGGATGCGACTGCGACGCGCGCCGGGCTCGATCCCTCTCAAGATGCGAGGTTGCGCCCGTACCTCGTCAACGTGGTGGTATCGCATGGGGACGCCCAGTCCGGCGCGCCGGTTTGCGATCTCCCTAACCCTGCGCGCGACACGCTCGCTGGGCGCGTGGAGCACGTATCCGTTAGCGGCGGCAACGGATTTGCGGCAGATGCGCTGACGATCCGCGCTGGAGCCTTGCACCGGGCCAACGGCGGCGCCTTGCTGATCGACGGCCGGCGCCTGCTCGCGTCGCCGGAGACCTGGGATACCCTCAAAATCGCGCTCACCACCGGTGAAATTCGCATCGATCCGGCGGGCGCGTCTTTCGGCGCAACCGCCGTGCAGACGATCGAACCGGAGCCAATTCCGTTGCTGGTGAAGGTGGTGTTGTTCGGCGAGCCCGAGCTGTTCCACGACCTCGAACAGAGCGATCCCGAGTTCGCCCGGCTGTTCAAGGTGCAGGCCGATTTCGACGCGACCCTCGCGCGCAGCAAGGACAACGACAACGCCTTTGCGCGGCTCGTTGCGTCAATGGTCGAGACGCACGATCTCAAACCCTTAGACGCGAGCGGCGTTGCACGCCTCATGGAGGAGGCGACCAGGATTGCAGAGGATCGCGACAAGCTCAGTATCGAGGCCGAACGCATCGCCGATATTCTGCGCGAAGCCGACTACTGGTCCGAGAACGCGAACCGGAAAGCGACCACGGCCGAGGACATCGCACGCGCCATCAAGGAGCGAACCCGCCGCGCGGACCGATCGCGCGAGCACGTACACGAGAGCATGGAGCGGGGCTCCGTGCTGATCGATACATCAGGGAGCAAAACGGGCCAGGTCAATGCACTCTCTCTGGTTCAGAAGGGCGGGTTTACGTTTGGACGCCCGGCGCGCGTGACGGCTCGCACGCACATCGGGCAAGGTCGCGTCACGGATATCGAGCGCGAGGCGCAGCTCGGGGGACCACACCATTCGAAAGGCGTGATGATCCTCTGGGGCTATCTCGCGGGACGGTTTGCCCAGGACATCCCGCTCGCGCTCGCGGCAACGCTTGTGTTCGAGCAATCGTATGAAACGGTCGAAGGCGACAGCGCGGCCGCGGCCGAGCTGGTCTGCCTTCTCTCCGCGCTCGCCGACGCGCCCCTGCGCCAAGATCTGGCCGTGACCGGGTCTCTCAATCAGCTCGGCGAAGTCCAGGCCGTGGGCGGCATCAACGAAAAGATCGAAGGCTTCTTCGATGTGTGCGCCGCGCGGGGCCTCACGGGCACGCAGGGCGTCATCATCCCAGAAGCGAACCGCCAGCACCTCATGCTGCGGGAAGACGTGGTGGACGCCGTGCGCGACGGACGCTTTAGCATCCATGTGATCCGCACCGTCGACGAAGGCCTTTCGCTGCTGACGGGACTCGAAGCCGGCGAAAAAGGCGCGGACGGCCGGTTCAATGCCGAAAGCTTGAACGGCCGCGTTGCCGCGAAGCTTCAGGCTTACGCAGAACGCGCGCGGCTCTTCGCGGGCGGCAAACACGCGAACCAGAAGCCGGCCGCCTGAGCATGATTGCGCATATCGCCCATGCCGAGGAACAACGAGGGCGCGTCGTGCTCTGGCTCGGCGGCGAGGGCGAGCCGCGCGAAACCGCCATCGACGCGGCACTTAGGCTCGCGCAGGCATTCGAATCCGAAATCGAGAGCCTCTTCATCGAAGACAGCCAGCTCTATGATCTCGCAGACATGCCGTTTGCGCGCGAGATCTCGCTCTCCGGACGGCGCACGCGCGCATTTTCAGCGGCATCCCTCGCAAAGGACATGCAGGCACATGCCGCGGCGCTGCAGCGGGGCGTGGTGACGCGAGCGCGGGCCCGCGACGTCAAGGTTCAGACCCGCGTTCTGCGCGCAGAGCCAATCGAAGCGCTGGCGCGGGCCTGTGCCGAGAACGGACCATGGAATGTGGTAACCGTCGGCTCCCCGTTGCCACGAGGCTCCGGCAGGGGCGTGGCCGAGTTGTTCGATGCAATTCACGCGACGACCGGCATCGTTGTCGCGGGCTGCAACGCGCGGCGGACGAGCGGGCCCGTGATTGCCGTGGTCGAGGAACTCGAGCGGCTGGTGCCCATGATGCGCGCGGCCGAGCGGATCGCATCCGCTACCGGCGGCGATGCGCGGCTCTGGCTGCTTGAGCACGACCAAGGCCGCCAGGATTGGATCGAGGGCCAGATGCGGCTTGCGCTCGGCGCGTATCCCAACGCGCGGTTCGACGTCATCGACATAACGCGGCATAGCCGCTTGAGCGTGGCGGAGCTCATACGGCGCGAGGGCGCCGGGTTCGTGATCGCGCGGTTCGGCGGCCAACTGACGCCGGACGAGGAAAGCGTTGCGCCATTCGCGGATGCTCTCGACGGCCCGCTGTTCCTGGTGCGCTGAAATCCGACAGCACACGGCTCTTGCTCCCGATCCCCCGGCCGCTTATCTGCTCGCGGTATCCGCCGGATAGGATTTTTGCGCGCATGCCCGAGCTACCCGAAGTCGAAACCGTGCGTATGGGGCTCGAGCCGGCATTTGTGGGGCGTGCCTTTGCGCGCGTGTCTACCAACCGCGCCGATCTGAGGTTTCCGTTTCCAGACCGTTTTGTGCAGCGCCTCACGGGCGCGCGGGTCGTTGGGCTGGAACGGCGGGCCAAATACCTGATCGCCCATCTTTCCACCGGCGAGGCGCTTCTCATGCATCTCGGCATGACGGGGCGCTTCCATGTGCAGGCCGCAGGGGAGGCGACCGCCCATCTTCTTGGCGACTACGAATACGACACGAGCACCGATACCAAGCACACGCACGCCATTTTCGAGATGTGCGGCGGCGGACGGGTCACGTATTCCGACCCGCGCCGCTTCGGCTACATGCTACTCATTCCGGAAGCCGAACTTGCCCAACATGCCATGGTGCGCGGCCTCGGCGTCGAGCCGCTGTCGGAGGAGTTGACCGCCGCGTATCTGGCCCAGCGCGCGCTTGGGCGGCGCACCGACCTCAAAGCGTTTTTGATGGACCAGCGCATCATCGCGGGGCTCGGGAACATCTATGTGTGCGAAGCCCTTTTCCGCGCGGCCCTCAAGCCTTCACGCGGAGCCTCCGTCCTGGCGACCAAGTCTGGAAAACCCACGCCGCATGCGCAGCGGCTCGTGGCCGGCATCAAGAGCGTGCTCGAAGCCGCCATCGCGGCCGGTGGATCGACGTTGCGCGACTATCGGCACGCGGACGGCAACAGCGGCGCGTTCCAGAAGACGTTTCAGGTTTACGGCCGCGAGGGCGAGCCTTGCGTCCGGCGCGGTTGCCGGGGCATTGTGCGACGCAGTGTCCAAGGCGGGCGGTCGAGCTTCTACTGCCCGGTGTGCCAGCACTGATTGGGAGTCCGCGCCATGGCCTTTGAAACAATCCTGGTCGAAACCCGGGGCCGCGTCGGCCTCGTCACGCTCAACCGACCCGCGCAGCTCAACGCCCTCACCGATCAACTCATCAGCGAGCTCAACCAGGCGCTCGACGCGTTCGAAGCGGACGAGGGCGTCGGCGCCATCGTCGTGACGGGATCGGAAAAAGCTTTCGCTGCCGGCGCGGACATCAAAGAGATGCAGTCCAAGGACTACATCGAGGCTTACAAAAGCGATTTCATCGCGAGCTGGGAGCGCATCACGCGCTGCCGGAAACCGGTTATCGCCGCCGTCGCGGGATTCGCGCTCGGCGGAGGCTGCGAACTTGCCATGAGCTGCGACCTGATCATCGCCGCCGATACAGCAAAGTTCGGACAGCCGGAGATCAAGCTCGGCATCATGCCGGGAGCGGGCGGCACGCAGCGGCTCATTCGCGCCGTGGGCAAGTCGAAGGCGATGGAACTCTGTCTCACCGGCCGCATGATGGATGCAGCCGAAGCGGAGCGATCCGGGCTCGTGGCGCGCGTCGTACCGGCGGCGGATCTGCTGACCGATGCCCTCAAGACGGCCGATACCATCGCAGCTCAATCGTTGACGGCCGCGATGATGACCAAGGATTGCGTGAACCGCGCTTACGAGACGACGCTCGCGGAGGGCATCCGCTACGAGCGGCGCACATTCCACGCCATGTTCGCCACGCACGATCAGAAAGAGGGAATGGCGGCGTTCCTTGAGAAGCGGATGCCCCAGTTCAAGAACGGCTAACTCGCGTCTGCGTCACCGCCGACATGATGCAGAGCGCGATGATGGCGAAACCGCCCCAGAGGAAGACCTCGTTCGCCGCCCAATCACCCTTGACGGTATCGAGCTTGCCGGTTCCCACGAGATAGACGAGCGCGATGGCGGCGGCGGCACCATGCACCAGCGTCAGCATAAGCGGCGGAATGGGCATGCTTCTGATGCGGCCGAGCCTGAACCCATAGATGCCGAGGCTCGCGGCGAACAGCGTCGCGCCGAGGCCATACTGAAAACCGTGCCGCCAGACGAGATCGGACAGCGAGTAAACGGCAAACAGCGCCGACGCGCCCCACGCATAGACGAGCGCGGCCAGCCACACATTGCACCTCAAGGCCTCGCGGACCGCAGCCGCGCCGTCCTCGCGCGCCATGGAGCCTGTCGTCCTGGACCACAGCGGCGCGTTGATGCCGAGGCCGGTTCCGACCACCAATGCGACTAGCAGACCCGCAGACAGAGCGGGCAGGAAATGGTCGCCACGGCCGGCACCGAGCACAATCATGGTGATGCTGAGCGCAGACGCCAACAGCAGCCACGGTAAAAGTGGCCGGAGGGAGATCCCCGGAGCGTACGCTCCGCTTGGCTGATGGATGCTCATGCGCGCTTCTTGACTAGGAGGAATTTTTCTTACCGTCAATCAAAGCATGGGCGGAAATGAGGGCCAGAGCCAGGGCGCCGAAAAGAAACAACCCATTTCCAGCCCAATCGCTGTCAACGGGGAAGAAAACTTCCTTGTCGGGGTCGACCGCGAGTCCCACCAGGGTGGCGATCATGCCGACCAACTGGCCTATTCCGAGGTAGCGGCCAAGGCGTAGCAAGGTGGGATCGTCGCGCCCCTTGCGGGCGTCGTTGGCCAAAAGCGCGGAGAAGCCCAAGCACAGAACGCCGGCTCCGGCGAAAGCCGCAGAAAAATGCGTCCACTCACGCCACGACAGCACGAGCACGTATACAAGGACGAGCGCCGCGGCGCCCCACAGCCAAACGAGTGCCATGTAGCGGGCCGTCAGGCTTTCGATCTGGCTCTGCCCGGCGCCCGCTTTCACGAGATTGCGACGCGAGCTTATGCCGACGCCGGCGAGAAGCAGATTGACGAAACCCGCCGAAGCCAGCAGGGCGAGCGGCTCCTTCTCCTGGGCAGAATGAACGACACCTGCAAGGCCGAGGGCGAAAACCAGACCCCAAGCCAGAATGGAATGCATGTTCATCGCGGAGTGGTCCTCCCGGTATCCCTCGGGCCTGGCGATGGGCTCGGCCCCTGGACGTCCTTACATCACCTTTTAAGTGACCGCGAAAGGATGCCCGATCCCGTAGGTCCGTCGCTCCCGCGCCGCCTGTTAGCCTGCGCCGAGGCACCAGGCGAGAATTGCCTTCTGTGCATGCAGCCGGTTTTCGGCCTCGTCGAACACCACAGACTGGGGGCCTTCGAGCACCTCTTCCGTGACCTCGTTGCCGCGATACGCCGGCAAGCAATGCATGAAGATTGCGCCCTTCGCCGCCTTGGCCATCAGGGCCGCATCCACCGCGTAGGGCTTAAGGAGCTGCTTGCGCCGGGAGGCGTCCGTATCTCCCATGGAGACCCAGGTGTCGGTGACGATGCAGTCGACACCGCGCACGGCTTTGACCGGATCCGACATGATGGTGACGTTGGCCTTCTCGCGGCGGACCCAATCGACGATCTCATCCTTGGGGCGCAGGGCATCCGGGCAAGCGACGCGAAGCTCGAAGCCGAACTTCGCCGCAGCCTGCATCCAGGACGCAGCCACGTTGTTGCCGTCACCAACCCACGCCACCGAGCGGCCCTTAATGGGACCGACGTTCTCCTCGAACGTCATGATGTCGGCCATGATCTGGCAGGGATGCGTCTTGTCGGTGAGGCCGTTGATGACGGGAACCGTCGCGTGCTTGGCGAGATCCAGCAGGGTCTGGTGAGAGTTGGCGCGGATCATGATCGCGTCGGCGTAGCGCGACAGCACGCGCGCCGTATCGGCGATGCTCTCGCCGCGGCCGAGCTGAAGATCGTTCTGGTTCAGCATGATCGTCTGGCCGCCGAGCTGACGCATGGCGACGTCAAACGAGACACGCGTCCGCGTCGACGGCTTCTCGAAGATGAGGACGAGGACGTCCTCCTCGATGCCCTTCGGCCGCAGCTTCATGGGCACGCGCTTGCCGGCCTTCTTCATGGCATGGGCCGCATCGATGATGCGGCGGAGCGTTTTGCCGTCGATCTCGTCGAGATCCAGGAAATGTCGAATAGCGGTTGCTTTAGCCATGGCGCTTCGGCCGGCTCCGTCCGGTTTGAGGATCAGGTTTTCGATTGGCGCTCGCCGGACTTCTGGATCCGGGCGAGTGCGCGCCCAAGGCGGTCCACACCTTCGGCGATTTCATCTTCGGAGACCGTCAGCGGCGGCAGCACGCGCACGACGTTATCTCCAGCGCCCACGAGCAGAAGGTTCTCGGCCAGGGCGGCCGCGACGACTTCCGCGGGAGGCACGCTCACCTTGACGCCGGCGAGCAGGCCTTGTCCGCGCACATCCACGACCAAGTCCGGGAACTGGTCCTTGATCGCAGCGAGTGTCTGGCGCAAACGCAGGGCCTTCTGCTGGACCGCTTCGAGGAAGCCAGGTTTGAGTACGACGTCGAGCACGGTGTAACCGACCGCCGTTGCCAGCGGGTTGCCGCCGAATGTCGAGCCATGCGTGCCCGGCGTAAGCCCGGCCGCGGCGCTTTCGGTTGCGAGGACGGCGCCCAGCGGGAAGCCGCCGCCGATGCCCTTGGCGATCGCCATGATGTCGGGTGTGATTCCTGCCCACTCGTGCGAGAAGAGCTTACCGGAGCGGCCGACGCCGGTCTGCACTTCATCGAGCACAAGGAGAATACCGGCCTCGTCGCACAATGCGCGCAGGCCGCGGAGGTAATCGGGCGCGCCGACGTGGACGCCGCCCTCTCCCTGAACCGGCTCGACCATCACGGCGGCAGTTTCAGACCCGATCGCGGCACGAACAGCTTCGAGATCGCCGAAAGGTACATGATCGAAGCCCGGCGCCTCCGGTCCGAAACCTTCCAGGTATTTGGCGTTACCTGCGGCAGCGAGCGTTGCCAGCGTGCGGCCGTGGAAGGCGCCCGTGCAGGTCACGATGCGCCAGCGCTCGGGACTGCCAGAGACAAAGTGATAACGGCGTGCGGCCTTGATGGCCCCTTCACAGGCTTCCGCGCCGGAATTGCAGAAGAAGACCTTGTCGGCGAACGTGACCTGCGCCAGGCGCTCGGCGAGCTTCTCCTGACCCGCCACACGATAAAGATTGGAGGTGTGCCAGAGCTGGCCCGCCTGTTCGGTCAGAGCGGCGACCAGACGGGGGTGGGCATGGCCCAGCGCGTTCACGGCAACGCCAGAACCGAAATCGAGGTAGCGCTCTCCGGCGCTCGTCTCGAGCCACGAGCCTTCGCCACGAGCGAATACGATGTTCTGGCGGCCGTACGTGCCCATGACCGCGGGCGACGGGCCCTTGTCAGCGTCCGTCCCGGCGGTGGTCGAGGCTCTGAGGGGTTTGGACATTTCGCCCATCCCACTCCCCAAAAATGACGAAAGCCGCCCTCCCGGCGGCTGCGCGAAGGTGGCGTGATACGCGCCCGATGGCCCAAAGTCAACGCAGGCGCACAATTTGTATTAAAGCGGACAATTACTGAGACACGGCGGCGACACAGCTATCAACTTGGTCCGCCAGCTGATCTTGTTTTAGCTACGGTTTTCGCCTTAGGCGGGTGGGAATAATTGCGGGGGAAAGTCGCGGAGGTGCATTCCTGCTGGTTCGCGGCGACTCACTCTGTTGCGACAACGCCACTTGTCCCTGTCAATGGCCCCTCGTCTTGCAGGGCCTCCTTGTACAAGAAAATCAAGTTATTGTAGGTTAATGAGGTCCAGACACGACATGTCGCGTTGTAGTGCGCATGTCTGGCGTCTCCGTCTGGTTGCGTTCGGACCTCTTTGTATGTGAGCGGCTCAGCCCGCCCGGTCCGCCCAAGTTCCTGCGTCATCTTCAGTTCGCGTCGCGAGTAGGTGTGGTCTGCGCACGTCTGGCGTTTGTATGCGCCATCCGTGACCTAGCGCCGCCCTTCCAGCTCGCGCGCCTGCCTGTCGGGGTCCCAAGGCCCTGAAGGCGCATGTATGGGAGCACCGATTAAATGGCCTGGAACGACGAACGCGTTGAGCTCTTGAAGAAGCTCTGGTCCGAGGGGCTCAGCGCCAGCCAAATCGCCGGACGCCTCGGCGGTGTGACACGCAACGCGGTGATCGGCAAGGTGCATCGTCTCGGCCTTTCGGGCCGCGCCACGACGTCCCGCATGAAGTCTCACCGCCCACGCGCCCGGGCCGCCGCCAACGCGCGCCGCATCCAGCAGAAGACCCGGTTCGCGCCGCAGGGCAATCCGGCCCTTCGCGCCCTCTACCAGCCCGAGGCCGAGCCGTTTACGCCGTCCGTCGAGGAACTGGTGATCCCGCTCAAGGAGCGCCGCACGATCCAGACGCTGACCGAATGCAGCTGCCGCTGGCCGATCGGCGACCCGCAGGCTGCCGACTTCCATTTCTGCGGCAAGAACAAAGTCACCGGCTTGCCTTACTGCGAATTCCACGCGCGCCGCGCGTTCCAGCCGCCGCAGCCGCGCCGCCGCGAGCGGGAGATCGGCGAGCCGCGCGTTCCAGCTCTGGCGCGCTCAGCATCCGGCAAGGAGCCGGCCGACGCATAGAGTGCACTCCAAAGTTTTGGCGGGGGGAAAAAGGTCGGGTATGCCGGGGGGCTTACCCGACCTTTGCTTTTGGGCAGCCGAAAGCAAGAGTGTCAGGCGGAGAAGCTCACGCGGCGTGTGTCGAGAGCCTCTTTGAGGGCGCGCGCGAAATCCTTCCTCTCCTGGTCGTTCAAGAGCCGGCCGAATTCCAGCTCGCGTCCGTGGGACGCCAGCTTCAAATGGTTGCCGCCATCGGGACGCTCCGTGAAGAGCACGCGCACCCAATAGGGATTGAACTCGAAAACGCGCTTCTTGCCGGACGGCGAGACCTTCTCGAGCGTCAGCGTGTGCGGCGTAAGCTCGACGACTTCATAGGCGCGCGCGGCACGGTAGTTGAGCCTGAAGGCGACGTAGATCAGCAGCACGTCGAGGCCGAAAAATCCGAATACGGGCCACGCGCCCATGATCAGGAATGCCATTCCCATCAAGAAGCTCACGCCGCCTATGGCGAGCATGAGGATCAGAAACCCCTTCGGCTCGAGTGAGCGGTGGGGATGCAGAATGGCGCGAAATGCTCTCGCCTCCGGTGGGGTCGGTCCGCTATCGTTCATTCGATCAGCCTACCTTCTGGATTCATGTTGTCAAAGCGCCCCCTTTCGAAACGTTCCGCCGTGCAAGCCGGATTACCCTCGCGGGCCGCAGCCCGGGCCAAGCCGCGCGCGAAACGCAGCCTGCTCTCTTCCGCTGAAATCGCTGAGGTATTCCGGCGCTTCGCCGCGGCCAATCCTGACCCAAAAGGCGAGCTTGAGTACATCAATCCGTTCACGCTTCTGGTTGCGGTGGTGCTTTCCGCACAAGCGACGGATGCGGGCGTCAACAAGGCAACGCGGGCACTGTTTCAGAGGGCGGATACACCCGAGAACATGCTCGCGCTCGGGGAAGATGCCGTGCGCGACCACATCAAGTCGATCGGGCTCTTTCGCGCCAAGGCCAAGAACGTCATTCTGCTCAGTCAGAAACTCATCCACGAGTTCGGCAGCGAGATTCCGCGGGATCGCGACGCGCTGGAGACATTGCCCGGCGTCGGCCGGAAGACGGCGAACGTCGTCATGAACGTTGCCTTCGGCGCGCCCACTATGGCGGTCGACACGCACGTGCTCCGCGTCTCCAACCGGATCGGCTTGTCGAACGGAACGACACCGCTCGCGGTCGAAGCGGATCTCTTGGCGAAGATCCCACCCGAGTATGGCGTACCTGCCCATCACTGGTTGATCCTGCACGGACGATACGTCTGCAAGGCGCGCAAGCCGGAATGCCCCTCGTGCCTGATCCGCGACATCTGCCGGTTCCCGGACAAGACCATTTAGTTGCGCGCGGCGGCGCGGCGCATCTCGCAGTGGAACTCCGGCTCGAAACGGCACGTGGGCGCACTGCCGTTAAGACGGCAGAAACCAACACCGTGAACAACGTAATAATTTGCTGACGGATTAATTCGCTCGTTAACGCCTATCTCCTACAATTTTCGCAAATTCCATCCGGCCTTCTTTACGGCTGCAACAGCGACGCGGAGTCGTTCCTCACATGGCTCGTCCCTTTACGCCGCACGCGGAGATGTCCGATGCGGACAAATCCCGCGATGCCAACTTCGACACACACAAGCTGATCGAGCACACGCAGAGGCTCGCTCGTTTGAACTCGTGGTTCGAAGTCGCGCTCAACAACATGGCGCGTGGGCTTTCGATGTTCGATGCCGATCGCAACCTGATCGTCTGCAACGCGCTTTATCGGGAAATCTACGAGCTTCCCGAAGAGCTGACCGTACCGGGCACGCCGTTTTCCAGGATCGTCGCCTACCACTCCGCCAAGGAAGGGGCCGCGAACAGCATCGATGACCTTCGCCGCCAGCAACATTGGATCGAGCAACACGCCGAAGAGCTGCAGCACGGGAAGACGTTCACCCATACACAGTATCTCCAGAACGGACGCATCATCCTCGTCACCAACCAGCCGCTTGCCGATGGCGGCTGGGTCGACATCCAGGAAGACGTCACCGAAAAGACGCTGGCCGCCGAGCGCATCGCCTGGCTCGCGCGGCACTGCCCGCTGACGGAGATCGCGAACCGCTTTCACCTGCGCGAAAGGCTCGAAGACGAACTCGTCCGGCTCGGGCCGAACGGCCGCCTGGCGGTGCATCTCATCGATCTCGACTACTTCAAACGCGTGAACGACACGCTTGGACACGCGGCTGGCGACGCCGTTCTCAAGGCGGTCGCGAAGCGCATGCGATCGGCATTGCGTGATGGCGACTTCGTCGGACGCCTCGGCGGCGACGAGTTCGCGATCATCCAGACGGACATCAGCGGGCCCGAGCAGGCCGCAAGCCTTGCCCAGCGTCTCGTCAAAACGCTGAACGCACCCTACCGGGTGCTCGGAGCGAACGCCGGCATTGGCGCGAGCATCGGCATCGCCATCTCGCCCGAGCACGGCAACGAAGCCGATACCTTGCTGCGGCGCGCCGATACGGCTCTCTATCGAGTCAAGTCCTGTGGCCGTGGCAGTTCCTGCGTCTATACGAAGGACGATGACCAGATCGCGCTCCAGCGGATCGAGTTGCAGGCCGACCTCGGCGAAGCGCTCAAGCTGAAGCAGCTCAGCCTTCACTATCAGCCGATCGTCGACGTGAAAGCCGGGACCGTAACAGGGTGCGAGGCGTTGATGCGCTGGCGCCATCCCAAGCTCGGCATGGTGCCACCTTCGACTTTCATCCCCGTCGCCGAGAAATCCGGCCTCATCGCGGCCATGGGCAACTGGGCCGTGCACCAGGCTTGTCTCGATGCAGCGACCTGGCCGGCCGAGATCAAAGTCGCGGTCAACATGTCGGCCGTGCAGTTCGACCAAGGCGATATCGCGGCGGTCGTTCAGGACGCCCTCAGAGCGTCAGGACTCCCCGCGCGGCGGCTTGAAATCGAAGTGACGGAAACGGCGCTTCTCAAATACGAATCGCGCACGCTGGAAACCCTCGAACGGCTGCGCGCGCTCGGTGTCGGCCTCGTGCTCGACGACTTTGGGACCGGCTTCGCTTCGCTCGCCTATCTGCGCAATTTCACGTTCGACAAGATCAAGATCGACAGGTCGTTCGTCCGTGAGATGGCGGACCGGCGCGACTGCGTTGCCATCGTCGGCGCGGTGACAGGACTTGCGCGCACGCTCGGCATCTTCCCGGTGGCCGAGGGCATCGAAGGGGTCGACCAGCTCGAGGGCGTGGCGGCGACGGGATGCCAGGAAATGCAGGGCTTCTACTTCAGCAAGCCGGTGCCTGCGTCCGACGTCGCGACGGCCGTTGCCCAATGCATGGAAAAGCTCGCGAAACCCAGCGCGCTGCAAGCCTGACGGCGCAGCTCGTTCAGGCCGCCGGTGCGCGGTCGGGCCGTACGGCGATGCCGGCTTCGGCCATATGCCGTTTCGCCTCGCCGATGGTGTAGGTCCCGAAGTGAAAGATCGAGGCCGCGAGTACTGCGCTTGCGTGTCCATCCTTCACGCCCGCTACCAGGTGATCGAGATTGCCGACGCCGCCCGACGCGATAACGGGAACGGGAACGGCATCCGAAATGGCGCGGGTCAGCTCGATGTCGAAGCCCGCCTTCGTGCCGTCGCGGTCCATGGACGTCAGCAGGATCTCTCCGGCTCCGAGCGCGACGACTTCGCGCGCAAAGGCGATGGCGTCGATGCCCGTCGGCTTGCGCCCGCCGTGCGTGAAGATCTCCCAGCGCGGCTGCTCGCCTTCCGCCGACACGCGCTTCGCGTCGATGGCGACGACGATGCACTGGGCGCCGAATTTTTCGGACGCTTCTTTCACAAATTGGCGGTTGGTGACTGCGGCCGTGTTGATCGACACCTTGTCGGCGCCGGCTTCAAGGAGCTTCCTGATGTCGTCGACCGTTCGCACGCCACCGCCGACCGTGAGCGGCATGAAGCAGCGCTCTGCGGTGCGTTCGACAACATCGAAGATCACGTCGCGGGCTTCGTGAGACGCCGTGATGTCGAGAAAGCAAAGCTCGTCGGCACCGGCGGCATCATAGGCGGCGGCCGCTTCGACAGGATCCCCGGCGTCGATCAAATCGACGAAGTTCACGCCTTTCACGACTCGGCCATCCTTCACGTCGAGGCAAGGGATGATGCGGGTCTTGAGCATTTGATTCAGCCTGCAGCGTTAAGAACAGACAGCGCCTCGCGGGGATCGAGGCGTCCGTCGTAGAGAGCGCGGCCTGTAATGGCGCCTTCCAGCATGTTGTACTCCGGTCGGACAAGCTGCTTCACGTCATCGATCGAGGCGAGCCCGCCCGATGCGATAATGGGAATACTCGTGGCGCGGGCAAGCTCAGCGGTCGCTGGAAGGTTCAATCCCTTCAGCACGCCGTCACGTTCTATGTCCGTGTAGATGATCGCCGAGACGCCGACGTCCTCGAAGCGGCGAGCCAGTTCGACAGCCGTGAGCTCCGACGTTTCCGCCCAGCCTTCGACCGCGACCTTGCCGCCCTTGGCATCGATGCCGACCGCCACGCGGCCAGGAAACGCCTTGCAGGCTTCGCGCACCAACGCAGGATCGCGCACGGCGACAGTGCCGAGAATCACGCGGCGTATGCCGCGAGCCAGCCACGTCTCGATGGTCGCTAGATCGCGAATGCCGCCGCCAAGCTGCGCAGGCATCGTGATGGCTTTGAGAATGGCTTCGACCGCCGATGCGTTGACGGGCTTGCCTGCGAAGGCGCCGTTCAGGTCAACGATATGGAGATAGGTGAAGCCCTGACGCTCGAACGCGAGCGCCTGGCCGGCCGGATTATCGTTGAAGACCGTGGCTTCGTTCATGTCCCCGAGCCTGAGGCGGACGCATTTGCCGTCCTTCAGGTCGATGGCCGGAAATAGTATCACGCGGGTCCCTCGTCAGTCCCGTTCGAGCGAGCGGCCGGGCGCTCGCCATCAGATTGCTATGGTCTTGTCCGATCAATAGACTTTGTCGCCGAGCGTCAAGTACGTGTCTTAACATATGCCGATTGCGTACCTCACTTCAGCCGCCGAACCGTCGCGCCGCCCCGCGCTGACGGAGGCCGATGCCATAGATATCTGGATCGCTCGTTGGCTACGAATCCGGCCGCGCGATCTCCTGAAGCGCTATGGTTGCGACCCGCGGCGGCTCTACGAGATTTGGCAGCAAGAACGCTATCCCAGCAGCCGCGACAAAGCGTTTCGGCTGTTCCTCGAGCGGTATCCCACGTTGGCCGACCGCGTCGACGCCGGACCGCACGTCCGGCACTCGAAGGCGCCTCACCCAGATCAGTTGGGACTATTCGACTGAGCGCGCTACTCCTTCAGCGGCACGTGCAACAATATGCCTTATTGCCTTGTTTTTATTGGCATGTTCAATTGCGTGTACGGTCGATCCGGAACCGCTTGGGCGCTTGTGTCAACAACCACCGCCACGGTCTCTCCGCGTCTCGACCCTCAAGAGAACAAAATTCGAACGGACTCTGGACGTGGTGAGCGACTCATGCCACGTTCTCTCTACGTTCTCACCGCGTCTTCCCCCGTCCTCCTCGCCCACGGAGAGCCCCATGCGCACCTACCTGATCTCGTACGAACTCGCGAAACCCCACCTCCTGAAGCACGTCGTCGCTCAGGCGATCATGGCCGCCGGCAATAGCTGGGCGCGCCCGCTCGAGCAGACCTGGTACGTGCGCACCGAAGAGAGTGAAGAAGCACTGGAGGCTAAATTGACGCGCATCCTCGACGCCGAGGACGGCCTGCTCATCCAGCGCGTGAAGGAAGACGCGATCCTCACCAACACCTCGATCCGCTGGTTCAAGCAGCGCCAGGCCGGTGTCGAGATCAACGGAGATTCGAACATCATCGCGTTTCCGATGGCCAAGCCGGTTTCAGACGAACCGGAGCTGCCGTTCGCAGAAGCCTGCTAATCGCGTTCCAGCCTGGCGGCCCATCACCGCCAAACGCCTGGATCGGCGAGGGAAAGGACGCTTGCCCCCATCCCCCCTGCGTCCAATCTCTCGCTCAAGGGAGGCCTCCGGCCTCCCTTTTTCATTGGCGCGGATGGCGTCTCCAGGAAATGCAAACTAGCTTGCGGAAAAAATGTCGGCCTCGCGCGGTCCGGTTCGTCAACAGAGAGAAGCGGCGCAGCCGCGAGACGCATTCAGGGAGTTTTCCATGCGCTACATGATCCTCGTCAAGGCAACGGCCGACTCGGAAGCGGGCGTGATGCCCAAAGAAGATATGCTGAAGGCCATGGCCGACTATCACGGGGAGCTTGCGCGCGCGGGCGTGCTCGTCGACGGCAACGGTCTGCAGCCGACGTCGAAGGGCTGGCGCCTCAGGTTTTCTGACGGCAATAAATTCTTGATCGACGGACCGTTCGCGGAGACCAAGGAAGTCATCGCGGGCTACACGATCATCAAGGTGACGTCGCCGCAGGAGGCCGTCGAGTGGTTCCAGCGCTTTCCGAACCCGCACTACGAAGATTGCGAGATCGAGATGCGGCGCATGTTCGAACTCGAGGATTTCGGGAGCGGTGAGCAAATCGACCGGTTCCGCGAAATGGAAGTCGGCGTCAAGGGTGCGTGAAACGGAATCTCTCCGCCCGATCAGCGAGAAGGCCAGCGCGCGAGCGCATATGCCCACGCGAAAGCGGCTCTGCCTGCCTTTTCATCACTCCGAGCAAACCTGTGGATATCTAATCCGTCTACGCGCTTTGACTTGAAGCGGCAACTTTTGCGCGCGCTAGATGCCTTGCCGCGCATTGACGATCGGCTTTTGCTTCCGGCGCGGCTCGTTTGGGCAAGTAGAGGAGTTCTTCCCTATGGCATCCAATGAGAAGACATCGGCACAGGTCGCGGCGATCGCGGCGCGTGCCCAACAGAACCCAAAGTCGGTCACGCCTGAAGAGGTTCAAGCTCTCGCGGCATCGGTTCTGAATCAATCTTCGGACCGCCAACAAAACGCTCAGCAGAACCAGCAAAATCAGCGGGGCGGCCAGCAAAATCCGTCGGATCCGCAAAGACGGTAGATCCGGCTTCCTCTAACTTTTCGATCGAGAGAACGCAGCGGGTGGGTATCGTCATGATCCCACTCGCTTGTGCATTTTCAGGGTGCGCGAGATCCCCGACGTTTTGGGCCAAAACTTTCACGTCGTCGTTGTCGGTCACGAGCCAGCCGACGGAGGCCACCTCGACGGCCTTCTGATCCGGTAGGGACGATAAATAGCGCCACTTTCCGCACGGTTGGCGGCTGTCCTGCCAGCGGATGATGACGAGCGGGCACGAGATCGACATCGGCAAATCCTGGCCACGGCGCGCAACGAATCGTTGCGAATCATAGCAGAGCCGCGTCATGCGCACGGTGGTCCGTTTGCCACTGTCGGGCGGAGTGTGGGATCCAGACAGGAAACGGCGGAGCTTACCCCACGGCGGACCGTACTCGGCCCTTAACAAATACTGACCGTTTCCGCCGCTTCCATGCCTTCAATGCCGCGAACCGTTGGGTCTGATCTTGATCAGCGTCAACACGCGGCGGCCGGGACTGCCCTCAGCCGTTCAGAAAGTCACTGGCCTTGAACAGCGAGACAAAGGGGATGCCGGCGTCGGCATAGAGCTTGTCCGCTCCTTCTTCGCGATCGAGGATCGAGATGACGAGCGTGATCTTGGCGCCTGCCGCTGTCAGGGCTTCAACTGCCTTCATGGCGGAGCCGCCCGTCGTCGTGACATCCTCGACAATGGCCACGCGCTTGCCTTTGACGTCGGCAAGCCCATCGATGAGCTTCTTGGTACCGTGGTCCTTCACGGTCTTGCGCACGAAGAAGCCGGGCATGGGCTTCCCCTCGCGACGGCTCACGATAGAGACCGGCGTGATGAGCGGCACGGCTCCCATCTCGAGACCTCCGACGATGTCGGCTTCGTAGCTGGCAATTCGCGCGTAGATGAGTTCGGCCAGGAGCTCGGCTCCCTCGGGATCGAACATCGAGGGCTTCATGTCGAAGTAGTGGTCGCTCTCCTTGCCGGAGGCCAGGACGACATGGCCGCGCACGAAGGATTTCGACTTGATGATGTCGTAGAGGCGCGCGCGGGCGTCGGTGGCAGATGTCATTGGACGGAATCCCGAAATTGCTTTCCGGTGCTCATAGACGCCGCGCCGGGTCGCGTCCACCCTGAGCGTTAGGGGTGCGCTAGGGCGTCCACTTCAGGAAGTTGGCGATGAGGGCCAGACCGAGGATCTGGCTCTTTTCCGGGTGAAATTGCGTGCCCGCGACGTTGCCCTTCGCGATCAACGCCGTCACCGGCCCACCGTAGTCGGTCTCCGCGACGACGGCCGAGCGTTCGCGCGGCACGAAGTGGAAGGAGTGCACGAAATAGGCGTGCAGGCCCTTTTCGCCCGTGGGAATTCCGTCGAGCAGAGCGTGGGGCGTCACGACATCGAGCGTGTTCCAGCCCATGTGAGGGATCTTGAGCCTAGGGTCCTTCGGCTCGATGGCGCGCACCTCGCCGTCGATCCAGCCGAGGCCATCGGTGACCTCGAATTCCAGACCTCGTGAAGCGAGCAATTGCATGCCCACGCAGATGCCGAGGAAGGGACGACCACGCTTGTGCACGGTCTCTTCCAGCGCCTCACGCAGGCCGGGAACGGCCTCGAGCCCGCGCTTGCAATCCGCGAAGGCACCGACGCCGGGCAAAACTACGCGATCGGCCGTGCGCACATCCTCGGCTTTGGCGCTGACGACGATCTCGCCGCCTGCCTCGCCCTCACGCGCCGCGCGCTCGAAGGCCTTGGCGGCCGAGTGGAGATTCCCGGACCCGTAATCGATGATAACGACGCGCTGCATGGAGTTTCAGTTTTTCACGGCAAATCTGGTGCGAAGGCGGGCGGCTAACCTTTGAATGGAGGCTTCGACGCGGGATGTAAGATCGTCGGGCGGAGACGACCAGGGCCCGCGTTCCGCCGGTTGACCCGGTAGGTCGGACGGAAGGGTCGGCAGCCAAAGATCGAAGAACCGCCGCTCCGCTTCTTCCCTGCCGCGACCGCTGACGGCTGCAATCTCGTTCCAGCCGCGGCGGCCGAGCGACCAGCGCGTCAGCTCGCTCGCTTCGAAGCCTGCGGCGACATTGAGCAGGAGAAACATCCAGGCGAACCAATCGTTCTGGGCCCCGGCGATCGTGAGAACGGCTCCCAGCAACAGAGCGGCTGCCGCATAGGCCGCGAGAGCGAGCCATTCGCCGCGCGCTAAAAAGTAGAGCGGTCCGAACAGAAGCGCGCGCCAGGAGAAGCCGTCTCCGACGAAGCGAAGGCATTCGGCCCGTTGGAGCTTGGTGCCACCAACATGCGGCGGCTCATGAACCGTGAATGCGGACACGCGGCCAATCCCACTGAAAAGCCACCGAAGCATCAGGCGAGCATACCTTTCGTCGATGGCACGCGGCCAGCCTGCCTCGGATCCAGCGCGACCGCACCCCGAAGGGCGCGCGCCAGACCCTTATAGCAAGTCTCCGCGATGTGGTGGTTGTTCTCGCCGTACATAGTCTCGATATGCAGCGTGATGCCGGCGTTCTGAGCAAACGCCTGAAACCATTCGCGGAAAAGTTCGGTATCCATCTCGCCGATCTTGGGCTGAGAGAAGGCGACCTTCCAGATGAGGTAGGGGCGGCCAGAAACGTCGACGGCGACGCGTGTCAGCGTCTCGTCCATCGGCAGATGCACGTCCGCATAGCGCGTGATGCCCTGCTTGTCGCCGAGCGCCTTGGCGACGGCTTGGCCGAGCACGATGCCGACGTCCTCAGTCGTGTGATGAAAGTCGATGTGGAGATCGCCCTTGGCTTCCAGCTTGATATCAATGAGCCCGTGGCGGGCTAGCTGCTCCAGCATGTGGTCGAGAAAACCGATACCGGTTGAAATCTCCGACACGCCGTTGCCGTCCAGATCCACCGTAGCGGTTATCTGGGTTTCCTTGGTCCTGCGGGCGATGGTGGCTTGCCGCTTCACGGGTCATCCTCAAGAGGCACGGGCGCGCGGCACCCTGCCATTATTGCGTTCCAGAACCCAAGCGTCTATCAGCTTCAGGGGTCCCGTTCCAGTGCCGCTCTCGACGCGCACCGGGACCTAACCCTTTTCCGTGGCGAAGGATTCATGTCCCAGACCCCGCATAATTCGACCGACGGCGCCTCCTGGCATGCGACGACCATTCTGACTGTCCGCAAGGACGGCCGCGTGGTGATCGCAGGCGACGGGCAAGTGAGCCTCGGGGCTACGATTATCAAGGCCAATGCCCGCAAGGTGCGCCAGCTTGGTAAAGGCGGCGTTATCGCCGGATTTGCCGGAGCGACGGCGGATGCGTTCACGCTGTTCGAACGGCTCGAAGCAAAGCTCGAGCAGTATCCGGGGCAGCTCATGCGCGCGGCGGTGGAACTGGCGAAGGACTGGCGAACGGACCGGTTCCTGCGCCGGCTGGAAGCCATGATGATCGTCGCCGACGCTGACGTGACGCTCGTACTGACGGGAACGGGCGACGTGCTCGAGCCCGAGCATCACGTCATGGGCATCGGGTCGGGCGGCATGTATGCGCTGGCTGCAGCGCGGGCGCTGCTCGACCAGCCCCTCGACGCCGAGGCCATTGCGCGGCGGGCGATGGCCATCGCCGGTGAGATCTGCGTCTACACCAACGACAATCTCGTCATCGAAAGCCTGCCCTCGTCAAAATAGGCTTGCCGCACCATCTCCTCTTCGTTCTGGAGCTTTTATGGGTTGGATCTACCTGTTGCTTGCCGGCGTGATCGAGTGCGCATTCACGACCACGATCCGCTTCACAGACGGCTTCACCAAGCTCGCGCCAACAGCCGTCGTCCTCGTGCTCGCGGGGATCAGCTTTTTCCTGGTTGCGAAAGCCACGGAAACCATTCCGCTGGGCACTGCCTATGCGTTCTGGGGCGGGCTTGGCGCCGTCGGCACTGTCATCATCGGCATTCTTTATTTCAACGAGCCGGTGACGTTCTGGCGCATGTTTTTTCTCGCGATGCTCATCACATCGCTGGCTGGGCTCAAGGTGGTCACGGACTGAGGGATGCGATGATCGGAGACGAGCACATCGATGCGGCCGTGGCGGAGGGCATTCTCTCGGCCGATCAGGCCCAACGTCTGCGGGAGCTGGCAGCGCGACGGGCGCCTGCCATTCGAGACGCGTCGGCCGATCCCGACGACGAAAAGTTCCGGCTGATCGGCGGCTTCAACGACGTCTTTGTCACCATCGGCGTTCTTCTGCTGGTAGGCGCGTTCTTCGGGCTTGCGAGCGTGCTTGATTTTCGCCCGGGGCTCGCCGTTGTGGCGATGATCGCGGCGTGGGGGCTTTCGGAATTCTTTTCACGCCACATGCGGCTCGCGCTGCCGTCGATCACGCTGGCGCTGATGTTCGCGGGCGCCACCGGATTTCTGGCGACATCGCTCGGCGGCCTGTTTCCGAATGGCGGCGACTGGGCGGATGATCGCGGCTTCCGACTCTGGGTCATGTTGTTCTCGCTGGGCGTGATGGTGGGCGGCGCTTTGCATTACTGGCGGTTCCGCGTGCCGATCGACGTCGCGATCGCGTCCGGCGGGTTGACCTATGCCGCCTATAACGCCTTCGGCGTCGTGGCCCCCGAGTGGACGACCGAGAACGGAAGCGCGCTTTCTGCGGTATTGGGCCTGCTGCTGTTCAGTGCAGCCGTTCGCACCGATGCCAGCGATCCGCAGCGCGTGACACGACGGTCGGACATTGCGTTCTGGCTGCATCTGCTCGCCGCGCCGATGATCGTCCACGCCGTCATCCCCCTCGTTGCGGGACCGGTCAGCGCGCTCGGCACGGGACAGGCTTTCGCGGTTCTTCTGGTCTTCGCCCTGCTTGGCGTCGTGGCCCTTGTCATCGACCGGCGGGCGTTGCTGGTTTCGGGACTTACCTACGCCGGCATCGCGATCGGCTACCTGCTCTCGCAGAGCGTCACCGAGGGCATGGGGCTTTCTCTCACGCTTCTCGGCCTTGCCGCCGTCGTGCTCGGCCTTTCCGCCGGCTGGCGCTCCCTTCGCCGCGCCGTGCTTCCGCTGCTGCCGCTCGGCTCGTTGCGGCACGCCGTTCCTCCCGCTTCCTGACGGATATCCCCATGACCACGTTCTCTCCTCGCGAAATCGTCTCTGAACTCGATCGCTACATCGTGGGGCAGGGCGACGCGAAGCGCGCCGTTGCCATCGCGTTGCGCAATCGCTGGCGCCGTCAGCAGATCGAGGGGCCGCTCAAGGAGGAGGTGCTGCCGAAAAACATTCTCATGATCGGACCAACGGGCGTCGGCAAGACGGAGATCGCGCGGCGCCTTGCAAAGCTCGCCAATGCTCCGTTCCTGAAAGTCGAGGCCACGAAATTCACCGAGGTTGGGTACGTGGGCCGCGACGTGGACAGTATCATTCGCGATCTGGTCGAAGTCGCACTGGCGCTGGTACGCGAGACCAAGCGCAAAGAGGTGCGCGCACAGGCCGAAAAGAACGCGGAAGAGCGCGTACTCGATGCCCTGGTCGGGCCGACGGCTTCGCCCAGTACGCGCGAGAGCTTCCGCAAGCGGCTGCGCGCCAACGAACTCAACGACAAGATCATCGAAGTCCAGGTTACCGATTCAGGCGGCGGCATGCCGATGCTCGACATCCCGGGCATGCCGGGCAGCTCCATCGGAGCCGTCAACCTCGGCGACATCTTCGGCAAGATGATGGGTGGGCGCACGAAACCGCGGCGCATCACCGTCAAGGACAGCCACAACCTTCTGATCGCCGAGGAGAGCGACAAGCTGATCGACAACGATCAGATCACGAGCGAGGCGATCCGCGCCGTCGAGGAGAACGGCATCGTATTCCTGGACGAGATCGACAAGATCTGCTCGCGGGGGGAGGGAGGCCGTTCGGGCGCGGAAGTATCTCGGGAAGGCGTGCAGCGCGATCTGCTGCCGCTGATCGAGGGCACGAGCGTCTCGACCAAATACGGCCCCGTGAAAACTGATCACGTGCTCTTCATCGCTTCCGGCGCATTCCACGTCGCGAAGCCCGCCGATCTGCTGCCAGAGTTGCAGGGCCGCCTGCCGATCCGCGTGGAGCTGAAAGCGCTTTCGCGCGAAGATTTCCGGCGCATTCTGACCGAGCCGGAGGCAAGCCTCATCAAGCAGTACGTCGCGCTGATGGCGACGGAAGGGCTCAATCTCTCGTTCACGGAAGATGCGATCGACGCCATCGCGAATACGGCCGTGCTCGTCAATTCGACGGTGGAGAATATCGGCGCGCGCCGCCTTCAGACGGTGATGGAGCGCGTCCTCGACGAGATCTCTTTCGAGGCGTCCGACCGTAACGGAGAAGCCGTTTCGATCGATGCAGCTTACGTGACGGCGCGCGTGGGCGAACTGGCGAAGAACACCGATCTCTCGAAGTTCATCCTGTAAGCACTGGGCAAATTTCCCGGGGCAGGGAGGGCATGGCTTCCTCCCTCGGGATCGAAAATTCTTGCCGAGGTTGGAGGAGCCACACAGTATAACGCTATAACAGTCCCAAATGCGGGAACGCTAGATGGTCCGACTTTTTCGCGGCGTCACCATGCTCTCGCTGGCATGCTCTCTCGCACTCCCGTGTGAGGCAATCGCCGCCGACGATGCGGTCATCTCCTCGGCGCTCACGATCGAGGACCACGACGCCGATGTCTGGTCTGCGTCCTACAGCACCGACGGAAGCCGCATTCTCACCGCCTCGGCCGATCACACCGCGCGCGTGTGGGATGCCAAATCCGGCAAGGAGCTTCTCAAGCTTTCGGGCCATACCGAAGCGGTGCGCCACGCCGCGTACAACGCCGACTCCACGCTGATCGTCACCGCCTCTCGCGATGCAACGGCGCGGCTCTGGGATGCGCAGACCGGCGAGGAGATCGCCGTGCTCGGCGGCCACGAGCTGATGGTCGAGCATGCGGAGTTCAGCCCGGACGGCTCGCGCATCGTGACCATCCCGCACGCAAACACGGCCAAGCTCTGGGACGGCAAGACCGGCGCGCCGATTGCGGACCTCTCGGGACACACGGCCTATATGACGTGGGGCGTCTTCAGCCCCGACTCCACGCTGATCCTGACGGCTTCGAGCGATGAGACCGCGCGCATCTGGGACGGAAAGACAGGTGCGCCGCTGCACACGCTTTCCGGCCATACCGGCATGGTGAGCTACGCGGCGTTCAGTCCGGACGGGGCGCGCATCGTGACGGGCTCGACGGACAAGACCTCCAAAATCTGGGACAGCAAAACGGGCGCGCTGCTGCTGACGATCTCGGGCGGACACACCCGCGCCGTGTTGCGGGTCGCGTTCAGCCCTGACGGCAAGCACGTCATCACCGGCGCCGCCGACAAGCTCGCCAAGATCTGGGACGCCTCGACCGGTGAGCTGCTCGTCACGCTCGAAGGTGGCCACAAGCGCATCCTGTCTGTCGCGCACTACAACGCCGACGGGCGCCTTGTGGTCACCGCGGCGCATGACAAAACGGCGCGCGTATGGAACGCGGCGACGGGTGCCACGGTCGCGGTCCTGGCCGAGCATACCAAGGAAGTGGACACCGCCGAATTCAGCCCTGACGGCACACACCTTGTGACCAGCTCGTTCGATGGGCTGGTCAAAGTCTGGCCGCTGCCTACGAAAGTCAGCGCTGAAAAGTAGCCAGTTGTTCGGGGCGAAGCTTTGCTGCCCAATGTAAAGCTAAGCTTTGCCGGCGTCATGCTTGCGCTGCGCCGGTGCCGGCGGAGCCGATCCGCTGCAGCCGGCTAGCGTCGAGTGCGCCTGTTCGTAGACCTTTGCGCAGGAGCCGCCTTCTGAACGGAATCGAGCGTCTGCGCGATCTCTGACTTGAGCCAGAGGCGGAATGCCGCCATCGCCTTCGTCTCCTTGCGATCGGCTCCGCGCACGAAATAGTACCCGTAGGATTGAATGGCGACGGCGAACGGACGCACAAGGCGTCCACCGACGAGCGCGTCACCCGCGATCACCTCGTCGGCCAGCGCGAGGCCCTGA
>VFQP010001510.1_pt1 | contig 61866 bp, 36 predicted proteins | sample 3512351 | NCBI WGS metagenome assembly VFQP01 (sample SAMN10412372, study PRJNA504923) | tailings metagenome | isolation source: Relicate 1 Philex TSF1 revegetated site | place: Philippines: Tuba, Benguet | collected 2017-08-29 | reverse complement strand
ATCAAAATTACCTTGTTGACGCTGCGTGCCATACAGGATTACGCTAACACAGCCATCCCAAATATGATCTGCGTCACCGCGTTTTACCCCGCCGCCGGCGAAGGCCGCTTCGATAGCAACTACTACTACGCCAAGCATTGCCCCCTCGTGAAGGAGCTGCTCGTGCCGCACGGACTGACGAAAATGGAAGTCGACGAGGGCCAGTCGGGCTTCGGCCCCGGTACGCCGCCGAACTACCGTGTCGTTTGCCGCATGTACTTCAGCAGCCTGGAAGGCTTCCAGGCGGGCGTCGCCGCGGCGGGCAACCAGATTTTCGCCGACATTCCGAACTACACGGATATCCCCGTGGAAGTGCAAATCAGTACGGTCAAAGAAGTATAAAAGCCGGATAATAGAGGCGTGGAAGGCCACCGCTACGAACGAGTCGCCGAGACGATCCGGGAGGAGATCGTCGAGATGATCGCCTATGAACTCGACGACTCGCGCTTGCAAGGCATCGAAGTCGTGGACGTTCAAGTGTCTCCAGACATGAAAAAGGCCGTCATCAGCGTTCTGACGCCCGCCGAGGGAGAAGAACAGGAGAAAATCCTGGAAGCTCTCCGCAAGACCAAGAGCTATTTGCGCCGTGAATTGAGCCAGCGAATCGATTTATTCCGTACTCCGGAGCTCTATTTCGACGCGGCTTTGAAGCTGGGACCGAAATCGCGCGTCCAAAAGTTGTTGAAGCGAGTGAAGCGCGGTCGCGCCAAAGAGGACGCAGCCGACGTTACAAATCCCAGCGATGAAAAGGCGAAATAGTCCGCAAATTGCACTAGCTGTGGTACTTTGTTGGATAGTCTTTTTGGCCCAAGGCCAGGAGGGCCTCCTACGTTACGAGGCCAGCCGGGAGGCAATGGGTGGCGTTTACACGGTGAGTGCGTACGGAACTGACCGGTCCCGTTTGGAGGCTGCCGTGAATGAAGCGCTGGAGGAAGCTGCACGCCTCGATGCGATGCTCTCGAACTACAAGCCGCAAAGCGAGTGGTCGCAAGTGAATCGCGAGGCCGCCCAAAAGCCCGTGCGCGTCTCCAAAGAGCTTTTCGATTTACTGGAGGTCTGTCTGCGTTACAGCCAAGCGAGCGAAGGAACCTTCGACATCACGGTGGGACCGTTGATGCGCCGCTGGGGCTTTTTCCGCGGGCAAGGCAGGATTCCGCATCGTTCAGAAATCCGGACGGCCATGGATGGGGTGGGCTACCGGAATATCCAACTGGACCGCGCCGCCCAAACTGTCCGCTTTGCGCACTCCAAGACGGAGATGGACCCAGGCGGCGTGGGCAAAGGCTATGCCGTCGACAACATGGCGCGCATACTGCGCGAGGCGGGAATCCAAAGCGCATTCATCACGGCGTCTGGCTCCAGCATGTATGCCATCGGCGCGCCCCCTAGGGAAAAAGGCTGGCGGGTGACCATCACACACCCGAAATATAAGGAGCGCAACGTCGCCGAGGTCTATCTGAACGACCAGGCGATGGCCACCAGCGGCAGCGCGGAGAAGCACTTTATGGCCGGCGGCGAGATCTACAGCCACATCATGGATCCGCGTAATGGCTATCCGGCAAAGGGGACCCTATCGGTATCGTTGATTGGCGAAAAAGCCATCGATACGGAAGTATGGGCCAAGCCACTATACATATTGGGCCGCGACTGGGCGGCCCGGCACAAACCGAAAGGAATGCGTGTGCTGCTCTGCCCGGAAGGACCCAAGGGCCAGAGATGGGAAACAACATGCGAATGGCTCCAATGAACTCCCGATTTTTAGACGCTTGCCGGCGCCGGTCCACCGACGTCCGGCCGGTGTGGTTTATGCGGCAGGCTGGGCGATACATGAAGCAGTATCGCGACATCCGCGCGAAGAACGGCATCCTCGACATTTGCAAGCGGCCGGATTTGGCCGCCGCCGTGACGCTGCAGCCCGTGGAGATCCTCGACGTTGACGCCGCCATCATCTTTGCCGACCTTCTTCTGCCCGTCGAACCGATGGGCCTGAAGCTCGAGTTTCGAGCCGGGGAAGGCCCGCACATCGATAACCCGGTAACGACTTCCACCGATATCGATTCGCTCTCCACTTCGAATACCGAAGACTTGGGCTACGTTTGCGAAGCGATCACTTCCGTGTCGCGAACGCTCGCGGGCAAAGTGCCCGTGATCGGTTTCGTGGGCGCGCCATTTACGCTGGCCAGCTACATGATCGAAGGCGGGCCGTCGCGCAACTACGTCAAGACGAAGCAGATGATGTACAGCGACGAGACGCTCTGGCGGCGTTTGATGGGCAAGATCGTCGACGTGCTGGGCACCTTCGCGTTGATGCAGGTTTCCAGCGGCGCGCGGGCGATCCAGGTGTTTGACTCCTGGGTGGGTGCACTCGCGAGCGACGACTATGTTCGCTACGTGCAACCTTATTCGCGCGCGTTGATCGAACGCATTCGCACTTCGAGCGTTCCCGTGATTCACTTCGGCACCGGTTGTGCGGGTTTCTTCAAGGAACTGCATGCGGCGGGCGGCGACGTGATGGGCGTGGATTGGCGCATGAACATCGACCAAGCTTGGATGGACATCAGCTACCGTTCCGCCGTGCAAGGCAACTTGGATCCGGTGGCGCTGTTTGCACCTTTGCCCGAGTTGAAAGCCAAGGTGCACGAAATTCTGAAGCGCACCGGCACGCGGCCCGGCCACATCTTCAATCTCGGCCATGGGATTCTGCCGGAAACGCCGGTGGATAACGTGAAGGCCGTGGTGCAAATGGTCCGTGAGTTCCGACCCTAATACCGCTGCGCCTAGCATCATCATCGGCGGCGGGATCTCCGGTCTCGCCGCCGCTTACTATTTAGCGAAGCGAGGCAGGCGCAGTATCCTTTTGGAGCCGAATCGCTTGGGCGGCGTGATCCAGACGAAGACATTGGCCGGGTGCGTTCTGGAAGAGGGGCCGGATAGTTTTCTGAGCGCCAAACCAGAAGCTTTGGAGTTGATTCGCGAGCTGGGGCTGGAGAGCGATGTGATTGGGTCGAACGACCATCAGCGGGCGACCTGGATTTATCGCGACGGCAAGATGATTCCGCTGCCGGACGGTTTGATGATGATGGTGCCCACGAAGGTGATGCCGTTGGCGGCGAGTCCTTTGTTAAGTTGGGGCGCGAAGATTCGTATGGGCTTCGAGTTCTTTCGCAAGCCGACTGCTCAGACCACGGGGCAACAGCCGGATCGCAGCGTGGGAGAGTTTATTGAGGACCACTATGGGCGCGAGGCGGTGGAGTATTTGGTGGAGCCGTTATTGAGTGGTGTTTATGGCGGGGACCCTTACAAGCTTTCGGTGCAATCGGTACTGCCGCGTTTTGCCGAGATGGAGGCAAAGTTTGGCAGCTTGACGAAGGGGACGCTGGCGGGGATTGCTAAGGCGCCGAAAGCTGGTGGCGGCACTCTGTTCCGGACCTTGAAGCGCGGACTGGGGTCACTGGTGGAAGCGCTGGAGAAGGCGATTGCGCCGCATTGCGAAGTTGTGCGCGAGCAGGCGCTGCGGGTTGAGCTTGGCTACCGGGTGGTGACGGGAACCCGTTCGTATGAAACATCGCATTTAGTGATCGCGACGCCTACCTGGGCGGCCGCGGAATTGCTGGAAGGCTTCGACGCGGAACTGGCATCGCTATTGCGCGGAACAGAGTATTCCTCATCATTAACAGCCGGGCTTATTTATGAGCGAGCGGCATTACCGGCGAAGTTCCCGGCCTTCGGGTTCCTGGTGCCTGGCAAGGAACGGCGGCAATTGGTCGCCTGTACTTTTGTGGATCAGAAGTTCAACTATCGAGTGCCGGCAGACAAACTCCTGCTTCGCTGTTTCCTAGGTGGAGCAGGGAAGGCAGAGGTTTTGCAGCGAAGCGACGTAGAGATCCAAAGCGTAGTTGAGGAAGAACTGCGGACGCTGCTAGGCATTTCCGTCAAGTCTGCTGCGTTTTCTGTCTCCCGCTGGCCGCGATCCATGGCGCAGTACGAGGTGGGGCATGCCGCGCGTCTTCAGAAATTGGAAGTGGCCTTGCAACGCTATCCTCTTTTGTTTCTTGCAGGTAACGGATACAAGGGCATTGGAATCCCGGATTGCATCCGAACTGGCAAGGCTGCTGCCGAAGTATTCTAATTTTAGAATATTAAGAATGCGTTAAGACCCTTTCGGTCCACAAACGGCTCCTCTCAAATAGAAAGAGATCCTTTTCAGAACTGTGAATAAGGACCACTTCTATCTAGACCGGGGAAGCCCCATGAAACTGCACAGAGCATTACTTACGCTCTTCGTCTCTCTCCTATCCTTCGCGCCCAGTTTCGCGCAAACCACCGCCGAGATGCTCGGCGTGGTCACCGATCCCTCCAACGCCTCGATTGCCGACGCCAAGTTGACCGCTCGCAATCTCGGCACGAACCTAACCTATTCCACCACTTCCAGCGATAACGGAAGCTTCCGCATCCCGCTGTTGCCGCCGGGTGAGTATGAACTCACCGTCGAAAAGGCTGGCTTCGGCAAGTACGTGCGTCGGCCGATCACGCTGCAGTTGAACCAAAAGGCCGAACTTACGGTCAACATGGTGGTGGCCGGGTCAACGGAAATCGTCAGCGTTACCACGGAAGCGCCGCTGATCAATACGACGAATGCGGAAGTCGGAATTAACATCGACGCCAAGCGCATTTCTGAACTGCCCTTGTCCCCCAATCGCAACATGCTCAGCATTGCTTTGCAGGCCCCTGGCGTAAGCCAGCTTTCGAGCGGCAATTCCGCGTTTGCGGCGGGCGGTGTTTCGTTCTCAGTCAATGGCATGCGCACCCGTTCCAACAACTTCATGATCGACGGCGCGGACTCCAATAACAGCTCCGTGACCGGCTTGGTGCAGGAGATCAACAACCCCGATCTGGTCGGCGAATTCCGATTGATCACGAATCAGTTCCTGCCGGAGTATGGCCGGTCGGCAGGCTCCGTGGTGAATATCATCACGAAGTCCGGTACGAATGCCTATCACGGCACGGCGTATTGGAATTACAACAGCAACGCTTTGAACAGCCGCACAAACCTCGACGAACGTACCTTCCCCAAGGCCCCTTGGCGCGTGGAGAATCAGTTCGGCGGCACCATGGGCGGCAAGATCGTAAAGGACCGCACCTTCTTCTTTGGCAGCTTGCTTCGTTGGACGGACCGCCGCTTCGCATCCGGCACGGCCATCACCGGCGCGCCGACGGAAGCGGGGCGCCAAGCGTTACAATCGATCGCCGCCGGCCGCCCTCAGATCACGGCATTGCTGAACAACCTGCCCGCGGCGCAGTCGCCCTCCGGTCAGAGCTTTACGGCCACCGCCGACGGACGCACCATCACGATTCCCTACGGAACGCTGAGTGGCGCCGCGGCGAATAAACAAGACACCTGGCAATGGTCCGGCCGCATCGACCACCGCCTTACCGAAAAGCACAATCTGATGGGGCGAGTAATGTACGACGACCGGGTCTCTATCTCGGGACAAGCCGTCCCTGCGGGTTTGACAACGCTTGGGCCAGCTCGCCGTCAGGCTTACAACATGGCTTTGACCAGCACGCTTTCACCGACGACCTATAACGAGTTCCGAGTTAACCTGCAGCGGGCCAGTTCGGCATCGAACGCCTCGGACCCCAACGCCATCACGATTCCGAACATCGAGGTGGCGCAGATGGGCTTGACTGGTTTCAACGCCGCGGCCAGCCGTACCGCGATAGGCTTGGCCGTCAACCTGCCGCAAGCTACAGTAACCAGTAACTATCAGATCGCCAACAATATCGGCATCATCCGCAACAACCACTCCTTCAAGTTCGGCGGCGACATTCGCCGCGTGGAGCAGTTCCAGGATTTCAACCCGACCCTGCGTGGCCGTCTGAATTACGAGACCGTCCAGCAGTTGGTGGACGACACTCCCGCAGTTCAATCGATCAACGTCATTCTGCCCGGTTTGCGCAACTGGCAGTTCTACCGCTACTACGACTTCTTCTTCTTCGCGCAGGACGAATGGCGCGTGAAGTCGAACTTCACGCTCACGTACGGCATCCGTTACGAAACGCCCGGCAACCCCTTCCAGTGGCTCGCCGACGAAAACTCCCGCATCGTGGCATTGAATAACAACAACCCGAATTTCCGCATCGATCAATTCCCGAAGCGCGACACCAACAACTGGGCGCCGCGCGTGGGCTTCAACTATCGCTTCGGCAAGACGGGCGGCCCGCTGGGGATGTTAATGGGGGATGGCAAGACAGTGTTGCGCGGTGGCTATTCGCGCACCTACGACTTCGCTTTCAACAACATCGCATTGAACATTTATTCCGCTTTCCCGTTCACCTTCGTCTCACAACGAGCGGCGGGAACGGCCGGCGGCTTCCGCTTCGTGGACGCGATTCGCGCGGGTGGCCCGGCCCCTCTGCCGGCAAATTTGCTGACGGTTCCGCGCACAATCGTCGGCTCGGACTTCCGTTCGCCGCTCGCCGAGCAATTCAGTGTCCGCGTCGATCGCGAACTTACCTCTAGCCTCGCCTTCAACATCGGTTACATCGCCACGAAGGGCACCGCGCTCTTCCAAACGGTGGACGGCAATCCGGCCGTGCCTGGCTCCAACGGCGCCACCCGCGTTGATAACAGCCGCGGAACCATCCGTTTGCGCGCCAACACGGGTTCTTCGATCTACCACTCCTTGCAGACTTCGCTCGAGAAGCGTTACTCGAAGGGCTTCAGTATGTCCGCGCACTATACTTGGTCGAGCTTCATCGACGACCAGTCGGAGATCTTCAATTCTTCGGTGGCCGGCGAAGTAGCCGTTGCGCAAGACAGCTTCAACCGCCGAGCGGACCGTGGCCGTTCGACCTACGACCGCCCCCATCGCCTTTCCTTCAACGGCATCTGGGACCTCCCTGTCTTCCGTGAGCAGAAGGGCGTACTGGGCAACGCTCTCGGTGGCTGGCAAGTCGGCGGCTTCGTGACCTTCCAATCGGGCGCGCCCTTCTCTGTGCTGGCCGGTATCGACCCGGGCCGGGCGCTCTCCGGTATCGACGCACTGGTAGGCAACTCCATTCGCGCCAATGTGAACACGAGTCTCGATCTCTCCAGCATGTCGGTGGAGCAACTCCGCGCCGCGGGTACTTACACCGGTGGCGTGTTTAGCCTCTTCTCGCTGCCGACGGCGGCTTCGCCCCTCGGCAACGCCGGCCGCAATATCCTGCGCGCTGACGGCATCAATAACGTGGACATGGTGTTGACCAAGAAGTTCCGCCTTCCCTTCGAAGGCCACTCCTTGGGCTTCCGCACCGAGTTCTACAACATCGGCAACACGCGCGACTTCGGGATTCCCGAAGCGCGTGCGAATAACCCAGGCTTTGCGAACCAGTGGAACACCGATGGCGGCGCCCGCCGCATTGTCATGCAGCTCCGCTATCAGTTCTAAAGCTACTGACGATCTGAATTGAATCGGCGCGCGGGCTTCGGCTCGCGCGCTTTCTTTATTCCGAGCTGACTTTCTTCATGTTGTCCGCGGGCACCCGGTCGATCAGAAGGCGGAAGGGGTCGATGCCCGCTTTATCGGGAAGCTGTTTCGTGACGAACTGGAACTTGTGTTGCCCGGCTTTGAGCTTCACTCGCTCGCGGTGGAGCGTATCGCCGTAGCGCTTGCCGTCTTTGGGTGCGGCGAAGGCGCCAATGTCGACGAAGTCGTCCATTGAGGCTTCCTTTTCGTTGCCGTCGGCGTCGGCCTTCAGCTTCTTGGCTTCCACTTCGATGCTGATGTCGTACTGGCCGTCCGCGCGCTTCTTGGCCTTGGCCTCGATAGTTCGGTTGGCAAAGAGAGTGATGTCGTTGAAGAGGTCCGCAATGAGGTATTGCATGTTCTCGGGAGTTTCTTCACGGAAGGCATCGATGAGAACATGCGAGGTCGGGTAGGGCGGCTGGGCGTAGGCGAACTTTTCGACCACTTTGCGCAAGGCACGATTGACGGCTTCCTCGCCGATCATTTCCTTCAAGTAGTAGATTGCGGCGGAGGCCTTCCGGTAGTGGATGTAGCCTTGCTGCGCTTCGACGGTGAGCAGCGGACGCTCCTTGAGGCGCTCGCGGCCACGGCCGGAGAGATAGCGGTCCACTTCATATTCGAGAAACTTACGCATCGCATCACGGCCGTACTGATGCTCCATCACCATGAGGCTGGAGTACTGCGCAAGCATTTCGCTTAAGGCCGTGGCGCCTTGCATGTTCGCGCCGATGACCTGGTGCGCCCACCATTGGTGCGCCATTTCGTGGACAACGACGTACTGCACCATGTCGATGTCGTCGGGCTTGTCGAGGCGCGCGATGAATCCAATCGACTCGGAATACGGCATGGTGCCGGGGAAGGCCTGCGCGAAGCTCGAGATGCGCGGGAATTCGATGATGCGGGCCTGCTTGTGGAAATAGGGGCCGAAATTCTTGGTGCAGTAGTCGAGGGCAAGATGAATGGACTTCTGCATCTTCTCGACGTTCCAGGGGTGCTCCTTCAGGTAGTAGACCTCGGTGTTCACATCGTTCCATTTGCTTCTTGCAACTTCGTAGGTGGCGCTGATGAAGCTGTAGAAGTTTAGAGAATCCTTGTCGACTTTGTAATGGAAGTAACGCCGGCCGTATTGTTGCCACTCCTTGATTAGGCTGCCGGGCGCGATGGCAATCTGGTCCGTCGAGGTGGAAACGACGCTTTCCACGCTCACCCAATCGGAATGATTGGACAGGTACGTGTTCATGCAGTTCTTCGTGCAGTTGCGCTCGAGAGCGGGCATGAGGTCTTTTTCCGGCAGGCCGCGCTTGCGGCGTTCGTTACGGTCGTCGAGCTCGCCATCCGGCTGGTAGCCGAGCTGCGGCGCGATGCCGTTGTTAAAGAAGGTTCCGTTCTGGGCGATTTGCAGGACGCGTACGCTGTTCTCAATACCTTTGGGCTCGCGCGTTACGGTGTAGCGCATGCGGCGCTTTTCGCCGGGCTGCATGGCGGGTTCGAGTTTGTAGATCTGGTAGTCAAGTTCGCGGTCGAAGCTTTCGAGCTGCGCACCGTCGAGCTGGATCTCGTAGTCGAAGTTGCGATCCAGGACCATGTGCACAGAGGAGATCGCTTCTTCGCTATTGTTGACAAGCTCCTGGTCCGCCTTCATGCGCAGGGCGCGGCGTTCCGGGTAGATGTCGATGTCGTAGCGGATCGAGGTGATTCGCGGCAGCGTCATCTTCTGATACTGCTTGTACTTCTTCTCGTATTGCGCTTGCTGTTCGAGTCCGGTCTTCGGCCCCACCAGCGTGTTGCGGATCGCGGCGTTGTAATAGAGCCAGCCGCCGAGAAGCACGAAAATCGCGGCGAATGCGAGCGTTGCCGTGCGGAGGCCGCCTTGCCAGTTGCGCCAACGGAAGCGCAGCGCGGTTTCCCGGCCGCGAGGCCAGAGAGCGGTGGTGAGCGCTGCAATGAGCAGCGCGAAGGCGCCCCAGTAGGCCGTGTAGCTCCACCAAGCGAGCAAGTAAGGCTGGTAGCCGAAGAAGTCCGAATAGGTGTAGCTGGGACGGGAGCCGTACTTCACGAGGCGCGTGGCGACATCGAGCGGGTCCCAGACGAAAGCGTTGGCGACGAGGAAGATCACGAAACCGAAGTAGCCGACATACTTATTGGGCGACAGAACGTGGACGAAGAACGCGAGCACAGCGAGGAAGACGAAGAAGGAAAAGTCATAGACGAAGAGCTCGCTCAAGTAGAGCCCGATCTGGTAGCGCGTGTAGCCAAGCCAGGTTTGCGTGGCGATGCCCACCAGCATCATGAGGCCTTGAAGTATCACCATGATGCCCATGAGTGCGATGAACTTGGAGGCGTAGCGGATATACGCGGGCGAGGCGGTAACGTCTTCGATTTCATCCATGCGGGCGTCGCGCTCGCGCCAGACGAGTAAGCCGGCATAGTAGGTGATCATCGAGATCACGAAGAGGTAGAGCGTGCCTTGGATCACTTCGACGATGAAGTAAGTGACTGGATAGGAGCTGTTGCCATAGCCTTCCTTGGCCGAAAAGATAATCGACGGTATGGCGTTCAAGAGCGCCGCGGCCATGATCACGATAAAGGATGTCGTCTTGACGAGGCCCCAGAATTCGAAGCGAAGGAGGCCCAGGAATTGGGCCCAAACCGTAGCCGCACCAGAGTTGATTTGTACGGCTGGAACGTCGACTTGCGGTGGCGCAATAGTGTCGCTTTCGACAAGCTTTGCTTTCTTGTTTCGTTCCGAGAAGGAGAAGTGATTGTAGCCGAAGAGGAATATCAATGCTCCAACTCCGAGCCAGATCAGCCGATTGATCAGCATCATACCTTCCCAACTGAGGGTGCGGCTGTTGCGCTCGGCGACCGTCCAGTACTTCGTCATGATGCTGTAGGTACGGATGGCGAAGGGGTCGAGAAGCATGGCGAGTTTCTCGTTGTCGATGTCCTCGGTCAGCACATCGGTAACGATGTAGCCAACTAGAAGCACTAGGGTTCCCATGAAGCTCGCCATAGTGCTGCGCGTAAGGACGGCAATGACGAAGACGATACTCGCGACGAAGAAGGTGTTGGGCAGGGCGAAGGTGAGGATGCCTTGGAGGTGTGCGCTCCAATGGATGGGCCCGAAGCGCTGCGCGTCGATCCAGGGCATGAAACCGGCGAGGATGATACCGAGTGAGATTCCCAGCATGGGAATTACGGCGATCAGCGTTGAGCCTAGGAAGCGGCCAAAGAGGTAGTGAGACTTCTTCATCGGCGTGGAAAAGACCATTTGGTGGGTGCCGTATTGGAAATCCCGGCTGGCGGCGGAATTCACAAAGGCGGTGGTCATCAGCATCGAGAAGATGCCCATGATCGAATAGAAGGTTTCGATGACGTAGGGCGCGTTGCGGTGGGTGTTGCCGATGGAACCGCCGATGGTGACCTGGTCCGTACTAGTGGCGGCGAAGACGAGTGTGCCCAGGATCAGCATGAAGATCCAGACCATGAGGCCCTTCATCCAGTAGCGGAGTTCGAAGCGCAGGAGATCGCCGAACATTAGTTCAGCCCGCCAATCTTGGTGAAGAAGACGTCTTCCAGGCTCGCGCTGGCCAAGCTGAATCCATCGCCCAGAGGCTCGTCGCTGAATACATGGATCAAGGGTTGGCCGGCCACCATTTTGCTGGAGATGACTTTGAAGTTCGTTTCGTAGTCCTTCAATTCGCTCTTGGCGATCTTGCGCATGTAGACCTTGCCGCTCAGCGCTTGCACGGCGTCCTCTGGGCCGCCTTCATAGAAAACTTGCCCGCGATGCAGGATCGCCATTTTGCTGCAGAGCTCCATGACGTCTTCGACGATGTGCGTGGAAAGGATCACGATGACGCTTTCCCCAATTTCCGCCAAGAGATTGTAGAAACGGTTGCGCTCCCCAGGGTCGAGGCCAGCCGTTGGTTCATCGACGATTAGCAGTTTCGGATTGCCGAGCAAGGCCTGAGCGATACCGAAGCGCTGCCGCATGCCGCCGGAATAGCCGGTGAGCGCCTTCTTCCGATGCTCCCAGAGGTTGACCTTTTGCAGCATCGCCTCGACGAGTTCCTTACGTTGCTTGGCGGCGCTGATGCCTTTGAGTAGAGCGAGATGATCGAGCATCTCTAGAGCCGAAACGCGCGGGTAGACCCCAAAGTCCTGGGGCAAGTAGCCGAGAATTCGGCGGACACCTTCTTTGTCCTTCAGCACATCGAGTTCCCCGAGGGTCGCCTGGCCACTGTCGGATTCTTGGAGCGTGGCGATCGTGCGCATGAGTGTCGACTTGCCAGCCCCGTTTTGGCCGAGCAGTCCATACATTCCCTGGGGCACAGTGAGGGAGACATTGTTGAGGGCCTTTACGCCGTTCGCGTAGGTTTTTGAGAGGGAGTCGATGCGTAGTTCCATGGGCGTTTATGAGGGCAGATTCCCATACTACGCCTCTGGAACTAAATTCGTTCCCGTTTCCCGCTGGCGGCTGCCCGAAAGATTGCCTCGATAGCCTTCATATTTCCGAGCGCATCTTCCAGCGAAACCGGAACCGCGCCTTCGTCGCGTATCGCTAGGCTGAACAGATCCCCCTGGATGGTGTACTGGTCCGCGACGGGAAGTTCTTCCCAATCGGCATCGCCAATTTTGATCCGGCAGGGCTTATGGGGTGGCGCGTTGAAGGGAATTTCGATTTCCACTTTGCCCTTGGTGCCGATCAGAAACATGCGTTGGAAGGGATTCAATTGTGTCGAGCAGGAAAAGACGCACTGGCGGGCGCCGGAGTATTCGAGGATGGCGCTGGTGAATCGGTCCGTGCCGAAGTCCGGATCGCGCTCGATCGAAGCAAGCGCCGATTGCGGTTCTTCGCCGAAAAGCATGCGGGAAAGCGTTACCGGATAGCAGCCGATGTCCATCAGCGCGCCGCCACCCAAGTTGGCTTTGTTGCGAATGTTCGCGGCATCGCGGTTGAAATAACTGAAGCCGCCGAGTATCAGGCGGAGTTCGCCGAGCGAACCGTCACGGGCAATTTCCAGAGCCTTCAACCATTGCGGATGAGTCCGTGCCATGAAGGCCTCGCCGATTTTCACACCGTATTGGTTGCGGGCAGCGATCAATGCTTGTGCCTCGGCAACGCTCAGGCCGATGGGTTTTTCACAAAGTACGTGCTTGCCCGACGTGGCTGCTTTGATCGACCAGGGCACATGCAGGTGATTCGGCAGAGGGTTGTAGATGGCGTCAATTTCTGGATCTGCCAGCAGTTCTTCGTAATTGCCATAAACCTTAGCAATCCCCAACCGCTCCGCCACCGGCTTCGTTTCCTCCAATCGCTGCGTCGCGATGGCCGTAACCACGGAGTGCTCGCCCTTCTGCATGGCCGGGATTACCTTTTCTCGCGCGATCTTCGCATTCCCCAAAACGCCCCAACGTACTTTTTCAGCCATGACTCCAGCCTTACCCTTCCTAAAATAGAAATGTGGATATCGTTCGCGTCTCCGATTATCTCGACCCGGACGAAGTTCTTGAAGGGTATCGCAAAGGCCTCTTCCCGATGGGCTATGCAAATTCGCCCCTGATCTCCTGGCACCTGCCGGAGCACCGCGGCATCCTACCCCTCAATGCTTTCCATGCCTCAACTTCGCTGCGCCGCACAATGCGTCAGAAGCGTTTCGACGTCACCTTCGACCAAGCCTTTCGCCAAGTGATGCGAGCGTGCGCCGAGCGCGGTGAAGACGATGGTATCTGGATCACCGATCGTATCCATGAGGTCTACAACGAGCTCTTCCGTCGCGGCTATGCGCATTCCGTGGAGGTCTGGGTGGATGGGGAACTCGCCGGCGGTACTTACGGGATCCACTTGGGCGGGGCGTTCTTTGCGGAATCGAAGTTCCACCGCGTCCGCGACATGTCGAAAGTGGCCTTGGCCAGCTTGGTCGCGCGCCTACGGGAAAAAGACTTCAAGCTCCTGGATGTGCAGTATTGGACTGAACATCTCTCGCAATTTGGGGTGATCGAGATCGACAAGAACCAATACTATTGGCGTTTGCGGGAGGCCTTAAGAGTACACAGGGACTTTTAGAAGGACTTTTAGGACGGGGTCGCCACAGGGGTTGTTTCGAAGCCACCTTCGATTGCACCTTGCTGCCGCTCGCTTCCCGCAGGAAGTTCCATTTCCTCGAATTCCTCCACGCCAAGTGCGGTAATTGAGAAGCGGCCATTGTCGGAACGAAGCACCAATCCTTTTTCTCGCAGATACCAGAACGTAAATTCAAGGTGTTCTTTTTCGATTCCGAGGACTTGTTCCAGTTCGTGAACGGAAACCTGCGGTTGCTCTGGCGTGCGCTGGCGCTTTCGATACATTACGCTCAGGATCAGGCTGCGCTTGCGCCGCTCCGCGCTAATGCCGTCGCCCTCCTGCTTGTTTCGGAAGGTTGTCCAGTGCTTGCGACGTTGCCCAGAGAGTTGGACATCGTATGCCGCGCGCTTTTCCGGATCGCTCAAAGTCTCGTAAGCATGCAGCAAACGGTGGAATTTCGTCTCATCACCCGTGACCTTGTGGTCTGGATGGTAGCGTTGGGCGAGCATGCGATAGATACGCTGGATTGTGTCGAAATCGGCCTTCGGGCTGACTTGAAGGATCTCATACAAGTCCTCTTCCGTCTCAACTTCAGGCTGAGCAGCCTGCGCTCCACCCCGAAGCTCAATGCCGGCGCGATAGCGGCCTTCCTCGGCGACATTCAACCAGCAAACATTCCCCGTCCAGCTTGCCTTACCGTCCTGACCCTGCACCAGCAGTTCTATCCCTAAAGGCAATGGCTTCAAGACTTCGACACAAACACCCAGATCGCTTTGGTTTATCAGCGTCGCATCCACCTTGGTGGCAAAACGGCTATTCGGTTCTGTCACTAGGGTTACGGTGCCGCTGGCGGCCCTCCGTTGAGCCCCTTTGCTACGACGCTCTTTCATAAACCTGTCATCGGCAGGGAGCGCCGAAAACAAGAGGCTATTTTTCCACGATGAACTTGTCGAGTTCTTTGCCCTCAGCGGAAATCTGGCGAATCGTCAGCTTGTTTTCTTCCGCATCCATCACTGTGAACGAATGAACGTTGGATATGAACTTCGTCGTGAACTCCTCCCAGGAATCTGGCTTATTCGTCTGATCCTCGTTGTAAAGGCGCGCGCCACCTGCCCCCGTCACAATGTGAATGACCCCATTCGGCTTTGTATTCTTGATGCCGTCGTACGATTTATCGAGTGTCCATTTCCCCGGCACTTTGTTCTCCTTGCCAAGAACAAAATCGGGTGCAACTTCGAACTTCAAGGGATAGGTGCGCTGATAGTTGTGGACATGCCCAGTGAAGACTATCGCGACTTTGCCCTCTTCCAGAATGTCGTTAATCACCCGCTGGCGCTGGTCGCTGGCGTGAGCCTTTGACGAATTAAATGGCGGGTGGTGGAAGGCGACAATTCGCCAGGCGGCATCTTTGGCGGACGCAAGATCCTTCTTCAGCCAAGCCCGAAATGCGGGCGTAGTCCAATCGGTGTAGGTATTCGAATCGATCACGGTCCAGTGCACCTTGCCGTAGTCGAAAGAGAAGTTCGCCCCTCTGGGAAAAGTGGCGCCGGCAGTCTTCAAAAAGGAATCCATGGCGCTTTTGCTGCCCTTGAGTTTCGGAGTGTTCGGGCCATTCGCTTTCAGGGCCGGCCCATTCATGGGATGGCTCCAATAGTAGTAGTAGGCCAAGGCGTCGGGATTTACCGTGAAGTCCACCGTTGTGCCCACGTCATGATTACCCACCGCGCCAGCGAAGAGGGCTGTGCGCAGCAGCGGCGCACCCGATTTCACTTCATGGCGATCCGAATTAAAAAACGGCCAAAACTTTTCCTGGTATTCCGAAACACGACCGCGGCTGTAGACGATGTCACCGGAAATGAATACCATATCCGGCTGCTCTTTAAGGCTGTAGTATGCTACTGCCCTCTGGCCCGAGGTATCAGCGGCCGTATCGCCAAAGATCACAGTCCTTGAATTCGCCGTCTTGTCTTTCCGGCTCATCGCACTGCTTGCGAAGACTTCCTTGCCCGAAACCAGTATTCGATATTCGAAGCGGGTATTCGGCAACAAATCGCTAAGCTGCGCCACCATCACCCTATGCGGGTCAGCCCCCTGAGCGGCCACGCGCCGCTGCATCTTCACGTTTGCCTTTTTCCAATCCCCGGACTGCTTATATTCGACGGTCCAGGCGCTATCCCTATCATGGGCAAGCCATTGCAGATCCAGATCTCCACCCTTCGCGGCTACCCGGTTTCCCAGTTGCAGATAGGGCTTCTCAAAAAAATTGGGGTCTTTCTCATTTGCCGCATAAAGCAAACTCAGACTAAGCAACAGAGAGGGGATAAATCGACGCAGCATAGACAGTACTATTGTCGCCCGCAACGGCTGCAATCTGGTGACGAATGTACCCTTCGAGGGGCCCTGTCGCGTCCATCCTCCATGCTTTTTGGCTTTTCACCCGTACCAGGTGACCAAACCCAAGGCCGTCGCGTCTGCTAAATTGACAGATGGCGGTGTTGTCCAACTCACCCCTAGTATTCCTGTCCGCATTCCCTACGGGCGAGTTGAAGGAGCAAAATGAAACTAAGGCCGTTGCATGACCATGTGCTCGTAAAGCGCGTGGAAGAGGTCGAAAGCAAGATCGGCAGTCTTTACGTTCCCGACTCGGCGAAGGAAAAACCGCATGAGGGCGAAGTTGTCGCCTGCGGCGCTGGCTTTCAACTGAAGGACGGCCGTCGCGTGGCCCTGGATGTAAAGCCCGGCGACAAGATCCTGTACGGCAAGTACTCTGGCTCCGAAGTAGAGCTGGGAGATGGGCACTATTTAGTGCTGCGCGAGAGCGAAATTTTGGCGGTGCTGGGCTAAGCCCGGCGCGCATTCGAGTTTGTTGAGGAGATTAGGAAGATGAAGTCGTTGTTTCTGCGCCTGAGCTTGGCTACCCTGGTGGCCATTGGCGCTTTTGCCCAAACCAAGGTCGGTATCATCAACACGCAGAAGGCCCTGCTCGATACGGCGGAAATCAAGAAGGCTCAGGTGGACTTGGAAGCCAAGTACAAGCCACGTACCGATGTGCTGAAGAAGCTCGATACCGAACTGCAAGATATCCAAGCTCGTTTGAGCGCGGGCGCCGGCAAACTCACGCCGCAAGTGGAAGCCGATTTGCAAACCCAAGGTCAGCGCAGGCAGCGCGACCTGCAACGCGGTCAGGAAGACTTGCAGGGTGACGTCGAACGCGACCGTCAAGAAATTCTCGCGCGGGCCGGCCAACGCATGCAGGAAGTGATCAAGAAGTTGGCGGAAGAGAAGGGTCTGGACGTGGTGATCGATACTTCCACGACGATCTACTTCAAGCCTGCCCTCGATTTGAGCGCGGACGCAACCTTGGCCTACGACAAGGCGCATCCCGCCAAGTAATTTTTTTTCCGGAGATGCTATGTCCGGCTATTTAGACAACTACGGAGCTGGTGAAGAACGGCGCAACAAGCTTATTGTTCGCGCCGTTCTGGCTTTTGTGGCGCTGATCGTAATCTCGCTTGCCGCCTACTATGGCCTGCGTAACCGCAAGGAAAAGGCGCGAATCGAAACCTTCCGCGAGATTCTCATGCGGCAGGAGTATCAGGCAGCCTACGCCTTTTGGGGCTGCACTGAAGAGAAGCCCTGCCCGCACTACAAGTATTCGAATTTCCTGGAAGACTGGGGCCCGAAAAGTGGCCACACGGACTTCGCCAATATGAAGCCCGTGCGTACCGTGACCTGTAAAGATGGCTACGGACAGGGCTGGAAATTCGGCGACGACACTGTTCATTTGTGGGTGGTGCGGGAAGACCAAGCTTTGAGTTTCGCCCCCTGGCCCAATTGGCGGCAGACTTGGCTTGCGGCAGCATTTAACGATTGCAGCGGCATGACCCGCACCATTCCTTCCGTCAATCCTTTATGAGGGCTTGGGCTCTCCTTCTCTTCTGCACTTCACTATTAGCGCAAGAAATTGTTCTTGAGCACTGGCTGCGAGCCGATTTCGATCAACCACTCCAGCGCATAGAGTCGCCCGCCGCATTTCACGCCGTGGGCCTGATCGCGGATCAAAAAGGCCCTCATGCGCATGTTCGGGTGCGCTATAGCTTGGATGGGCTTACCTGGAGCGACTCGAGCTTCTTAGATGCCGGGCATGATGGTGGTTCGTTGCTGTGGATCGAGGAAGGCGCGCGCTTCCTTGAGATTGGCGCCGCTACTGATCTGCGCGTTCTGTTAATTGATCCCAAGCCAGCGCCAATCGTCACCCGAAAGCATCGCGGCAATTCGCGGGAATTGGGAGTGGAGGAAGAGATCATTCCCCGCGTCGGATGGGGCTGCGGCCCGGAGTGCGCACCAAGAACGGCGCCCGTCTTTGCTAATGTGAGTCACTTGGTCGTCCACCATTCCGCGGGCGCCAACCACGCTTCGAATTGGGCAGCCGTTGTGCGAAGCATTTGGGTTCTCCACGTGCAAGGCAACGGCTGGAACGATATCGGCTACAACTACCTGATCGACCCCAATGGAGCCGTCTATGAAGGTCGCGCTGGTGGCGACGGGGTGATCGGAGCCCACTTCTCGGGAGTGAATACAGGCACGATGGGAGTCTGCCTGATGGGAACCTATGGCGCTAACCCGCCCACTCAACCAGCTCTTGATAGCTTGCGCCGTTTGTTGGTCTGGCAAGCCTCAAAATGGAAGCTGGACCCCAGCGGGCAATCGCTGCATCGCTCCAGCAATCTAGTTCTGAACACGATCAGCGGCCATCGCGATGCCGGCCTGAGCCCCAATGCCTCTGGCGCAACGGAATGTCCCGGCAATGCACTCTACACCTATTTGCCTGAGCTGCGGAGTAGGGCGGCCAATGAATACCCAGCGTGCCGCATCCAGCCGGAGCGGAGAAATTACTGTATCCCCGGTAGCGGCGCCTCACTGGAGTTGCGCTTCGCCAACCCCAAGGAATGCCCGGTGGGGGCTTCGATTCCAGTCGACTGGATGCGGCTGGAAGGTGGCCGCTTGATTGTGGATTCCAATCCAGGCGGCAGACGTTCAGCCGAGCTTCGCTTGGCCGACCTCGTCCTCCACGTGGCGCAAGCGGAAAGCGGAGTTTCCAACATGCCCTGCCCTTCACTGGGGGCGGTGGTGAACGCCGCCGGCTTCGATATTCGTCCCCTCGGCCGTGGCGCGCTCGCCACTATCTTTGGAGACGAACTCTGGCGCGAAGGATCCAGCTTGCGCATTCTGGTAAACAACAATCTTCCCGCTGCCGTGCTGGCGGCGACTCCGAATCAGATCAACTTCGCGCTCCCGCCAAGCGTGACCACGGGTTCCGCAAGGCTAGTCGTGGAACGCGATGGGATTCGCGGCCCGGAGACCATGTTCTGGGTAAGCGAGGCCGCGCCTTCAATTTTTCTCGCCCAGAATCATGCCGATTCTCAAGTGAACAGTGAGGCGCAACCCGTTCGGCCGGGCGAGGCATTGATTGTTTACACCACAGGCATCGGCACGAACACCAACTTGCCTTGGAGCATAGAGTGGGACGGCGGTGTCACGCCGGGCCTGTATCTTGGCCCCACTCCGGGCTTCCTGGGCTTGTCGCAGGCGAATCTGATCGTACCCATAAACAGCGGTCCGGGCACGCATCGCTTGCGGGTAATCGTAAGCGGCGTGCCCAGCCAGGAGATTACGGTTTTTGTCTCGAAGTGACAGTTCTTGCCGACAGGGCTTATTTCATGAAGCCCATGTTGCGGTTCGAGAAGTTGATCAGGTTCGGAAATACTTGATCGAGTTGCGTGGAGTTCACACCGAACCAACTCGCAAGCGTACCGCCGTACTGATCGACGCTCATTGTCGGCAGCCAGAGTCCACGATTGCCAACATCGTCCGGACCCTGAATGGCGAGATTTGGGAAAGTCCCATACATACTCCCACCGTTCACGGCGCCGCCCATCATGATGTGATGCGCGCCCCAGGCATGATCCGTGCCGTTGGTGCCATTCGGACCGAAGGTCCGGTTGAAGTCGGATTCGGTAAAGGTAGTAACGTTGTTCTCCATTCCAAGTTCGATGGTGGCATCGTAGAACGCCGAGAGCGCGCCATTGAGCGTTGTGAATAAATTCTGTTGCGCTGCAAGCAGTCCTTCGTGGTTGTCGTACCCCCCCTGCGAGACAAAAAAGATCTGCCGGCTCACGCCCAGCGTCTGTCGAGCCCGAATGATGCGAGCCACTTGATTCAGCTGGCTGCCGAGGCCGTTGGCGGGGAAGACAGTCGCAATGCCGTCATCTCCGGTAAGCACACTGTTGAGCACCTTGCCGACTTGTATGCCGTTGTTCATCGTCCGGTTGGCGGCCTGCACCAGGGTCAGGCCCGATTGAAAATTGATGACTTGCTGGAAGGCGTTATCGCGAGCCATCGCCGAGGCGGAACCATCCGAGCCGCTCAGCCCCAATCCCAACCCACCGTTCACGATGGCCGGTGCGGTCACCTGGCCGATCGTGAACAGCGCTCCTCCGGCTGTGGAGACCGAAACGGGAAGTAACGAACCGGCATTGGCGCCCTGAATCGCATCGGCGGTGCGGCCGCCCCATCCCGTGCGCGTGGCGCCTTGCCAAGGAGCTTGCTGCCACGCCTGCTGTTGATCCGAGTGCGAATAGAGATTCATCGGCACGGGTGCGCCGGAACGCACTTCCTGCTTCGTGACGGGACGAACTAAGGGGCCAACGTTCAATGCCACCGAAGCCTTGCCTTGATTGTACAAAGCGTGCACGCGCGCAAGCGCCGGGTGAAAACCGTACTGAGAACCGCGGTCCATGAATGGAAGCAAGTTCGCCTGCGGAATACCAGTGGCCGGTCCGCGCACCGCTGAGTACGCGTTATAGCCCACGCCCATTGGGATGACCATGTTGTTCGAGTCGTTCCCGCCGAATAGGAAGACGCAGACCAGCGCCTTGTAGTCCCCTGTTTGCGCGAGGGCGTCCAGCAGTCCAAAGTAGCCCATGCCAGCAGTTGCCACGGATCCGCGCAACAGCGCCCGGCGATTGATGTTCGTTCTGAAGGGATTCATTTTGCTTTCTTTCAATTCCTTTGGATTTAGGTCAATCGGTGTCTAACGCTTCACCTGATAGTGAGAAGAGGTCAGTACGAGATAGAGAGCGAGGCGTGCTCTTCTCGCGGGGTCCGTCGTGGTGGCCACAGTGTCCCGGATACCCTGCTTCAACACTTCCGGCATCGTGCCGTGCAGGAAGTGCGCATCCATAGATGCGATCAAGGCTTCGACGTCGCCCGCCAGCGCAATGTAAGGAGCGATCACCACTTGCGCTTCCGCGTTAGCGTCTTGCCGGAGCAGATAGTGAATGTAGTTCACCCTTTCCAACGCATTCACTGGCGACAAGCCCTGGAATTCGGGTCCGGCTAGTGCTGAGCCTGGAACACGAGAGAAGGGCGAATAGTAGCTAAAGACGCTCGCCGGGTAGAAGACCTTGAAGCCCATGTTCTCGATGTCGGCTTCTAAAGGATTATCGAGGATGATACTTCCCTCCAAGCTCTTGATCACGCCCAGTATGTACACCAGCGGATCCCGCAAATGCCCAGCGAAGCTGCCGTACGGATTGGGAGCCGTCGGGTTATCATCCGCGCGCGCTTCCGGGTCCAGAAGAATTGCCCGCATGGTGGCATACAGGTCTCCTCGTTGGCCGGAGCCGTTGTTGTTGAACGCTTGCACCACGCGCATGACATAGCTGCCGGAGGGGTTCGAAGTGACGTGGTTTTGTATGAGCCGCAGCGCAATGAAGGGGCCAACATTGGGATGCTCGGAGAGTATGCTGAGGGTCGATTCCAAATCCTGCGTGGCAGTCTGTCCCGCCGGAATGTTACGGCCGAGGAATCGCTTGGCGTCGACGTCGTGGTTGGATTCCACAGGCACCATCGGCGCGCCATAGTTCTCTTTGTTGTGTTTCAAAGAATCCGTCCCGTTGCCAGGAGGATACGTCCAGCCGGTAAGAGCGCGGGAGATTCCCATAATGTCGTCCTGGTTGTAGGTCGCGTAGGGGTTTCCGTTGGGGTCGCGCAGCAAAGACCCATCCGCCCGCAGATACTGAGTGCCGATCGTGAAAAGTTGCATCACTTCCCGGCCATAGTTTTCATTTGGCTCCGTCTTGCGTGTGGGGTTCGCCTTGTCGTTGTTCACCATGTCGAGGTATTGGCCCATCCCGACATCGAGCGTGACGTTGCGAAGTAAGTCTTTGAAGTTTCCAAAGGCTCCTCGCAACATGATTCGGTGATAGGGCACCAGCCCATTCGTTTTTTGCACCTCGTTCGCCGAAACCACAAAGATCTTATGTAGCGAGAAGGCTACGCGCTGGCGCAACTGATCGCGCCGGTTCATCGCATTATTGAAGAACTCCGCCTGCATGTCGTAAACCGGAATGCTGCCGTTGGGCGTGGGCATCGTGTAGTCGGACTCATTCAGATTGCGCTGTTCTTCCAACCAGGCCGAGAAACCCATCTGCATTACGCGATAGATTTCTGCGGGCGATGCGCCCCAGGTTGCCTGCTCCAGAAAGCGCTTCGCCGCGGCATAGGTAACGACTGCATTGGGAGGACTGAGACTAATGATCCTCGGCGCGGATGTTGTGGGTCCGGGCGCGATGTTGGAAACTGTGATCGCCGCGATGCCTCCCGGTACTGGCTTGGTCGTGCCGCTTACGTCGATTTGGGTCAGCGAAACGACATTCGCAGCCATCGGCACACCACCGACCGTCACAACAGCACCCGGTGCGAAGCCGTTACCCAGAATGGAAAAGCTGGTATTCCCAAGAGGCAGCGTCGCGGGGGTGATAGAGGAGATCACCGGAACGGGGTTCTGCAGGGTAACCGTTGATTCGGCAACTGCGGTGGGAGCTTTGCGGGAGCGCACCGAAATCTTTACAGTTCCTCCAACTGCCGCGATACTCATCGGCGCTGTATAAGTTCCATCGGCAGCGATAGTTCCCGTGATTGCATTGCCGCCAACAACGTTATTGACGAGCCAATCGACGCTCTTATCGGATGTGTTTTTGACATAGGCGGTGAAGAGCCTTGTCGTTCCACCGCGCACGGTTGCGTTCGTGGGTGAAATCGTTACTGAAATCGGTCCCAACACCGTGAAACATTTTTGGTATGAAGCGCCCGCGCTGGGCGCCGGATTCTCCACAATCACGCAATACGAACCTGCGGCGGCGAAGCTCGCCTGTACCCGGAGCTCCGTGGAGCTGATCCGTTGCGTACTTAAGGGGCTGCCCTGCAATTTGATCACCGCGCCAGGTTGAAACTTCGTACCCGTTACCACCAGCGGATAAGTGCCCGGGTTCAGCTCACTAGGGCTGATAGCGCTAATGCTGGGCATTGGATTTTGCAGAGAGATTAGGGCATCTGCAAATTTCGACGTATTGGCAACACTGGTTACGCGCAGAGTCACGCTGTTTCCCGAGGGCAGCACCGCAGGCGGCGTGTATAAGCCGGAAGTTGAGACAGTTCCCACCGTGGAGTTGCCTCCCACAATCCCGGCGACCGACCACACCACGCTCTTGTTGGTGGTGCCGCTAACGCTGGCATAAAACTGCTTGGTCTGATCCAAACGCATGGTATGCGCGGTTGGCGAAATGCTTATGGTTACTGTCGTCTGTGCCAGAACCGGCAGTTGGAGGGCGATCAGCAGGATTGAGGAGGCAGTGCAGTAATTCCGTACCATAACTCTTGAAGGCCAGAGTACGGATAGGGGAGTTTCAGAAACAAGCCAAAAACATACTTACGGACACAACGAAGCTCCTCACGCTTTTCTCAGGGTTTCCTAGGTAAGTAGCGTCGGAATGACGGAAAAGAATTTTTAAGAATGATACGGGATGTGGTGGGGACGGGCAGATTCGAACTGCCGACCTTCCGCTTAGGAGGCGGACGCTCTATCCAGCTGAGCTACGTCCCCGAAGGAGGGGCTAACGCTACTTAGTGTAGCGCTTCAGACCTTTTTTGCCGATATCGCGCCGGAAGTGCATACCGTCGAAGTGAATCTTCTCCAGACCGGCATAAGCTTGCTTTAATGCCTCGGGCAAGGCGGGAGCGCTGGCGGTGACGCCTAGCACTCGGCCGCCGGAGGTCACTTTGATTCCGTCCCTCAAACTCGTACCTGCCTCAAAGACCTGAACTCCGAATGCTTCCGCCTCATCGATCCCTTGTATGGCATCACCGCTCCTTACCTTGGCTGGGTAACCGTATGCTGCCATCACTAGGCACGCGCTGGCTCCACTACTCACTTTGAGCCTTGCTGGGTCCAAGCGAGATTCAACAGCCGCCAGGATTGTTTCCACAAATCCGCTTTCCACTCGCTTCAAGATGCACTGAGTCTCAGGATCGCCCATGCGCACATTGAACTCTAAGGTTTGTATCCCCCCGCTGGTCATCATCAGACCCGCAAACAAAAATCCCTTGAAGGGCTCGCCTTCGCTCTTCATCCCGCGCAAGGTGGGCATCACCACTTGCTCGAAAATCTGTGTGCGCTCTTGCTCAGTCAGGATGCGGTCATCGGAGTAGGCACCCATGCCGCCTGTGTTCGGGCCTTCATCGTTGTCGTACGCGGCCTTATGATCTTGCGTCGGGGGAAACGCCACCGCCTGCTCGCCGTCGCAAATCGCGATGAAGCTGACTTCCTCTCCGCGAAAGAAATCTTCAATCACGACGCGCGAGCCAGCTTCGCCTACCAGCTCTCCACTAAACATGGCTTCCAGCGTCTTCTCAGCTTCTTCCTTACTCTTGGCGATCACGACGCCTTTTCCCGCAGCCAGCCCATCGGCCTTCAGCACAACTGGCAATTCAAAACGAGGCAACGCGGTCTTGGCATCCGCCAAAGTTTCGCAAACCACGAAGCGCGCCGTTGGGATGTTGTGCCGCGCCATGAATTCTTTCGCGAAAGCCTTGCTACCCTCCAACTGCGCGGCATGCTTGCGAGGTCCGAAGATCTTCCGGCCGTGCTGCTCGAAGTGGTCCACGATACCTGCGACCAGCGGCGCCTCGGGTCCGACAATGGTGAGGTCCGCGTCAATCAAGTTCGCCACTTCCAGAAAACGCTCCGGCGTCTGCTGCGTAAGTGCAATGCACTCCGCCACGCGCGCAATGCCCGGGTTGCCCGGCGCACAATACACCTTATGCCCTTCTTCCGCACAACGCCATGCAATCGCGTGCTCGCGACCGCCCGATCCAACGACCAATATGTTCAAAGTCTGAAAATGCCTCTAAAAGCTAGAATAAAGGGTAGACCCTCCCCATGCAGTATTTGAAAGCGTCCCGTTACGACGTCGTGGTCGTAGGCGCGGGACATGCCGGTTGCGAAGCTGCGCGCGCTTGCGCGCGAATGGGCTTGAAGACCGCGATGATTACGATGAATATCGACCTCATCGCGCAGATGTCTTGTAATCCCGCGATCGGCGGCATCGCAAAGGGTCACTTGGTGCGCGAGATCGATGCCTTGGGCGGCATCATGGGCGAGCTCACGGATGCGGTCGGCATTCAGTTTCGATTGTTGAACACCAGCCGCGGCCCCGCAGTTTGGAGTCCGCGCGCTCAGTGCGACAAGAAGCAGTACCGCATTCAGATGAAGGCCTTGTTGGAAAATGAGCCCAATCTTCGGATCTTGCAGGCCGAAGTTGCGGATCTCCTGCTGGAGCGGGTTTCCGACAGCCAACGGAATATTATCGGGGTAAAACTCGCCGATGGCCGCGAACTGCACTCGCTTGCTGTAGTGATCACCACCGGAACTTTTTTGAAGGGAATTGCCCACGTCGGCGAGACCACATACGCTTGTGGCCGGAACGGGGAGGCTCCAGCGAATCTCCTGGGAGACGCGCTGCGGCGACTTGGGTTAGATTGGACTCGGCTCAAGACAGGCACCCCGCCACGATTGGACGCTCGCACCATTGATTGGTCGAAGTTTGAGCCGCAGGATGGCGATAAGGTCCCAACACCGTTCAGCTTTTTAACGGACTCGATCAATCGTCCACAAGTACAATGCTTTCTTACGTATACAAACGAGAAGACCCATGCGGTTCTCCAAGAGGCGATACCCCGTAGTCCGCTATATAGTGGCCAGATCGAGGGGGTTGGACCTCGCTACTGCCCGTCGATAGAGGATAAAATAGTCAAGTTTCCTGACAAAACCAGGCATCAGTTGTTCTTGGAGCCCGAGGGTTTGGACACGAACGAGATTTACGTCAACGGTATGTCGACGAGCATGCCGCTCGATGTGCAGCTCGGCATGTTGGCTTCGATCGAGGGTCTCGAATCCGCTGAGATGATTCGCCCTGGGTATGCGATTGAATATGATGCTATCGATCCCCGGCAGCTATCGCACAATCTGGAAGTGCGTGCGATCCGTGGGCTCTTTCTCGCGGGTCAGATCAACGGCACCTCAGGATACGAAGAAGCGGGAATTCAAGGTTTGCTGGCCGGCATTAACGCCGCGCGCAAAGTGCAAGCGAAAGACCCTGTGGTGCTTGGTCGTGACCAAGCCTATGGCGGAATATTAGTGGACGACTTGATTAGCAAAGGCGCCGATGAGCCCTATCGCATGTTTACTTCGCGTGCGGAGTTCCGCTTGCAGTTGCGAATCGACAATGCTGATGAGCGCCTCACTCCCATTGCCCGCGAGATTGGCTTGGCGTCCACCCAGCGACTTTCTCGTCTGGATGCAAAGCTCACATTGAAGCCACGCTTGGTCGAAGCGCTCGAAAGCACTCGTTTGCAACCGGGATTGCTGCCGGGCGTGGAGGTCACCTCGGATGAGCGGCCCACCTTGGCACAGTGGTTGAAGCGCACCGAATCGAAGTTGGCCACCGCCCTGCCCTATCTGGAGGCTAAGTTGGGGGAAGCTGTGCCCGCTTCCTTGGCTGCCACTGTGGAAACCGAGACCAAATACGGTGGGTATATGGTCCGGCAGCAGCGTCAGCTCGAACGCTTGGCAGAGAATCAAGCGGAGCGGATTCCGGATTCGTTCGATTATGCCCAAGTTCCTGGCTTATCCCGCGAGGTTCGCGACAAGCTGGAAAAGGTTCGTCCGACGGATCTCGGGCAGGCTGGTCGCATTCCCGGCGTTACGCCTGCGGCTCTTGCCATCCTTGATGTCTACCTGAACCTCAAGAAAGTTCCCGCTTGAGCCACTTCCTGGATACTTTGCGGCAATTGGTTGCCGAATGCCCCGCCACCGAAGATCTGCAATCGCGTTTAGCGAATACTCAACTCAGCGCTGGCCTGGATCGGCATCAGGAGCTTTTGAAGCAGTGGAATCCCAAAATCAACTTGACTCGCGTGGTCGAGGATGAGGCTTCCGCCAGGAAGCACTTTCTGGAGAGTCTGCTCGCGGGCACGCTGATCACGGAATCTGAATCCAAGATCTTGGATCTCGGCAGTGGGGCTGGTTTCCCCGGCATCCCCATCGGCATGCTTTGGCCTGAGCTTGAAGTCACTCTACTTGAATCCGATGTGCGGAAATCCATTTTCCTGAAGGAGGTCACTAGAGGCTTTGCCAACTTTAAGGTAGAAACACTCCGTGGCGACGCTTTCGGTAAGCGCTCCCCCGAGCCCAACATCCAGCTCGTGGTCTCCCGCGCGGTGATGTGGCCTGACCTCTCAAAACTCGCGATCGCCCTTGATTGCCCTTTGCTCTGGGTTACTTCCGAAGCAGAGTTTGCGAGGGCGGATACGAGGATGTTTCACGTGGAACGACAAATTGCACTGCCAAGAGACGCGGGGATCGTCGTTAGAATGTTTCACGTGGAACAGGGGAATTGAGGTGCTACGATAACCACGTGGGAAAGACCATAGCCATTACCAATCAGAAAGGCGGGGTCGGAAAAACCACCACGGCCATTAACCTAGCCGCCTCACTCGCCCTTTCTGAACTCAACATACTACTAATCGACTGTGACCCCCAAGGTAACGCCACTACTGGCGTAGGAGTTTCCAAAGCCAACCTCCAACACACCCTCTACGACGTCCTTTCCGGCACGATTCCCCCTGCCGAAGCCACACCCCAGAAACACTCCCCTCACCATACACTCCCCTCACCAACCACACCCCAGGTAGGAGATGTCATCAGCAAGGTAGCACAAGCAGCTGGGCTGAGTGTGGTGCGTACGTATTGTGGTCATGGCATTTGTGACTTGTTTCACTGTGCCCCCAACATTCCACATTATGCTGGCAATAAGGTGTGCGTACCTTTGTGGGTAGCATGTGGGTAGCAACGGGATGTGGGTGACATGTGGGGTAACAAGGGCATGTGGGTGACATATCTACTGCCTGTCTAACACACCGACACCCCCACCCACCTCCATCAACCCACCTCCATCCACCCACCCTCACAACCCCACCCAACCACAGGCTGTGGGTGTGATGAAGGAAGGACAGACATTCACCATCGAACCCATGATCAACATGGGAGGATGGCGGGATCGCACATGGCCCGATGGGTGGACGTCTGTCACTGAAGATGGCAAACGCAGTGCACAATTTGAACACACCTTGCTGGTCACAAAAACAGGGTGTGAGGTGCTGACGGGGCGTACATCATCCTCCCCTCCGCTATGGTGGGAGGTCCCGGCACCACAGGGGGGGCTGCCAGCAACAGAAGAGCAAGGAGGGGAGGCGGGGGACGATGGTGCAGCAGCATAATGATGCGTGTGGTACATTCATGGTCGATCCGCACTTTTGATGTTTTGAGAGGGCAATTCTATTACAAATTGTAACACAGCATTGATCGCAATGAAATGAGCATATGCATGCACACACAGCGCTCGGTGGTACATAGAGATTAATGCTGAATTCTGTTTGTAACTCACCAACTGTTTATTGCTGTATAACTGTCACTTACTCTACTTCTTTGCGCAATGCTGCCAGTGCTGTTTCTTTGTGCTACTATACTGTTTCTTTGCGCAGTGCTGCCAGTGCTGTTTCAGTGGGTGCTAGGGAATGGGGGAATGGACGGGCCCCTGCTGCTCTCCATGCATCCACTGTGCGCTTTTCAAATCCACGAACCACCCGCACCGTCTGTGTGTGATTGGTAATTGTTGTTGCATTGTTGTATGATTGATTAACAATAATTGCTTCATTGTTATACACATGCTGTTTGGTGATATATGAGAAATCATATGAGAAATATATCAGAAATCATGGTACACCTGCACAAAAAGAGCAGGCAGAATACATATACATGAATACTTGAACATTAATGACACATGAATAAGATACATACATGAAACACACGAATTTCCATTCATCCAAACATGAGCATATCCGTTCACCCACCCACAAATCTCCATTCACCCACCCACCCACATGTCCACGACCCCCCCCCCCCCCCTTATGACGTACCCGTGGCTCCCCCTCTGATGTGATTGGTGCTGGACACACCGTCAGCATCCCATGCCTATTCCCAAACACCACATCTGTAAAGTATCGATCCCCTATCATAACCAGGTCTTTTGATGCACACCCAAAGTGCTGCACAAGCTCCTCGGCACCCCCTGCTGGTTTCTTGTCAGCATGGCGCAAGACATGGATGCCGAGTGTGCTTGCCACCTGATCTGCCTCCTTGCCTGGGGGTGCGCATAAGGGGATACAGCGTTTGTTTTGTGTGTATGGGGGGGTGCGCATGGGTGTTTTTGAGTGTGTGTGCATGGGAGTATATAGTGCTTGTGTGTGTGTGTGTCTGGGCAGCATGGTGGTGTGTATAGACTATCACCCACAGTCTCTCAATAGCAACATCCACACGTGTCCACAACTGTGTCCACTACATGTTTCCACATATACTTGCAACATATCCCAGCAGTAACAGCAAAAATCTCACCATCACCCAGCAACAGCATGATGTCATCTTTTCATCTCACCGTCAGAACAACATAACATCTCCGCACCATCAGGATCAAATTGAAGCAGCCCAGCTGAATTTGAATACACCACCAACCGATCACTCCCAAACACGGATTTACACTCCTCCAATGACGCCCGTAAATGTGGTGCCACTGTTTCCACATAGGGCACAGTGAGGGTGTTATCCTTGTCAAAAACACAACCCTTGAAGCCAGCTGCTTTGAGTGCATGCCAGTTGATGGAACGAATGTCGGGTACGTCCATGTGGGGCATTGCTAGATATCGTTGACCCTGTGGTGATGTGGTGTGGTGTGGTGTGGTGATGTGGGGTGGTGTGATGTGGTGTGGTGATGGGAGGTGTGGAGTAGGTGTGGTGATGAGAGGTGTATAGTGATGCATTGTACTGCTTTTGCTGCTTTGTACTGCTGTGTACTGCTTTGTATGCTTTGTACTGCTTTATATTGATACTACTGATACCACTGATACACTTGACACACAATAATGGTACTACTGATGTCATGTGGCATGTGTACCCACCACACATGATGTCACACCACAGCAATTGCCGACACCCCAAATACGTACCCACCACATGCGCAGGAAGAGCGCAATGCCTGCAGAGTTGAAGTTTTGACCTGCTCGCTGTAGCATGCTGCCTTCCTCGTAGGTATTGGATGCCTGTGTTGTGTTGATGATGCATGGTGATGATACTGTGGGGGCACACGTGCACGCAGAGGTGGGCACACCAATGACCTCAGATGTGGATGGGTGCTGTGAAGCCATGCAGCAAAGCTGCTTTGATGAATGTGATGATGATGTGCAAAGACGTGCAGAGGCACGATTGAATGGTTTAGTGTGTGCTGTAAGGACGTTGGGTAGTGGACAAGCTGTTGAGAGATGTGTGTGCATGGGTTGTGTGCGCATTAGGTGCGTTGCATGATCCACAACATGCATGCTGTTATAGTTGTTGTGTCATGTATATTTGCACGATATATAATATGTGCTGGCTGCAAAAACTGAGCGAAAACAGCCTGAGATGTTTTGATGTTGATGCTTTCGTCGTATAGCAACATAAAAAACCACTCTAGGAGCGCAGTGTTTTAGCTTGGTAGCACGCATGTATGCAAAGATGAACAACAGCAAACACCATGCAGATTGTTGATCAGAGAGACCTCTCTCACCGGACCAACAGTCTCCAACGAATTAAGTCATACGTTGCAACCAGGGAATATACATGTAAACACAATTGCCAGCCCCGTCAACCTGCTCCAAGATTTATACTACAAGATGCCTCACAATACTAGTCGACAAACCGACCTCCCAGTGCTGCTATTAATCCCATTTGGCGACGTACGTGGTGGACGTGATTATATGGGTCTTACCATAAGCAAAACCCACAACCATCCACAATCCACAGACACCATGGGTCAATTTTGGTTTGGCACCCGTTGGCAAACCCAATGCAGCTCGCCTGCTCATCAACAACCCCACAGATGAAGAGCAGGTGGGTTTTGTGATGCAGCATGTTCTATTCAGCACCAAACACAATACGCACACTCTCTCACACAGGCATTGGACATGCCAGACTTCCCCCCCGGTTTCACCATCACCAGCAGCACGACCGATGATGTCGACCCTGCTTCCTCCATCCACATTGCACCCGCATCCACTGTAGTCCTGCAGCTTGCATGGACACCAACCCACGCAGCTCGTGTCCGTGAGGTTGTCACATTGCAATGGCGCAATCATAGCCCATTGCAAGTTGTGTTGTATGGTGCTGCTGTGGGTGGTGCTGCTGTGGATGGTGGTGTTGTGGCAGCCAAGGGCAGGCAAGCTGCAGCACGACGCACACCAAGTAGCAGACCACACAGGGAAACACTACGAGCAGTCGACAGCAATACTACACATTCAGAAAACACTATGTGTACAAGCAATAAAACAGGTGTAGTTGCACAACACACAGCATCTATATACACAGTATCTACATCAAAGACAGCAGCTGTACACACACATGCCATGCACACACGTGGATTGACACCATCATCATCATCCATGAAACCATCCCGAATGACACCTGGTGGTGGTGGTGGTGGTGCACACACAAGGAGTGCTGCGCAGGTTGGTGGTAGCATGGCAACAGGCCCACTGCTGAAACGGCCTCGACTTGTGAATCATCATCATCAGCAGCAGCAACAACAACAACAGCAGCAGCACCATCATCATCAGCAGCAGCAGCACCAGCAGCAGGAGGTATCTATCAAGCCACCATCCACACCCACTGCCATGAGCACCTTTACATTTTTCCATACAAGGTATGGGAGGTGTTGGGGGTAGGGTTTTGGGGTGGTGTATGCCCACCACCACACTCCACTCCACACAACTACTCTTCAATACAACAACACTCCCCACCACAACCACAGTCTATGCAATGCTAAACAGCAGCGGGCATACTGTGCATGGCTCAACCACCTGCTCCAACCACCAGCTACAGAACCCCCTCCTTCCCCCCCCACCCTTGCCCACCCTACAGTTTCTGCTGCATCCCCACTCCCAGCAGCACTTGCTGATTCACAGGTCTGTAAAGTAATGAGTAATGAAAGTATGTGTACTATTTAGTACAAGTACTTTTTAGTACAAGTACTATTTGTACATTTTTTCTTTCAAGTACATACATATAAGTACAGGTTTCCATCCCATGTGCTTCACAGGCCCCCAGCACGCCACACAACACCACCCCTCCCCCTGCCTCTGGTGGCCCCACACAGAGCCTCGTCCAGCTACATACCCTCGCGCGTGTACGTGCCCAGCTGTACAAGGTGTACAAGGGTGATGCGGGCTTTGTGTTGGCAATGCTCAAGGTGCATGAACGTGTGGCATCTGGCATGATTCGGGTTCAGAATGCACGGGGGAAGCTTCATGATGTCAAGCTGAGGGCGCAGCTACTGCGACTGTTGACTGCATATCACCCGTTTTGGCTGAGGCTGGGGTTGGAGATTGTGCTGGGCATGTCGCTGCCTGGTGTGTGTGGGGGGGGGTTGGGTGGTGTGTTGGGTGGTGTTGGTGTGTTGGAAAATGTAGGAACATGTAGGACATGATGTGAATGTAGGAATATGTAGGACATGGTGTAGGGACTGTGTGCGTGGGGATATGTGGTGCCCACTGATGACATTGAATGCAGGACCGTATAATACATTTAGAACCGTATTGTATCAAAAGATCAAGTGGTGTATATCAAGTGCATTATACATGAGTAGTAGTACATAACAAGGTGTATTTCCACATCAATATTTCCACATCAACACACAGGGTGTGAGGCATCACGGGTGGATGCTGTTGTGCAGGAATACTTTCTGTCACAGCCACAACAACAACAGCCACAACAGCAGCAGCAGTCACATCAGCACAGGCAGAAAGGAACCTCCACAACAACAGCAACAACAATGCAGCGATTGCAAACAGACAAGCACTGGGTATGCATTATCTCTTGTGTACCTAGTACACCCACACATATACCCACTCACTATTGTTACTGTTTGTTGTTGTTGTTGTGTAGACCTTGTACATACACCTTGTGCATGCACCTTGTGTGTTTACACCTTGTGTTCATAATACACATGGTCAACGTAATACACATAGTCAACTCAACACACAGGATGCACTGGGTCAGTGTATTGTACAGCGCACCCTGCTCCTAATCTTGCTGCTAGACAGGGGGGCTACCCTTCTAGAGACATCCGAGAGTCTGCCGCTGCTGTTTCGCCCTACAAGTGGCATCAAATCATCTGCTCAGGTTTGTTTTTTTGTCGACCATTGGTGTCGGTGTTGACCACTGTGGTGCTGTTGATGACTGGTGGTGCTGTTGATGACTGGCAATCAGGATGTCTGTGCGGATGTGTATTTCAGTGCGTATATGCTCCCCCAACACACATACGTGCAACCCATTTCCCTCCACACACATCCCCTCACACGCATCCCTCAACACACACATCCCTCAACACACACATCCCTCAACACACACATCCCTCAACACACACATCCCCCCTCACCCCCCCCTCCCAAATACACACAGTTACTCGAGGCATTTTTCCACCTATGGTTGGAATCGGAAGGGGATGTCCGACGCCTCGCCCTCCTAGGCTACCGTGTGCACTACACCCAAACCCCCCAGCAAGAATACGACCTGACCTTTAACAACCTCCAAATAGACCTACGAGACGGGATGCGGCTGTGTAAGCTGGCAGAGTTGCTTACAGGGAAAAAGGGGGTCATGGCTGGGGCTAGGGTGCCTGCGGTGTCCCGTGTGCATCACATGGCGAATGTTGCTGCGGCATTGCGTGTGTTGCAGAATTCTGGGTTGGATCTCATGGTGGGTGTTGGAGTGGTTATGTGCTGAGGAGTGTGTACTTGTGGGGGGTTTCATGTGGTTGTCTAGTTACGTGTACGGTGGCATAGTATATGAGCTATATGCATACAACACCTGCACACATATACCATCTGCATTGTATCCATGATGCATCACATTCACACAATACCCACCACCACCCACACAACACACACTCCCCCCCCTCCACCAGGATGTGGAAACGTCACGTGGCACCAAGGAACCCATTCGAGCAGATGACATTGCTGATGGTGACCCAGACATTACCCTCGCACTTGTGTGGCGCCTGGTGCTGCACTTTCAAATATCCCAGCTCGTACAAACCCATGCAATGCGTGTGGAGATTGCTCGCCTTTCACAGATTAAGCCCTCTATGCACACTATTCTTACCACCACCACCACTAATACAACTTCTACTACAGCCACCACCACCACTTCCTTCATAGCACGCATCCAAGCGCAGCACCCAGGCATCATGGTGGGCCCCGGGGCCCAACACGTGGAGCTCCTGTGTACCTGGGTGGAAGCAGTGTGTGCACGTTATAAACACACACTGTCCGACCTTTCAAGCAGCTTTGCAGATGGACGTGCCCTGTGTTACCTGGTACACGCCTACATTCCGCACGCACTCCCATTTTCGTCCATCGTCGCCCCAGCAGCCACGCGCGCCATGGGGCCCGGGACCCCCGATTCCTTCACAGAAACCCAACTCGTCGCATTGCAACCTAGTGTTGCTGGCAATTTTGCCCTGCTCGACTCGGCACTTTCTCATGTGGGGGGGATCCCACGGGATGTCATAGATGGGCCCAGTGACTGGGTGACGAGGGGCCCTGATGCGCATGCGGTGTTGTTGCTGCTGGCGTATATGGCGCCCAGGTTGTTGGAGGCCTCAAGGGAGGAGCGGGCTGCGATGGTGTTGCAGCGGGCATGGCGGAGACGCATGGCAGGGTGGCCAGGTAGGTGGCGTGTGGGTGGGTGGGTGGGTATGCTGTGGAAGAGGAGTGTGTTTGTGTGCTGTGGAAGGGGAGTGTGTATTGATACTCACTTTATATATTGTATACTTTTACGAGTGTACTTTATATATGGTATAACATTCATATGTATAGTGTTCATGTTGCTACACTCATGTGATATCCAGTTTACCACATATTCTCACCACACAACACACCCAGGGAGTGCACGTGCCCATTTGCACATGTGGATTGCAGCAGCCACAGTCATCCAACAGTACACACGTGGCTGGGCAGCACGCACACACACCCATCGTCTACGAGCCCAACAACACGTAACATGGCATGCAGCACTTGTTATACAAACCACATGGCGGGGTTTTGCTGCGCGTGCTGCGTTTCTCCGAGCACAACAGGCTGCGGTGGTCGTGCAAGCTGCATGGCGGGGGCGGGCTGCATGTCGTGCGGTGTGGGAAACACACACCTTGCCGCAGATCCTGCACCAGGCAGCACAGCGATACGCCATGCAGGCTGCATCGGTGCACGCAGCCCGCTGTGATGCGGCTGCATGTGTGATTCAAGCAGTGTGGCGCGGGTGGGTGGTGCGGAGGGAGGTGGACACGATGCACCATGCTGCGGTGGTGGTGCAGGCAGCGTGGCGTGGGTGTATTGCACGGCTGCGGTTCTTGGAGGTTGTGGGTGCGGTGGTGAGGGTGCAAGCAGCATGGAGAAGACGAGTGGCCATGCAGATGCTTGCCCGACACAAGGTGTGGTGTTGGGTGTGGTGTGGTGTGGTGTGGTGGTGTTTGTGCTACACATGATTGTGCATTATACCTTTCACCTATGGTATACACACCATCATGGTTTCTCCTACACACAGGCAGCACAGATCATTCAGGCAGCAGTGCGTGGTCATGCAGTACGTACCCAGCTTGCATTACACCATGTTGCAGCAGCATGCATACAAACAGCATGGCGAGCATGGCGAGCACGCAGTCAGTACCATACTGTGCGTGCTGCGGTCATTACTGTGCAGGCAGCATATAGGGGGTCACGTCAACGAGCTGTGTTTATGCAACAGTGCATGGTATCGATGGGTGTTGTGTGGATGGGTGTTGTGTGGATGGGTGTTGTGGATGATTGATGTATGCGCTGGTATAGAGGGTTTTAATCTTGATAGGGTGTTTCACTGCTGCCATAGGAAAACATAAATATAGAAAAAGTATAGAAAAAACATAAGATACCACCACATCACCACGTATCCCAACCCCACACCATGCCACCCCCCCACACACCACGCAGGCGTCACTCACCATACAACGACACTGGCGTGGCACGCTGGTGCGCACCACCCTCACAGCACAGCAGGAAGCAGCAGTCACCATACAAGCTGCATGGAAGGCGCATGGTCAACGCACCCGCTATGTGACAATGCGGCGGGCTGCTGTGGTTATACAAGCTGCTGTGCGTATGCAGCGGCACAGGGGCCACTTGCATCAGGTTGGGTGGGAGCATGCATATTGTACATGCATATTGTACATACATATTGTGCACACATGTGGTGCATACTGGTCAACAATCATCGTTATGCTCACTTTCACACACAACGGTCTTATATCACACCCCATCCTTCCCACCCCCATACAGGCACAACAAGCAGCCACCATCATCCAATCAGCATGGCGCATGCACACAGCACGTTACCAATTCCACACCCAACGCAGTGCAGCGGTGACCATACAAGCCACGTGGAGGGCGCATGTGCAACACACCAGGTATATTACATGCAAGGCTGCGGCAGTGGTGATGCAAGCAATGTGGCGGGGCAGGCAGGTGCGGGGGACGTTGGAAAGGCAGCATGCGGCAGCAATTGTGGTACAGCGTCACGTGCGTGGGTGGACAACACGACGCTGGTACGATGAAGGAGGTTTTGTGTTGTTGTTACTGTATGGGAAATGTACATACACATTGTACATACACAATGTACATACACATTGTATATACATGGCATACATATACATGGCCCAGTATATGAAATGACATGTGCTCTATCACACGCTCTCCCCCCCCCCACACACCCTCAAAATATCTAAACAGGTTGGCAGCCACACATACAGCAATACGTTGTATACAAAAACATTGGCGTGGTGCTCTGCAACGAAAACGCCTCGGCACAGCCACAGCTGCTGCTGTGCGAGTGCAAGCTGCATGGCGGGGCCACCGCACACGAGCTGTTCTTGCCAAGCAGCAGGCCGCAGCATGCACCATCCAGGCTGTGTGGCGTGGGGTGCGTGTGCGGCGGGAGGTTGCCCGACAACGTGCAGCCGTGGTGGTGATCCAACGATATGCTGTCGGATTCATCAAGCGAATACGGTACGTCGTTGTGTGGAATATGAGTATTGAGTGATACATGCCTGTATACAGCACATGGTGTATTCACGAGAAACACGTACACACATGTACTATCACCCCCCCCCCCCCAAATACAAACACACAAACGCAGGGAACGCAATGCAATGGCACTGCACCACGCAGCCAAACAACTCGCAAGAGCAGCACGTCAATACAGCCGCCGCATGGCAGCCGCCACACGAATCCAAGCCATGTGGCGAGGATATATAGTACGCAAACAATGGCGGGAGGTGTGGGAGGCCCACTGTGCAGCGGTCAACGCTCGTCGAGCCGCTCGGGCTCGGGCCATGTTGACCATCGGCGCATTGGCACGTGTGGCAGTGCAGCGACGTGCATTTGTCAAGATAAAAACAGCAACGGTGTGTATTCAGCGACGATGGCGGCAGGTGCTTGCCACACGCACGTCTGCTGTAATAACAATCCAAGCCGCGTGGCGTGGTGCCGTCGTACGCCGTATGATCCACCAACAAACCACTGCTGCAGTAACCATCCAAGCTGCATGGCGTGGTGCATTGGTTCGAAAGCACGCCGGCCAGCCTGCACACCGCCTACGCCGCCGATTGGCTGCAGCAACAGCACGTGCTACTCCAGAACACACCCTGTGTGTTCGTGTTAAATGGGCGCTGGACGTGGTGACGACGGGCCACCCTGCTGGACAGCTGCTGCAGGCCTGCCAGGTGCTGCAGCGGTGTACACGGGACTCGTATGCCTGTCGTGCCCAGGTGTTGGCGTCCGAGGATGGGGTCGCGGGGTTGCTGCGGGTGGTGCGCGAATGCAGGCGCACGGTGGTGCAGCAAGCAGACCTGGTGGGAGCATGCTTGTCCACTGTGCAGTATGTCTTGAGCAGCAGCAGCAGCAGAGGTGGGAAAAACACAACAGGGGAAAGCATAGCAGGAGGCAACGTGTCATGTGGTGTGGGTGTACACACGGCTACATTGTGTGGGGCATTGGAATTGCTGGCCGATCTCCTTCAGGCACTGCGTGACAAATACGAGTTGTTTATGCCGACCGCGCGTGTGATGCAGCAGGTGGCTGTGGTGGTGGGGGCCACTGCACTTGAAGTGGGGCCTGCTGCCAAGCACACGGAAGCTGTCGGGCAGCTGCTGGCACGACGGGTATGTTGTGTGAAGTATGTTGAGAGAGTGTGGGGTTGTGCGAGAGAGTATGTCTGGGTGACAGTATGTTTGAGAGAGCATGTTTGATTGAAAGCGATACTGTGTAGTAGCCACTATCACACACAACAATATTGTTTGTGGCAAACATTGTTTGCGACAACAGGTGGATACAGAACGTCGATACATTACAAAGCTGGAACGGGAAAAGGCGAGTGATGCCAATGCCAAGGAAGCCACGAGAAAGCTCGTAGCCACCACTGCACAGCTTGCAGCACTCAACGAGTGCCTTAAGGGAATGGGGGCACCATTGGTGCCCATGCCCCCTGCACCTCAGTGGGATGACACGTTTCAGGGCAGTCATCACCACACTGGCAGTCATAATAACAACTCGTTGGTCAGTCACCCCATCAAAGAGAGCTGGCAGCCTAAAAATACACTCGTGCGGGAAACGCTGCGGGGTATGGGTGGGGCCCCTGGGGGAGGGGGGCGCATGCCGTTGCAGGACGCCAATCGTTGATAGTCGTGTATGGGTGTTGTGACTCGTTGGTTTCGTTGGACTACAATATCGACATGATATCATCATCAGTACAAAGGTGTAAGTACGTGATTACAAGTATTATAACTGCGACAACAACAGGCGTTCAAACACTGCAACCACAACACGCCTGTGTCATATATACTGCAAAAACAACAACATCATCAACAGCAATTAATAATACGACTTGCGTGGGTTGCCCAATGGGTTGGGTCGATGCTTATACCCCAGCTGCATTCGCTTACGATACGCCTCATAAACATCATCCCCCTCTTGCACCTCATGCCCCGACGTCGCACCCAACCCCTTGGTATCCCCACCCACCGTCCCTGTTGCAGCCACAGGCGCAGCAGTGCCCTTGTTTCCAGAAGCACCCAATCCCTCACCCTCCTTCCATCCCATTTTAGCAAGTAAACGATGCCCCACATTGTCTGCACCGATCTTTTGCTGCTGTTGTATTTGTGCAGCATGTACCTTGGCTGTGGTATCATTAGTTTTTGCCAGCAGTTTGGCGAGTTCTTCCTTCGGGATGTAATCCTGGTTATGTGGGTGTTGGTGTTGGTGTGTACAGCATAATGTGGTGTTGTTGATGTGCACAGCATGATGGCAGTGACAGCTTCATGCACACACACCACACACACCACACACATACACCCCCCCCACACACAACCTGCATGTGGTGGCCGCGTGTGCCATCGTCTTTATACACCGCCGTCACCCTCCTCCTATCAAATGACGTTTCATTCAACAACGGCATCGCCCTGGAGGACCCACTTTCCTCCTGTTGTTGTTCTAATTGTGCCGCTTTCTTTTCCTGCAACTTTGCAAAGGCCTCCATTGCTGCCAGGCTGTCTCCCTGGGCAAGTGCAGCTTTGGCAGCAAGAGTTTCAGGTGCTGTGATTTCCTTGAGTAAACCCACAGTGGGTTGTTGCGTGGGTTGTTGTGTGGGGTATTGTGTTGGGTGTTGCGTGGATGGGCGGTGTGGGGCGTGAGGATGTGAGGTGGATTGTTTCGCGAACACAGCTTCTGTGTGGATGATAGGTGTGTGGCTGATATGACATGTGTGGGGAGTTGTGTGGTGCATGTACAATACAACAATAAATCCACCTACGTTTGTGTTTTTCCACTTGTGACAGATAGTATTTGTAATCGTTGCATGTTGGATCATGGAGAAACCTGTGTGAGCAGCAGTGGGAATCGGTCGGTGGGAATTGTAAACACCACTAGTAGTGTGCAACATACCGAAAGGGGGTGTTGCCAGGGTTGCGGGTGCGCGTGGTGTCCTCATGGTGGCGCCCGTGCTTGGCTACAAATTCTGCCAGTTTTTCTGCACATTGCCGCACGTTGGGGTCGGATGGAGGGCGTGGGGTGTCATCATCTGCATGGGCGCTTGGGGATGTGTGTTGGGTGATGCCGTTTTGTGCAAGGCTATGCAACCACAACGACCTTGTGCACTCTCAGAAAACCTATTGCGTCTTTTTGGTGGAGGATGCTGAGGTGGTTCGTCATCGTCTGCAAACACCTGTGCAATTTTGGGATTCAAGCTCCCAATGGCACGCTTGTTGGAGGACGACATTGTGTTGCTGGTGGTGTAGTTGCAAGTGAAATTGTACTGCAGTTGTTGTGCTGTTTTCTTTATTGTTCAAAAGGTTCACAACATAACTCTCATCATCGCCCACCCCTCTGCCTCCCAAGCATTGCGTCCACAGCAGCCTCTGCATCTGTCACCATGCGATTGCCCACCACATTGCCTGTGCGGCCAAAGGTTTCATCCCAGGGATCAAACGCAAAAGAACTGTTGTACCGGGCTCGTTGGACGGCCTCGGCGTGGGTGACCTGTGCTGCGGGGACGTGCTGCCCGTGGGCTGTAAACGTCCACGCCATCAACGCATCGTCTGCCATGTGCATGGCACGAAGTGCGCGTCGTTCATGCAGCACCTGTGTGTGTTAAGGGGCAACACAAGGGGATGGTGATTTCGCCCTGTGTGGCCATGGGTGCGCCTCACTCACACCCAACACCTTGTTTGGGTCATCAGGCATTGGCTGCACCAGAATCCGAGGTAGGTGATGGTGGTTGGCAGAGCAGAGGGGTACAAGCGTGCTTGCAGGCAAGTGGGGTGTGGTGGATGGGTTGTTCTTGCTGAAGGTTGCAAGGGCACTGCATGGCTCGTGAGAGGCGTTGCCGCCATCCATGGGTGAGGTCTTTTGTTGGAATGTTTGCTTGGAATTTTTGCTTGTGTTGATATCACCGCGCGTCTTGACTGTGGTCCATCACAAAACAAAAAACAGCAGCAGATGGCTGCAATTCCAGCGTGCCAACGACTGTTCTTGATCCACAGACAATTACACAGACGCTCGTTGTTGCCTGTACATCACACAAACCGAGCGACAACAAACGCCATGGTATCAATCAGGTGCATCATCATCATCTAAACCACACACCACCTCAACCCTCCTCAACCCCCTCAGAGTACGACGGCTTACAAATTTGGTCCGTGGCCAATAGGGTCGGAAGAGGTTTTCTACACATCACCTTTGTCTTTTGCGTTTGTCAACCTCAAACCTGTCGTTCCAGGTGTGTTTGTTGCCCTGTGTTCCCTTGCATCACATCGCTACATCACGCTGCCCATCATACAGGGCATGTGTTGGTATCCAGCAAGAGGGTGGTGCCACGCTTTGCCGACTTGACACCAGAGGAAGTGTCTGACTTGTGGTGCGTATGTGGTCAGGGTCCAAGCCATCAGAAAGAGAGAACAACAACCACGTTGACTTGATACACACCCCAAACCAACCAGGTTGACTGCGCAGCATGTAGCCACCAAAGTACAGGCACATTACAAGAGCACATCACTGACATTGACCATTCAAGACGGGCCCGAGGCAGGACAGACGGTGCCCCACGTACATGTGCACGTGCTGCCACGACGGCAAGGTGATTTTGAGCCCAATGACAAGGTGTATGATGCCATTGACGCCAATGAAGCAGCAAGGTGTGTTTGTGTTTGGTGTGTTTGTGAATAACAAGTGTTTGTGAACAACGACATCTAAACACAGTGGGGCGGCCTATGAGAAGAATCTGGATGCTGAGCGCGCACCACGTACCAGAGAGACCATGGCAGAAGAAGCGGCGGTTTTGCGTGGGCTGTTTAAGTAATAGCATTGTGGGGGCTGTATTTTTTCTCGTTGGCACATCATGAAAACATTCCCCTCCAACTCGCTCCCAATGTGCTTTATTGCAACACTGCAGTTGTTTACCCAGTTCACAAGAGCTCAATAACTCTTAGGTCACTTTACACCTCCCCAGCACACGTCCCACACCTTGATCAGCCTTGAACAATATCCACACGACTGGCCATCACAATGAACCAACCAATCATTGCGCCCCACAAATAGCACAGAAGCTCCCACATGTTGCGTAAACCATGGCTTAATTTAGATCTGGATGTCGGGGCGCAAGTGGAAGCATCTTTTGAAGTGTATGTGGGTGCATCTTGATTATATATACATCTCTTGTGACGCTTCTAGTGACGTTTGTCTACCCCCGCATAGTACCCATTCCGGTACCTTCAAATCCAAGGACCTCAAGATCAACAAAGATGGACTCGTCATCAACGGCCGATCCCCACCAGCTGCACGTCGGTTGTCAGGGTATGCTGCTGAGGAATACAAGGACATTCCTGCCAATCACACATGGTACATGAAACCATGTCACACACAGGCCTGAGGACAGCACCGCAGAGCATGAAGACACGGTACAGGTTGTGTGTGCAAAGGCACCATGTCCCCCCCACTGACATGCACCACACACCAACAACAGGGTTTGGTAGAAACCACACTGGAAGACCTACGCTTGATGGACATCATTGGCAGCGGGAGCAGTGGCACCGTGCGCAAGGCCATGCATCGTGCATCTGGCACCGTGCTTGTCCTGAAATCCATCCCCTTCAACACTGCAGATGAGTCGATCCGCAAGCAGATTCGAGGGGAATTGCGCACCATGTATGGCGCACAGCATCCCAACCTGGTACAGTTTTACCAATCGTTTTTTTCAGATGGTGCCATTTCCATCTTGATGGAGGTGCGTGCGGTTGTATGGTGCTTACCAGTTGCACGTGTTTTTTTACAATACCAACACATACAAAAACACCATCACATACACAGACACACCATCACATACACACCATCACATGCACACATACACACACCATGACATACACACACACCACCATCATCACCACCACCATACCCAAAATACTTGCAGTATTGTGCAGGGGGCACGGTGGCAGATGTGCTCAAGCGATACCGACGCCTTGCAGAGCCAGTGGTGGCCACCATCACAAAGCACGTGCTGCTGGGCCTGGACTACCTCCACCAGCAGCTGCGTGTCATTCACCGGGACATCAAACCCAGCAATCTGCTACTGACTGCAGATGGGATTGTCAAGGTGGCAGACTTTGGTGTGAGTAGCCAAATTGGCAACACCAAGGCATGTGCCATGACGTGGGTGGGCACCATGGTGTACATGAGTCCAGAACGCATCCAGGGAGAGCGATACTCGTTTGACAGTGATGTGTGGTCGCTGGGACTGGTGATTTGCGAGTGCCTCATGGGCAGGTGTGTGGATGGGAAGAAGTGGGGGATGACCCTCTGGTGATAATGAATGTGTATTCCACATACACCCCATACCCCTGTTAGGTTTCCGTACCGCAACACGTCACAGCGGGCGTTGACGTTGTTTGATGCCATGGATGTCATCGTCAACGATGATGCGCCACGCTTGGACAGTGCCCAGTGCAGCGAGGCAGCATGTGACTTTGTGGCCCAGTGCTTGCAAAAGGACCCAAGTGCACGTGCCACTGCTGCAGAGCTGCTCAAGCACCCATGGCTCCGAGTGGCATGCACAGACGTGTTGTGCGTGTCACCCCAGAAACACTCCCCTCACCATACACTCCCCTCACCAACCACACCCCAGGTAGGAGATGTCATCAGCAAGGTAGCACAAGCAGCTGGGCTGAGTGTGGTGCGTACGTATTGTGGTCATGGCATTTGTGACTTGTTTCACTGTGCCCCCAACATTCCACATTATGCTGGCAATAAGGTGTGCGTACCTTTGTGGGTAGCATGTGGGTAGCAACGGGATGTGGGTGACATGTGGGGTAACAAGGGCATGTGGGTGACATATCTACTGCCTGTCTAACACACCGACACCCCCACCCACCTCCATCAACCCACCTCCATCCACCCACCCTCACAACCCCACCCAACCACAGGCTGTGGGTGTGATGAAGGAAGGACAGACATTCACCATCGAACCCATGATCAACATGGGAGGATGGCGGGATCGCACATGGCCCGATGGGTGGACGTCTGTCACTGAAGATGGCAAACGCAGTGCACAATTTGAACACACCTTGCTGGTCACAAAAACAGGGTGTGAGGTGCTGACGGGGCGTACATCATCCTCCCCTCCGCTATGGTGGGAGGTCCCGGCACCACAGGGGGGGCTGCCAGCAACAGAAGAGCAAGGAGGGGAGGCGGGGGACGATGGTGCAGCAGCATAATGATGCGTGTGGTACATTCATGGTCGATCCGCACTTTTGATGTTTTGAGAGGGCAATTCTATTACAAATTGTAACACAGCATTGATCGCAATGAAATGAGCATATGCATGCACACACAGCGCTCGGTGGTACATAGAGATTAATGCTGAATTCTGTTTGTAACTCACCAACTGTTTATTGCTGTATAACTGTCACTTACTCTACTTCTTTGCGCAATGCTGCCAGTGCTGTTTCTTTGTGCTACTATACTGTTTCTTTGCGCAGTGCTGCCAGTGCTGTTTCAGTGGGTGCTAGGGAATGGGGGAATGGACGGGCCCCTGCTGCTCTCCATGCATCCACTGTGCGCTTTTCAAATCCACGAACCACCCGCACCGTCTGTGTGTGATTGGTAATTGTTGTTGCATTGTTGTATGATTGATTAACAATAATTGCTTCATTGTTATACACATGCTGTTTGGTGATATATGAGAAATCATATGAGAAATATATCAGAAATCATGGTACACCTGCACAAAAAGAGCAGGCAGAATACATATACATGAATACTTGAACATTAATGACACATGAATAAGATACATACATGAAACACACGAATTTCCATTCATCCAAACATGAGCATATCCGTTCACCCACCCACAAATCTCCATTCACCCACCCACCCACATGTCCACGACCCCCCCCCCCCCCCTTATGACGTACCCGTGGCTCCCCCTCTGATGTGATTGGTGCTGGACACACCGTCAGCATCCCATGCCTATTCCCAAACACCACATCTGTAAAGTATCGATCCCCTATCATAACCAGGTCTTTTGATGCACACCCAAAGTGCTGCACAAGCTCCTCGGCACCCCCTGCTGGTTTCTTGTCAGCATGGCGCAAGACATGGATGCCGAGTGTGCTTGCCACCTGATCTGCCTCCTTGCCTGGGGGTGCGCATAAGGGGATACAGCGTTTGTTTTGTGTGTATGGGGGGGTGCGCATGGGTGTTTTTGAGTGTGTGTGCATGGGAGTATATAGTGCTTGTGTGTGTGTGTGTCTGGGCAGCATGGTGGTGTGTATAGACTATCACCCACAGTCTCTCAATAGCAACATCCACACGTGTCCACAACTGTGTCCACTACATGTTTCCACATATACTTGCAACATATCCCAGCAGTAACAGCAAAAATCTCACCATCACCCAGCAACAGCATGATGTCATCTTTTCATCTCACCGTCAGAACAACATAACATCTCCGCACCATCAGGATCAAATTGAAGCAGCCCAGCTGAATTTGAATACACCACCAACCGATCACTCCCAAACACGGATTTACACTCCTCCAATGACGCCCGTAAATGTGGTGCCACTGTTTCCACATAGGGCACAGTGAGGGTGTTATCCTTGTCAAAAACACAACCCTTGAAGCCAGCTGCTTTGAGTGCATGCCAGTTGATGGAACGAATGTCGGGTACGTCCATGTGGGGCATTGCTAGATATCGTTGACCCTGTGGTGATGTGGTGTGGTGTGGTGTGGTGATGTGGGGTGGTGTGATGTGGTGTGGTGATGGGAGGTGTGGAGTAGGTGTGGTGATGAGAGGTGTATAGTGATGCATTGTACTGCTTTTGCTGCTTTGTACTGCTGTGTACTGCTTTGTATGCTTTGTACTGCTTTATATTGATACTACTGATACCACTGATACACTTGACACACAATAATGGTACTACTGATGTCATGTGGCATGTGTACCCACCACACATGATGTCACACCACAGCAATTGCCGACACCCCAAATACGTACCCACCACATGCGCAGGAAGAGCGCAATGCCTGCAGAGTTGAAGTTTTGACCTGCTCGCTGTAGCATGCTGCCTTCCTCGTAGGTATTGGATGCCTGTGTTGTGTTGATGATGCATGGTGATGATACTGTGGGGGCACACGTGCACGCAGAGGTGGGCACACCAATGACCTCAGATGTGGATGGGTGCTGTGAAGCCATGCAGCAAAGCTGCTTTGATGAATGTGATGATGATGTGCAAAGACGTGCAGAGGCACGATTGAATGGTTTAGTGTGTGCTGTAAGGACGTTGGGTAGTGGACAAGCTGTTGAGAGATGTGTGTGCATGGGTTGTGTGCGCATTAGGTGCGTTGCATGATCCACAACATGCATGCTGTTATAGTTGTTGTGTCATGTATATTTGCACGATATATAATATGTGCTGGCTGCAAAAACTGAGCGAAAACAGCCTGAGATGTTTTGATGTTGATGCTTTCGTCGTATAGCAACATAAAAAACCACTCTAGGAGCGCAGTGTTTTAGCTTGGTAGCACGCATGTATGCAAAGATGAACAACAGCAAACACCATGCAGATTGTTGATCAGAGAGACCTCTCTCACCGGACCAACAGTCTCCAACGAATTAAGTCATACGTTGCAACCAGGGAATATACATGTAAACACAATTGCCAGCCCCGTCAACCTGCTCCAAGATTTATACTACAAGATGCCTCACAATACTAGTCGACAAACCGACCTCCCAGTGCTGCTATTAATCCCATTTGGCGACGTACGTGGTGGACGTGATTATATGGGTCTTACCATAAGCAAAACCCACAACCATCCACAATCCACAGACACCATGGGTCAATTTTGGTTTGGCACCCGTTGGCAAACCCAATGCAGCTCGCCTGCTCATCAACAACCCCACAGATGAAGAGCAGGTGGGTTTTGTGATGCAGCATGTTCTATTCAGCACCAAACACAATACGCACACTCTCTCACACAGGCATTGGACATGCCAGACTTCCCCCCCGGTTTCACCATCACCAGCAGCACGACCGATGATGTCGACCCTGCTTCCTCCATCCACATTGCACCCGCATCCACTGTAGTCCTGCAGCTTGCATGGACACCAACCCACGCAGCTCGTGTCCGTGAGGTTGTCACATTGCAATGGCGCAATCATAGCCCATTGCAAGTTGTGTTGTATGGTGCTGCTGTGGGTGGTGCTGCTGTGGATGGTGGTGTTGTGGCAGCCAAGGGCAGGCAAGCTGCAGCACGACGCACACCAAGTAGCAGACCACACAGGGAAACACTACGAGCAGTCGACAGCAATACTACACATTCAGAAAACACTATGTGTACAAGCAATAAAACAGGTGTAGTTGCACAACACACAGCATCTATATACACAGTATCTACATCAAAGACAGCAGCTGTACACACACATGCCATGCACACACGTGGATTGACACCATCATCATCATCCATGAAACCATCCCGAATGACACCTGGTGGTGGTGGTGGTGGTGCACACACAAGGAGTGCTGCGCAGGTTGGTGGTAGCATGGCAACAGGCCCACTGCTGAAACGGCCTCGACTTGTGAATCATCATCATCAGCAGCAGCAACAACAACAACAGCAGCAGCACCATCATCATCAGCAGCAGCAGCACCAGCAGCAGGAGGTATCTATCAAGCCACCATCCACACCCACTGCCATGAGCACCTTTACATTTTTCCATACAAGGTATGGGAGGTGTTGGGGGTAGGGTTTTGGGGTGGTGTATGCCCACCACCACACTCCACTCCACACAACTACTCTTCAATACAACAACACTCCCCACCACAACCACAGTCTATGCAATGCTAAACAGCAGCGGGCATACTGTGCATGGCTCAACCACCTGCTCCAACCACCAGCTACAGAACCCCCTCCTTCCCCCCCCACCCTTGCCCACCCTACAGTTTCTGCTGCATCCCCACTCCCAGCAGCACTTGCTGATTCACAGGTCTGTAAAGTAATGAGTAATGAAAGTATGTGTACTATTTAGTACAAGTACTTTTTAGTACAAGTACTATTTGTACATTTTTTCTTTCAAGTACATACATATAAGTACAGGTTTCCATCCCATGTGCTTCACAGGCCCCCAGCACGCCACACAACACCACCCCTCCCCCTGCCTCTGGTGGCCCCACACAGAGCCTCGTCCAGCTACATACCCTCGCGCGTGTACGTGCCCAGCTGTACAAGGTGTACAAGGGTGATGCGGGCTTTGTGTTGGCAATGCTCAAGGTGCATGAACGTGTGGCATCTGGCATGATTCGGGTTCAGAATGCACGGGGGAAGCTTCATGATGTCAAGCTGAGGGCGCAGCTACTGCGACTGTTGACTGCATATCACCCGTTTTGGCTGAGGCTGGGGTTGGAGATTGTGCTGGGCATGTCGCTGCCTGGTGTGTGTGGGGGGGGGTTGGGTGGTGTGTTGGGTGGTGTTGGTGTGTTGGAAAATGTAGGAACATGTAGGACATGATGTGAATGTAGGAATATGTAGGACATGGTGTAGGGACTGTGTGCGTGGGGATATGTGGTGCCCACTGATGACATTGAATGCAGGACCGTATAATACATTTAGAACCGTATTGTATCAAAAGATCAAGTGGTGTATATCAAGTGCATTATACATGAGTAGTAGTACATAACAAGGTGTATTTCCACATCAATATTTCCACATCAACACACAGGGTGTGAGGCATCACGGGTGGATGCTGTTGTGCAGGAATACTTTCTGTCACAGCCACAACAACAACAGCCACAACAGCAGCAGCAGTCACATCAGCACAGGCAGAAAGGAACCTCCACAACAACAGCAACAACAATGCAGCGATTGCAAACAGACAAGCACTGGGTATGCATTATCTCTTGTGTACCTAGTACACCCACACATATACCCACTCACTATTGTTACTGTTTGTTGTTGTTGTTGTGTAGACCTTGTACATACACCTTGTGCATGCACCTTGTGTGTTTACACCTTGTGTTCATAATACACATGGTCAACGTAATACACATAGTCAACTCAACACACAGGATGCACTGGGTCAGTGTATTGTACAGCGCACCCTGCTCCTAATCTTGCTGCTAGACAGGGGGGCTACCCTTCTAGAGACATCCGAGAGTCTGCCGCTGCTGTTTCGCCCTACAAGTGGCATCAAATCATCTGCTCAGGTTTGTTTTTTTGTCGACCATTGGTGTCGGTGTTGACCACTGTGGTGCTGTTGATGACTGGTGGTGCTGTTGATGACTGGCAATCAGGATGTCTGTGCGGATGTGTATTTCAGTGCGTATATGCTCCCCCAACACACATACGTGCAACCCATTTCCCTCCACACACATCCCCTCACACGCATCCCTCAACACACACATCCCTCAACACACACATCCCTCAACACACACATCCCTCAACACACACATCCCCCCTCACCCCCCCCTCCCAAATACACACAGTTACTCGAGGCATTTTTCCACCTATGGTTGGAATCGGAAGGGGATGTCCGACGCCTCGCCCTCCTAGGCTACCGTGTGCACTACACCCAAACCCCCCAGCAAGAATACGACCTGACCTTTAACAACCTCCAAATAGACCTACGAGACGGGATGCGGCTGTGTAAGCTGGCAGAGTTGCTTACAGGGAAAAAGGGGGTCATGGCTGGGGCTAGGGTGCCTGCGGTGTCCCGTGTGCATCACATGGCGAATGTTGCTGCGGCATTGCGTGTGTTGCAGAATTCTGGGTTGGATCTCATGGTGGGTGTTGGAGTGGTTATGTGCTGAGGAGTGTGTACTTGTGGGGGGTTTCATGTGGTTGTCTAGTTACGTGTACGGTGGCATAGTATATGAGCTATATGCATACAACACCTGCACACATATACCATCTGCATTGTATCCATGATGCATCACATTCACACAATACCCACCACCACCCACACAACACACACTCCCCCCCCTCCACCAGGATGTGGAAACGTCACGTGGCACCAAGGAACCCATTCGAGCAGATGACATTGCTGATGGTGACCCAGACATTACCCTCGCACTTGTGTGGCGCCTGGTGCTGCACTTTCAAATATCCCAGCTCGTACAAACCCATGCAATGCGTGTGGAGATTGCTCGCCTTTCACAGATTAAGCCCTCTATGCACACTATTCTTACCACCACCACCACTAATACAACTTCTACTACAGCCACCACCACCACTTCCTTCATAGCACGCATCCAAGCGCAGCACCCAGGCATCATGGTGGGCCCCGGGGCCCAACACGTGGAGCTCCTGTGTACCTGGGTGGAAGCAGTGTGTGCACGTTATAAACACACACTGTCCGACCTTTCAAGCAGCTTTGCAGATGGACGTGCCCTGTGTTACCTGGTACACGCCTACATTCCGCACGCACTCCCATTTTCGTCCATCGTCGCCCCAGCAGCCACGCGCGCCATGGGGCCCGGGACCCCCGATTCCTTCACAGAAACCCAACTCGTCGCATTGCAACCTAGTGTTGCTGGCAATTTTGCCCTGCTCGACTCGGCACTTTCTCATGTGGGGGGGATCCCACGGGATGTCATAGATGGGCCCAGTGACTGGGTGACGAGGGGCCCTGATGCGCATGCGGTGTTGTTGCTGCTGGCGTATATGGCGCCCAGGTTGTTGGAGGCCTCAAGGGAGGAGCGGGCTGCGATGGTGTTGCAGCGGGCATGGCGGAGACGCATGGCAGGGTGGCCAGGTAGGTGGCGTGTGGGTGGGTGGGTGGGTATGCTGTGGAAGAGGAGTGTGTTTGTGTGCTGTGGAAGGGGAGTGTGTATTGATACTCACTTTATATATTGTATACTTTTACGAGTGTACTTTATATATGGTATAACATTCATATGTATAGTGTTCATGTTGCTACACTCATGTGATATCCAGTTTACCACATATTCTCACCACACAACACACCCAGGGAGTGCACGTGCCCATTTGCACATGTGGATTGCAGCAGCCACAGTCATCCAACAGTACACACGTGGCTGGGCAGCACGCACACACACCCATCGTCTACGAGCCCAACAACACGTAACATGGCATGCAGCACTTGTTATACAAACCACATGGCGGGGTTTTGCTGCGCGTGCTGCGTTTCTCCGAGCACAACAGGCTGCGGTGGTCGTGCAAGCTGCATGGCGGGGGCGGGCTGCATGTCGTGCGGTGTGGGAAACACACACCTTGCCGCAGATCCTGCACCAGGCAGCACAGCGATACGCCATGCAGGCTGCATCGGTGCACGCAGCCCGCTGTGATGCGGCTGCATGTGTGATTCAAGCAGTGTGGCGCGGGTGGGTGGTGCGGAGGGAGGTGGACACGATGCACCATGCTGCGGTGGTGGTGCAGGCAGCGTGGCGTGGGTGTATTGCACGGCTGCGGTTCTTGGAGGTTGTGGGTGCGGTGGTGAGGGTGCAAGCAGCATGGAGAAGACGAGTGGCCATGCAGATGCTTGCCCGACACAAGGTGTGGTGTTGGGTGTGGTGTGGTGTGGTGTGGTGGTGTTTGTGCTACACATGATTGTGCATTATACCTTTCACCTATGGTATACACACCATCATGGTTTCTCCTACACACAGGCAGCACAGATCATTCAGGCAGCAGTGCGTGGTCATGCAGTACGTACCCAGCTTGCATTACACCATGTTGCAGCAGCATGCATACAAACAGCATGGCGAGCATGGCGAGCACGCAGTCAGTACCATACTGTGCGTGCTGCGGTCATTACTGTGCAGGCAGCATATAGGGGGTCACGTCAACGAGCTGTGTTTATGCAACAGTGCATGGTATCGATGGGTGTTGTGTGGATGGGTGTTGTGTGGATGGGTGTTGTGGATGATTGATGTATGCGCTGGTATAGAGGGTTTTAATCTTGATAGGGTGTTTCACTGCTGCCATAGGAAAACATAAATATAGAAAAAGTATAGAAAAAACATAAGATACCACCACATCACCACGTATCCCAACCCCACACCATGCCACCCCCCCACACACCACGCAGGCGTCACTCACCATACAACGACACTGGCGTGGCACGCTGGTGCGCACCACCCTCACAGCACAGCAGGAAGCAGCAGTCACCATACAAGCTGCATGGAAGGCGCATGGTCAACGCACCCGCTATGTGACAATGCGGCGGGCTGCTGTGGTTATACAAGCTGCTGTGCGTATGCAGCGGCACAGGGGCCACTTGCATCAGGTTGGGTGGGAGCATGCATATTGTACATGCATATTGTACATACATATTGTGCACACATGTGGTGCATACTGGTCAACAATCATCGTTATGCTCACTTTCACACACAACGGTCTTATATCACACCCCATCCTTCCCACCCCCATACAGGCACAACAAGCAGCCACCATCATCCAATCAGCATGGCGCATGCACACAGCACGTTACCAATTCCACACCCAACGCAGTGCAGCGGTGACCATACAAGCCACGTGGAGGGCGCATGTGCAACACACCAGGTATATTACATGCAAGGCTGCGGCAGTGGTGATGCAAGCAATGTGGCGGGGCAGGCAGGTGCGGGGGACGTTGGAAAGGCAGCATGCGGCAGCAATTGTGGTACAGCGTCACGTGCGTGGGTGGACAACACGACGCTGGTACGATGAAGGAGGTTTTGTGTTGTTGTTACTGTATGGGAAATGTACATACACATTGTACATACACAATGTACATACACATTGTATATACATGGCATACATATACATGGCCCAGTATATGAAATGACATGTGCTCTATCACACGCTCTCCCCCCCCCCACACACCCTCAAAATATCTAAACAGGTTGGCAGCCACACATACAGCAATACGTTGTATACAAAAACATTGGCGTGGTGCTCTGCAACGAAAACGCCTCGGCACAGCCACAGCTGCTGCTGTGCGAGTGCAAGCTGCATGGCGGGGCCACCGCACACGAGCTGTTCTTGCCAAGCAGCAGGCCGCAGCATGCACCATCCAGGCTGTGTGGCGTGGGGTGCGTGTGCGGCGGGAGGTTGCCCGACAACGTGCAGCCGTGGTGGTGATCCAACGATATGCTGTCGGATTCATCAAGCGAATACGGTACGTCGTTGTGTGGAATATGAGTATTGAGTGATACATGCCTGTATACAGCACATGGTGTATTCACGAGAAACACGTACACACATGTACTATCACCCCCCCCCCCCCAAATACAAACACACAAACGCAGGGAACGCAATGCAATGGCACTGCACCACGCAGCCAAACAACTCGCAAGAGCAGCACGTCAATACAGCCGCCGCATGGCAGCCGCCACACGAATCCAAGCCATGTGGCGAGGATATATAGTACGCAAACAATGGCGGGAGGTGTGGGAGGCCCACTGTGCAGCGGTCAACGCTCGTCGAGCCGCTCGGGCTCGGGCCATGTTGACCATCGGCGCATTGGCACGTGTGGCAGTGCAGCGACGTGCATTTGTCAAGATAAAAACAGCAACGGTGTGTATTCAGCGACGATGGCGGCAGGTGCTTGCCACACGCACGTCTGCTGTAATAACAATCCAAGCCGCGTGGCGTGGTGCCGTCGTACGCCGTATGATCCACCAACAAACCACTGCTGCAGTAACCATCCAAGCTGCATGGCGTGGTGCATTGGTTCGAAAGCACGCCGGCCAGCCTGCACACCGCCTACGCCGCCGATTGGCTGCAGCAACAGCACGTGCTACTCCAGAACACACCCTGTGTGTTCGTGTTAAATGGGCGCTGGACGTGGTGACGACGGGCCACCCTGCTGGACAGCTGCTGCAGGCCTGCCAGGTGCTGCAGCGGTGTACACGGGACTCGTATGCCTGTCGTGCCCAGGTGTTGGCGTCCGAGGATGGGGTCGCGGGGTTGCTGCGGGTGGTGCGCGAATGCAGGCGCACGGTGGTGCAGCAAGCAGACCTGGTGGGAGCATGCTTGTCCACTGTGCAGTATGTCTTGAGCAGCAGCAGCAGCAGAGGTGGGAAAAACACAACAGGGGAAAGCATAGCAGGAGGCAACGTGTCATGTGGTGTGGGTGTACACACGGCTACATTGTGTGGGGCATTGGAATTGCTGGCCGATCTCCTTCAGGCACTGCGTGACAAATACGAGTTGTTTATGCCGACCGCGCGTGTGATGCAGCAGGTGGCTGTGGTGGTGGGGGCCACTGCACTTGAAGTGGGGCCTGCTGCCAAGCACACGGAAGCTGTCGGGCAGCTGCTGGCACGACGGGTATGTTGTGTGAAGTATGTTGAGAGAGTGTGGGGTTGTGCGAGAGAGTATGTCTGGGTGACAGTATGTTTGAGAGAGCATGTTTGATTGAAAGCGATACTGTGTAGTAGCCACTATCACACACAACAATATTGTTTGTGGCAAACATTGTTTGCGACAACAGGTGGATACAGAACGTCGATACATTACAAAGCTGGAACGGGAAAAGGCGAGTGATGCCAATGCCAAGGAAGCCACGAGAAAGCTCGTAGCCACCACTGCACAGCTTGCAGCACTCAACGAGTGCCTTAAGGGAATGGGGGCACCATTGGTGCCCATGCCCCCTGCACCTCAGTGGGATGACACGTTTCAGGGCAGTCATCACCACACTGGCAGTCATAATAACAACTCGTTGGTCAGTCACCCCATCAAAGAGAGCTGGCAGCCTAAAAATACACTCGTGCGGGAAACGCTGCGGGGTATGGGTGGGGCCCCTGGGGGAGGGGGGCGCATGCCGTTGCAGGACGCCAATCGTTGATAGTCGTGTATGGGTGTTGTGACTCGTTGGTTTCGTTGGACTACAATATCGACATGATATCATCATCAGTACAAAGGTGTAAGTACGTGATTACAAGTATTATAACTGCGACAACAACAGGCGTTCAAACACTGCAACCACAACACGCCTGTGTCATATATACTGCAAAAACAACAACATCATCAACAGCAATTAATAATACGACTTGCGTGGGTTGCCCAATGGGTTGGGTCGATGCTTATACCCCAGCTGCATTCGCTTACGATACGCCTCATAAACATCATCCCCCTCTTGCACCTCATGCCCCGACGTCGCACCCAACCCCTTGGTATCCCCACCCACCGTCCCTGTTGCAGCCACAGGCGCAGCAGTGCCCTTGTTTCCAGAAGCACCCAATCCCTCACCCTCCTTCCATCCCATTTTAGCAAGTAAACGATGCCCCACATTGTCTGCACCGATCTTTTGCTGCTGTTGTATTTGTGCAGCATGTACCTTGGCTGTGGTATCATTAGTTTTTGCCAGCAGTTTGGCGAGTTCTTCCTTCGGGATGTAATCCTGGTTATGTGGGTGTTGGTGTTGGTGTGTACAGCATAATGTGGTGTTGTTGATGTGCACAGCATGATGGCAGTGACAGCTTCATGCACACACACCACACACACCACACACATACACCCCCCCCACACACAACCTGCATGTGGTGGCCGCGTGTGCCATCGTCTTTATACACCGCCGTCACCCTCCTCCTATCAAATGACGTTTCATTCAACAACGGCATCGCCCTGGAGGACCCACTTTCCTCCTGTTGTTGTTCTAATTGTGCCGCTTTCTTTTCCTGCAACTTTGCAAAGGCCTCCATTGCTGCCAGGCTGTCTCCCTGGGCAAGTGCAGCTTTGGCAGCAAGAGTTTCAGGTGCTGTGATTTCCTTGAGTAAACCCACAGTGGGTTGTTGCGTGGGTTGTTGTGTGGGGTATTGTGTTGGGTGTTGCGTGGATGGGCGGTGTGGGGCGTGAGGATGTGAGGTGGATTGTTTCGCGAACACAGCTTCTGTGTGGATGATAGGTGTGTGGCTGATATGACATGTGTGGGGAGTTGTGTGGTGCATGTACAATACAACAATAAATCCACCTACGTTTGTGTTTTTCCACTTGTGACAGATAGTATTTGTAATCGTTGCATGTTGGATCATGGAGAAACCTGTGTGAGCAGCAGTGGGAATCGGTCGGTGGGAATTGTAAACACCACTAGTAGTGTGCAACATACCGAAAGGGGGTGTTGCCAGGGTTGCGGGTGCGCGTGGTGTCCTCATGGTGGCGCCCGTGCTTGGCTACAAATTCTGCCAGTTTTTCTGCACATTGCCGCACGTTGGGGTCGGATGGAGGGCGTGGGGTGTCATCATCTGCATGGGCGCTTGGGGATGTGTGTTGGGTGATGCCGTTTTGTGCAAGGCTATGCAACCACAACGACCTTGTGCACTCTCAGAAAACCTATTGCGTCTTTTTGGTGGAGGATGCTGAGGTGGTTCGTCATCGTCTGCAAACACCTGTGCAATTTTGGGATTCAAGCTCCCAATGGCACGCTTGTTGGAGGACGACATTGTGTTGCTGGTGGTGTAGTTGCAAGTGAAATTGTACTGCAGTTGTTGTGCTGTTTTCTTTATTGTTCAAAAGGTTCACAACATAACTCTCATCATCGCCCACCCCTCTGCCTCCCAAGCATTGCGTCCACAGCAGCCTCTGCATCTGTCACCATGCGATTGCCCACCACATTGCCTGTGCGGCCAAAGGTTTCATCCCAGGGATCAAACGCAAAAGAACTGTTGTACCGGGCTCGTTGGACGGCCTCGGCGTGGGTGACCTGTGCTGCGGGGACGTGCTGCCCGTGGGCTGTAAACGTCCACGCCATCAACGCATCGTCTGCCATGTGCATGGCACGAAGTGCGCGTCGTTCATGCAGCACCTGTGTGTGTTAAGGGGCAACACAAGGGGATGGTGATTTCGCCCTGTGTGGCCATGGGTGCGCCTCACTCACACCCAACACCTTGTTTGGGTCATCAGGCATTGGCTGCACCAGAATCCGAGGTAGGTGATGGTGGTTGGCAGAGCAGAGGGGTACAAGCGTGCTTGCAGGCAAGTGGGGTGTGGTGGATGGGTTGTTCTTGCTGAAGGTTGCAAGGGCACTGCATGGCTCGTGAGAGGCGTTGCCGCCATCCATGGGTGAGGTCTTTTGTTGGAATGTTTGCTTGGAATTTTTGCTTGTGTTGATATCACCGCGCGTCTTGACTGTGGTCCATCACAAAACAAAAAACAGCAGCAGATGGCTGCAATTCCAGCGTGCCAACGACTGTTCTTGATCCACAGACAATTACACAGACGCTCGTTGTTGCCTGTACATCACACAAACCGAGCGACAACAAACGCCATGGTATCAATCAGGTGCATCATCATCATCTAAACCACACACCACCTCAACCCTCCTCAACCCCCTCAGAGTACGACGGCTTACAAATTTGGTCCGTGGCCAATAGGGTCGGAAGAGGTTTTCTACACATCACCTTTGTCTTTTGCGTTTGTCAACCTCAAACCTGTCGTTCCAGGTGTGTTTGTTGCCCTGTGTTCCCTTGCATCACATCGCTACATCACGCTGCCCATCATACAGGGCATGTGTTGGTATCCAGCAAGAGGGTGGTGCCACGCTTTGCCGACTTGACACCAGAGGAAGTGTCTGACTTGTGGTGCGTATGTGGTCAGGGTCCAAGCCATCAGAAAGAGAGAACAACAACCACGTTGACTTGATACACACCCCAAACCAACCAGGTTGACTGCGCAGCATGTAGCCACCAAAGTACAGGCACATTACAAGAGCACATCACTGACATTGACCATTCAAGACGGGCCCGAGGCAGGACAGACGGTGCCCCACGTACATGTGCACGTGCTGCCACGACGGCAAGGTGATTTTGAGCCCAATGACAAGGTGTATGATGCCATTGACGCCAATGAAGCAGCAAGGTGTGTTTGTGTTTGGTGTGTTTGTGAATAACAAGTGTTTGTGAACAACGACATCTAAACACAGTGGGGCGGCCTATGAGAAGAATCTGGATGCTGAGCGCGCACCACGTACCAGAGAGACCATGGCAGAAGAAGCGGCGGTTTTGCGTGGGCTGTTTAAGTAATAGCATTGTGGGGGCTGTATTTTTTCTCGTTGGCACATCATGAAAACATTCCCCTCCAACTCGCTCCCAATGTGCTTTATTGCAACACTGCAGTTGTTTACCCAGTTCACAAGAGCTCAATAACTCTTAGGTCACTTTACACCTCCCCAGCACACGTCCCACACCTTGATCAGCCTTGAACAATATCCACACGACTGGCCATCACAATGAACCAACCAATCATTGCGCCCCACAAATAGCACAGAAGCTCCCACATGTTGCGTAAACCATGGCTTAATTTAGATCTGGATGTCGGGGCGCAAGTGGAAGCATCTTTTGAAGTGTATGTGGGTGCATCTTGATTATATATACATCTCTTGTGACGCTTCTAGTGACGTTTGTCTACCCCCGCATAGTACCCATTCCGGTACCTTCAAATCCAAGGACCTCAAGATCAACAAAGATGGACTCGTCATCAACGGCCGATCCCCACCAGCTGCACGTCGGTTGTCAGGGTATGCTGCTGAGGAATACAAGGACATTCCTGCCAATCACACATGGTACATGAAACCATGTCACACACAGGCCTGAGGACAGCACCGCAGAGCATGAAGACACGGTACAGGTTGTGTGTGCAAAGGCACCATGTCCCCCCCACTGACATGCACCACACACCAACAACAGGGTTTGGTAGAAACCACACTGGAAGACCTACGCTTGATGGACATCATTGGCAGCGGGAGCAGTGGCACCGTGCGCAAGGCCATGCATCGTGCATCTGGCACCGTGCTTGTCCTGAAATCCATCCCCTTCAACACTGCAGATGAGTCGATCCGCAAGCAGATTCGAGGGGAATTGCGCACCATGTATGGCGCACAGCATCCCAACCTGGTACAGTTTTACCAATCGTTTTTTTCAGATGGTGCCATTTCCATCTTGATGGAGGTGCGTGCGGTTGTATGGTGCTTACCAGTTGCACGTGTTTTTTTACAATACCAACACATACAAAAACACCATCACATACACAGACACACCATCACATACACACCATCACATGCACACATACACACACCATGACATACACACACACCACCATCATCACCACCACCATACCCAAAATACTTGCAGTATTGTGCAGGGGGCACGGTGGCAGATGTGCTCAAGCGATACCGACGCCTTGCAGAGCCAGTGGTGGCCACCATCACAAAGCACGTGCTGCTGGGCCTGGACTACCTCCACCAGCAGCTGCGTGTCATTCACCGGGACATCAAACCCAGCAATCTGCTACTGACTGCAGATGGGATTGTCAAGGTGGCAGACTTTGGTGTGAGTAGCCAAATTGGCAACACCAAGGCATGTGCCATGACGTGGGTGGGCACCATGGTGTACATGAGTCCAGAACGCATCCAGGGAGAGCGATACTCGTTTGACAGTGATGTGTGGTCGCTGGGACTGGTGATTTGCGAGTGCCTCATGGGCAGGTGTGTGGATGGGAAGAAGTGGGGGATGACCCTCTGGTGATAATGAATGTGTATTCCACATACACCCCATACCCCTGTTAGGTTTCCGTACCGCAACACGTCACAGCGGGCGTTGACGTTGTTTGATGCCATGGATGTCATCGTCAACGATGATGCGCCACGCTTGGACAGTGCCCAGTGCAGCGAGGCAGCATGTGACTTTGTGGCCCAGTGCTTGCAAAAGGACCCAAGTGCACGTGCCACTGCTGCAGAGCTGCTCAAGCACCCATGGCTCCGAGTGGCATGCACAGACGTGTTGTGCGTGTTGTAATGTTGTTGTTGGGGTTGTGTTTCTTTGTTGCCTTGCTATTCCTGATTGTTTAGTAACACGTAAATCACCGGCATGGCAGCCAGACCAGCAACATATGCCAACAGTTTATGGTTGCCCTAGCAAAGCACACATCCCAGATCAATACACGGTGCAAATAGCCACGCACTGAGCTCCTAGCAACTTTGCATTTGGCACCCCTTAACACAAACGACACCATGGATTTGTGGAGGAGCGAGGAAATGCAGCTCATGCAGGTAGGGTTTGGTCGATCCCTACGATTCCAATGGGTTGCTGTGTGTCCACGGCACATCCATACACACAGCTGATGCTACCTGGAGAGTATGCATTTGATTTTGTGTACGCACTTGGGGACGTGGGACTCTTGCAGTTTAAGGACCTCAACACGGACAAGACTGCATTCCAGCGCACCTATGCCAACCAGGTATCTGATTAGTTGTATGTGCACCAAACACAAACACCCCCTGGTGCCATGGTACATTCGCATCCACAAATGCCAACACAGGTCAAGCGCTTTGAGGAGATGGCGCGCAAGTTGCGCTTTTTCCGTGAGCAGGTGGAAACAGCAGGACTGTCCATCGTACCTATCAACGTGTTTAAGAAGCACATCGAATCAGATGAATTGGAGGTGCGCTGACCATGTGTGTGGTTGTGGGCAACCATCAACAGCATCCATGATCACATTCCTGATCATAACGCATCAACAACATGATGTGCCCCATGATGGCAGGCACCATCCACAACCACATCTCCCTCAACACACACACAGAGCAAGCTGGAAGATTTAGAAACTGAATTGCTGCAGCTCAACGCCAACGATGAGCGCCTGCAGCGAAGCAACAATGAGCTCCTCGAACTGCAACTCGTCCTCGAAAAAGCGGGCGCCTTTTTCGACGATGCACGCGCCACGGCAAGCAACGCCGCACTCGAGGCAGCGCGCGACAATGGGGAGACCACGGCACCGCTCCTGGCGGACGATGGGCCCCGGGGGGCCCCCCTTCGCTTGGGGTTTGTTGCCGGGACCATCCCCAGCGACAAGTTGTTCAGCTTTGAGCGCCTATTGTTTCGTGCGACGCGTGGCAACATGTTTCTCAAGTCGGCGCCTGTGGGGACGGTGACGGATCCGGCGACGGCTGAGCGGGTGGACAAGTCGGTGTTTGTGGTGTTTTTCTCTGGTGAACGTGCTCGATCCAAGCTGCTCAAGGTATCACTTTGGCTGTGTGTGTGCAAATGTGTAGAACAACACCACACAATATATATAGGACAATACACACAACCTTTCTCCCCCCATACACAATCAACCCCAGCACACCCCTTATGCACGATCAACTCACACACAATCAACTCACACACAAACCCCATACACAATCCCCATACAACCAAAACACTCTCCCCCCCTCCTCACATAGATTTGCGAAGCATTCTCAGCCAATCGCTACCCCCTGCCGGATAGCATTGCCCGCCAGCGTCAGATGAACGCAGACGTTTCCGGACGCCTGAGAGAGCTCCGGACCACTCTAGAAACAGGCACCCGATACAAAGAGGGCCTCTTAATGAGCCTTGCTGCGAACTTAGAGGCATGGCAGGTGCAGGTGTTTCGTGAAAAGGCAGTGTATCACACATTGAACAAGTTGAGTGTGGACGTGGCGAGCAAGGTGTTGGTTGCAGAGGTGTGGGTGCCGGTGTGTGATTTGCAGCGGGTGCAGGAGACACTGTCGAGTGCAACGACCGCGTTGGCAGCACAGGTGTGTTTTTGGTGGGGTGGAGGGGGTGTTTGTGTGTGTGGTGGCTTGGCGTGTGTTTGTGTGTGGGGACGTATTGTAGGTTACTAGGTGTGTGTGTGTGTGTGTGTGTGTGTGTGTGTGTGTGTGTGTGTGTGTGTGTGTG